>Ga0209066_10005960_pt1 | contig 12612 bp, 9 predicted proteins | sample All_14_2_FD_187198 | JGI IMG/M metagenome (GOLD analysis project Ga0209066, IMG submission 187198) | Freshwater microbial communities in response to fracking from Pennsylvania, USA - Allegheny Zone_MetaG_DW_15 (SPAdes) (version 2) ...
GGTCGAGGCCTTCCTGAAGGTCGAGCCCTTGGCCTTCGCTGATGCGCAGCGCTTGCTGGGCGCCCACAGCATCGGCGAATACAAGCACTTGATGCAGCGCGTGGACCCGAAGCTGCTGGACGCCTTGTTCGAGCCGCCAGCGGCGCCTGTGGTCGAAGCCCCTGAGCTGGCGCTGCCCGGCGGCGAAGCCATCGCCCCCACCATCACCATCGACGACTTCGCCAAGATCGACCTGCGCATTGCCATGATCGTCAACGCCGAGCATGTGGAGGGCAGCACCAAGCTGCTGCGCCTGACGCTGGACGTGGGTGAGGGGCGCCTGCGCAATGTCTTCAGCGGCATCAAAGAGGCCTACAAGCCCGAAGACCTGATTGGCAAGCACACGGTGATGGTGGCCAACCTGGCACCGCGCAAGATGAAGTTCGGCGTCAGCGAAGGCATGGTGCTGGCTGCTTCACATGCCGATGAAAAGGCCACCCCAGGTATCTACGTGCTGGAGCCCGTGCCTGGCGCGCAACCGGGCATGCGCATCCACTGAGCGTCTCTCGGCGCCAATATGCCGTGTGAAAGCGACGTATTGGCCCATGCATGAGCATTGACCTGGCCCGGGCCTTGCTGTGCAATGAGCGCTTATGGCGCACCCACAAAAGTCTGAGAACCAAGGGGCCCCGATCCGTTCACGATGGCGCAAGCCACCGTGGCTCGATGCCCTGAATCTGGCCCCGTTTCGACCTCGCTTGCTCAGCGCTGTGCAGGGCTATGACCGTGCACGCCTGTTCGGCGACATCGGTGCTGGTGTGACCGTGGGCATCGTGGCCTTGCCGCTGGCCATGGCTTTTGCGATCGCATCGGGGGTCAAGCCGGAGGCGGGCTTGTTCACGGCCATCATCGCGGGCTTCCTGATTTCGGCCCTGGGCGGCTCGCATGTGCAGATCGGCGGGCCTGCGGGCGCCTTCATCGTGATCGTGTACGGCATCGTCGAGCGTTATGGCCTGGCCAATTTGCTGATCTCGACCGTGCTGGCTGGCACCATCCTGTTTGCCTTGGGCTTGTTCAAGCTGGGCGTGTTGGTGCGCTACATCCCGGTCAGCATCGTAATCGGCTTCACCAACGGCATCGCCGTGCTGATTGCGCTGTCCCAGGTCAAGGACCTGCTTGGCCTGAGCCCTGCGCAGATGCCGGCTGACTTTGTCGGGCAGATCAAGACACTGTGGGCTTGTCGCGCGCAGTTCAACCCTTACGCTCTGGCGCTTGGCCTGGTGACCTTGCTGGGCCTGATCGTCTGGCCACGCGTGTTTGCGAGCTCGGGCCCTGTGCCCAAGGCCATGCAGGGCACGCGGCCATTTCGATTGGCCTCTCGCATGCCCGGGCCGATGATGGTGTTGATCACCATGGGGGCACTGTCAACCTTGCTGGCCCTGCCTGTGGAGACCATCGGCAGTCGCTTTGGTGGCATCCCGCAAAGCCTGCCGGCCCTGGTCTGGCCTGACTTCAGCTGGGAGGGCGTGCGACATCTGTTCATCCCCACGCTGACCATCGCGCTCCTGGGCGCGATCGAGTCGCTGCTGTGCGCCCGGGTGGCCGATAACATGACGGACTTTCGCCGCCATGACCCCAATCAGGAGTTGATGGCCCAAGGCATTGCCAACATCGTGACGCCTTTTTTTGGCGGCATCCCCGCCACCGGCACAATTGCCCGCACGGTGACCAATGTGCGCGCGGGCGCCAGCAGCCCGATTGCGGGGCTGGTGCACGCCTTGACCTTGCTGTTGATCATGCTGGTGGCGGCCCCACTGGCGGTGCACGTGCCTTTGCCTGTGCTGGCGGGGATTTTGTTGTTTGTGGCCTGGAACATGGGCGAGTGGCACCAGTTCATCAAGCTGCGGCAGTACAACTTCACTTATCGCACGATCTTGCTGGGTACCTTTTTTCTGACCGTGGTGTTTGACCTGACGATGGCGGTCGAAGTGGGGCTGGTGATGGCCTGCGTGTTCTTCATTTACCGCATGAGCACCTTGTTCAGGCTGGCGCCGTTGGGGGCCAGCGGGGTGCAGCCGCCACCCGGCGTTGTGGTGCTGCGCCTGTATGGCTCGCTGTTCTTCGGCGCCGTGGGCAAGGTTGAGGACTTGCCCGATCAACTGCCCGAGGGCACGCAGGTGCTGGTCATGGAAATGCAGCGCCTGATTTCGATCGACACCTCGGGCCTGGATGCACTGGTGCAGTTGCGCCGGACCTTGTCCAGGCGTGACATCAGGCTGGTGCTGTGCGAGGTCAATGAGCAGCCCGCCAGTCTCTTGCAGCGCAGTGGTGAACTGCTGGGCTTTGGCGAGGGCAATGTGCAGCCGAATCTGGACTTGGCTTTGCAGCGTGCTCGGCAGTTGACGGGCTTGGTTGCGGGATAAAAGCGCTTGGTGTGGTGGTCTGCGCTGGGTGCAGGATTGTTCATGGGCATGGGCATGGGCATGGGCATGGGCATGGGCATGGGCATGGGCATGGGCCATGCGTCGAGTCGGGCGTTTTGTCGTGGCGGCGCGGGGCGCGGGGCTGCGTGGGTGGCTGGCGGGGCGCCGATGGTGGCGGCCCACCGCTGCGCGGTGGACTGCTCTGCGGTGCTCGGCCGCGGCGGGCGGCTGCGGAACTCGCCGTCCTTCGGCGGCTCAGACAGTCCTCGCCGACCCCTCGCCCAAGGCGAGGGGCAACCCGCCGTGGCCTGCGCGCCTCGACGCCCCCGACGGTCGCCCCGCCAGCCACCCACTCAGCCCTTGTCGCCCCGCTCGTGGCGGGCCACGTCGCTGGATTGGGGCGTGCCATCGGTGTGGCGTGTCGCTACGTTGTTGGCGGGTTGCAGATGCCTTCACCTTTGCGCCACTGATGGTGAAGCACGACTGCAACCGAGGCATGCCACCAGCGGGGCGAAGCAGGGCTGGGGCGGCATCCGGCCGGGCGCCTTGTTGGTGCTGAGGAGCGCAGTGTCGAGGTGGGCGCGCGCAGCGCGCTTCGTTGTCAAGCTTGCCGGAGCTGTTTGAGCGCAGCGGCCTTTGGGCCGCGAAGCGAGTTCTCCGGCACCACCTCGGCGCGAGCACCTCAGGGCAGTCCCGCTGCAAGCGGGACCACCAACATGAAGCCTGGCCGGATGCCGCCCCAGCCCGCGCCCCGCGCTGCCACGACAAAGCGCCAAGAGGTGCCCCCCGCACCGGCACAAGCGTCACCAGGTAACCGCGCAGACAAGCTTCAAGAGTGCAGAAGCATCCGTCCTGCAGAAGCTAGGCTGTGTCCGCCCGCACGATGACCTGCAGCACATCCAGCGCCAGAAGTGTGGGCGCTGTCGACCGGGCCAGTTGACATGCAAGCATCGGGCTCGCCCAGGTGCCCGCTTGAGGGCGCAACAGCCTGAGTTGTTCGCTGATGCGAACAGGCACCGAGGTCACTTGCTCTGCGGACAGCGTGCGAGCCAGCAGCCCCTCCGGCGCGTACAACCAGGTGCGGCGCAGGCGGCGCAGGCCATGTGCCCAGGCCTTGATCCAAGGCGTCACGTCCATCGGTGTAGCTGACTCATACAACGCGACCTCACTGGCATTGGCGCAGACCTGGTCCAACGCTGCGTCAAGGGCACCAAGCCAGTGTTGCAAGGCGGACTGCCCCGTGCTTGCAGGGGTCTGTGGGCGAACCGGCGGCCTCGGGCTGGGCAAGCCACTGGCCGCTTCACGCGCCAGTTGGTCGCCCCGGTGCGCCTTGGTCTGCGTGTCCAGCCACAGGCCGTGGCGCACGACGAGGCCGCGTGCGCAGTCCAATACGGCCTGGGCATGCCCGTTCAGCAGCTCGACTTCCAGCTCTCGCACCGGCACATGCAAGTGCGCGGCGGTGATGCGTCCTGTGTCCAGTGCGATTTCGAGCTGACCTGACAGTATCGGATCAGCCTCAGGGCTGTTCACGTGGGCGCGTTGACGCAGCATGTCGGTCCGGTAGAGCTGAACCAGGCCGGTTTGGGCGCCTGTGGGGTCACCATCTGGCTGCCAGCCCAGGTCGCGCATGAGTGCCTGGCGCACGGCCTCGTCCTGATGCCGCGACAGGTCAGGGCGTATGGCCTGATCCGGGGTAAAGGCAGGCACGGGCTGGTTGTCTTCCAACCGGGTCATGGCATGGGCGCCGGCGGCTTTGAGCGTCTGCACCCAGTCATCGTCTTCCTGGCGCACCCGCAAGGCGGCGCGGGCGCGGGCCAGTTTGCGGTCTGGCGTGTCGAAATAGGCGGCTTGCAGCTTTTGTGGGGCGGCTTGGCCGCCTGATAAAGCGCTGACCTCGGCACGCAAGGCCTCCAGCGCATGCGCCGGAATCTGGAATTTCAGTTCGATTTCCTGCATGGCCGCCATTGTCAGGCGCATCCAGTGCGGCACTGGGGCGTTCAGCCCGATAAAATGCCGAGATTGACCGCATTGATTGGTGCCCCGTATGCCGCTTTTCTGGAAACCCTACAAATCCGACGTGACGCAGTTCATCGACAGCCTGAAGGCACGTGATCCGCAGATGGAAGAGCGCCAGCGCCAGGGTCGTTTCCTGTTGTGGGACAAGAAGCCCATCGACCGCGAAACCCAGCAGGCCAGCCGTGAGGCCCGCGTCGAACAAAAGCCCTACGTCTACCAGACCAAGGGCTGACCAGGCTGGGCTGAGCGGTGACCCAGCACGTCATGGCCGCCGACCAGGGCGGCTTGCCTGCGCCCGAGCTGGACGAGCAAGGGGTGCCCGAGGTCGTTGACCACGTGGCTTTGGCGCGCCTGTACGGCGAACCTTTGTTCGCCATGCCCACCGACCTGTACATCCCGCCCGACGCCCTTGAGGTCTTTCTGGAGACCTTCGAAGGCCCGCTGGACTTGCTGCTCTACCTGATCCGCAAGCAAAGCTTCAACATCCTCGATATCCCGCTGGCTGACGTCACGCGTCAGTATCTGGCTTATGTCGACCAGATCCGCAAGCACAACCTCGAGCTGGCATCAGACTACCTGCTCATGGCGGCGATGCTCATCGAGATCAAGTCGCGCATGCTGCTGCCGCCCAAGCGGGTCGAAGGCAGTGAAGAGGTCGAAGACCCTCGCGCCGAACTGGTCCGCCGCCTGATCGAGTACGAGCGCATGAAGCTGGCAGCCGCCAAGCTGGACCAGTTGCCCTTGCTGGGCCGCGACTTCATGCGGGTACAGATCCACAACGATCCCTCCGTGCGGGTGCGCCACCCCGACGTGAGCCTGGCTGACTTGCGCGAGGCCTGGATGGACATCCTGCACCGCGCCAAGCTCAACACCCACCACACCATCAGCCGTGAAGAGCTGTCCGTGCGCGAGCACATGGGCATGGTGTTGCGCGCCCTGCAAGGCAAGCGCTTCGTGGAGTTCGAAAACCTGTTCGATCCTGCTCGGGGTTCTCAGGTGCTGGTGGTGACCTTCATCGCCATGCTGGAGCTGGCGCGCGAGCGCCTGCTGGAGGTCACGCAGGCCGAGGCATTTGCGCCCATCTATGTGCGCCTGGCCTACCACGCCGATTAGACGCTGCTTGGGTCAGCGCTCCATGCGCATGATGCGGCCCTGGTCGCTGTCGGTGAGCAGGTAGAGCCAGCCGTCCGGACCTTGCTTGACATCCCGGATACGACCCAGCAGCCCGCTGAACAGCGCCTCGCGCGAGGTGACCACCTGACCTTGGAGTGTCAGTCGCCACAAGGCCTCGCCGGCCAGGGCGCCCACAAACAGCTGGCCTTCCCAGCCTGGGTACCGGTTGCCGTTGTTGAAGGCCATGCCGCTGGGCGCGATCGACAAAGGCACCCAGTAGCTCAGCGGCTCTTCGTAAGACGGTGTGTGGGTGCCGCCGCCCACCTGGCAGGTATCCCCCGGTATGGACCCATATGGGCAGCCATAACTGCGCCAGGGCCAGCCGTAATTGCGCCCGGGCAGCACGCGGTTGATTTCGTCGCCGCCTTGCGGGCCATGTTCGCTGACCCACAGCTCGCCCGTGGTCGGGTGAAGGGCGGCGCCTTGCGGGTTGCGGTGACCCCAGGACCAGATCTCTGGCCTGGCGCCGGGTACGCCGAAGTCGGGGTTGCCTTGCGGAAGGCTGCCATCGCGCTGTATGCGCACGACTTTGCCCAGGTGCTTGCTCAGGTCCTGGGCAAACAGATTGGTGGGGGCAGATGGGTCGTCGCGCTGGCGCTCGCCCAGGGTGATGAACAGCGTCTTGTCCCGGGCAAAGACCAGCCTGGATCCAAAATGCCCGGTGCCACTGACCTTGGGGCTTTGCCGGAAAATCACCTCGACCATGCGCATGGTGCCGCTGCTCAACTGGCCACGCGCCACGGCCGTGCCGGCCAGGCCGCTCTCGGCACCTGTGCCAGGCTCGGCGTAGCTCCAATACACCCAGGGCGCGCTGCTGTAGTCAGGGTCGATTTGCACGTCGAGCAGGCCGCCCTGGCCTGACGCGGCCACCGTCGGCAAGCCAGTGATCGGGGCCGACACGGTGCGGCCATCGGCGCTGACCTGCCGCATCTGACCGCCTTTTTCGGTGACCAGCATGGTGCCGTCCGGCAGGAAAGCCAGACCCCATGGCGACGCCAACCCAGAGGTCACCACCACGGCCTTCAAAGGTAGGCCACTGGGCGTCAGCGTCACAACCTGATCGCCAGCCTGTCCGCCACCACAGTCCACCAGCAGGCTCAACGCCGTCACGGCCAGCAGCGTCCTGACCAACCGGGTCAGGTGCGACAGCCCTGAGGGCTTTGACTGGTGGGTGAGGTGAGCGCGCATGTGTGCATCATTTCACGATTGCACCTGGGTTGACAGTGGGGGCATTTGCGGACGCTACACAGAGAACCTGCACGGCCTTGGGCAGGCCTGTCACACGGCGGCGCTTCCCGGCCTAGAATCGCGCCACTTCCTTCACTGGCGCTGGCGCCGAGGACGACCCACACATGTCCATTGCTGCTGAGATCACCCGCAAACCCCTGACCCTGCACCGCCTGCGCGAGATGCATGCAAAGGGTGAAAAAATCACCATGCTCACGGCTTACGACGCCACTTTTGCCCGGGTGGTGGACGAGGCCGGTGTCGATTGCATCCTGGTAGGCGACTCGCTGGGCATGCTGGTGCAAGGACACAGCAGCACGGTGCCTGTGTCGCTGGACGACGTGGTCTATCACACGCGTTGTGTGGTTCGCGGCAACCGCAGTGCCTGGGTGGTGGGCGACCTGCCATTTGGCAGCTACCAGGAAAACCGCGAACAAGCCCTGCGTTCCAGCATCGCGCTGATGCAGGCCGGCGCACACATGGTCAAGCTGGAAGGCGGCGGCTGGACGGCCGAGACGGTGCTGTTTCTGACCGAGCGCGGGATCCCCGTGTGCGCCCACCTGGGCCTGACACCTCAGAGCGTGCATGCCCTGGGCGGTTACCGCATCCAAGGTCGTGACGAGGCCGGGGCCCAGACCCTGCGCAAACACGCTACCGAACTGGCGCAGGCCGGTGCCGCCATGATGGTGCTGGAGCTGATGCCTTCCATCGTGGCCACTCAGGTTCAGGCTGACAACCCGGGTGTGATGACGATCGGCATCGGCGCAGGGCAGGGCACGGCCGGCCAGGTGCTGGTGCTGCACGACATGCTCAACATCACCCGTGGCAAGCTGCCCCGCTTCGTGCGCAACTTTGCGGCCGAGGGTGGTTCGGTGGACGACGCCGTGCGCCGCTACGTGGCCGCCGTCAAAGATGGCAGCTTCCCCGACGAATCCGTGCACGCATACTGAGCCCTGCCCGCCATGAAGACCATCCACACCATTGCTGAGCTGCGTGCCGAACTGGCGACCCATCCTGCCGCACCGGCTTTTGTGCCCACCATGGGCAACCTGCATGAAGGCCACCTGGCCCTGATCCGGCAGGCCCGTCATCTGGTTGAGGGCGGCGGCAGCCCGGTGGTGGCGAGCATTTTCGTCAACCGCTTGCAGTTTGGTCCCAACGAAGACTTCGACCGCTACCCCCGCACCTTGCCGCGTGACGCCGAACTGCTCGCGGGCGCAGGCTGCGACATCCTGTTTGCACCAGACGAGGCCGAGCTGTATCCAGAGCCACAGGCCTACACCGTTCAACCACCCGATGCGCTGGCGACTTTGCTGGAGGGCGAGTTCCGCCCCGGCTTCTTCACGGGCGTGTGCACGGTGGTGCTCAAGCTGTTCAACATCGTGCAGCCGCGCCTGGCTGTGTTCGGCAAGAAGGACTACCAGCAGCTGATGGTGATCCGCCGCATGGTGGCGCAACTGGCCTTGCCCATCCAGATCGTGCCGGGCGACACGGCCCGTGCGGCCGATGGCCTGGCGCTGTCATCGCGTAATGGCTACCTGAGCGAGGCCGAGCGTGTCGAGGCGGTTGCCTTGTCCAAGGTCTTGCAGGTTGTTCAGGCGGGGGTGCATGCGGCACGCCAACAAGGCCGTGTAACTGGCCAGACGCTGACTGAGCTGGAGGCTCAAGCCATGGCGCAGTTGCGTGAGCGTGGCTGGTTGCCCGACTACGTCAGCCTGCGTCGTCAGAAGGACCTGCTGCCGCCGTCAGTGGCAGAGCTGTCTGCTCAAGAGCCGCTGGTCACGCTGGCCGCGGCCAAGCTGGGCAAGACGCGCCTGATTGACAACCTGGAAGTCTGATCAGAGCCCAGCCGGGCTTTACAGCGTTTCCAGGAAGGCCACCACGTCGCTTTCGACACGCGTGCGCTTCATGGGCGGCAGGCTCTGCCATATGCGGCGGCCATAGGGCTTGTCGATCAGTCGGGTGTCGCAAATCATGAGCACACCGCGGTCGGTCTCGCTGCGGATCAGGCGGCCGGCGCCCTGCTTGAGCGCGATGATGGCCTGCGGCACCTGGTGCGACATGAAGGCATTGCCACCTTGTTGCGACAACAGTTCCAGGCGCTTGGCCAGCACCGGGTCATCAGGTGGCGCGAAGGGCAGCTTGTCGATCACCACCAGGGTCAGGGCATCGCCCTTGACGTCAATGCCCTCCCAGAAGCTGTGGCTGCCCACCAGCACGGCGTTGCCGGCGCGGCGGAAGTCCTCCAGCAGCGTGGGCCTTGGCGCATCGCCTTGCTGCAGAACGGGGAAGGGCTCACCGGCATCGGCCAGCACACTTTTGAGCCGCTCGGCCGCGCGGGCCACGGCCCGCAAGCTGGTGCACAGCACGAAGGCCCGCCCCCGGTTGGCCCGGATCAGGGGCAGGGCAGCGTCGATTACCGCGTCCGTGTGGCCGCTGTCCGAGGGCAGGGGGATGCCCTGCGGCACATACAGCATGGCCTGGGCCGGGTAGTCGTAGGGACTGGACCAGGACTGGCACGCCGCGTCATCCAGGCCCAGCGCCTGGGTGAAGTGGCTGAAGTCGTTGCGCACGGCCAAGGTGGCCGAGGTGAAGATCCAGGCGCGGCGCGGCGGTTTGGCTGCCACGCCCTCCAGCTCATCGGCTGATGCGGCGAGCGCAGGCCGAGGGGCGGGTGCCTCATCGGCGCCGGCCATCAAGGCCTGCAGATCATCCTGGGCTTCTTCGGTGTCGTCCGCACCTTCGTCGTCTTGCCAGGGCAGCTCGTCCAGCTTGTCTGTCGCGGTCAGGCGCTCGGTGGCATCGTCTTCTTCTTCCGGGAATGTGTCGGGGGCGATCTCGGCCTGGCCCAGGCCCAGCCGTTGGCGCTTGAAGACATCGGCCACCGAAATGGGTGTGCGGTGCAGTTGCACGCCGTGTGAGCCCACATCGACCCAGCACAGCTCGGGCTCGTTGGCGCGTTCGGGTGCGCCCCATGCGGCCAGGCGCTGCATCAGGGCATCGCTGCGGCGGTGCAGTTGCGCCAGGTCGGGGCTGCGATCAGCCTGGCTGTCCAGCGCTTCGCGCACGGTCAGCAGGGCTTCGCGCAGGTTGCCCAGCGCGGCGTGCAGCGGGTGGTCCTCGCCCAACTGGGCGTGCGACAGGCGCTGCATGGCCTGCCCGAAGCACAGGCGCAGATCGCGCGCGCAGCGGTCCAGCGGGGCCAGCACATCGTTCCAGTTGGCCGCATCGCGCGCCTGGGCCTGACCAGTGGCCAGGGTGTCGCGCAGCAAGTCCAGCAGTTGGGCGGTAGACACCGAGTCACCAAAGAACAGCGTGGCCGTATCAGGCAACTGGTGCGCTTCGTCGAACACGATGGTTTGCGCATTGGGCAGCAACTCGGGCACGCCTTCTTCACGCAGCATCAGGTCCGCGAAAAACAGGTGATGGTTGACCACCACCACATCGGCGTCCTGCGCTTCACGGCGGGCCTTGATGACGAAGCAGTCGTTGAAGCGCGCGCAATCGCTGCCCAGGCAGTTCTCGCGTGTGGACGTGACGCGCGCCCAGATCGCCGCATGCTCGGGCACCTGGTCGCACTCGGCCTTGTCCCCCGTGGGGCTGAGGTGGATGAATCGGTTGATCAGGCCCAGGTCGCGCACTTCCTGGCGGCTGCCCAGCAAGGTGGCGTCCTGGTTGGCGCGGTCGAGGTGGTGCCAGCACAGATAGTTGCTGCGCCCTTTGAGCAGAGCGACCTTGATGGGCACGCCCAGCGCATCGCGCACGGCCGGAAGGTCGCGGTGAAACAGCTGGTCTTGCAGGGCCTTGGTGCCCGTGGACACGATGACCTTGCCGCCCTCCAGCAGCGCAGGCACCAGGTAGGCGGCTGTTTTGCCGACACCGGTGCCAGCCTCCAGCACCACCGTGCTGGCTGTGCGGATGGCTTCTTGAATGGCCTGGGCCATCTCGATTTGTTCGGTCCGCACACGGTAGCCATCGAAGGCGCGCGCGAGCGGGCCTGATGCGGAAAACAGCGTGGGCAGGTCCATGGTCATCTCAAGCTTGCGAGCCGCTATTGTCAACGCGGCCAGCCCGATTGCACGCCCCTCTGATGGGGTAGCCTGTCAGGGGGCCGCCCGTACCAGTGGCGCGTTCAGCGCGCTGGACAAGGTGTCGATGCAATCCTGTCTGTGCGCCTGGGCCACGCTGGTCGAGTTGCCACCATGCGCAGCACGCAACTTCTGCAGCAGCACGCGGGCCTGCATGCGCAGGTTGGCGCGCACATCGGCGCGGTTGCTGCTGCCTCGCACCAAGGCTGCAGCGAGGCGGTTCACGTGTTCGCGCTGCAGGTCCCGCCTGACGCTGTCGCTGGCTGTGTTGGCCTTGTTGTCGGACCAGATCGCATCGACCAGCCGGCGGTGCAGCTCTGGCACAGTCAGTGGGTGCCTGTCGCGGTCCCGGGTCTTGTCGATGTTGTCCAGCAGGCGCTCTGACAAACCCTCGTTCATCAGCACGGCCACGATGTCGCGCTGCAGCGCCAGTTGCTGTGCGGCCAGCGAAAAGTCCGCGGGCCCGCCTGCACCCGCCTCACCGGCTTCCTGCCGGTCGAGGTAGTCCGGTGCGAGCTTGCGCAACAATGCGGGCGACAGGGCTACTGCGGAGGGGGACAGGAAGTCGCGCGTCAACAAGGTGAGCGCGGCCCTTTGTTGATCGGCTGGCAAGGGGTCCAGCAGGTCGCGGCCGCTGCCTGGGGCGTCACGGCGTGTGACCACACCGCCAACTTGGCGAAGCAGGATCTGGCTTGTCCGAGACAGCTCGCGCAGGCCGTACACCACACTGCGGCGCAACAGTGTGGGGTCGTCGTCTGCCTTGAGGTCACGCCGGGCCTGTCGTTCGAACAGGTCGCGGACGATGTGCAAGCGCGTCTGTGCAAACGCCACGGGGTCGCGGCCCAGGTCGAAGCTCAGTGCCTGCGGGTCCTGGCCGGAGGACGCATCTTCATCGGTGCCGAAAGCCAGCGCCTCGGTCATGGTCGGGTCTGCGCTGCGTCGTGCAATGGCCCTGAGGTCCGCTTGTGCTTCAGCCGGGTCTGCGGGCAGGGGCTTGTAGCCATATTCGATGGCCCAGTAGTCGTAGGGCCCCAGCGTGGTCTGAAACGGGGCCCCCGCACGCTGGCCTGGCGCGGGCAAGTTGATGGGCACGTAGTCCATCACCGAGGCGCTGTTGCCATGCTCGCGTGTCAGGACCGGGTCACGCAGTTGTTCTGCTGTGCGCCACCGAGAGGCCCGGAAGTTGTGTCGCAAGCCCAGTGTGTGCCCGACCTCGTGCATGGTCGTGTCTTTCAGATAGGCCAGTACGAACGCCTTGACCTCGGGGCTGTCGGGGTCCAGCGGGGCGGCCATGCTCATCAGGTCCAGCGCCAGGCCCAGTTGCTCGGCTGCGGCGGCCGCGTGCTCGCACGTTGGTGTGTGGGCGCTGTGGTCGCCCGAGGGGGTGACGAATTGGCTGGTGATGGTGCGGATGGCGCGCGAGGAGAGGCTTTCCAGCGCGATGTCGGCATCGAGGATCTCACCCGAGCGCGGGTCGACGTGTGTCGGGCCAATGGCGCCGAAGCTGGGCTGGCTGTTGGTCATCCAGCGGATGGACGTATGACCTGTTTCCAGCGTGTCAAAGGGCTGGTCAGCGGGGGGCGTCCTGACCTCGATGGCGTTCCTGAAGCCGATGGCCTCGAAGGCCTTGTTCCAGGCCAGGATCCCTTCGGTGATGGTGCTGCGGTAGGCGTCCGGGATGCTGGCGTCCAGCCAATACACGATGG
>Ga0209066_10005961_pt1 | contig 12612 bp, 14 predicted proteins | sample All_14_2_FD_187198 | JGI IMG/M metagenome (GOLD analysis project Ga0209066, IMG submission 187198) | Freshwater microbial communities in response to fracking from Pennsylvania, USA - Allegheny Zone_MetaG_DW_15 (SPAdes) (version 2) ...
GTTGCGGGCTGTGCTGTACTGGGTATTTATTCCTTTGGGCAAAGCTCAAATCCATCGAAGTAGAAACCGTTCGTGGCTTGGGGTTGAACGTGCTCGGGGTCGAACCGGAAAATCGCGGATTTGGTTTGCCCTGTCCGCTTTGGGCGGGGAAGTGCCCCATCCATACTTCGCCAGACTATCCACACGCCTGCCGTACATATAAATGCAAACTACTCAAGCTGGTCATTGATGAAAGTGTTCCACTGTCTGATGCGCTGGATGTGATTGAACAAGTCAAAGAGATGATTAAAGAGATAAAAGCGCTTTTGCCTGCTTCGCCGAGCAATAATTTTCGCGAGCGCTTGGTCGCTCATCTGGAGAATCCACAAAACACCGATATGGAGTTTCGCAAAAAAGCAAGAGAATTGTTGGTCCTTTATGAAAAACAATTGGGGGTAAAAGGTCTGGTTGATGGATTGGATGACGGGGTTTGGGAATAGAAAAAAGCTCACATAGAATGGATTTTCCCCTTTCTTAACTGATAGCTTGTTTTGGTTTCCGTAACCCTTTTTTTATTTATTGCACAACCATAATCAGGTATACTCGCGCTACATTTTGGTTGGAGATATGCCCATGGAAATCGATCCCGTTTGCAAAATGGAAGTTGATCCTGCTTCCGCACAATGGAAATCTGAATATAAAGGGATTACATACTATTTTTGTTGCCCTGGCTGCAAGGCAGCCTTTGAAAAAGCACCAGAGAGTTATATGCAGGTAGAAAATTCCTAAGTGGCGTAGTAGAGGCATTGCATGATTGAACGACTGAAACAATGGTTCCCACTACGTGCTGGAGAGTCGAGGTTGGTTTTTTCCCTCGGCTTTATTTTATTTGCAAACTATGCTGCCATGGGCATCACCAAAGTGGTATCCGTAAGCGGATTTTTGGCTGAGGTACAAGACCATTACATTTTGCTGGTCTGGGCAATTGATATGGTCCTGTTGATTTTGGCAACAGGTATCCAATCCCTCATCGTAGATCGATTTGACCGTATAAAACTCCTTGGCGGAGTGCTACTTGTCTTTGTGATTCTCTACGCTGTTTTGCCTCTTACCTTTCTTTCCAAATCTTTCCCTGCTTCGATCAGTTATACACTTATCTATCTTTTGAACGACCAACAGTGGCGTTTCTTCCCTGTTGTGTTTTGGATCCTTGTTAACGATATTTATGATCCTGCAACAGGTCGCCGTGTAATGCCGATCATCGCAAACTTTGCTTTTTTAGGAACCATCATTGGCTTGGGAATTGGCGCAATCGATGCCAAATTGGAGTTTGGCCCTGTTAAATTATTGTTGCTCAATGCCTCAATATTTTCACTTGCCTATCTGATCGCCCGAACTCGTTTGCGTTCGGTTAAGCTTCCTCCACCAATTGGCTCACAGGCTACTTCAATGAAAGAAACCCTTTCAGAAGGATGGGAATTCATTAAGACTGTGCCAGCTTTTTCATGGTCTGCTTTAGGGATGTTAGCTGCTGGCAGTGTGATGACTATCCTATTATATGATGTGCTTTCCGATGCAAAACTGGATCTTGGGACTGGCTTTCAATCCTTTTATGCTCAATATAACCTTGCGATTGCCTTCATGTCCATTTTTGTACAAAGTACTTCAGCAAAGATTATTGAGCGTATTTCCTTGAAACGTAGCTTTCTCATTCAACCATTTGTAATGCTTGGTTCTATGATCGCTAATTTTTTCATCCCAGGCTATATAAGCAGTGCTCTCTCTCAAGGAGTCTCACGTGTGACCTATGACACAGTGGATTTGTCAGCGCGAAAAGCATTCCAGGCCATGGTTCCAAATGAGAAGCGTGGACGTGTCAGTATGTTCATCGATAGTTACCTCCCCTCTGCTGGTACCATCATTGGAAGCTTGGTCACTTTTGTTATTATTGCTCTTGGATTACGTTTTGGTTTTGCACGTGAACAATATTCACTCATCTATCTTGGTGTTGGCGTTGCTGTTGCCTTGGTCGCTTTGTTTGCCGCCTTTCGAGTCCGCGCCACATATGAGCAGAGTATGTTAAGTTGGCAATTAAAGCGCCGTACGCGTGGCGCTAGTGTTTTAGACAAACTTGATTTTGGGGAGAATGATAAATAATGTCTGCGAGATTGGTGAAACAGGTGGGGAGTGTTGCTGTGTATGATTTACTGGGTTCTGGCGATACAGCGCGAATCGAAAAAATGCTTGGGCTTTACGCAAAGCTTTTTCCGCAGTATCAGCATTACGTCCCCAGAATGAGGCGTCGTGCCCAATTTGCGAATGAATATCGCGCGGGGCATGTTGTCCATTATTGGTTGGTCGAGGTGGATGGCCAGCCAGCGGCATTGCGTACTTTTCGTTATGTTCATGCACGGCGGTGCGGATTGGCTCATGCGCTTGCGGTGGAGCCGTCATTTCGTGAGGTGATGGTAGGTGATCATAGGTTAGCAGTTTTCATTATTTATGAATGTCTTGCTCAGATCATCCATGATGCAGAACAAAGAGGCGATGTGCCTGTTTTAGGAATGGTTAACGAAGTGGAGCCACATCGTCTGATGGAACACTACATGCGTAATGGATTGGTGCAACTACCATTAAAATATGTTGAACCTATTTTTCCTCCAGAGATGGAGGGTAGAAGTCGTTCGGAGGAATTAGCAGCTACTCGTTTTTCTCCCATGCACATTGGTTTTTTACCAAATCCCAAAGCAAAAGTGGAAGAATATACCAGCGAAATGATTTCCAGTTTTGCAAAAGCTTTTCTTGTGGATCATTACGGTTTGCCTGAACAGCATCCCGCGGTCCTCGAAGTTCTAGAAACCATTATTGCTGTATAGGATGTGATTATTATGATTGAACAAAAAACAGAATCAAAAAAACCGATCGGCCGTTTTTTTAGTCTCCGCTTGAAAATATGGATCGGATTTATTCTTATTTTCACTCCCGTTTTTATTGCGAGCTATTACTGGTTTTATGAATATACATCCGATCGGGTATTTCAGACCATTACGGACGATCTTCAAGAGACTCTTAATGGTGCCGTTCAAGGTATGGACAAAGAAGGGTTTGTAAAGCTCTATGAAGAAGAGAGTACAAATAACCCTATGTGCCCACCTGAAAAACCTACCGCGGATACGCCCAAGGAAGAGAATGGATATTATCCTGAGGATAACCCGCTTTATATAGCACATGAAAACTGGCTATTGGCTGTTCAGCAGATTGAACCGCAGACTCGAATTTATACTTACATTAAAGGAATTGACGCAGGTGAGGTTATTGCGATTGGCAGCACAGGGTATTTCCGCGAACCTCGTGGCGGACTTAGATTTTGCCAGCGCTATACTTCAACCACATCACGTATCTACGATGGCTTGACTGCCCAGGTTGATGCATGGACGCCATATCCTGATAGTTTCGGTACTTGGATTACCTCTTATATGCCTATTATTGATAATAATGGGCTTGTCATTGGCGCAATTGGCATTGATATTGAGGCAAGTTATATCGCGGAAGTCCGCGCCAATATCCTTCGCAATGGAGCAATTGCTTTTGTATTAAGTTATGTACTTATCTTCTTTTTGGTTTATTGGCTCTCAGGATTCCTGACCCGTCCTATTATTGGTCTTGCTGGCGTCGCTAAAGAGATCGGAGAAGGGGATTACAGTCACGAGTGGAAAGATGAGATTGATGATCCACGTAAATTCCGTGATGAAATTGATACTCTGACGGGGGTATTCAAAGTCATGGTAGATAAGGTGGCTCAGCGTGAAAAAACTTTACGTGCCCGTGTTCAACAATTAGAGATCATGGTAGATCGCTCCAAGCTGGATAAGCAAGTTAAGGAAATTGTTGAAAGCGATTTCTTTCAAGATTTGCAGTCTAAAGTACAGGGAATGCGTAACCGCTTCAAAAAAGACGAGTAATTTTCATTTAAACATGGCAAAGCTCCAAACTCTCTATACCGAACTTGACACAATGAAAGCCATGTTCTAAAATAGTCTCACGATTCTTAAATCGACGTCTCAAGAGTTTTGAGCGTTAAATTCACCCCAGGAGGGCTGGTTTGTCTAAAAACCGTACGCAACAAATGGTGGACCGCCTGCGCGAGCTTCAGGCATCATCACCTGATATAGAAGCATCTGCGGTGGTTAGTGTTGATGGCCTTAGCATTGCATCTGCGCTACCACAGGGTGTGGAAGAAGATCGTGTTTCCGCCATGTCCGCAGCCATGCTTTCGTTGGGTGAACGAATTGCAGGTGAATTGGGGCGAGGTTCCCTTGAACAGGTTTACATCAAGGGCTTAAAAGGGTATGTTGTTTTGATGTCAGTTGGTGAAGAAGCAGTTCTCACCGCACTGGCACGCGAACAGGCCAAGCTTGGCCTGATCTTCCTTGATATGCGTCGCGCCGCCGAAGATCTGGCGAAGTTGATTTAGTGGAGTTTTTATGGCCCCCCTTCAAAAAAGTGGATTGTACTACCCTAATAAATTTGGATTGATCACTATCAAGTCATTGGAAGAAGTAATGGGCAAGAATGGTTTAAATGCCATCTTAAACCTTGGTGGCTTGAATCATTACATAGAAAATTACCCTCCCGATAATCTTGATAAAGGTTTTGATTTTTCTGAGCTTTCTGCAATTGGATCTGCATTGGAAGAAATGTATGGGCCTCGTGGCGGGCGTGGTCTTGCCCTTCGTGCAGGACGTGCAACTTTCTCAGACGCGCTCAGGAACTTTGGCGCATTAGCTGGTGCAGCAGATTTAGCATTCGTAGTCCTTCCGCTTCAATCCAAGCTGAGAATTGGCCTGCCAGCTTTCGCAAAAATATTCTCCCAACTGAGTGATCAACAAACAACAGTTGAAGAAAAAGATACTGAATGGGTGTGGACTATTCATAAGTGTCCATGCTGTTGGGGACGAACAGGTGCAGACAAACCCGTTTGCTTCGTTGCTACCGGTTTGTTACAGGAAAGCCTAAAGTGGGTTTCCGGCGGCAATGAATTCCGCGTCAACGAATCCAAGTGCGTCGCGATTGGAGACAGTGTCTGCGAATTCATCGTACAAAAAGAACCGATTTCCTAAACGAAAAGACGCGGCATGACAGACACCAAGCCCAAAATACTTATCATTGAAGACGATCTTGACGTGGCTGAAATGCTGAACGCGTATTTTCGCGTTCAGGGTTATGAAGTATTTACTGTCAATTGGGGAGAAGATGGAGTTCGCTCCGCACAGACAGACCATCCTGATTTGGTTATTTTGGATATTCGCCTACCAGACATTGATGGATATGAAGTAGCCCGTCGCCTTCGTTCAGACCGACGCACCGCAGATATTCCGATTATCTTCCTTACAGAGAAACGTGACCGTTCCGACCGTCTTCAAGGTTTGGAGATTGGCGCGGATGATTACATCACCAAACCATTTGATGTTCAGGAATTACGTCTGCGCGTCAGAAATGCGCTAAAAAGAGTCAGTCAGGGGTCATTAACAAACCCAGTCACTGGCCTGCCGGAAGGCGCATTAGTGGATGAAAAACTTTCCGAGGTAATCGGCAAAGATGGTGCTGCCTTATTGTTTATCATCCTCGAGAATATGGATGCCTTCCGCGAAGCATATGGTTTTGTGGCTTCGGATGATGTTCTACGGGCAATCAGCCTCATGATCGTTAATACCATGCGTGAAGTTAGTCGTCCAGAGGACTTCCTTGGCCACTTGAGTGGTACTGACTTTGTGCTTGTTTTGCCTCCATCCAACCTTGCAGCATTAAGTGAAAAGCTACGTGCACGCCTTGATCAATCTATGGAGTATTTTTACCCAATAAAAGATCGCGAGCAAATGGCGAAACAGTCCAACAAATTGGGCGCTAGAACCTTTGAGATTGCATCGCTTAAGTCTCAAATTACAAGTGTGGAACAGGTAAAGGCGGAGTTGTTACGAAATAAGAGATAAAAAGGGATTTGTTTGCGTATTACAGTTATTACACCTACATACAACGAAGCGGAGAACCTGCCCAAGCTGGTCTCCGCTTTATTTTCGCTTCCATTGGATATACACCTGCTTGTTGTAGATGATAACAGTCCAGATGGAACAGGCAATATTGCAGAAGGCCTTGCACTAAAATTTCCTGACCGTATTGATGTGCTCCATCGCCCGGGAAAAATGGGGCTGCGTTCTGCGTATCTAAATGGTTTTCAGAAAATATTGGAAGGTGAGACGCAGGCGATTGTCCAGATGGACGCGGATTTTTCACATGATCCATCCGCGCTTGTGCATATGGCTGAACTTCTTAAAACCAATGATGTTGTGCTTGGTTCGCGTTACGTGCAGGGAGGCTCAGTAGATACACGTTGGCCAGCCTGGAGAAAAAACCTCTCGGCTTTTGGAAATTTTTATGCAAGAAGTATTTTAGGGCTGCCCTTGCATGACGTAACTACTGGGTATCGAATGTGGCGCCGTGAGACCTTAAGGCAGATGCCCTTTGAGCGTATCCAAGCCAATGGTTATGTATTCCTTGTAGAAATGGCATACCTAGCTCATTGTTTGGGATTCAAAATTGGGGAGGCCCCCATTTATTTTGCGGACCGTCAATTGGGGAGATCAAAAATGTCTCTCAAAATCCAGATGGAAGCGGCGCTTCGTATTTGGCAGGTATGGTGGAGTTATCGTGATATCAAAAAGGCGGGTAGTGCAGCCAGGCTGTAGGATTGGCTCAATCCCTATTCAAAAACTTCACTCTCTGATAATATATTAGCCGCACGCCGAACCATTGATTTTAAGCCCTCGGCTCCCTGTCGGGGGTTTTTGTGTGTGTAGGCGAAAACTTCACAACAAAATAATTTTATGAAGACTTTAAAAGTCTTTACTGGAAGAAGAAACCATGCAAATTGAGAGAACCGACCTTCGTAATATAGCCATTATTGCCCATGTAGATCATGGCAAAACCACTCTTGTAGATGGGTTGCTGGGGCAGTCCCATACTTTCCGTGAAAATCAACATGTTGAAGAACGCGTCATGGATTCAAATGACCTTGAACGCGAACGTGGCATTACCATTTTGGCGAAGAATACCGCCATTTCACTGGTTAATCCTGAGACGAACCAGCCCGTTAAAATCAATATTGTTGATACGCCCGGACATGCCGACTTTGGCGGGGAAGTGGAACGTGTTATGAACATGGTTGATGGCGTTCTACTTCTTGTAGATGCAGCTGAAGGCCCCATGCCACAGACTCGTTTCGTGCTTAAGAAGGCACTTGAAATGGGGCATAAGGCTATCGTTGTCATTAACAAGGTGGATCGTAAGGATGCGGAACCTGCACGCGTGTTGAATGAAACATTTGATCTTTTCATTGAACTTGGCGCTACTGAAGAGCAGGCAGATTTTCCTGTTGTGTATGCACAAGCTACTGCTGGAAAAGCCGGGCTTACCCCTGAACTCGAAGCAAATTTGCAGCCTATGTTCGATACCATTCTCAAGCATATTCCCTGCCCCAAAGTGGACCCGGATGCTCCGTTGCAAATGCTTGTCACTACTCTTGGTTATGATGATTATCGTGGTGTGACGGCGATTGGCCGTGTATTTGCTGGTACGATTAAAGCAGGCCAAAAGATGGCTCGCATTAAACTAGATGGAACCATTCTGCCTGAGAGTGCACGTTATCTTTATACGTTCAAGGGTTTAAATAAAATTGAAATTGATGAAGTTAAAGCTGGAGATATTATTTCTCTGGCTGGCCTCGAAGGGATTGCGATCGGAGAAACGTTGGCTGACCCGGCAAGCCCAGTTGCATTGCCAACTATCAAAGTGGAAGAGCCGACTGTTCGTATGACCTTTGGCGTGAATACGTCTCCATTTACAGGTAAAGAAGGTACATGGGGAACTTCGCGCAAGATCCGCGAGCGTTTGTTTGATGAGTTGCGTACGAATGTTTCTTTGCGCGTAGAAGAAACTGAATCCGCAGAAAACTTTTTGGTTTCTGGACGTGGTGAATTGCACTTGGGGATTTTGATCGAGACCATGCGCCGTGAGGGATATGAATTCCAGGTCTCCCGCCCTGAGGTAATTTACCACAAGGCCGAGGATGGCGCTTTGCTGGAACCATTTGAAGAAGTACATATCGAAACTAGCAATGAAACAGTTGGTGTTGTTGTGGAAATGCTAGGAAGTAGACGTGGCAAAATGATGGATATGCAGGATAACGGTCAGGGAATGACGCGCATCGTTTATATTGTTCCGACGCGTGGTTTGCTTGGCTTCCGTTATCAATTTCTCACCTCTACACGTGGCGCAGGTATTATGCATACGATCTTTAATGGTTATGATGAAATGGCTGGACCAATTTCATCACGAACCAGAGGCTCCATTGTTGCTTGGGAAGCAGGTACGACTACCGCATATGCGCTTAAAAGTGCTGAGGAGCGCGGACAATTGTTCGTTGGGCCTGGCGTGGAAGTTTATGAAGGCATGGTAATCGGTGAAAATGCACGTGGAAGTGACTTGCCGATCAATGTCTGTAAAAAGAAGCATCTAACGAATATGCGCGCTTCTGGTGGGGACATGGAAATTCGTCTCACACCACCTCGCACCATGAGCTTGGATGAGGCGATCGAATATCTTTCTGATGATGAATTATTGGAAGTAACACCTGAAAATTTCCGTATTCGTAAACGTATCCTTTCCACAGACGAACGCGGTAAGCAAACAAAAAAGGCAAAAGAACAGTTCGGCGAAGCCTAATACTGACTTCAAAAGTGCCCGCGCAATTGTGCGGGCACTTTTGAAATTTCGTCATTGACCTGTATCCTTATGGGCATGTAATTGTTGCTACTGCACTATTTGCTTCGCCAGACACGTTATAGCCCTGGATTTGATATCCAACACTTTGACCTGAGAGCAGGTTTATAGTCTCTGCAAAATATGTGGTGTTGGCTGGTAAATCAGCTACTACTTCATCGTTGCGAAGGATGCGATAACCAGTTTCATTCGTTGCTTTGTCGATCCATGAAAGAGTAATATCCGCCTGCCCCGAGTTATAGCAGAAAAATGTCCAGCCATTTTTTGCAAATGTTGCGGCTTCTGGCGCTTCGCTTTTTGATGTTGATGTTGGCGGAGCGGTGACTGTTGGGACAGTTGTATAACTGCCCACAGGAGTGGTAAATTCACCAGACAACCAGCAGTTTCCCGCTTCGGTGGATACGATCCAATAATTTGGTGGGTAGAAGCCAATAATATCTACTGAGACAGCTGGTAAGATTTGTGTCACTCGTTCATAATTTACGCCTGGGCCTGTTCTGCAATTTACGACTTCACCTACGCTGACCATCGGTTTGGTGTATGTGGGTGTTGCTGTAGCCTTGCCCGTAGTTCTCGCTGTTGGGCTTGCAAGCGGTTGTTGCGTGCTGGATGACGAATTATTGATCGCGGCCTGCACCGTTAGAGCAGCCGCGGTTGCAACTTGAGGGTCTGGTGCCCCTGCAGAAGGCAGGTTGCAGGACGAAATTATCATTCCCACCATGAGTGCCAGACCAAATATTTTTTTCATATCCATCCTCCATTGATATACCTTGTTATTCTCCATCACCCTCCAGCCATGTAGACATGTATTCGGGCTTTTCCATTTCCATTGCGTGCCCGGTAAGTTGTAATGGGTGGAAGGTGTCAACCATGACGGCAAGCTCCTGCGTTTCGGTCTTGCCGATGCTGGCTTCTGTCATTCCTGGCTGGGGACCGTGTGGCAAGCCAAATGGATGCAGGCTGATGTCACAGCGGTCAATGCCTTTGCGACTCATAAAATTGCCTTCGGCGTAATATAGCACTTCGTCTGATTGGATGTTGGAATGATTGTACGGCGCGGGGATGCCTTCGGGGTGGTAATCGAACAGGCGCGGGACAAAAGAACAGACGACAAAGTTATGACCGTCAAATGTTTGATGAATAGGCGGCGGCATGTGCAGACGGCCAGTGATAGGTTCAAAATCTTCTATGTTGAAGATCCACGGATAGAGATAGCCGTCCCAACCGATGACATCAAAAGGGTGATGATCTAACACGTGACGCGATAATCTGTCACGCACTTTCACACGGATCTCGAATTCACCTCGTTCAGTATGTGTCTCGATCTCTTCCGGGACACGAATATCGCGTTCACAGTATGGGGCATGTTCAAGCATTTGTCCGTAGCTATTCCGGTAACGTTTGGGCGGTTCGATCTGGGACGGGTTTTCAATGGTGAAGAAACGTGCTTCGCCGTCCAGATGCATTTGCCAGGTAACGCCAAATGGAATAACGATGTAATCGCCTTTGCGGAAGGGCAGGTTGCCAAACTGGCTTTTGAGAACGCCTTCGCCTTCGTGTACCCACCAAGTTTCGTAGGCTTGCGAGTTGCGATAGAAAAAGTCCATGCTGTCTTTGGCGCGGGAGATGCCGAGGATGACGTCGGAGTTGCCGAGGAGTGGAATCCGCGCGGTGACAGGATCAGGCCCGAGCGGGGCTTGATCGGTTGTGAAGGCGCGGTGGCGGATGGGACCAAAATCCACATATTCTGGTTTGGCGGGGCCGAGATCTTCTGTCATCTTAACACGAGGCGGCAAGAAGTGATGGTATAGGATGGATTGAATGGAGGAGAAGCCTTCGAGCCCCATGACTTCTTCGCGATAAAGTTTGCCATCCGATTTTTTGAATTGGGTATGACGTTTGTGGGGAATGCTGCCGAGTTTATGATAAAAGGGCATTTCAACTCTCCTTGTCTAAGATTATTTTGTGAGTAGCACGTATGTGTGAGGGCCTTTAAGCTTTGACTGTGCGAGAGCTTCTTCCGCTTTTTGCAGGAGGAACTCCTCGCTAAGTGAGGAACCACCAGGATGGCTGCTTGCTCCAATTTGAACAGAGAAAGCTAAAGTTTCATTGTTTTTTCCGCTCACTTTATTCTTGAAGATGGAAAGAAGACGTTCGCACACAGCTCGTGCGCCTGCTTCATCTGTGGTTGGAAGTAGGACCTTCAAACTATTACCTATTTTGGAGGGAATATCAACAGAGCGGATATGAGAATTGATTTTGGCGGCAAATATGGCGGATGCATTCTGAAGTTCATCCTCGCTCAGTGCGGATGGCGTTGATTCGATTTGAAGAAGGGATAATGGGGCAGGATATCTTTTGGATCGAGAGACCTCGTATTGAAAGAGTATTTCGAATACTTCAGTGCTGTACACTTCTTCACCACGCGATATCATTTTTCTCATCGTACGTCTCCGTTATTATGGATTATAGACTACAACACTTTCCTGTTCATTTGGGTCATTACGTGCCACCACGGCAATGACTTCATCCGTCTCGCTCAAATTCACGGGTTGGTGCGGAAGGTTGGCAGGGATGAAGAGGAAATCACCTGCTTCATTGATGCTGGAATGTTCCAGTTTTTCACCATATCTCGTTTCAGCGCGGCCTTTGATAATGTAGATCGTTGTCTCATAGCCATTATGATAATGTGCAATGGCTCTGCCGCCAGGTGGGATGACAACTAGATGCATGCAAAGATGTTTTGTCCCGGCGGTTTGTGCGGAGATGCCTTCAAAGTTTGGAAGTTGCTGCTTGGAAATAAAAGTTTCTTTTGGCCTAACAGTAATGATCTTATCTGTGGACATGATTTCCTTATTATGGGCTAACAGTAATGGATTGGATTAAAGAATCGACCAAGGTGAGGGATGGCTGGAATGAGTCCGGGCTGGCTGCGGTGAGAGTGTCGGTGATGCCTTGATAATAGGCTGTCAGCGCCGCCGTGTCGGTGATGTCGCTCGGGTGGGGGTTGGGGAGACTATCTGCGTTGGGGTTCTCTGCTGTGGATTGTAACGGCAAATAGACCGGGAAGAGGGCCGCGACAAAATATTTCCCGTCACTGGTCAGACCTTCATAATGGTAAAAACTATTATCTTTTAGGATTGGGCCGGGAAACTGGGAATATTGGGAGATCATACTCACACCATTACCGCCGTTGAAAGGGATGAATTTCGCCTGCGCTGCATATTGCTGTGCAGCCGCTCCATTGAATGGGACAGTGGACAAATTGTCGTTCGTGAGCGGTGTGGCAGGGCTTGCCAGAAGCGCCTGCAAACGGGTGAGGCTGCTTTCTGCCCACGGGTTGACAGCGGTATATTCAGCCGCGGGGTAGATGTTCACCACTGCTTTGAAAAAGTTATCTTGTCTTCCAGTATAGTCTGTGAGAGTAAATGAGATGTATTGCGGTGCCACACCCCACGGACCGCCAACTGACTCATCCACTGCGGGGACGGTCTCAGATGCAGCTCCGCTTGCCAGCCCTTCAGGGATGACAAAACTGACATTCTGAAATGAGACGGGGATCCCGTTAGGTTGTGCTGTGGGAACGTCCGTGCTTACCGCTTCAGTGATTACCTCGGTGGGTTGAGCGGCAGCGCCCGGCATATTACAGGCTGAAAGTATGGTCATCAAAACGATTGAGAGTATAAAAATCTTTTTCATTGTAGGCTCCAGTGTGTGATTAATATCCAGTCACTTGCATGGACTCTATCATTGCATCCAAATGTTCAAGATACGGTGTGAAAGAAAAGGTGTCTGTGC
>Ga0209066_10005963_pt1 | contig 12608 bp, 6 predicted proteins | sample All_14_2_FD_187198 | JGI IMG/M metagenome (GOLD analysis project Ga0209066, IMG submission 187198) | Freshwater microbial communities in response to fracking from Pennsylvania, USA - Allegheny Zone_MetaG_DW_15 (SPAdes) (version 2) ...
GGGAGGGCTTGGGCTGGGCGTATGTCCGGACGGGCGATCAGGAGAAGGGATTCCGGCTGTGGGAGTATTTCCGGCAGCTGATGCCCGACGCATGGCTGCCTTACAACCTGCTGGCCCAGGCCGCGATCATGCGGCAGGAATGGGTCGAGGCGGACACGTATTTTGAAAAAGCCCTGCGGCAGAAGCCGGAGCTTTTCGACCTGCGCTTCTGGTACGCGCAAAACCTGCTGCGCATCGGCAAGCCGCGCGAAGCCGAGAAAATTTTTCGGCAACTCATCAAAGAAGAGCCCGACCGGCTGGACATCCAGATCAATCTGGCCAACCTGCTGGTTCACCGCCTCGAGTACGACGAGTCCGTGGAGATCTTCAGGCACGTGAACAAGGAGCTGCCCGGCAACGTCGGCCTGATGATGGACCAGGCCGTGCTGGAGCTGCGCGTCGGAGAGCTGAAGGCCGCCGACCAGCTTTGCTTCGATGTGATGGCGATCGAGACCAACAACATGCGGGCCATGACGCTGCGGGCGGACATCGCGGAAATCGGCGATATGACGGAACTGGGCGTCGACCGCTTGCAGAAGGTGATTGACGCGACGGAAAATGCCCGGCTGAGAGGGCAATTGCGTGTGCGGCTGGCGAACCGTTGCCATGTGCTTAACGAGCGCAAGCCGGGCCTCTTCTCCACTTCCTACATTTTGGATCAGCTTCGGCAAGCGATCGACGAGAATCCTACGGATGTGGCGACGCAGATACTCTATTCGGAGCGCCTCTTGCAGGCCCGGCGCTTCGAGGAGAGCAAACAATGGGCAATACGCGTCCTTGAAAAATTTAACAAGCACAATATACGCGCAAAAGGAATTCTTTTCGAGTTGGCCTTGGCCGAGCGGCGCTACGAGGACGCCGAACAAGTGCTGCATGACCGTTTCTCGAACTTCGACCCGACCGACCCCATGCGTTTTTATTACGAGGCGCGGCTCAACGCGGCCCGCGGCGCTTACAAGGAGGCGCTGTACGCGCTTGACCGCATGGAGGCCGCCGCCGAGCAGGGCACCGTGCTGACCCTGCTCTACCACGACTTGACCGAAAGCGACTGGGTGCCGGTGACTTCCGTCCGCCGGCTGCATGAGCATCTGAATGCGTTGAGGCAGGAAGGCTTCACCTTCATCTCGCCGACGGATATTCCGTCGGTGATCGGGCTGCGTCCGGGCGTGCGCCGCGAAGACCCGGAGCCCCAAGAAGACTCGGTGCCGTGGACGGCGCGCGTTATCGACCACGTGCGCTACGGGATAACGGGGGAACGCAAGTTCAAGTCCGGCAAAAAAGTGAAAGAGCCGTCGCGGCCGATGAAGGTTGTGGCCGTCACGTTCGACGATGCCCTGCGTTCCGCGTTTGCCTTGGGCGCGCCGGTGGCGGAAGAGGTCGGCGTGCCGTTCGGGATGTTCGCGATCACGAAACCGAACGAAGAGTACACGCCTTCCGTGGCGGGATGGGAAGAGATGCGCGAGTACGTCACCAACGGCACCTGGGTGATCGGCAGCCATCTGTACGGCGCGCATTTCAACAAGATGGCCGACAAAGAGGGGAAGGACGAGCGCCTGAGCCTTCCGAACCGTGTTTGGCTGAAGGAAAAGAACCGTCTGGAGTCGATGAACGAGTGGGACAAGCGCATGCGCAACGAGTTCCGGCTGAGCCGGAAAGAATTGCGCGAGAAATTGGGCGAGGACGACAATCCGGTCCCCATGGTCGCCTACCCGTACGGGGACATCGGGCAGGAGAGCACCTGCAACCTGTCGGTCTTGCATAACCCGACCTTGAGCATCATTTCGGAAGCGGGCCGCAACTATCAGCTCGGGTTCGTTCAAGGACTGAGCGGCTACACGACGGTGGGCGACAACCTGCTGCTGACACGGCGTCATGAGCCGGACTGGATCGACGAAGGTGCGGATGTCGTCCGTGATGCCTACGAGAACCACCCGCTGTTCATGGCCCGCCGCACGCGTGTGGAGATCGCGTTTCTAATGAACAAGCCGCACCTGGCGGAAGAGATGCTGGCCCTCCTGAAGCGCGACGGTTATCCCGAAGAGCTGAGCCGCAAGATCAGCGTCGACGTGAAGTCGCATTTCCGCAACCGTCCCCAGCGCGACGTGCAGCCGCTCGTCTCCTCGACGCTGGTGGCGGTGGACAGCGCGGCGGGCGGCGGGCAGAACGCGCCGACGCACGGGAGTCAGAACATGCAGGCTCAGCGCCAACCCGACGCTCCCATCGACCCGACGGCCCGCGAGGCGGTCCACGGCGAGAAATCGGACCTGAAGGAATACGAGCGGTGGGAGACCTTCCAGGAGGGGAACCCGGATCCGTGGGTGTACCTCTCGCATCCGTTCATCGGCGGCGAACTCTCGCACAGCAAGGCGAACGACCAGTTCGAGATCCTGCGCTATGGCGGCCGCGCCGGCTTGCACCTCAACCGCAACCTGCAGCTTTCCGCCGAATACTTCGAGAGCCGCATCGAGCAGCGCATCCGGCCGCGGTGGAACGCGATCTCGTACAATCCCGACGACCTCACTTACTACACGTTCAAGGCGCTCAAGCGCGAGGCCAAGGGACGGCTCTCCTACCGCACGTCCAGCGGGCTGGTGCTCTCCGGCTCGCTCGGGCTTGCGAAGTTGGATTTCGATTACAGCGAGGATGATTTGTACGAGATCGACTTCGAGGACGAGGTGGGCGGCGACGAGTTCAGCTATGACGACAAGGACACCGTGGTGATCGGGGACCTTTCCGCAAGCTGGTCGCCGCGCGACAACTTGAACCTGTACGTGTTCTATGCGCGCGACGTGGTGATGTCGGCCGTGAAGATTTACGAGTCCGACTCCGCCGGGGTTGTGGCCCGTTGGAAGCCGTCCGACGCCTGGCATGTGAACCTGCGCAGCCAGTATTGGAGCTACGAGGACGACAACGCCCTGTTCATGGTTCAGGGAGAGTCGTTCTGGGAGATGATGCCCGACATCGGCATCTGGATGGGGCTCGACCTGTCCACCGTCTCGGCGAGCGACGCGAGCGACTACTACTGGACCCCTTACTGGGACCAGCGCGTCATGGGGGTGCTCCGGTATCTGCAAACCTGGCAGGGGTACATGTTCCGGCTCGATCTGCTCGCCGGCTTGCAGCGAGAGGACGCGCGGCCGCTGCGCCGGACAGAGGATGTCGATTTGGCCGGCGGGGCCGACTGGGAGTACGCCTGGGGCGTCAATTCCACCTACAACAAACGGCTCTTCAGCTATCTCGACATCTTCATGGACGCGAGCGTCATGGCGCTGCGCGAGTATATCGATCACCGCTTCCTGATCGGCTTCAACCTCGGGTTCTAAGAGGAGAGGAACCGGAAGCTGACGTCGAAGAGCTCGCCCGTCCAAGCCGCACTGTAGTAGCTGTGCCCCGCATGGGGCACCGTGTGCGTGCTCTGCGGAATCGCATGGGTGCGGCAATAGCGGGCGTAGGCGCGGCTTGAGCCGGGCGCGTCCGGGTCCGAGCCGCCGAAGACAAACAGGACCGGGTTCCGGAAAGAGCGGAAGCGCGCGAGCGTCGCATCTTCCTGCGCGGCTTCCTCCGCGCTACGGGTCTCGTGTTTCACCAGCGCTTTGGTCACCAAGCCGGCCTGGACCTTGCCGCTCAAGAGTTTCTTCCACGTCTCGGGCCGCGTCAGCTTGCGCGCGTACGTCGCGAGCGCGTTCCGCGTCTTTAGCCAGCCCGTCGCGGCGCTGCGCAGAGAACCCATGGACTCGGGCGACCAGAGCAGGAGCCGGGCAAGGTCCTGATTTTCCGCGGCCAGCGTCACGGCGACTTTGCACCCCGAGCAGATGGCGACCACGATGACCGGCGCGCCGGGCGGAAGCCGCGCGCGCAGGGCGTCCAGAGCTGCTTGCGCGTTCGCGGCCATGCCGGCGATCGAGGCGTCGGCCGCTTCGCCGCCGCTGAGGCCGCGACCGTTGAAATCCGGGCGCAGGCAGAGGTAGCCGCGCGGGGTGAGCTGGCGGGCGAACCGCGTGAACAGCCGGTGCGGTCCGGTGCGGTCGCCTGACCAGCCATGCAGGAAGAGGGCGCCCGCGCGCGGCGGCGCGGCCGGCGCGTCGAGGATGGCGCGCACGGCGGCAGGGCCGGGGAGCGTCACGAGCTCCGCGGCTTCCGGCCCGGCGCACCGCGCCTGCCGGGCGGGCGGTTCCGCGACGTTCACCGTGCTTCCCGCCGACAGCCGCTCCGACAGCCACGCCGCCGTCTCCTGCGTCAGCGCGGCCAGGTCGACATGGCCGACCGTATTCCAGAACGGCGGATAGCGCGTCGCGGGGCACTGCGCGCGGGGCGACAGCGCCGCGAGGGCGGCGCGGGTCTTCTCGTCATGCCCGCCGGAAAACAGGAGCGCGGCAGAGCGGACCGGCAGCGGTGACAGCGCCTGCAGCCAGGCGTAGAAACCGCCGGTGACCGGGTAGCCGTCGAGGTCGACGGTTCCTCCCCGGCGCAGCGTTTCCTCCAGTGCGGCGCGGCTCTCCTGGGCCTTGCCGTAGGCGACCATGTCGTTCACCATGCGGCGCTGCAGGAGCTGGCGGATGAAATCGGCGCCGGTCACGGGAGACCAGGCCGCCAGCGCGGCGGTGTCGGGATGCCGTGCGGCCAGCCGGGCGGCGAGCAGCGCGCCCGTGCGCAGGCCGACAACGGCGAGGGGACACGCGGGAAAGGAATCGCCCAGCCAAGCCCAGGCAGCCTCGCAATCGGCCTCGAAGGTTTCCGGCGCCACGGCCTCGAAGTCGCCTGCCGAATCGCCGCACCCCGAGAGGTCGAACACCAGGGAGGCGATCTGTTGCCCGGCCAGTGCGCGTGCCGTCTGGACGAACGCGGGAAGCGCGCCTTTGCGCTCTTCGCAGAAGGGCGGCACGAACAGCACGGCGCCCCTGACCGCGTCAGGCGCGAAACAAGTTGCGGACAGCGGGCGTCCGTTTGAGGTCAGAAAAAAAGCGCTTTGCGTGAAAGCGGTCACGTCGGTCTCCATGGCTAGAATGACGAAAGTATAGGAGAAATAGCCGTGGGTTACGAATAGGAAATGCGCGGCTGATTCGGTATACTTGCGCCGTCTTACGTGGAGGATCTTCAGACGATGCCCTTGTACGAGTTTTACTGCCAGCCTTGCCACACGCTGTTCACTTTCCGCTCGCACCGCGTCGATACCGCGACCCTGCCCGCATGCCCGCAGTGCGGCAAGGCGCTGAAGCGCGAGGTCTCCGCCTTCGCGCATATCGTGCGCGGCGCGGTGACGGAGGGCGGGGGTGAAGAGGGCGGCGCAAGCCGTATGGATCTGGTGGCGGCGCAGCTGGGCGAACGCCTCCAGGCGCTGGGCGACGACGACGCCGACCCGCGCGACGCCGTGCGGGTGATGAAAGAGCTGGCCTCGGCCGGAGGGGTCTGCTTCAACAAGGAGGTCCGGGAGGCCATGGCCCGGATCGAGGCCGGGGAGGACCCCGAAAAGATCGACGAGGAGTTCCGCGAGGTCTTCGACTCCGAGAGCCCGTTTTCGGAAGAGGGGCATGACGAGGGGAAAGCCGGCGCGTCGCTGCTGCGTTGGCTGCGTGCCCCCCGGCGTGACCCGACGTGGCACGATTTGCGGAAGGAGGGGGACGATGAGCGAGCGTGATTCCGTGGCGCACTTGACCGGCCGGCCGTTTTTGAGCCGGGTGGCGGGTTACATGAAGCTGTGCGGCCCCGGGTACATGCAGAGCGCGATGACGCTGGGTGCCAGCAGCATCGCCTCGTGCGTTCTGTTCGGCGCGCTCATGGGCTATGAGCTGCTATGGATCAATCCGCTGGCCATCCTCTCGGGATGTTTTGTCTTGGCCGCGATCGCCAAGCAGGTCTGTCACACCGGCGAACGCCCGTATGAATCGTTCAAGCGGCGGCTTCATCCGGCGTTGGCCGTGCTCTGGGGAGCGAGCGCGCTGGTCGGCACCGTGGTGTGGCATTTTCCGCAGTACGGGCTGACGGCCAACGGCGTGATGACCGTGGGCCAGTCTTTCGGCGTCCAGCTCGACTCGACGGCCGGGCGCGTCGGGATCGGCGCGTGCCTGTTGTCCCTGGCGTGCGTGGTCGTGTGGTTCTATCAGTCGGGGTCCAAAGGGGTGCGGGTGTTCGAGCAGATCACCAAGGTGATGGTGTGGGGGATCGTTTGCGCGTTCGCTTGCGTGGCGCTGGGAACAGGGGTCCGCCTGATGCCGTTTCTCCGGGGGATTACGGGCGTCGCCTTTCTTGCTGATTGGCTGGACGGAGGCATCGACCCGCGCGCGGTCGTTCCGATCGTGGGCGGCCTCGCGGCGGCGCTCGGGCTGAACATGGTGTTCCTCTATCCCTATTCGCTCTTGCGCAAAGGCTGGGAGAAGGATCACCAGGAGCTTGCCTATTTTGATCTGGCGTCGGGCATGGCGGTGCCGTTCATCTTTGCCACGACCTTCATGGTCATCGCGGTGGCCAACACCATCGGGCCCGCGGAGGGAGAGCCGGGCAACGTGCTTTCAGATATCCGCGAAGTGATCCCCGTGCTGGCGCCCTCGCTGGGCAAGGTGCTCGGGAACGAGCAGGCCGGCCTGTTCATTTCCCAGCTCATGCTGGGCTTCGGCATGAGCGCGATCGGCTTCACCACCGTGGTGATGCAGATGCTGGCGTGCGGGTTCATCGGCTGCGAGATGACGGGACGCAAGCACGAGGGGCTTGCGCCGTTCCTGTTCGCGCTGATTCCGGTGGCGGGCGTCTGCGGCGTGATGATCAAGCTGCCGTGGCAGGCCGCGGTCCTCGGGGCGAGCCTGAATGCGCCGCTCATGCCGGTCGCCACCCTGTGTTTCATGATCCTGCTGAACAAGCGGTCGTTCATGGGCGGGCAGACTCCGCGCGGCTGGCGGCGCTTCGCCTGGAACGCGGCGCTGGGCGTGTCGATCCTGCTGATGACAACGGCGGCGTACTTCGGGATCCGCTCGAACCTCCAGACGTACCGCGCGAAGCGGCAGGCGCGCGCGGCGGCGCACGGGAAGACGTCAGAACGCTCAGCCCCGCATCAGCCGGACATACGCTTCAAACAGGGCCGGGCCCCAGAATACCCAGATCAGCGCGGCGGCTGAGAGATAGGGCCCGAACGGGATGCGGCTCTGCATCTTCACCCCGCCCATGGCGATCATCGCCAGCCCGCACACGCTGCCGAGCAGCGAGGACGCGAAAACCGTGAAGAGCACGGCCTTCCAGCCGAGGAAGGCGCCGATCGCGCCCATCAGCTTGACGTCGCCGAACCCCATCGCCTCTTTCTTGAAAGCCTTCTCGCCGATCCATGCGACCGCGTAGAGCAGTCCGAACCCGGCGGCTGAGCCGATCAGCGAGGAGAACAGCCCTTGCCACCACAACTCCTGCGCGTGCAGCGCAGGCACGAGCGCGCTCAGGACCGGTCCTGCGGCCATGCCGCCCAAGGTCACCGAGTCCGGAATGATGAAATGCTCGAAGTCCACAAAGGTGCCGAGCACAAGCCCCGCGAGGAACAGCCAGTAGACGGGCACGACCAGCGGGTGCGGGATGGGCAGCATGTGCATGGCCGCCGGAGCGGCCCACTTCATGAAAACCGCCAGAAAGAGCAGTGCCGTGAGAAGTTCGACGAGCGTGTAGCGGAAGGCGATCGGCCCTTTGCAGGCCGCGCACTTGCCGCGCAGGCAGAGCCAGCTCGCGACCGGGACGTTCAGGTACCAGGGGATCAGCGTGTTGCAGTGCGGGCAGTGCGAGCGCGGCGTGACCACCGACTCGTCGCGCGGGATGCGGTAGATGCAGACGTTCAGGAAGCTGCCCACGCACGCTCCGAACAGCGTCGAGAAAAAGGCGAACAGCAGAAAATAGAAGCGGATGTTTGGGTCACTCATACAGGCGCACGCTCTCAGGTTGATTTGCCCGTATCATAGCGTTTGCCCGTCCGCTCCCGCAACCCGAATCGCACGCGGAACGGGAATCGGTCTGCCAGCCGCCCGGCGGCGCCGGAAACAGACAGCAAGGTGACACATTTTTAAACCGCAGTTAAAGAAGTCGAAGTTGTCAGCCAAACAAACTCAGAACGCCGAAGCGTTACCCTGTTCGACGTTCTGAGTTCGGAGGTCGGCGCTCACGCTACAGGAGTTGGCTCAGAAACGTGCGGGCCGGGACGACGACGGGAGCTTGATGACCGAAGCAGTCCGCTTTCACGAACGGCTCGTCGATGACGACCTGAAAAGCGTGCTTCGCGCGGATTTGCCGCTGCATGATGTCCAAGGACGGCGATAGCGCCGTGTCGGACTTTTTGACCTCGACCAGAAACCAGGGCTTCTGATCCCGCGCCACAAGAAAATCCACTTCGCGCTTCTGTTTGTCGCGGATATAGAACAGTTCGAACTGACCCAGACCCAAGTCTGTCCAGCCTTCGACCGCTTTCAACAGATGGCACCCGACAAACGTTTCCGCCCGCTGGCCGGCGTCTTCGATCTGTGACCAGTCTCTCAGGAACCACTTGGGCTCTTTGCGGATCGCGGCCGCAACCGAGCGGTGCCAGGGCTTGACCAGAAAGCCGTGGTGCAGAGCAGACAAGGAGCCGATCCACGCGCGGACGGTGTTCTCGCTGACGCGGACTTCTTTCGCCAGAGAGGCGTAAACCACCTGCTGGCCCGAGCGCGACGCCAGCAGCGACGCCAGCGCGACCAACTGGTCGATCTCCTGGATGCGTGTCAGCTCCCGCACATCCTCGCGCAGCAGTTGCGACTGCCTCAGATTCTGCCATCGGCGCGAGAAGCGCGCGTCCCGCCTGACGAACGGCTCGGGGAACCCGCCGTAGGTCCAGAGGGCATCCCACTCCTTTTCGGGGAGCGGGCGGGGCAGTGACAGCATATTTTTCCGAGCCGTCGGTGAGGTCAGTTCCGCCACGCTGAACGGGTGCATGCGGTAAAGGAAATAACGGCCCATCAGGCTGTCCCCGCCTCGCTTAAAGACGTCCAGGCGCGAAGAGCCCGTCACCACAATGCCGGCCGTTTCGCCATAGACATCGAAAAAGCCCTTAAGGAACGTTTTCCAGCGCGCGTAGCGGTGGATCTCGTCGAACGCCACGATGCGCTTTTTTGCGCTCAGTTTCTGCAGCCCCGCAAAAGCCGCAACCTCCGCAGGGCCTCTCAAAATCAACGCGCGCGCGTCCTGATCGTCCCAGTTCAGGCAAACAGTCGCCAGTCCGAGGCACACCGAGGTCTTTCCCACTTGGCGCGGGCCCGAGAGGAACGCCATCTGGCGGTTCTCCGCCAGATGCTCCTTCAACAGTTCCGTGTACACTCTGGGATAGGTCTTCATGTTCAACTATTATGCATATCAGTGCGGAATGGTCAAAACCAATCCGCAGTATTGTGCGGAACGTAGTCGGTCGGAGACGCCGGTCACAGCCCGATTCGCAAGATCTCCGCGCAGGTGTCGGCGCTGTACTCCGGCCCGGTGCCCCACGCTTGGGCGAGAAGCGCGGCGTGGCGGGCCAGCTCGGGGATCTGCGCTTCGCCGAGGCCGCAGTCGCGCAGCGTGACGGGGTTGCCGATTTTTTTCAGCCAGGCGCGGAAGCGGGCAATGCCCTGCGCGGCGGCGGCCGCGTCGTCGCTCTCCTGCACGTCCATGATCCGGCGCGCGAACGCGGCCAGGCGGTCGGTGCGGCGGCGGCTCTCCCACGTCATCCAGGCCGGGCCGGTGACGGCGAGGCCCGCGCCGTGCGCGATGTTGTGCTGGCCGCTCAGCGGATGCTCGAGCATGTGCGCCGGCGTGGCCCAGGGCCCGACGCCGGAAGAGCCCAGGAAATTCCAGGCGAGCGTCGCCGCCCACATCATCGCGCCGCGGGCTTCGAGATCGTTCGGGTCAGCCAGGATCCGCTCGGTGGCGGCCATGATCGCGCGCACCACGCCTTCGGCATAACCGTCCTGCACCGGCAGGAAGGCGGGCGGACGCGTCAGGTAGCTCTCGATGGTGTGAGAGATCGCGTCCGAGGCCGAGTAGGCCACGTAGTCCGGGGGCACCGAGACGGTGGCCTCGGGGTCCAGGACCGAGACGCGCGGGTGCAGGGAGGGGTGGACCACCGCACGCTTTTCGCGCGTCTCGTCGTGGGTGACCACCGTGCCGCCGTTCATTTCCGAGCCGGTCGCGGGAAGGGTCAGCACGACCGCGAGGGGCAGTGCCGTCTGCGGCGCGCTCTGGCCCATGTAGAACGACCAGACGTCGCAGGCCGCAGGCACGCCGAGCGCGATGGCCTTGGACGCGTCGGCCACGCTGCCGCCGCCCACCGCCAGAATCCCGTCGACGCCGCTCTCGCGGGCGAGCGCGATGCCGCCGCGCACGTGCGAGAGAAGGGGGTTCGCGGCGACGCCCGGCCACTCGGTCCACGCCACACCCGCGGCTTTCAGCGAGGCGGTGACGGCCTCGTAAACGCCGTTCCGCTTGATGCTGGCTTTTCCGTAGACCAGCAGAACGTGCTTCATGCCGGCCGCGGCGACCTCTTTGCCGGTCTCGACGACCGTGCCGTTGCCGAAACAGATTTTGGTCGGGTTGCAGTAAACGAAGGGATACATGGGGACTCCTTTTGTTGAATAAACATTAACGCTGAGCGCCTAGCTCAGAACTTCGGAGCTCGGCGTCCGGTGTTCGGCGTTCCAAGACGACACGGAAGCCGACATCGAAGACCGGCTGCCAGGCCGGGTAGAGGATGCGGGCATGGAAAAGCGCGTGTTCCGGCCGGGTGCGCCACGAACCTCCGCGTGCGATCGCGCGTCCGTCGGGAGCGGTTTCGGACGTCCACTCCCAGACGTTGCCTTGGGCGTCGTGGAGCCCCCAGGCGTTGGGCTGGAAAGCGCCTGCGGGGGCGGAGACGCGATGGCCGTCGTTCGCGTTGGCGGCTGCCGGACGATGAGGCGGGACGGCGCCGGAGGGCAGCCCCCACCCCAGCGTGAGGACGGCGCGCTGGGAGCGGTCGGCGAGATTGGCGACGGCGGAGAAATCATTTGAGGGCCCGCCCCAGGCGGCGGGCCCGCAGGAGCCCGCGCGTGCGGCCCACTCCCATTCGGCGGCAGTGGGCAGGCGGCAGCGTACGCCGGCTTTGGCGGAGAGCCACGCGCAGAAAGCCTCGGCGCGTTCTCGGGACACGCGGCAGACCGGCTGGTCCGGCAGGTTGCAGGGGTCGCCCCGCTCGCGCTCGCTGAACTGGAGGAACTCGCCCGTTTCGATCCGGCTGTCGTGCGAGGGGTCGAAACACGCGTAATCGCGGTTGCGAATCTCGAAGGAGCTCATCCAGAAAGGTTCCCCGAAGGTGTGAGCCGCCCCCGTGCCCGTCGTGAGCGAGCCGGCCGGCACGCTCACGAAGCGCAGGGTCGCTCCGTCGCCGAGATCCACGGTTTTGGTCGCTGACGTGAATACGGCGTTCGTGATCGATGGAGGGAGAGGCTCTGTCGAGCCGCCTGGTCGTGCGTTCGGCTCGCGAGGACGCCCGCCCTCCATTGGCGGTAACGGAAAGCGGATGGAAGCCCACGATTGCCGGTAGACCGTGTCCTCCAAATCATCGTCGAAGCCCGCATAGCGCCTGTTGAGCGCGCTGCGGCGGGCGGCCCAGCGGGCGACGCGCGCTTCGCCCGCATTCTCGGTCCACGTTCCGTGTGCGGGCGTATTCAAGTCGATCCACGTGTTGATGCGGTCCCAAGCCTCGGCGCTGAGCCGCACGCCGTGGTGCCCCGCTTCGAGCATGCGCACCAGCTCGGTGGTGGAGGCGTGAAACTCGCAGGGCGTCAGCAGATGCATGTCGCTTTCAAGGGTATGACCGCGCACGTAGGCGCGCAAGGCGAGGTAGGCGGGCGGGAAGTGCGCGGCGTCATTGTAGTGGGCCGAGGAAGAGCCGGCCTTGACGTCGGGCCTAAGGGTCAGGTCGGGACGGTCCGTGGCCGTGCCGTTATGGCAGGCGACGCAATGACCGTCTAAGACGGGCTGCACCTCGCGGTTGAAAGAGAAGCCGCGCGTCGGCCCGTGCCACGGCTTGATCGGCGTAGGGGGGCGCTCCATGGCGTCGAGGCGCGCGTGCGTGCCGGCTCCGGCGTTCTGCGGCTCGTGGCAGCCGCCACAGGACTGGAGCTCGCCTGGCATGACCGTGACCCAGCTGCGCATGAGCTGGAGCGTGCGGCCGTTGGCGTCGAGCGGCTGGAACGCCACCGGCGTGTTGGCGGGCACCTCGAAATAGGCAGAGCCGTCCTCCTCGACCGGCACGGTTCCTAGCACGCGGCGCACGTCCCACGGCCCGTCGAGGCCGACGCGGTCCCATTGCCCGCCCATGCCGCGGTAGGAGAAAGCGTAGGAAATCACGCGGAGCGCTTTCACGGTGCCGCGCGGAATGCCGGCGAGCCCGGGGCCTTCGTAGACGTCAACGACTTTCACCCGAGCCGGCTGGCCGGGCTCGACCGCCGAGGGAAGGGCGGGAGGTCGGGGGGTCGGCCTCAGCAGCTGGGGCTCCAGCAGCGCCTGCCCGGGCTCTTCGTGGATCAGGGTGATGTTATCGAAGAGGTCGACCAGGTAGAGGC
>Ga0209066_10005964_pt1 | contig 12608 bp, 8 predicted proteins | sample All_14_2_FD_187198 | JGI IMG/M metagenome (GOLD analysis project Ga0209066, IMG submission 187198) | Freshwater microbial communities in response to fracking from Pennsylvania, USA - Allegheny Zone_MetaG_DW_15 (SPAdes) (version 2) ...
CTCGTGATCCTGTATGTGACGACGCGGCTGAACCTCAACCGGGTCATGGCCCTCGCGATCCAGAACCTGTTCGCCCCGCCGTTCACCCCCGCGCTCTGCATGACCGTCGGCCACCTGATGCTCCACGGGACCTGGCTGCCGCGGCTGCCCCGCAGCATGAGCGAGCTGTACGCATGCCTCGCCGAGTGGGCGGTGGGCTCGCTCGTGATCGCGCCGCTCTTCGCGGTGATCTCCGGCATCACCGTCTACAAGGTGGCCTCGCTGCTGCACCCGCACCGCGCGCCGCGCGCCGCACGGACGCGCGGCAACGCGCTGGGCTTCTGGTTTTTCAGGACCGCGCTGCGGCTGACGGGACTGCGCGGCGCCTACGGCCTGCTCTATCCCGTCTGCGCGTATTATGCCGCGTTCGACCGGAAAGCGGTGGCCGAGGCCGAGGCCTACGTGCGGCACCGCTTCCCGGGCTGCTCCCCCTGGCGGCGGCGGGCCGAGGTGTACCGGCTCTTCGTCAGCCAAGGCAAGTGCCTGATCGACCGGCACGCGTATAACGCCGGCGCGCGGGCCTTCGACTTCGACAGCCGTTCCCTGCACGCGCTCTATCAAACGCTCGACGCGTCAGACAGAGGCTTCATCCTGCTGTTGGCCCATGTGGGCGGATGGCAGCTCGCGCTGCCCCACCTGCGGCAGCTCTCGGGCGACCGGCCCGTGTCGCTGCTGATGCGGGCCGCGGAGACGCCCGACGTGCGCGAGCACCTCCGGGGCGACGACGCCGGCTTCCACGTGATCCCTCCCGACGCCGGCCCTGGCTGCGTGGTCGAGATGGTGGCGCGACTGCAGCGCGGCGAGATCGTCTCGATCATGGGCGACCGCGCCTACGGCGGCCAGACCGCGCAGGTCCCTTTCCTGGGCGCGGACGCGCGCTTTCCGGTCAGCGCGTTCGCGGTGGCGCGCGCGGCGCAGTGTCCCGTGGTCGCCCTGTTCGTGCCGAAGACCGGCCTGACGGCCTACCGCCTGGAGACCGTCCTGTTCGAAGCCCCGTCGCACGCGGACCGCCACTCCATCCGCGCCGGCGTGCGCGCCTTTGCCGACGCGCTGGCCGACTTCACGCGCCGCTTCCCCGACCAGTGCTTCCTCTTCTCCGACATCTGGTCGTAACCGGCTTCTTGTTTTGCCGCGACGGATCGGTTATCTTTGACGGCATGAAAATACCGAAGAATACGCCAAAGCACCTGCCAGGCGGCTTCCGGCATGTGGCGGCAGGCGAGACCCTGCAAAAAGATGACGTCGTGACCGACAAGAACAAGAAGCCCATCGGGCTGGTCATCGGGGTCGGCAAACAATTCGCGACCCTCTTTGATTTCGAAACGCGCAAAAGCGTCAGGGTTTTCAAAGTCTTGCAGTCAGACTCGGTTGTCTGCGACGGATGGCTTTTCCTGTTCTGGCGTCAGTAGCGCGCAAGCCCGCAATTCCCCAACGTCTTTCACGGTCATACCGAACGGCGCGAAGATAAGCGCGGTTGACGATCTTAATCATCCTCTCGCTCTTACGCTTGATCCGAAGTTCAGGCGGGGGCGGAGAGAGTGCGACACCGTTATGGGGTCGTTAGAGGGCCTGTCGCAGACCCGGCTGTTAACGGGACAACGACATGAAACAAAGACACCGCCCCGAACGGGCGGGCGCGGAAGTGCTTGCCTCTTGACTCCGGCTCTAGGATGAGCGACCCCTATTCCCTTTTCGGAAACGCGCGACAGACTCAGTCCTTCTTGGGATTCGGAATCTTGAAGACCAGCGCGTAGTTGACCGGGATCACGACCATGGTGAGGACCGTCGCAAAGGTGAGCCCGCACATGATCGTGACCGCCATCGCCGCGTAGAACGCATCCACCACCAACGGCAGCATGCCGAGCACGGTCGTCAGCGCGGCCATCGCCACCGGACGCAGACGGGTGACACCCGCGTTAACAACGGCGTTGAAATCGTCGACGCCCGCTGCTTTCTGCGCGTTGATTTCATCGATCAGCACGATCGCATTCTTGATCTGCATGCCCGCAAGGCTCAGGAAACCAAGCAGGGCCATGAAGCCGAAGGGCTGGCTAAACCCAAGCAGGCCAACGGTGACGCCAATCAAAGCAAGCGGCACCGTCATGAAGATCACCAGCGGTTGCCGCAAGGAATTAAAAAGCATAATGACGATGAGCAACATGATTCCGAGGATCGGCGGGATTTTACTCATGAGGCCGACGTTGGCCTTGGCTGTGTCCTCGTACTCCCCGCCCCACTCGCGCCAGTACCCGCTGGGAAACTTCGCGGCGATGGCGTCCAGTTGCGGCGAAAGCCGCTTGAACGCCTCGGCGGCGGTTTCGCCCGTGGTGTTGCACTTGACGGTAACGCAGAGCATGCGGTTGCGTCGATTGACGCACGCCTCCTCCGACGTGTTCACGAGGCGATCAACAACTTGCCCGATCGGAACCGAGCGTCCGAGAGCCTTGCTCCAGACCCAGACGCTCCGGAGGGCATCCGGATTGCCGCGCTCCGACTGTGGCGCGCGCATGAGGATTGGCAGCGTCTCGTCGCCCTCCTTGTAAACGCCTATAGGGACTCCGTCGTAGGACCTCTGTAATGAGGCGGCCACGTCGGCGCGCGTGACGCCCAGGTTGCGTGCCTTGGCCTCGGCGACGTCGGGACGGATCAGGTCGACACGGTTGCGCCAGTCGGACTGGATCTCGACAAGGCGCGGATCGGCGTTCAGGACGGCCAGCGCCTGGTCGCTAAGGGTCCGGAGTATCTTGGGGTCTGGCCCGAGGATGCGCATCTGGATTTTCTGCGGTTCGCCGGGGCCCAGCACGAAGCGCTGCGTGTATACCAGCGCATCCGGCTGGTTGTCACACGCAAAGGCCACGACCTTGTCGGCCAGCTCCGTGATCCTCTTGTAATTGTCAACGTCCACAAAGATAATGCCATACGAAGGGTCCGGATCTTCCATCGCATAGGTGAGCAAGAAGCGCAACCCGCCGGTCCCCGTCAATGCGGTTGATCCCTTGACGCCTTCGAGCGTCCGGATGTAAGTGTCCAGTTCGACCATGCGCGCATCGGTGGACGCGATCGTCGCCCCCTGTGGCATCCAGACGTGCACCATGAACTGCGGCCGCGTCGACTCGGGGAAGAAATTCTGCTTCACCTTGCCGAAACCGATGACAGCGGCAGCCAGCATGCCAGCCAGTATCAGCGAGGTGAGCCAGCGGTAGCGGATACAAGTAGCCAAGAAAGAGCGGTAAGCTTTGAAGAAACCGCTCGCGTAGGGGTCGCCCGGCTCTGCGCCGGCTTCGGCGCTCTTGAGATAGGAGCTGGCAAACAGCGGGGTGGCCGTAATCGCAAGGACCCAGCTCATGAGCAGGGAAATGCCCAGCACGAGAAAGAGCGAGCGGCAGTATTCGCCGGTGGAGTCCTGCGAGGCACCGATCGGCGCGAAGGAGAGGATCGCCACGACGGTCGCGCCGAGCAGCGGCCACTTGGTCTGCTCCACGATGGCGACTGCAGCCTTGACGCGGTCCTCGCCCTTTTGCGCAGCGATCAGCACGGCCTCGGTAATCACAATGGCATTATCCACCAGCATGCCGAGCGCGATGATGAACGCCCCCAAGCTGATGCGCTCGAACATGATGCCCATCCACTGCATGATCATGATGGTGCTCATGACGGTGAGGATCAGCACGCCACCGATCAGAATGCCGCTGCGCATGCCCATGGCGAAGAGCAGCACCGCGATGACGATGATGACGGCCTCGACCAGATTGACCACAAACCCTTTGATGGCGACATCCACGCTTTGCGCCTGATGCGAGATCACGCCGACTTCGATGCCGATCGGAGTCTCGTTCTGAAGTTCCTTCATGCGCTTGTCAATGGCGTTACCCATGGTAATGACATTGCCGCCGGGAACGGTGGAGAGTCCGAGGCCGATGCTGGGCTTGCCGTTGTAGCGCACGATGTTCTGCGGCGGGTCCTGGTAGTCGCGGCGGATCGTGGCGATGTCCTTCAGGCGGACCGTGGTCCGGCTGGCGCTGTCCGTCAGCGCGATCATCAGGTCGCCCAGCGCCTCGACCGACTTCAGCTCGCCGGTCGGGTGGATACGGATGTGCTTGTCGCCGATCTCGACGCGCCCGGCCGACTGGGCCTGGTTCTGGCCCTGGACAACCTGCTCAATCATTTCGGGGGTGATGCCGCTCTGAGAGAGCTTGGCGCGGGACACCTCCAGATACACCACCTCGGGCCGCTCGCCGAGGAGCACGACTTTGGCCACGTCTTGGCAAAGCAACAGTTCGCGCCGCAACAGCTTGGCGTACTCTTTCAATTCCGCATGAGAGTAGCCGTCGCCGTAAACGGCAAAATAGATGCCGTACACATCGCCGAAGTCATCGACCACGACGGAGGGTTTGCAGCCCGGCGGCAGGCTGCCCTGAATGTCGCCCACCTTGCGGCGCAACTCGTCCCAGATCTGCGGCAGGTCAGCCTTGCCGCACTTGTCTTTCATCTCGACGAGGACGATCGATTTGCCCGGATACGAGGTGCTGGTCACCTTCTTGAGCTGGCCCATCTGCTGGACCGCCGTCTCGATCTCGTCGGTCACCTCGTCGGCCACCTCGAGCGCCGTGGCACCCGGATACTGGGTGATGATCTGAGCGTTTTTGATCGTAAACTCGGGATCCTCCAAGCGTCCTAGCTTCGTGTAGGCCAAGGCACCAGCCATCAGCATGGCAGCCGAGAACGCGTAGGTGACGACTTTCTTATCAATGCAACTTTGGGCAATGCTCATTCGCCCTCCTTCTTCTGCGCCGGCTTGAGGAGGGTGACTCGACGTCCCTCGGTGAGCAGCGTGATACCCGCCGTGGCAATGCGCTCGCCCGGCTTAAGGCCGTCCAACACTTGAAGGGTGACTCCCTGGCGGTCTCCCGCCTTCACCGTGCGGCGCTGCGCCGTGAAGACGTTGCCTTCCCCCGGCTGAAGCACCCAGACAAAATGCTTCCCTTGGCTGTCAATGCCGACCGCGTCTGAAGGCAGAGCCATCCCCTTTTGCGCCTCAGAGACATCGAGTATGCCTTTGACGGCGATCGTGGCGGACATGCCAGGAAGAACGCGGACGTCCGTGGGCGCCGGCATGGTGAAGCTGGCCAGATAGGTCTGTGTACGCTCGTCCGCCTTGGTCGTGAACTCTTTGAAGGTCACATCGAAACGGCGCCCGGGAAGACCGTCAAACATGGCTTGGTAGACGCGGTTGCTGACATTTTTCGGCCCGCTGATCACATACTGCTCCGGCACGGCAACATCGATCGTGACGATCGAGACATCTTGCAGGGTCAGAATCGGGGTGCCTGCCGTCAGTGTGTCAAAGGTGTCGACATACGTGTTGGCGATCACGCCGTCGAAGCGCGCGAGCATGCGCGTATCTTCCAGCGCCTTGCGCTTGATGTCGAGCTGGGCGGTCGCCTTGTCAAAATCGGCCTTGGCCTTCGAGAAGTCCTCCTTCGAGACGGCGTTGGATTCGAGCGCCTTGGCCATGCGGTCGAACGAACTCTTGGCCCGCTCCCTTTCGGCTTCGGCATTCTTGACGTCGTTTTCGAAATCGCGCGGATCGAGCTTGCCCAACAGGTCACCTTTCTTGACTTGCAGCCCCTTCTTGACCGGCATCTCCATCAGGCGACCGGTGACCTCGAAGGAGAGGTCCACGCCCGCGTTCGCGCCGACAAGACCGGGAAAGAAAAGCTCCGGGTTGCCGAAGGCTTCCCCCACGACGAATGATTTGACGGGTCGCACAACAAGCTCCGGTTGCGCGACTTCTTTCGCAGGGCGAAAGAAAAAGACAGCGGCGACTGCGGCGATCAATAAGACGCCGCCGATGATGCGGCCTACGGACGAATTTTTTTTCTGCATGTCAGGAGCCTCCTGTTAAGATAAGGTTCAAGGTTTGACGCTTGAGGGTTGGGCAACGGGTACTGCGACTTGAGCCGGAGGCTCCCACCCGCCGCCGAAAGACTTATAAACCGCGATCAGAAACTGCGAGGCGACCCCTTGGGAGGAGGCCAACGCGTCCTGCTGCTGGAAGAGCGCGCGCTGCGTGTCCAGCACGTTCTGGAAGTCGGTCAGGCCCGTGCGGTAGAGCGTGTCGACCAAGGAGACCGAACGCGTGGCGGCGGTGACGGCCTCCCGCAGCGACGCGAGGCGTGTCAGCTCGTTCGCATAGGCGCTGAGCGCATCCTCACTCTCCTGATAAGCCCCAAGCACCGTCTTCTCATAGGCGGCTAACGCTTGTCGCGTCAGCGCCTCCTCAACTTTGATGCTGTCGCGGATGCGGTCCCGGTTGAGCAGGTTCCAGCGGAAGGAGGGCCCGATGCCATACGTGCGCGCTTGCGGATTGAAGAGATTGCCGCTTTTAGAGGCTTGCCACTCAAACGCGCCGTTCAGGGTGAACGCCGGGTAGAGCTCAGCGGTGGCCACGCCTATTTGTGCCGTCTGCGACGCGAGTCTCCGTTCGGCCGCCCGCACGTCGGGACGCCGCCGCAGCAGCTCGGCGGGCAGCAGCGAGGGAAGATCGGCAACCTCACTCAGGCCGGCCGCGTTCGGCAGCAGGTGCTTCATCGTGCCCGGCAATTTTCCGGACAGCACACAAAGGCGGTTCAGCGCCTGGTCGAGCTGCGCCTCCAGCTGAGGAATGAGGGCGCGGGTCGAGGCCAAGTTGAGCTCGGCCTGCCGGATGTCCAGCTCGCCGGTTAGCCCCGCTGTATGCCGGTCACGGGTCAGTTTTAAAGTAGCCTCCTGCAGGGTGACGTTGCCGCGCACGAAGGCCAGCCGCCGCTGCAGGGTGCGCAGACTCACATAGGTCGCGGCGGTATCGGCTTGAACCAGCACCAGCATGTCGCGATTGTCCTCGACGGAGGCCTCCCACTGACCGCGGGCGGCCTCGATGCTGCGCGTGACGCGGCCCCACAGGTCGATCTCCCAGCTCATCGTAAAACCGGCGTCATACAGCCAGTACGGATTATTGAACTGCGACTGGTGCATGCGGACACGCTCTGAGTTGCGCGCGCGGGACATCCCGCCCACACCGTCGACAACCGGCTCCTCGGCAATCCGCGAATACCCATAACGTGCGGCAGCCTCTTCCATGCGGGCGACCGCCGCCGCAACATCGAGGTTGTTCGACGACACATCGCCAATCAGCGTTTCCAGCGCCGGATCATTGAACGCCTGCCACCAGGTCTGAAAAGGCACCTTGGACGCTCCGAGCGATTGGATAGCTGCCGCCTGCCAAGCGTCAGGAACCCGGGTTTCCGGCTTGGTGAAGGATGGTCCGACGACTTTGCATCCGACGACCAGCATGAGCCCGGCGAAACCGATCAGGACCACCGCGTTCTTTTCAAGGCATCTCGTCATCATAATCAACCCTCTCTTCATTCAAAAACGTGTCAAACGCAAAACATCCGCCACCATTGTCGCACCCATAACCATGCTTCTTTTTAAACAAAAAAAATAATCGAAGAGCGAAGGCGGATCAAGCTTTATCTGAAATAACGCGAAGTGCCGAGGCAAGAGTGAGCGCACTCGGCAAGGAATGCGGCTGGCTTCGCCTGCGCGATGTGACCGCCGACAGCTTCCGCGAATGGCGGGACGTGTCGCTTGACTCTGAAACGCCCTTCATCAGCGTTCGGGCTTCGACCACCAAGAACAGCAAAGCCGCGCACATTCCTTTGCACGCCGATCTTGTGGCCATCCTCCGCGAGTGGCGCGAAAAGGGAACACATGAAAGCGGCGTTGTCCTTCCCGACGGCATCCCGCAAAACAGGCTCGGGCTTTGGGTGGACTTTAAGAACGCAGGCATTGAGCGGACAGACGCCAACGGGCGCAAGGTTGACTTTCACGCCCTGCGGCATACGACCTGCACGTTCCTGCAAGCGGTGGGCGTGTCTGCGCGTGTGTGCATGGAGGTCATGCGGCACAGTGAAATGCGACTCACGGCGAAAATTTACACGGATGCGGGCGGGCTTCCCACGGCTGACGCGATCAACAAAATGCCGTCTCTTTTCAGCGCCAAAAATTTGACACAGGATTTGACACACGCCCTAGTCTTTAAGGGTCAAAACGTGTCGCGGGCTGTCACGGCGGAAAAGAAAACGCCGAACGCACAACCCGTTGTTTTTCAGGCGGTTGACACCGCTTGTCACAACTTGTCAGCATCCGGCGCATTCGGCGAAATGGCGGAGAGGGGGGGATTCGGACCCCCGGTACCGGTTTTATCCGATACGGCGGTTTAGCAAACCACTGCCTTCAGCCACTCGGCCACCTCTCCATACAAAAAACAATGGTCACATAAAAAAGCGGAGGGCATCATACGCGAACAGGCCGCGGGTTTTCAAGCGCAAACATCGCCGCGCCGCAATAATTTTGCGGTTGCGGCACGCTCCCCCTTTCTGTTATAACTACACCTCACTTTTCCCCGCCCATATCTGGACGGTCTTGAATGGAGTTAGTATCATGCAGATTCTGATCAGCTTTTTGTACGTCATCGAGGTGCTCGTGTGTTTCATGCTGGGCGGCGTGATCCTGTTGCAGAAACCGAAAGAGGGCGGCCTCGGCGTCAGCTTCGGCGGCGGCATGGGCGAGGCCCTCTTCGGCGCGCAGATGGGCAACGTGCTCACCAAGGCCACCATCATCCTGGGCACCGTCTTCCTGCTGAACACGCTCGTGCTCTCGCGTCTGACCTCCCACTCCGGAGCCTCCGTGATGGAAGGCGTCAAGACCTCCGCGCCGGCCGCCGACCAGGCGCTGCCGTTCTCGTCGCAGCAGCCCGCCGCCGCCCCGGCCGCTCCCGCCGCTCCAGCGGCCCCGGCCGCGCAGCCGTAACAGCGGACCCGCGCGTCACCCTTTGCGGTCGGAGAGTCCCGCCACCAGGCCCGCCACGAAAAGCGTGGTGATCAGGCTGCTGCCGCCATGGCTGATGAGCGGCAGCGTGATGCCCGTCATGGGCAGCGCCTTCGTGACCCCCGCCACGTTCAGAATCGTCTGCACCGCCAGCGAACCCGTCAGCCCCACGCACAGCAGCCGCTCGAAAGGCGTGCGCGCCGCGCCCGCCGCGCGGAACCCGCGCGAGAAGAGCACGGCGTACACCATCAGCAGCAGGCCGCACCCCGCCAGCCCGACCTCCTCCGCCAGGGCCGCGTACACGAAGTCCGAGGTCACGATCGGCACGGTCTGCGGCACGCCCGCGCCCATCCCCGCGCCCCACAGGCCGCCCGAATACATCGCCGACAGCGCCTGAAGGATCTGCCACCCCTTGCCGGTCGGGTCCGCGAACGGGTTGAGCCAGACGTCGAACCGCGCCTGGGCGTGCGCGGACAGGAAGCGGATGCCGAACCCCGCCGCCGTCACCGCCGCCACCCCGATGGCGAGGTAGCCCGTGCTGCGCGCGATGGCGAAGAGCATCACGATCAGGATCGCATTCAGCAGGACCATCAGCCCCAGGTCTTTCAGGGCGATGGTCAGCAGCATCGGCACACCCCACAAGAAGACCAGCCCGAGCAGCGTCGCGAACGGCGGAACCGGAATCCCCGCCTGCGTCTCCGAGAACGCCTTCTGCCGCCGGCTCAGGTAGGCCGCCAGGAAGAAGACCAGCAGCGGCTTCACGATCTCCGAGGGGTTGGTGTTGCCCGCCATGTACATCCCGCCGCGGTAGCGCCGCCCCAGCAGCAGCATCGCCACCAGCACGGCCAGCGCGGCCAGATAGGCCAGCCACCCCATCCCCGAGAGCCAGACGCCGCGCCCCCGGCCCATCAGCGCGACGCCGGCCGCGAACGCCGCCAGCCCCAGCGGGAACGGCGCCAGCGCCAGCGGCGCCGCCAGCCCCTGCGCGAAGCTGCCCATCCGGAACTGCACGACCAGCCCCATGCCGCAGAGGAGGAACACCGCGCCCACCAGCCCCGCGTCGCCTTTCCAGCCGATCAGCCGCATCCAGATCAGCGCCATCGGGACCCCCGCGACGTAGACGCCCAGCGGGATCAGCTGCTCCCAGGGCACCACCGGCGCGTTGCTCAGCTTCACGCCGAGCACGGACAGGCAGGCGCACGACACGGCCAGGACGGAGATCAGGAAAAGGCCCGTCGCCGCGCCGACCGGCGAGAGGATATCGCGCTTGCGGCTCATTTCTGGTCCTCCCCCGCCCGGCGCACGTACCCCAGGCGGTCCGCCTCCTCGAGCAGCGCGCGCGCCACGGGCAGGGCGGCCTTCGCGCCGAACCCGCCGCGCTCGACCAGCACCGTCACCACGATGGCCGGGCGCTTGCGCGGGGCGAAGCAGGTGAACCAGGCGTGGTCTTCGCCGCCCGGGACCTGCGCCGTGCCGGTCTTGCCGCAGACCTCCAGCTCGGGCACGTTCGCCGCCTTGCCCGTGCCGGAGCGCACCGCCGTGCGCAGCATCTCCCTGAGCCGCTCCGCCGTCCGGGGCGAGAAAAGCACGCCCAGCCGCTCGGCCGGCTCGTCCGCCCGCAGGCGCGGGCGCATCAGCTCGCCGCCGGCCGCGACCGCCGCGGTGAAGCACGCGACGTGCAGCGGCGTCACCTGCACCTCGCCCTGGCCGATCGCCAGCAGCGCGAGCTTGCGCTTCTGGGTGACCTCGGGGGTGTGTCCGGCCGCGGTCTTCAGCTTGCCGGAGGGGCCGTCCAGATAGACCAGCGGCTCGTTGATGCGGGCGCGCGCCATCATGTCGTTGAAGGCCGCCGGGCCGCACCCCACGCCGAGCTGCGCGAAATAGACGTTCGACGAGTGGGTCAGCGCGTCCTCGATGTTCATGCGGCCCCAGCCCGGCCACACCGCGCCGCCGCGCGCATACGCGTAGTACTCGCTGTCGCGGATGGCCGGCGTGTTGGGCCCGGCGATATAGCCCATGCCCGGGCAGGCGTAGACCGGCGCGAGCCCTTTCTCCAGCGCCATGCCCGCGATCAGGATCTTGAAGGTCGAGCCGGGCGGGTAGAGCCCCTGCGCCGCACGGTTGAAAACCGGGGAGTTCTCCTCGTCCTCGACGGCAGGCTTGGGGTCGAGCGGGTCGAAGCCGGGCGAGCTGACCAGCGCCAGCAGCGCGCCGCTGCGCGGCCGCATCACCACCACCGCGCCCTTGCGCCCCTCGAGCAGCTCGTAGGCCTTGGCCTGCAGGCCCGCGTCGAGCGTCAGCGTCACCGACGCCCCCTCCTCGGCCCGCGCGGCGAACAGCTTCTGGCCGGGGAAGTCCTCCCTCTTGTCGACGGGGTAGCCGCTGAGTTCGGGATCGCACACGCGCTCGACCGCCGTGATGCCGTAGCGGGAGTGAAAATAGCCCAGCGGGTGCACGGCCGCCTCGCCCAGCGGGTAGCGCCGGCCCCACACGTCGCCCGACACCGGCGCGGCCAGCACCAGCCCCCGCCGGTCCAGGATCGGGCCGCGCATCACCTGCGTCTCCGCCGCGCGGGGGCGCTTGTTGTAGCGCCGCATGAACTTCACGAAGTCCGGCTTGAGGAACCCCGTCAGCTGCCAGGTGGCCTGGTACGCCAGAACCGCGGCCAGCGCGGCCGTCACGATCACGCGCAGCAGGCCGTAGCTGACCTTGCCCGGCCGCGCGGAGGGCGCGAAAAGCACCGCCAGCGCGGCGACCGTGAGGAACGCCAGGAACGCGACCTTGAGAAGCCGGAAGAGATCCCGGCCCTGCGCCCCGTTCAAGAGTTCCATCACGGTTTCCAGCATCACCACCCCGTAAGAAGAGCTGCGCCTACAGGGCGTCCACGAGATGCGCGGAAAGCCCCGCCACCGTCTCCCCGCTCAGCACGAACAGCACATCCAGGCCGCGCACCACCGCATACCTTTTGCCGAAGCCGGCCTCTTTGCCGACCAGCACGGTCTTGCGGACGGTGTCCGCCGCATCCACGTCCAAGCTCACCTCCAGCCACGGCGCGCGCAGCCCGTACGCGTCGGGGTCTTCCGGCGACAGCCCCAGCTTCTCGATCCGGTCGGCCTTCAGCGCCGACAGGCACCCGAGCAGCGCGGTCAGGCGCTCCGTCACCAGCCGCCCCGACTGGCCCTCGCCCAGCCGCCACACCGCCGCGCCGGTCTCGCGCTCCACCGCCTCGGCGGCCCCGCCCTCCCGCTTGAGGGTGATCCGCCTCAGGCTCTGCTCCGGCAGCGCCAGCACCGTCTTGTCCCGCAGGCTCAGCAGGCCGACCATGCTGACCAGCGCGGGCGGCACATTGCTGCCCGCCACGCGGAAGGACGTCGGCGCGTTGGTGAACGTGATCCGCAGGTATTGCGAGCCGACATCGTCCGGCGCGACCACAAAGCGCAAGGCGTCCTGATCCGTGAACAGCTCGACATGGCTGATCGGCCCCCCCCCTTCGCTGTCCGCGCGTCGCCGGGACTGCTCGTCGGGGCCGCCCTCGTCCACCGACTCGGCGTCCAGCCGCAGCAGCCGCTCCACCGTCTCCTTGACCACCGCCTGGTCCGCCACGTCCGACACCGGCGCCTCCAGCCGCCACAGGGCGTTGGTCTGCGTCAGCACGTACAGCAGGTCGCCGAAGTAGACCTGCAGCCGCCGGACACGCC
>Ga0209066_10005966_pt1 | contig 12604 bp, 12 predicted proteins | sample All_14_2_FD_187198 | JGI IMG/M metagenome (GOLD analysis project Ga0209066, IMG submission 187198) | Freshwater microbial communities in response to fracking from Pennsylvania, USA - Allegheny Zone_MetaG_DW_15 (SPAdes) (version 2) ...
GGCGCGTACTGCAGGCCGCGCTGGCGGCGGTGGTGGTGCCCGAGATCGTGATGACGCAAGGCGCGCTGATCCAGACCTGGCAAGACGCCCGGCTGTTTGCGGTGGCGGCCGGGCTGGCCTGGTTTGCCTGGCAGCGCGGCGTGCTGGGCACCATCGTGGCCGGTATGGTGGTGTACCTGCCACTGAAAATTGGCTTGGGCTGGTGAGGGCCTCTGGGGGAGGCATTGCTTGAGAATGGGCCAACGAATCGGCCACCCAACGGAACCCCCGACCCGGTTTACGCGGCCTTGTTGGGGGTGGGATGCGGTTGCAGGTGCAGGTGTGCCGTGGGTTGTGAGGGATGGCACTGCATCCAGACCGCGCGTGCACTGGATTCGCACCGACCGCATTGGGTCGCTACGCCCATGTCGATCTGGATGTCATCAAAACTCATGCCGCAGCGTGCGGCCTGGGCAATGGTTTTGTCGTTCACTCGGCGGCAGACGCAGACGATCATGGGTTGAACACGCGGTGGATTGGGTTCGCGAATGATAATTGATCTCATTCATTTTTTGCGCATCTCCGGTGTTCCCGTGGCCCTGTGCCGACGAGCGGTCGGCTGAACGCTCAGCTGGGCTCGCTCATCTGGCTCTGCAGGTAATTGGGCAGACCCACTTTGTCGATCAGTTCCAGTTGGGTCTCCAGGAAGTCGATGTGTTCCTCGGTGTCGTCGAGGATTTTCATGAGCAGGTCGCGCGAGACAAAGTCGCGCACCGACTCGCAGTGGGCCACGCCGTCTTTGATGGTGGCCTGCGCGCCGCGCTCCAGTGCCAGGTCGCTGCCCAGCATTTCAGGCACGTTTTCACCGATGTTGAGCTTGCCCAGGTCTTGCAGGTTGGGCAGACCGTCGAGCGTGAAGATGCGGTCCATGAGCCAGTCGGCGTGCTTCATTTCGCCAATGGATTCCTCGTATTCTTTCTTGGCCAGCTTGTCAAAACCCCAGTGCTTGAGCATGCGGTAGTGCACAAAATACTGGTTGATGGCGGTCAGCTCGTTCTTGAGTTGGGCCTGAAGATGCGCAATGGCTTGCGGGTCGCCTTTCATGGCTGCCTCCTGGTGGGTTGGAAAGTTGCGATTTTGGGGCTTGTCATCTGCCAGAACCAGTCTCCTGGCAGAAACCATGCATCTCGGGTCTGAAAGTCAACGCGACGTTCGACCAGCCCCACCGGCGTTGCGCGCTCAACCAGGCGCAGGTATGCGGCGTCGGTGTCCAGGTGGCGAACTGCGGACCGCGTCAGGGTCTGCAGCACCAGCAGGCATGGTGTTGCGGGTTTCAGGCCGTGCTCGCGCAAGCGGTTGTCCCATGTGGCGTCGTTCGTCTTCTTCGGCATTTCTGTGCGAGCCCTGGGTTGAACACTCAGACCCTCGGCAAGATCCAGTGGTTGTCTATCTGTAGCGACCCTTTGCCGGCATGTCGCGCCTTCAGCGGTGGCGATGCGTTGGCTGCCACCCCGCTGTGCAGCAGACCGGCCTCGCTGCGGCTGCTGGCCAGCCACCATTGCTGGCGGTTGGCGGCCAGCGCGTAGGCTTCGGTGTGTTCGATGGTGCCTGTGCAGTGGCCCGTGGCGTTGAACAGCGCCAGCCGGTGGGCGCGTGGGCAACTGACGGCGAAGCCGCCACCGGGCAAGGCGCAGACGTCGCCGCCGTAGCCGGCCAGCGCGGGCGGGGGCTCGGCGGTGCGCAGGGTGCGGCCATCCCACACCGCGAGCACGGGCGCCGCGTGCTGGACGGTCTTGTCGGGGTGTTCGGCCTGCAAGGCGATGCCCAGCGTGCCCGAGACCGGGTTCCAGGCCAGGTGGCGGATGCTGAGGTGGGGATCGTTCAGCCGCCACTGGCCGCGCAACGCACCGTTCGCCGGATCGAGCGCCACCAGCGATGAATCCATGCGGTTGAGCGCGCGTTTGCTGCGGCCGGTTTCGGGCAGGGTGGGAATGCCGCCGTTGGCCACCATGAGCGTGCCCGCGGGCAGATCGCCCGCGGGCTGCGGCAGGGCCAGCAGCTGGTGCGGGTCCATGCCGTGCGTGGCCCATTCGTCGGTTTTCTCCAGGCTTTGGGCCTCGCGCACGCCCAGCATGCCTTGGGCGCTGTCGAGGTCGGTCTCGGTGGTCCACAGCGTGGCGCCGCCGGCGCCGGCGATCACGTGGCCGTTGAAGCGCCGGTCGCCGTCGATCCAGTGCCACTGCGTTTTGCCCGTGCGCGGGTGCCAGCGCAACAGCCAGTCGCCCGGCCGCCGTGCCACGGCCAGCAGGCCACCGCCGGGCTCAGACCACAGACCGTGCGCCCGCGTGGGCACCGCCAGCGAGCGCTGCACCGACCAGTGGGCCCCGCTCACCGCAAGCAGGCCGATGCGCTGCTCGTCCTGCTGCTGCCAGGCGGCCAGCAAGGTGGTGCCCTGGGCGGGAGCCGCCCAGACCGGCGGGCAAGACATGCCGCCGGCCCAGAGCACCAGCTGCCGGCGCGAAATGCCCTTGTCCAGAAACACCGCCGAACCGGTGGTGCCGGGCCGCTGGTGTCGCTCCTCGGCGCGGGGGGAATCAATCGCCATCGGCATCGGAAAAACCCAGCGGCACATCCAGCGCCGCAGCCACCTCGGTTTGGTACAGCGTGGTCACGCCCTTGAGTGTTTTGGACAGGGCCATCAGGTCCGTGTCGCGGGCCTGGGCGGGCAGGCGGTTCATGGCCGTGTCGGCCGCGTCCAGTGCCTGCGCCCAGCGCTGCGCCAAGGCGATGTGGCCCTTGCCCATGAGCAGGGCTTCAATGGGGATCAGTTCCCGGTCCGGTTGAGGTGGCTGTGCGGCTTGTTCGGGTGTCAGGCGCGCTTGTGTGCGCAAGGCGTGCCACTGGGCACGCCATTCGGCCTGGTTGTCGGCGGCGGCCAGCCGGGCGAAGGCGGGTTTGTGGCGCTGGCTGGCGGTGCGGGCCTTTTGCACCGGCTGTTCCATCTGCATCCAGCGCAGACGTTCCAGGCCGCCGAGCCATTGGTTGATCCATTCGGCGAAGGCACTGCGTGCGGCCGTCTCGTCTTGTGCCCAGTCCTGCGCAGCGCGTGCGTCAAACCGGGAGCGCAGTGCGGCGGCTTCGGCGGCGATGCCTTCGGCAATGAGCACCAGGTAAGGGCCATGCGCCGGTGTTGGCGGGCCGGCCAGCAGGTGCTCCAGGGCCGGGAAACCCTTGGCGGGGGTGCCAATCCGGTCCATGTCGGCCAGGGACTGGGGCGCACGGTTCAGCGCCTTCTCCAGCAGGGCCGGACGCGCCGGCCAGAAGTCGATTTGCCGCTGCGAGCGGCGCTCGACCACCGGGCCGAGCGCGGGTGTGGACAGTGCAGCCCAGGCCAGCAAGGCCTGGCGCCAGGCTTCGCGCAACACGGGCCGGGCAGACGGGTTGTTGCAGTGCAGGCGCGCGGCCGCCAGCAGCGCCTGGGCCTCGGCGTCGAACGCGCGGGCCAATGGCGGCAGGTGCTGGCCGTACAGGCCTTGCAGCGCCTGCTCGCCGCTGTAAAACGGAAAGGCCGTTGGCCCGTGGGTCTGCGTTTGCGCGTGGGCAGCGTGCAGCGCCGCGCCAGCCACCGTGGCTGTCAGCAGTTGGCGTCGTGTCAGTGGTTGCATGGGGTCCATCAGAGCGAGTTCACGAAAGCGACGAGCGCATCGCGGTCGCGTGGGCTGAATTTGAGCACCTGCTCCTGGGCGCCTCGCGCCTCGCCCCCGTGCCACAGCACGGCTTCGAGCACGCCGTTGGCGCGGCCGTCGTGCAGCAGGCGTTGGTGACCGTTCACGTCTTTGAGCAGGCCAATACCCCACAGCGGCGGCGTTTTCCACTGCCGGCCGTTGGCCAGAAAGTCGGGTCGGCCGTCGGCGAGGTCCGGGCCCATGTCGTGCAGCAGCAGGTCGGTGTAGGGCCAGATGCGCTGGCCGCGGACCTGGCGGCTGGTGAACCGTGGGAACGGCGGCTCGCCGGTGGTGTAGCTGGGCCGGTGGCAGGTGGCGCACTGCGCCTGGTGGAACAGCGCCTGGCCGCGCAGCACCTGGGGGTCGTTGGGCTTGCGGCGCGCGGGCGGCGCCAGCGTGGCGGTGTAGAAGATCACGTGGCCGAGCGTTTCATCGTCGATCTCGGGCTGGTCCGCGCGGGCTTCGCTCGCCGGCATCAGGCCGTCGCGACCCGTGCGTTGACCGCCGCCGTGGGGTGCGGCCAGGCAGTCTTTCTGCGCCGGGGTGCAGGCCTCTTGCCAGAACACGCTGCTGGTGATACCCATGTCGCCGTTGAAAGCGCCGGCGCTTTGGTGCGCCACGCTGCCGGTGTTGGCCTTCCAGCCGAAACGGCCGATCACTTCTTGCTGGGCAAACGCGTCCCACACGCGGTTGGGCATGCCTTTGATCGGGCCGGGCGCGGCCGCCTGTTCGCGGGCGTTGCGCAGGATTTCGCTCTCGGGAATGGCCTCGATCAGGCCCAGGCCGATGACCTGCGGCGCGATGCGCGGGCTGATCATCACGTCCGGGGCCATGGGGCCGTAACCCAGCTGCGTCAGCCGGTATTCGGGCTTGTGCAGTGTGTAGCGGGTGCCGTCGGCAAAGCGGCCACCGATGGGGGTGCTGCGGATTTCCACATGCCCTTCGGGCTTGACGCCTTGCACGGCGGCGTTGTTGAACTGGTCGCCGTAGGTGGGCTCGGGCCGCACGCCGGCGTGCGGCTCGGGCGTGCCCGGCACCGACAGGCGGATCAGCAGCGCCACGGTGTTGTCGGGTTCGGGGCCAAGGGTCTTCTTCCAGTCCGGCGGGGCACCGCGCCCGTCCATCGCATGGCAGCCCGCACAGGAGCGCGCGATGAAGTGCGGCCCCAGGCCGTCGCGTGTGGTGGTCGAGGCGGGGGCCTCGACCCAGTTGCGCTTGAAGAAGGAGTTGCCGATGACGAAGCGCGTCTGCTCCCGGTCGTCCAGATTGGCCAAGGCAAACGAAAAAGCCTGGCGGCCGGTGGCATGCACCGTGCCCTGGCCCCCGGTCTTTTCGCCCAGGGGGTCGGCGTCGGTTTCGGCATGCAGCCAAAGGCTGGCGCAAGCCACTGCGGCGCATGAAAGGGTCAAGGCAACACGGGTGAGGCGGAAGGGCTTTCGCATGGTGATGGCCAGTGGTGGAAGGGATGGGAGCGTCAGATGCCCCTCAGGAATTGCAGCAGCAGCGCCTTGTCACCCTCACCAAGGCCGGTGAAGCGATCCCGGGCCGATTGGGCTTCTCCGCCGTGCCATTCGATGGCCTCGCGCAAAGTCGTTGCACGGCCGTCGTGCAGGAAGCGGGCGCCTGCTTTTTGCTCAACGATGCCAAGGCCCCACAGCGGTGGTGTGCGCCACTCGCGCGGGGAGGCGTCCTTTTCCTGGATGCCGTCGCTCAGGCCATCACCCATGTCGTGCAGCAGCAAGTCGGTGTAGGCATAGAGGGTCTGGTTGCTCAGGCTGGGGAATCGGGGGTGGGTCATGGTGGTCAGCGTCGGTCGGTGGCAAGCCACGCAGCCGATGCCGCCGAACAGGCGGGCGCCTTGGTCAAACGCTTTCTGGTCCGCGATGCGCCGGTCGGGCACCGCCAAAACGGTCATGAAGTCCACCACCGCCATCAACGACGCCTCCGACACTTCCGGCGTGCCCCCGCTGGCGGCTGTGGCGCAGACCGTCTGCGCGGGGGTGCAGTTCTCCACCGGGTTCACGGGGGTCGTCAGACCCATGTCTTGGTGCAGGGCCCCTGCGTTCTGGGTTCGCAGGGTTGCGTTGATGGCTTTCCAGCCGAATCGGCCGATGCGGGTCACACCCTCTTCGGTCACCCAATGCGGGCGCCCCGACACGCCATCGCCGTTGCGGTCATCGGCGTCGGCGTATTCGAGGATTTGCGCTTCCGAGACCAGGTCCAGCAGACCCATTCCCACCAGTTGCGGCGAAATGCGCGCACCCAAGTGGTAGCCGGACAGATCGCTCGTGCTGTCGAACAAGGTCACCACATGGTTCAGTGCACCGGTCGTTGCCTGGCGCGACCAGGTGACCCACCCTTCGGCCAGGCCCTCGGTGCTCTGGTGCTGCAGTTGGGCGCCGAAGACGGGATGCTCGTTGCCGCTCGCGTTGCCGATCCGGAACAGCACCGCGGGCGTGGTTCCCCCCGCTGCGGTGTAGGGCGCAACACGGCCATCGACCGCGTGACAGGCCGAGCAGGCGTTGGCATTGAACAGCGGGCCGAGGCCATCGAGCAACGCCCGTGGCCCCGGAGCGGCTTGCCACTCGGCGACAAACAGCTCCCGCCCCTGAGAGACACCCACCATCTGGGCCGCGTCGATGCTGGGTGCGAACTGCATGAAGGGTGCCGTGGCATGCACCGCGACCGTGGCGTTGCCCCCGGGTGACGTCCAGTTCAAAGGCGTCTCGGCGGTACCGCCACCGCCCGAACCACCGCCGCAGCCAACAAGACCGACCGAGGCGGCGACCGCCAGCGTCCGGCGGGCCCATGTCGAAGGGGTTTTCCAGGTGCTGAACGTCATGGGAACACCGGGTTCAGCGGTGCGTTGTACATCCAGGTGTTGATGGTGGTGCTGCCACCACCCAGCGCCCCTTCGAAGCTCCAGCCCCAGGTAAACACCTGCCCGTCGCTGCGCAGTGCCACCTGGTGCAGCGCGCCCAGGGACATGTCGACGATCGACGCCAGCGTCGTCAGGCGGTCTTCGGGCTCATCCAGGTTGGCGTAGACGGTGCCGGTGCCCTCGCTGGCGCCGTACATGCCCCATGGGTAGACCTTGCCGTCGGCGCGGCGCGCGTAGCTCGTGTTGCCGTTGCCATAGACCTCGATCACCGGGTGGGTTTCCATCCAGGGCAGGCTGGTGGGCGAGAGCACCGGACTCGCCCAGGCGGTGGCCGTGCCCTTGTGGATGTAGCCGTTGAAGCCCACCTGGCTGCTGGCGTTCAGGCCCCAGGCGTAGACCTTGCCGTCGCTGGACAGGGCCAGCACATGGTCGCGGCCGTTGGCCACCGATGCGATGCGAACGCCCGCGGGCATGGGCACCTTGAGCGGTGTGGCCTGAGCGGTGGTGCCGGTGCTGAGCGCACCCTGTCCCAGGTTGGCGTACTGGTTGCGGCCCCAGGCCCAGAGCTGGCCCTGGTCGTCCAGTGCGTAGGAAGAAGCCGAGCTGGCCGAGACCTGGACGATGCGTCCGACGTTGGGCGCGTCGGCAGGGCTCCAGACCACTGGCACCGGCGTGGCGCTGCTGGTGGTGGTGCCGTTGCCCAATTGCCCCAAGGTGTTCAGACCCACGGCCCAGACCGTGCCGTCGGCCTTGAGGGCCAGCACATGGCTGTAGCCGGCGGACAGGCTCACGGTGTTGTCCAGGCCTGGCACCTGGGCGATGTCCAGACGGCAGTTCGCGACCGTGCCGCTGCCGCACAGGCTGCGGCCGTCGGTGCCCCGGCCCAGTTGGCCATCGGTGTCGTCGCCCCAACTCCAGACTTGACCGTTTGCATCGATGGCGAGGGAGTGGTTTTGGTTGAAAGCCAGGGCCACAAAGGTTGCCGTGCCGCCAGCGCGGGTGGGCGCCACCGGGTGTGTTTCGGCGTTGGCCGACACCGTCGAGGTGAATCCCAGACCGGTCTGGCCGAAGTTGTTGCGGCCCCATGTGTAGAGCTTGCCGTCGATGAGGGCACCGGCGTGCGCGTTGCCGCCCGCCACGCGGTGGCCCAGGTAGACCGATCCCTGCAGCGTGCCCTCGTTGCCGGCGGCGTCACGGGCGGTCAGGGTGTAGTTGTTGCGGCCCGCCTTGAGGTCGACCGTGGCCGTGAAGCTGCCGCCGCTTAAAGCGGCCGTGCTCGTTTGGCCATTGAGCGCGATCTGCACGGACTGCACACCGGTGTCGTCAGTGACGGTGCCGGTCACGGTGAGGCGCGCTTGCTTCACCACCGTTTCGTGGGCCGTTTGCACGCTGCTCAGTGTGGGTGCGGCGGTGTCCAGCGTGAGGGTGTCGCCGCCGCCGCAACCGGCAAGCCAGCCGGCCAGAACGGCGGTGGCGATCGGCATGGAGAAGAGGGTCCGTGACATGAAACATGCCTTTCAAGATAGAGGGTGCGGCAAAAAGCCCCGCTGCCCCCGGTGGGGCGCAGCGATGGACCGGCTACAGCGTTGGAATGGCGCCCGTTGCGAGCGCCGGAATCAAGGTTCGACCAGCGTCAGCTTGGTGATGCCCACGCTGGAGGCCGACTGCACCAGCAGCCTGGACTGTTCGACCAGACTGTCGATGGTCTTCTCGATCGCCGGCCGGCCGGCCGAACCCTTGGCGATGGCGCGGTCGAACGGGGCGGGAATGGCCTCGGCGCCCTGCACCGAGGCGGCGATCTGCGCGGTGGTCTTCTCAGCCAGCGCGGCGTTCTTGGCGGCCACCAGATCGCGCACGCCCGGTCCTTGCAGCAGACTGCCGTCGCGGCGCTGGTACTGGCCCAGCCACACGTTCTGGATGCCCAGGGCGTTGGCCACCACGTCGCGGTGCGTGTTGTCGGAGAAGCAGGAGTGTTCGTCTTCCTGGTCCTGTGAATTCAGTGCCACCTCCATGCGTTCGCCGGCCAGCTCGCCGCGCGAGAGCGAGCCCATGCCCACGATCATTTTGCGCACCGATTCCTTGCCACCTTTTTCAAACGTGGCGCGGTAGTTCCTGGCGTTGGGCGCCCAGGCTTTGACCATGGCCGACAGGTCGTCGATGAGCAGTTCGGTGGCGGTGGTCAGGTACAGCGCGCGGCGCTCGACGTTTTCGCCCTTGCCTTTGACGTAGTCTTCAAAGGAGCGGTTGCCCGGCCCGGTTTCGCTCAGGTCCTGGCCCCAGAGCAGGAACTCGATGGCGTGCCAGCCGGCGCTGATGTTTTCTTCACCGCCGCGCTCGTTGGCCTTGATCAGCGCGGTCTTGGTGATCTTGAACTTGGGGTTGTTGACCATGCCGGTCTTGGGCTTGCCCACCACATAGTCCACATAGGACTCGTCCAGCGGCCAGGCGTTGATCTGGCCTTCGGGTCCGTTGGCGTCGTCGATCGGGCCGCCGTAGAAGCGGAAGGCCTCGGTCTGGCCGTAGAACTCGCGGGCTTCCAGCCAGGCCTTGCGGGCTTTCTCCAGACCTTCGGCGGAGGGTGCCTTGACGAACCCGGCAATGGCGGATTGCATGTCTTTGGCCGCGGCCAGGGTGTCGCTGTAGTTGGCGTGCACCAGACCGGCGTAGTGCGCGCTCACCGTCTTGTATTCGACACCCGCGGCCGCGACAGCGGCCGGTGTGCTGGCATGGGCCGGCCATGCTGTCAGTGCCGTGTTGGCACCCAGGGCGGCGATGGCAAGGGCGAGGATTCGATGTTTCATGATGATCCTTGGCTAATACAAATGAGAATGATTGTATTTCACAAAATGATCAACATGCCACTGCGTGCCAGATTTTTTGGCCGGTGCCCGGCCACGGGTCAAAAGCGCTTGTCCAGGCACGGGGCCTGCGGGTTGGGCCGCGGTGCGCGGCGGACGGGGTGCAGCAGGCGCCACCCCATGACCGAGACCGAGCCGCACACCACCAGCGTCCACAGTGTGTGGCTGGGGTAGTGGGCACCGCGCAGGGTTTGCACGCCACCGGCCACCAGCCCCAGGAACACCATGGCCACCAGCCAGCGCAGCCCCACCGTGCGCCGGCGTGGCCCCTGGTTTTCTGGCGGGCTCAGCCAGGGCAGGCACAACGCCACAAAGGCCAGGGCGCTGGACGCGTGCCCGCCCGGAAAGCAGCGCCCGGCGCCGCCATCGGCGTGCCACAGGTTCCAGTGCGACACATACGCCGCGCGGCCACCGAAGTCCTGCAGCTCCCACGGGCAGCTGGTCTGGCTTTGCACTTTGATGAGGTTCACCGCCAGCAGCGACAACAGCACCAGCAGCACCAGCCCCAGGCGCTCGCGGCGCGGCAGCTGCAGCCAGCACAGGGCCGGCCGCTCCCAGCGGGTGGGCCACAGCGCCCACACCACCATCAGCCAGAACAAGCCGGTGAACGCCTGCCGCAAGCCCTCGTGCAACACGCGCTCCAGCAGCCAGTGGTTGCGCAGCGGGAAGCCCTGCGCGGTGCCCAGCCACTGCATGACCGGCAGATCGGCGCCGCTGGCGTCCCACAACAGCGCCACCGCCAGTGCAGCCAGCAGCCAGCGCGTGGGGCGGTTGGCCTGGGTTGGGGTGCCACCGGTGGGCGCCGTGTGAAAGGTGTCAAACATGCCGGTGGACTGTGGGCCGGCTTCTTTAAGCGGTGCTTAAGTGCCCGCCGGATAATGAAGTTTTTGCTTTTTCGGACCCCGCGTCCGCCCCCGACATGCGCGCACTAGTGGTGGAAGACGATCCCGGTATTGCCAGTGGCCTGAGCGCGTCGCTGCGCCAGGCGGGCTACGCGGTGGATGTGTGTGCCACCTTGCAGGCGGCCTGGACCGCGTTGTTGGTGGAGCCGTTTGACGTGATGCTGCTCGACCTGGGCTTGCCCGATGGCGACGGGCTGGACCTGCTGGCGCGGCTGCGCCGCCAGACCGAGCGGCCCGCCGGGCGCGAACAGCTGCCGCACACCGACATGCCGGTGCTGATCATGACCGCCCGCGACGGCGTGAGCGACCGCATCAGCGGGCTCGACGGCGGGGCCGACGACTACATCGTCAAGCCGTTTGACGCCAACGAGCTGCTGGCGCGCCTGCGCGCCATGCTGCGCCGGGCCAGTGGGCGCAGCAAACCGGTGATCGAACACGGCGAGCTGGTGCTCGACCCGGCCGCGCACACGGTGCAGCGCGCCGGCGTGCCGGTGGCGCTGGGCGCCAAAGAATTTGCGCTGCTGCTCACGCTGCTGCAGGCGCGGCCCCAGGTGCTGTCCAAATCGCGCCTGGAGTCGGCGCTGTACGGCTTTGGCGAGGCGCTGGACAGCAACGCCATTGAAGTGCATGTGCACCACTTGCGGCGCAAGCTGGGCGAATCGCTGATCAAAACGGTGCGGGGCGTGGGGTACTTCGTTCCGCGCGAGGCCGACACACCGACACCGCCAAGCGCCACCGCGTCATGAACACCACAACCACCCAGCGTCCGCGCCAGAACGTGCTGTGGCGCCACCTCTGGGGCTGGACGCTGAGCGCGCTGACCCTGGTCTGGCTGACCCTGATGGCGGTGGCCTGGTACACCGGGCACCACGAAACCGAAGAAATGAGCGATGGCCACATGCAGGGTGTGGCCCGTTTGTGGCTGGCCGTGTCGCCGGGCGCTGTGAGCGAGCTGGCGCAACCGCTGGCGCGCGAGGGGCTGCGCAGCTACGTGCAGGACGTGGCCGTGATCGAGTGGCAAGGCGAGCGCGTGGTGGCCGACACGCACCGCCTGGCCGCCGGGCTGGGCCTGGGCACACCACCCGCTGTGGGCGCGTCGGTGCGGCACTACGAGGGCCCGATGGGCAGCGGCCCCTGGCGCATGGTGGTGGTCGAGGCCGCGCCCACCAGCGCCACGCCCGATGCGCCCAGCCGCCGCGTGGCGGTGCTCATGAACATGGCCCAGCGGGTGGACCTGGGGCGCGATGTGGCGGAGCATGTGGCGCGCCCGGCCTTGCTGGTGTTGCCGCTGGTGGCGCTGGGTTTGTGGTGGACCCTGCGGCGTGGCCTGCGCCCGCTGGACCGCCTGTCCCGCGAGGTGGCCGAACTCGATGCGTTTGCCGGCCAACGGCTGAGCGACCAGCACCGGTTTCGCGAATTTTCCAGCACCGTGCAGGCCATCAACACGCTGGTGGACACCCTGCAGACGCGGGCGCAGCGTGAGCGCGCCTTTGCCTCGGACGTGGCCCACGAACTGCGCACGCCACTGTCGGCCATCGCGCTGCAGGCGCGGGCCGCGCAGCGCGAGCCTTCGCCCGAGCACCTGGCCCAGCTGGAGCACGAGGCGCTGCGCGCGGGGCGCATTCTGGCCCAGTTGCTGGACCTGGCGCGGGCGCAGCGCACGGGGGTGAGCGGGCTCTCGGGTGAGGTGGCCGCCCCCATGGAACTGGGTGCCCTTGCCACGGACCTGATTTCGCGGCACGCGCAAATGGCTTATGAGTCCGGGCACGAACTCTCGCTGGTGCAGCCCGATGCGCCGGTGCGGGTGCGTGCCCAGCCCATGCTGCTGGAGCTGGCCCTGCGCAACCTGCTGGAAAACGCTTTGCGCCACACGCCCGCAGGCACCCAGGTGTGCGTGGAGGTGTGGCAAACACCGCAGGCGGTGGGCCTGTCGGTGAGCGACGACGGCCAGCGCGGCGCCTGCCCGCAGCCTCCCAGCGCGGGCACCGGCACCACCGTGGCCCCGGCCGACACCGCCGGTCTGGGGCTGGGGTTGCGCCTGGTGGAACGCATCGCCGAACAGCTGGGGGCCCAGTTCTTGCGTGATGAAGGCGACACGCCCATGACCACGCGCTTCACGCTGCGCTGGCCGCGCTGAGCGCAGCCGGGCCGACGTGTCCCGGTTCCCCGCCGCCATGTCACGTGGTGGCTGTACCCTGACCACGGTGGTTGACCGCTGCAACGCACGCACGCGCCATGGAGCATCCCAACAATGGGGGG
>Ga0209066_10005967_pt1 | contig 12604 bp, 10 predicted proteins | sample All_14_2_FD_187198 | JGI IMG/M metagenome (GOLD analysis project Ga0209066, IMG submission 187198) | Freshwater microbial communities in response to fracking from Pennsylvania, USA - Allegheny Zone_MetaG_DW_15 (SPAdes) (version 2) ...
GACCTTCCCATCGGCTGCGGCAAGCCCGCTGCTCTACGAGCTTGCCGCAGCCGATGGGAAGGTCGAGGGCTGGATGATCGGCACCATCCACGCCCTACCCCCCGGCACCGCGTGGCGCACCCCTGCGATCGGCCGCGTCATCGACGCGGCCGATCTGCTCGTTGTCGAGATCGGCCCGCCCTCTCCTGGCGACCGCGATGCCTACGGCGCGCTGGCGCAAGGCCCAGGCCACCCGCCGCTCGCTGCGCGCCTTCCGGCCGAGCTGCGCCCTGCACTGGCCGCGCTGCTGGAGCGCGGCGGGTTTGATGCGGATGGCTTTTCCACCGAGGAGACCTGGGCCGCGGCGCTGGCGCTTGCCCGCATCGATGCGCCGGGCGATCCGGCGCTGGGGGTGGACCGGGCGCTGATCGCAGATTTCGCCGGACGCCCGGTGCACGAACTTGAAGGCCTGCGCGGCCAGCTTGCGATCTTCGACCGCCTGCCCGAGGCGCAGCAACGCGCGCTCCTTGCCAGCGTGGTGCGCGAGAGCGCGCGCCCCGGGCGCGATCCCGAGCGACTCCAGCGCGCCTGGATCGCGGGAGATGCCACCGCGATCGAACAGGCGACCCGCGAGGGCTTTCTTGCCGATCCGGCGCTGCGCGAGGCGTTGCTGGTGGCGCGCAACCGCCGCTGGGCCGAGGCGATCGCGGCGCTGCTGCAAGAGCCCCCGCGCCCCCTGATTGCGGTTGGCGCTGCCCATCTGGTCGGGCCGGAGGGGCTGGCCGCTCTGCTCGAGGCCAAGGGCTATCGCGTCCGCCGCCTGCCCTAAAGCGGTTGCCTTGGCGGCCATCTGCCTCTAAGGGGCCGCGCTTCGGCGTTCCGGTCATCCCTGGAGGCGGTTCGCCGGCTTCATCAACCCGCATTCGAAAGGCACACGTATGAGCGAGACTCTTACCCTGCCGGCCGAAGCGCGCGAACGGGCTGGCAAGGGAGCCTCCCGAGCACTTCGCCGCGAAGGCCGCACGCCCGCCGTGATCTACGGCGGCAAGGAAGAACCCACCCTGATCCATGTCGAGCAGAAGGAACTGGTCCGCCTGCTGATGACCGGGCACTTCATGAACTCGATCGTCAATATCGAGATCGGCGGCCAGACCATCCGCACCCTGCCCAAGGACGTGGCCTTTCACCCGGTGACCGACCGGCCCACCCATGTCGATTTCCTGCGCCTGACGGGCGATGCCAAGGTGGAAGTCGCGGTGCCGGTGGTGTTCATCAACGAGGACAAGTCGCCCGGTCTCAAGAAGGGCGGCGTGCTCAACATCGTGCGCCACGAGCTTGAACTGGTGTGCCCGAGCGATGCCATCCCCGACGAGATCCTCATCGATGTCACCGGCAGGGACGTGGGCGATACCATCCACATCAGCGATGTGACCTTGCCCGCGGGCGTGACCAGCGCGATCACCGATCGCGATTTCACCATCGCCACGCTGGTGGCCCCCTCGGGCCTCAAGAGCAGCGAGGCCGAGGCCGAGGCGGCATCGGAATAACCTCGCCGCGCCGCAACGCGATAAGCGCCGGGCTTCGCCAGAGGCCCGGCGTTTCGTTTTGCGGAGCGCAAGGCTAGAAGGCCAGTCATGCAGCTGTGGGTCGGCCTCGGCAATCCCGGACCGCGCTATGCGCTCAACCGGCACAATGTCGGCTTCATGGCGCTCGACGTGATCGCCGAGATGCACGGTTTCGGCCCGGTGCAGACCCGGTTTCAGGGCTGGGTGCAGGAAGGGCGCATCGCCGGGCACAAGGTGCTGCTGCTCAAGCCCGCCACCTTCATGAACGAGAGCGGCCGCAGCGTCGGCGAGGCGCTGCGCTTCTACAAGCTTGCCACCCAAGCGCTCACCGTGTTCCACGACGAGCTCGACCTGGCGCCCTTCAAAGTCAAGGTGAAGCAGGGCGGCGGCCATGCCGGGCACAATGGCCTCAAATCGATCGACCAGCACACCGCCAGTCTCGGCGCGCCGGCCTATCGCCGCGTGCGCATCGGCATCGGCCATCCGGGGCACAAGGACCGGGTGACGGGGCACGTGCTCGGCAATTTTGGTCGCGACGAACAGGACGATCTGGCCGCCATGCTGGGCGCAATCGCGGCCGAGGCCGAATGGCTGGCCAAGGGGGATGAGGCGCGCTTCATGAGCGATGTCGCGCTGCGCTTGCAGGGATAGGCCTTGCGTCCCGGACTGCCCCAGCCCGGGACAGGGACAGACAAGGCCCGTTCGCCGGCGCGGCCCTTGGCTTAGCGTGCCAGGTCACAGCTTGTGATCGATCGGGGACACTGCCAGCCATGCGCGCCATTCTTGCCAATGCCTCCCGCACCGCGCTTCTGGGCGCGCTCGCGCTCGGCGCTTTCGGCCTTGCCGCTGCGCCCGCCCAGGCGATGAAGGAGCCGCCCAAGGAACCGGTGAGCAGCAGCAGCAGCACGTCGGGCGGGCCTTCGAGCAGCAGCTCGGGCGGCACGGCGGTGCCCGAGCCTTCGAGCATGATGCTCTTCGGCGCCGGGGCGGCGGCCTTCATGATGGCGCGCCGCCGCCGCGCCGCAGCCAGGGCCTGATCGCCCGCTGACCAGCACGGCCGGCGCGGCGCCTTGAGCCACGCGCCGGAACCTTGCCCGCTCCTGCCGCTTGAGGCTTGCAGATCGGCGCCGAGCCAATAGGCTTGGCGCCGTCTTGCCGTTGCCCAAGGGATCTGCCGCATGAGCCTTGATCGTCGCACCCTGCTTGCCGGGGCCGCCGCCACCTCTGCCCTGTTCACCGCCGCGCGCGCCCGCGCGGCCGAGCCGGTCTATCGCCCCGATCTCGACTTTGCCGGCAAGAGCGTGCTCATCACCGGCTGTTCCTCTGGCTTCGGGAGGCTGGCCGCCGAACTGCTCGCACGCCAGGGCGCCAAGGTCTTTGCTACCATGCGCCGCCTGCCGCGCAGCGAGGCCGACGCTCTTCGCATCCTTGCGCTCAACGAGCGGCTCGATCTTCAGGTGATCGAGATCGATGTCACTTCCGATGCACAGGTGGCAGAGGGCGTAGCCCTGGCCGAGCAGGCCGCCGGCGGCGCGATCGACGTGCTCGTCAACAATGCCGGGATCGGCATCACCTCGCCGGTCGAGGTGCAGGACATGGAGGCAACGCGGCTGATCTTCGACACCAATGTCTTCGGCCCCCACCGCATGGCCCGCGCGGTGCTGCCCGGGATGCGCAGAAAGGGCGCGGGGCAGATCATCCAGATCTCGAGCCAGCTTGGCCGGGTGATCACGCCCTATTCGGGGCATTATTCGGCCACCAAGTTCGCATTGGAGGCGATGAGCGAACAGCTCGCCTACGAACTGGTGCCGCACAAGATCGACGTCTCGATCATCGAGCCGGGCGGCTATCTCACCAGGGTGTGGGTCAACCGCAATGCCTATTCGCAGGCGCTCAAGGACAGGGCCGAGGCGCGTCACACCGAGGGCTATCCGCAGCAGGTCGCCGCGATGGGCACCGAGGATGGCTCGGGCCGCAGCAATGATCCGATGGACGTGGCCCGCGCCATCGCCGCGCTGATTGCCCTTGCCCCCGGCAGCCGGCCGCTGCGCCTGCCGGTCTCGCCCGGCAACAAGCCGCAGGTGCCGATCAACGAGGTCAGCGCCCGGGTGCAGACCGAATGGCTCGGCCCCTCGCGCGCCGGGCCGCTGGTGCGCGCGGTCCACGAGCGCTGAGGCACTAGCCAGCCCGCAAGCCCGCCGCTAAGGGGCTGCGCTTTGCCACCAGCCAAGAGTTTCGATCATGGGATTCCGTTGCGGGATCGTCGGCCTGCCCAATGTCGGCAAGTCCACTTTGTTCAATGCGCTCACCGAGACCCAGGCTGCCCAGGCGGCCAATTACCCCTTCTGCACCATCGAGCCCAATATCGGTCAGGTCGCCGTGCCCGATGAGCGCCTCCACAAGATCGCCGCGATCGCCAAGAGCGCCAAGGTGATCGCAACGCAACTCGGCTTTGTCGACATCGCCGGCCTCGTCAAGGGCGCGAGCAAGGGCGAAGGGCTTGGCAACCAGTTCCTCGGCAATATCCGCGAGGTCGATGCCATCGTCCATGTGCTGCGCTGCTTCGAGGATGACGACATCCAGCATGTCGCCAACAAGGTCGATCCCCTCGCCGATGCCGAGGTGGTCGAGACCGAGCTGATGCTCGCCGATCTGGAGAGCCTCGAAAAGCGCGTGCCCGCCGCGGCCAAGCGCGCGACCGGCGGTGACAAGGAAGCCAAGGCCATGGCCAGCGTGCTCGGCCAGGCGCTCGAACTGCTGCGCGCGGGCCGGCCTGCGCGCCTGACCGAACCGAAGGACGATGAGGAAGCGCGCCTCCTGCGCCAGGCCCAGCTGCTCACCGCCAAGCCCGTGCTTTACGTCTGCAATGTCGGCGAAGCCGATGCGGCGAGCGGCAATGCCCTTTCGCAACAGGTCTTTGCCAAGGCCGCGGCCGAGGGCGCCGAGGCGGTGGTGGTCTCGGCCGCGATCGAGGCCGAGCTTGCCGCCATGCCCGAGGCCGAGCGGGGCGAGTTTCTCGAGGCCCTCGGCCTTGCCGAAAGCGGGCTTTCGCGCGTGATCCGCGCCGGATACAAGCTTCTGGGCCTCAAGACCTTCTTCACCGCCGGCCCCAAGGAAGCACGCGCCTGGACGTTCCCGGCAGGGGCCAAGGCCCCGCAATGCGCCGGCATCATCCATTCCGATTTCGAGCGCGGCTTTATCCGCGCCGAGACGATTTCCTACGAGGATTACATTGCCTTCGGCGGCGAGGCGGGCGCGCGCGAGGCCGGCCGGCTGCGGCAGGAAGGCAAGGACTATGTGGTTGAGGACGGCGACGTGATGCTGTTCCGCTTCAACGTCTGAGCCTCGCGCTCAGTGCCGCCCGAACAGCTTTTCGACGTCTGCCATCGACAGCTTCACCCAGGTCGGGCGCCCGTGGTTGCACTGGCCTGAGCGCGGGGTGGCTTCCATCTCGCGCAAGAGCGCGTTCATCTCGGCGACGCTCAAGGCCCGCCCGGCCCGCACCGAGCCGTGGCAGGCCATGGTGGCCAGCACGTGATCGAGCCGCTCGGCAAGCAGCAGCGCACCGCTGTCTTCCTGCGCGCCGTGCCGGGCAATGTCATCGGCAAGATCGCGCAGCAGCCGAGCGGAATCCGCCTCGGCGATCGGCGCGGGCAGCGCGCGCACCAGCATCGCCCCGGGGCCGAAGCGCTCGATCACCAGGCCATAGCGCGCCAGCCCCTCGGCAGCTTGCTCGAGCCGGTCGCAATCAAGCTCGTCCAGCTCGACCACATCGGGCACCAGCAGCGCCTGGCTGCGGCGCAGGGCTTCGTCCGCGCCGGCGGCGCGCAGGCGTTCGAGCACCAGCCGCTCGTGCGCGGCGTGCTGATCGACCAGCACGAGCCCATCGGCCGCCTCGGCGATGATATAGGTGTTGGCCACTTGCCCGCGGGCGATGCCGAGGGGGTATTGGCGCGCCTCCTCAGGCAGCGGCGCGGACGGTTCGGCACGGCCCTGCGGCGCTGCCGCCGCGAGCGGTGCCGACGCCTGCCAGGCCGGGCGGGCCTCGCCCACTCCGGGGCGCGCCGCGCTCCAGTCGCGGCCCGCAAAGATGCTCTGGAGCACCGGCGCCCCAGCCGCTGACGCCTCCTGTGCCGCCGGCTCGGCCTGCCAGCGCGCCATTGCCGCACGGTCAGGCCCCTGGGCGCTGCGCCGGTCGCCGGTGGCGAGCGCCTGCCTCAGCCCCGAGACGATGAAGCCGCGCACGCCGGCGGCATCGCGGAAACGCACCTCGGTCTTGGCCGGGTGGACATTGACATCGACATCCTCGGGCGGAAGCTCGAGAAACAGCGCCAGCACCGCGTGGCGATCACGCGCCAGCATGTCGGCATAGGCCCCGCGCACCGCCCCGGCGAGCAGGCGGTCCTTGACCGGGCGGCCATTGACGAACAGATATTGGTGATCGGCAACGCCGCGGTTCCAGGTCGGCAGTCCGGCAAGGCCCGAAAGGCGCATCACCCCGTGCGGGGTTTCGCGGGTGCATTCAATGGCAAGCGCATTGTCCTTCATCTCGGGCGCGACGATCCGGGCGATGCGGGTGGCCATGTCCTCGCCCGCCTGCAGCGCCAGCACCTTGCGCCGCGCGCCCTCGGCCAGGGTTTCAAGGGCAAAGCCGATCCCGGGACGGGCCATGGCAAGGCGCCGCACCACATCGAGGCAGGCGGCATATTCGCTGCGGGCCGAGCGCAGGAACTTGCGCCGCGCGGGCACCTTGGCGAACAGCTCCTCGACCCGCACCCGCGTGCCCGGGGGCACACCGGCGGGGCCATCAAAGACCAGCGCGCCGTGATCGACCACCCGGCGCCAGCCCTCGCCCGCCCCGGCCGGGCGGCTTTCGATGGTGAGGCGCGCAACGCTGGCGATGCTGGGCAGCGCCTCTCCGCGAAAACCGAGGCTCATCACCCGCTCGATCGCGCCGTCCGCGCCGATCAGCGAATCGGGCAGCTTGGAGGTGGCATGGCGCTCGAGCGCGAGGGCGACCTCGCCAGGCGCCATGCCGCAGCCGTCATCGACCACCTCGATCGCGCCAAGCCCGCCTTCGGCCAGCACCACCCCGATTCGCCCTGCACCGGCATCGATGGCGTTCTCGATCAGCTCCTTGAGCGCCGCGGCCGGGCGCTCGACCACCTCGCCCGCGGCGATGCGGTTGACCAGATGGACAGGAAGGCGGCGGATTTCGGGCATTTGTCGCACGCTAACGCGCACCTGCCGCGATTTCGAGGGCAGGCGGGCGGAAATCACCAGCGCGATGGACAAATATTTTGGCGTTTTGCGCGCGGATTCGCTAGGCGCGGCGCTTGATGCAACCACCGGGCCGGATCTCCCGCCGCCGCCGCCTCGGCACGCGGGAAGCGGCCCCACCCTGCCACCACCGGAACACCACCCAAGATGAGCTTCCTTTCCAATCTCTTCAAGTTTCGTTCCCACAACCTCGCGATCGATCTCGGCACCGCCAACACGCTCGTCTATGTCCAGGATCAGGGGATCGTGCTCAATGAACCGAGCGTGGTCGCGATCGAGACGATCAACGGCATCCGCCGCGTGAAGGCCGTGGGCGATGATGCCAAGATGATGATGGGCAAGACCCCGGACAGCATCGAGGCGATCCGCCCGCTGCGTGACGGGGTGATCGCCGACATCGAGGTCGCCGAGCAGATGATCAAGCACTTCATCCAGAAGGTGCACGGCAAGAAGAGCATGTTCCGCTATCCGGAAATCGTGATCTGCGTGCCTTCGGGCTCCACCTCGGTCGAGCGCCGCGCGATCCGCGATGCCGCCTCCAACGCCGGGGCTTCGAACGTGCATCTCATCCTCGAGCCGATGGCCGCGGCGATCGGGGCGGATATGCCGGTGACCGAGCCGGTGGGCTCCATGGTGGTCGATATCGGCGGGGGCACCACCGAAGTCGCGGTGCTCTCCTTGCGCGGGCTTGCCTACACCACCTCGGTGCGCACCGGGGGTGACAAGATGGACGAGGCGATCGTCTCCTACGTGCGCCGCCACCACAATCTCCTGATCGGCGATGCCACCGCCGAGCGGATCAAGAAGGATTACGGCATTGCCGTCACCCCCGAGGACGGGGTGGGCGAGACCATCACCTTGAAGGGCCGCGATCTCGTCAATGGCGTGCCCAAGGAAATCACCATCAACCAGGCGCATATTGCCGAGGCGCTGTCCGAACCGATCGGCGCGATCGTCGAGGGCGTGCGCATCGCGCTCGAGAACACCGCACCCGAGCTGGCTGCCGACATCGTCGATCAGGGCATCGTGCTCACCGGCGGGGGCGCGCTCATCCGCCGGCTCGACGAGCACCTGCGCGAGGAGACGGGCCTTCCCGTCTCGGTCGCCGAGGATCCGCTCACCTGCGTTGCCATCGGCACGGGCCGGGCGATGGAAGACCCGGTCTATCGCGGCGTGCTGATGACCGCGTGAGCCGGTTCGGCAATGAGGCCGGGCTGATCTGGCAGAAGGGACGACAAGGCCATGGCGCCCCCCGCTAAGCGCCTTTCGGGCTTTTCGAAGAAGGCACAGTTCTCGCTGTTCACCGGCTATCTCATGGCCGGTGCAGGCGCCTTGCTGGGCCTGGTGCTGCTCGCGCTCTCGCTGTGGCAGCCGGCCGCCTTTGCCCCCTTGCGGGGCGCCGCGCGCGATGTGGTCGCCCCCGCCGGCGAGGTGAGCTCGGCCACCCGCGGCGGCGCGCAGGGACTTATCGCCGGCATCGCCGCCTATCTTGACGCCGGGCGCCAGAACGCGCGCCTACGGGCCGAGGTGGAACTTGCCCGGGTGCGCCTCGCCGAGGCCGAGGCGATCAAGGCCGAGAACCGGCGCCTCAAGGGCCTGCTGGGCCTTGCCGACGATCCGGTGCGCCCCGTGGCGACCGCGCGGCTCGTCGGCTCGAGCGCCACCAGCGCCCGGCGCCATGCCTATCTGGGCGCAGGCTCGCGCCAGGGGGTTGCGCCGGGAATGCCGGTGGTCTCCGATCGCGGCCTCATCGGGCGGGTGCTCGAGACCGGGCTGATCTCCGCGCGGGTGCTGCTGCTCACCGACAGCGAGAGCGTGGTGCCGGTGCGCCGCGCCCGCGACGATGTGATCGCCTTTGCCGAAGGGCGGGGTGACGGGATGCTGCGGATCCGGCTGGTCAATCTCGGGGTCAACCCCCTGAAGCCGGGCGACCTCATGGTGACGAGCGGTGCCGGCGGCTATTACCGGCCCGGGGTGGCGGTGGCGGTGGTGGCGCAGCTCACCCCGGATGGCGCGATCGCCCGGTTGGTGGCCGAACCTGCCGCGACCACCTATGTCGCGGTCGAACCGATCCATCAGCCCGCCGCGGTGGCGGTGCTCTCCGGCGCCCCGCTCAGCGCTGCCGATGCACCGCAGACCCCGCCGCGCCCGGCCTCATCGCCCGCAAGCGGCGCGGGGTCTGCGCCCCCATCGGCAGAGGCGGCCGGGGAATGATGGCCACGCGTGGCCCACGGGCGCGGGGCACCACCTATCGCCAGCAGATCAACCGCGCGCCCTCACCCTGGCGGGTGCACAGCGTGCCCTATCTCTCGATCATGCTCGCCTCGGCCCTGCCGGTGCTGCTGATCGCCGACGTGATGCCGCTTGCCCCCCCGCTCGGCTTCATCCTGTTGCTGGCCTGGCGCTTGGTGCGCCCCGGCCTGCTGCCGCTCTGGGCCGGGCTGCCGCTCGGCGCCTTTGACGATCTGCTGAGCGGCCAGCCCTTCGGCAGCGCCATCCTGCTGTGGTCGCTCGCCATGATCGCGATCGAGCTGATCGAGGCGCGCTTTCCCTGGCGCGACTTCTGGCACGACTGGTTCACCGCCGCGGTGCTGCTTGTGGCCTATTGGCTCGCCTGCCTGCTGCTGTCGGGCGCGCCGGTGACCCGGGAAATGCTTGAAGTGGCCTGGCCGCAGGCCTTGCTGTCGGTGCTGCTCTATCCAATATTGGCGCGCATGGTCGCCCGTCTTGACCGCTTCCGCCTCGCCCGGGCACGCAGGATCGACTGATGAAGATCCCGTTCCTGTCGCGCGGAGCCGAGCGCCCCGCCCGCCATGTCAGTGCCTCGATCCTGCGCAGCAGTTTCGAGCGTCGCGCCGTGCTTATCGCCGGGATCCAGGGCGGGATCGGGGTGCTGCTGGCGCTGAGGCTCGGCTATCTCGCGGTGGCCGAGAACGAGAAATACCGGCTGCAATCCGAAAGCAATCGGGTCAACCTCACCCTGATCCCGCCGCGGCGCGGCTGGATCCTCGATCGCAACGGCGCCCCGCTCGCCTCCAACCGCGCCGATTTCCGCGTCGATGTCATCCCCGAGCGCCTGAGCGACCCGGAAGGCACGATCGACCAGCTCGGCGAGCTCCTCGCGCTGGCGCCCACGCGCATCGCCGACATCAAGCACAAGCTCGCAAGCGCGCGCGGGTTTCAGCCGGTCGAGGTGGCAAGCGGGCTTGATTACGAAAAATTCGCCGCGCTCAGCGTGCGCCTGCCCGATCTGCCAGGGGTGGTGCCCCAGCGCGGCTTCTCGCGCTTCTACCCCACCGCCTCGAGCGTCGGCCACCTCATTGGCTATGTCGGCCCGGCCTCGGCCGAGGAATACGAGCAGGATCCCAATCCGCTGCTCTACACACCGGGCTTCAAGATCGGCAAGGATGGGCTTGAAAAGCAGTTTGAAAAGCAGCTGCGCGGCATCCCCGGCGCGCGCCGGGTTGAGGTCACGGCAGGCGGGCGGATCGTGCGCGATCTTGAAACCCGCGAGGACGTGCAAGGCAAGGCGGTGCGCCTGACCATCGATGGCCCGCTGCAGGACTATGCCGCGCGCCGCATCGGGCTTGAAAGCGGCTCGGTGGTGGTGATGGACTGCAATACCGGCGACCTTCTGTGCATGGCCTCGATGCCGAGCTTTGATCCCAATTCCTTCTCCGACGGAATCGGCGGGGTGGAATATGCCATGCTGCGTGAGGACGAGCGGGTGCCGCTGCGCAACAAGGTGTTGAAGGGCCTCTATCCCCCCGGATCGACGGTCAAGCCGATGGTCTCGATGGCGCTGATGGAAGCCGGCATCGATCCGGAGGAAACCGTGTTCTGCGGCGGCGGGCTCAGGGTCGGCAACCGGGTGTTCGGCTGCTGGAACCGGCGCGGCCACGGCCAGGTCAACATGGCCAAGGCGATCTACCAGAGCTGCGATGTCTATTTCTACGCCATGGCACAGCGGATCGGCATGGACCCGATCGCGGCGATGGCGCGGCGCTGCGGGCTTGGGCAGGAATTTCCCTTGCCCGTGATCAGCCAGTTTTATGGCACCGTGCCCGATCCGGCCTGGAAGCTGAAGAAATGGGGGCGCGAATGGCAGACGTTCGACACGGTCAACGCCACCATCGGCCAGGGCTACATGCTTGCCAATCCGCTGCAATTGGCAGTGATGGCGGCGCGCCTTGCCACCGGCCACCACGTGATGCCGCGGCTCACGCTCGACACGCGCCCCAAGGGGTTCGACACCATCGACTTTCCCGCCGAGCAGGTCGCCTATGTCAGGAAGGCGATGAGTGACGTGGTCAACGGTCCGGGCACCGCGGGGCGGGCGCGCCTGCCGATCGAGGGGGTGCAGATGGCGGGCAAGACCGGCACCGCGCAGGTCGTCTCGCTGTCGATCTCCAACGGCAAGTCGGGCCCGTGGAAATACCGCGACCACGGGCTGTTCATCTTCTTCGCGCCCTATGACAATCCGCGCTATGCCGGGGCGGTGGTGATCGAGCACGGAGGCGGATCGGGCGCGGCCTATCCGATCGCGCGCGACGTGATGACCTTCATGTTCGATCCGGCCAAGGGGCTCGAGGCGCTGCGCGCGCTCGAGCAGCAATGGGGCGGCACCGCGCAGCAGCGGCTCGAGGCGCGCTATGCTGCCTATGCCGCCGCGCGCGGGGCGACCATCATCCGCCCGCCGCGGCGCGAGCAGGAGATCTTCGATCGGGTCGAGGCCGAGGCGCGGCTTGCCGCGGCCCAATCCGAGGCGATCGCCGAACAGGTGATCGCGCCGCGGCCCGAGGCCAATCCTGCCGCCTCGCCCCAGCCGGGCGAGCCTACCCCTGTGGCCGAGGCCACGGCCGCAGCCCCCTCCCCGTCCCCGCCTGCGGAGGGCAACCGATGAGCACCCTTGCCGCGCGCGGGATCGTGCCCGAGCCGATCGCCCGCCAGCCGTGGGAGATGCTGATCCCGCTGCTGCTGCTCACCGGCTTTGGCGGGCTGGTGCTCTATTCGGCCGGGGGCGGGGCGATGATGCCCTTTGCCCTGCCGCATTTCCTGCGCTTTGCCGTGTTCGCGGTGATGGCCGGGGTGATCGCCGCGCTCTCGCGCCCGACGATCGACATGCTTACCTATCCGGCCTATCTCGCGGTGCTGCTGATGTTGCTCGCGGTCGAGATCGTCGGCGCGGTTGGCGGGGGAAGCCAGCGCTGGCTCGAGGTCGGGCCGATCCGCATCCAGCCTTCCGAGCTGATGAAGCCCGCGGTGGTGCTGGCGGTGGCGCGTTTCTATGCAATGCTGCCCGCCGGGATGATCGGCACCTGGCGATCGGTGGTGCCCGCCGGGGTGCTGATCGCCCTGCCGATCGGCCTGGTGCTGATGCAGCCCGATCTCGGCACCTCGGTGGCGATCGCCTTTGGCGGGGTGGTGGTGATGTTCCTTGCCGGCCTGCCCCTGTGGTGGTTCCTGCTCGCCGGCGGCGCGGCGGTGGCGGCAGCGCCGCTCCTCTATTTCTTCGCCCTCCACGATTACCAGCGCGCCCGGGTGACCACCTTCCTCGACCCCGAGAGCGACCCGCTCGGCGCGGGCTATCACATCGCCCAGTCGAAGATCGCGATCGGCTCGGGCGGGATCTTCGGCAAGGGCTTCAACAACGGTACCCAGAGCCATCTCGACTATCTGCCCGAACCGCACACCGATTTCGTCTTTGCCACAATGGCCGAGGAATGGGGGCTGGTGGGCGGGCTGTTCGTGCTGGCGATGTATGCCTTGATCTTGAGGTG
>Ga0209066_10005968_pt1 | contig 12603 bp, 14 predicted proteins | sample All_14_2_FD_187198 | JGI IMG/M metagenome (GOLD analysis project Ga0209066, IMG submission 187198) | Freshwater microbial communities in response to fracking from Pennsylvania, USA - Allegheny Zone_MetaG_DW_15 (SPAdes) (version 2) ...
GGCGCAAGGCCAGCGACCATTGCGGCGGCGGGGGGTGATCGAGCGGGACTGGGCTTCAGGGGGATACTGAAGCGCGTCCGGGGATCCCGGCGTTGCGGGACCCGCCCGTCGTCGGCGTGGACGGAGAGACACGCGGGAGATGCCATAGGCCCTCGCGCTTCGACCGCCGGGCCGTTCTGGAAACAGGGCGGTTCGGGTTCTGCTAAGGCCTCAACAGGGCCACCTGGCGGGACGCTGGCGGATAACGGTCGCGCGGAGCGGACGGCTTCGTCGAAACGGTATTTCTATTCTTCATCCGGACGTGGTCCGGACGCTCCGCGACCCTTTCCATCCCCTCGGCGGCGTCGCGCGAGGCCGCGGACCTGTGTCCCCGCGCCGCCGCATCTGATGACTTGACGGCGATCACCCAGGGCCCGAGGCTGCTGGAAAAATACGGGGAGGATGGCGTCAGCTTGGACAAGGCGATGCTTACACAGCTTATCGGCTCGGCGATCGCCATCAGCGTGCTCGTGGGCATAGCGGCCTGGGCGAAGATCGCTCGGCCAACGCCGCCGCTGGATGCGGCGGGTCTGGCCACGCTCCTGGCCGAAGAATTTCCCGATCATCGTCCGACGGCGACCTGGATCTCGGCGGATGGGGCCGGCGCCCTGGCGCGGGACGGTGACGCCGTGCTGGTGCTGTGGAAGCGCGGCGATGGCTTCGTGGCGCGGGATCTGGCCTGGCCCGCCGTGGCCGCCGCGACATCGAAGAATGGCCGGTTGGTGCTGAAGACGGGCGACGCCGCGCCGGTCTTCGCCGTCGCCGATGATGTCTGGCCGCCAAAGGTCCTGGTCGCGCCAAAGGAGTTGGTGGCATGAAAGCCGAATTCGATCCCGTGCAGATGGCGATCCCGTTCTTTGTGCTGGCGATCATTCTCGAGATCGTGCTGGCCCGCATGGGCAAGGCCAGGGCCCATTACGAGGCCCGCGATACGGCCATGTCGCTGGCCATGGGCCTGGGCAGCACCATCGCCGGCCTGCTGACCGGCGGGCTGATCTTCGCCGCCACGCTGTGGGTGTATGAGCACCGGCTGTTCACGATCCCGATGACGGCGGTCTGGGCCTGGGTGATCCTGTTCTTCGCCGAGGACCTGACCTATTACGGGTTCCACCGCCTGGCGCACGAACGCCGGTTCTGGTGGGCCAGCCACGTCAATCACCACACCTCCACCCACTACAACCTGTCGACCGCCCTGCGTCAGACCTGGACGGGCGGCGCGGCCGGGACCTGGCTGCTGTGGCTGCCGCTGTCGTTCCTGGGCTTCCCGCCGGCCATGGTGGCCATCCAGAAGGGGATCAGCCTGGTCTATCAGTTCTGGATCCATACCGAGGCGGTGCACCGTATGCCGCGCTGGTTCGAGGCGGTGTTCAACACGCCGTCGCATCACCGGGTGCATCACGCCCGCAACGCCCGCTATCTGGACGCCAACTATGCCGGCATCCTGATCATCTGGGACCGGATGTTCGGCACCTTCATCCCCGAGGTCGACGAAGAGCCCTGCCGGTATGGCACGGTGAAGAATCTGGGCAATTTCAACCTGTTGCACAATGTGTTCCACGAATGGATCGGCATCGGCAGGGACGTGGCGGGCAGCCGGTCGCCGCGCGAGGCGCTGGGCTACCTGTTCGGTCCGCCCGGCTGGAGCCCCGACGGCTCGCGCGACACCTCGCACACCCTGAAGGCCCGATGGCGGGCGCGGATGGAGGCGGAGACAGCGGCAAGCGAGGTGCGAGAGGCGGCCGAGTAGGGGGGGTTAGTCCCTCAGCAGCGGCAGGCTGAGGCCCGTGGCGGGCCGCGCCGCCAGGATTTCGCGGCGGAAGCGGAACAGCTCGGCCGGGCGGCCGCCGGTCTCGGCGTCCAGCCGGCCCAGGCCCTCGACCAGCTCCTCGCGCTCGACCACCCGGCGGAAGTTCTGCTTGTGCAGGGGCACGCCGGCGATGGCCTCGACGATGCGCTGCAGGGTCGAGAGGGTGAACTCGTCGGGCGTCAGTTCGAACACCACGGGGCGGTACTTGATCTTGCCCCGCAGCCGCGACAGGCCGGTGGCCAGGATGCGGCGGTGATCGGAGATCATCGGCTCGCCCAGGGCCGCTGACAGGGCGACAGGCTCGGCCGGATCGTCGCCGTCGGCGCGGGCCTGGTCGCGGGCGGCTTCCGGGGCGAGGCCCGCCTCGTACAGCAGCTCGTAGCGCTCCAGCACCCGCTCCTCGTTCCAGGGGGCGCCATCGAGGGCAAAGGCCAGACGGGCGCGGGACCACTTGCCCGGATCGCCTTCGGCCCAGCGCCTCAGGGCCGGGGCGAGGACCGTGTCCAGCAGGGCGGGACGGCCATGGCGCCAGTCCTCCCACGGAAAGAACCGCGACCACGGAGCCCAGACGGTGTCGGGGGCGTCGGTGTCGATGGCGTCGGGGGTCAGGCCCAGATAGCCGACCGAGACGACCCGCGCGGCGCCGGCCCCGACCTCGGCCCGGGGCGCGTCGCGGCCCTTGTCGCCGAAGGTGTAGAGCTGCTCGACATAACCCAGCTGGAAGCGGGTCTGCTGGGTGACGAAGGCGCGCAGGCCCAGCTCGAAGGTCCGGTGGCCCTCGGGGTCGAACGGTCCGAACGGCAGGCCGGGCAGGGGGGAGGCGACATCGGTGATCGCATCATGCGGCCGCACCGTCAGCACCACGGCCTCGCCGTCGCGAATGGCGACGACCACAGCCGACAGCCCGATGACGACGGATATGCTCATTCGGTCTCGAACGCGGCGTTGGGCGAGGACTCGAAGCCGGCGGCCCGGGACAGCACATGGAAGCGCTGAACATAGTGGGCCTGCGCCTCGAACGGCGGCTGTGGCTTGATGTGCAGCTCATAACCGGCGGGCGGCGCCCCGAAGATCGCCAGCGACTCGGCATGGTCGAAGCCGGCCAGCTGGGTGGCCTCGAAAAAGGCGCAGGCCCGGTCGGCCTGCTTGATCAGCTTCTTGATGGCGGGCGGCGTCTTCACCGGCAGGCCAAAACGGATATGGATCGCATCCTCCAGCCGGGCCTCGAAATCCTTGTAGCTGACGCCCAGCGCCGCCTTGAACGGGCTGATCATGTCGCCGATCACATATTCGGAGGCGTCATGCAGCAGCGCGGCTAGCCGCCATTTGGGCTCGAGGTCGGGCTTGATGTGGGCGGCGATCTCCTCGACCACCAGGCTGTGCTGGGCGACCGAAAAGCCATGCTCGCCCACGGTCTGGCCGTTCCAGCGGGCTACCCTGGCCAGACCGTGGGCGATGTCCTCGATCTCGATGTCCATGGGCGACGGGTCAAGCAGATCCAGCCTCCGGCCGGAGAGCATTCTCTGCCACGCTCGGGGCGCCGCGCCCCTATGCAGCCCTTTGGCCACGAGATCGTTCCTTACGGTGAAGGTGGATTGACTGACCCATTGGTTGACAAAGATCAATGATGGGTCCGCCCTCACCTGTGGAAATGCGCGCCAAAGGAGTTCGATCATGACCTGGGCGAGAATTATGGCTCCCCTCGCGGGGGCCCAAGCCGACCGTGAGCTTTTGACCGCTGCGGCCACCCTGGCTGCGGCCTTCGACGCAGAACTGGCCTGCGTCCATGCCCCCGCTGACATGGCCGACCTTATGCCTTGGATGGGCGAGGGGTTCATGGGCGGCGTGCAGGTGACCGCGCTGGAGAGCCTGAAAGAGGCGGCTCTCGAAGGCGCACGCGCCGTCGGCGCGCTCGCCGCCGAGATCGCCTATCAGCGGACCCGTGTCATCAGCCTCGACTCGCCCGTCTGGGCGGGGCTGGCGATGGAGGGGCGCCTTTCGGACGTCATCGTCTTCGACAACGCTGCTGCGCGGGGCAAGGGGCCGCTGGCCGAGGCCTTTCAGCAACTGGTCGCCGACGAACAGCGGCCCGTCGTGGTGACGCGTCCTGGCATGAAGGTTGGCGGGGTGGCCCTGGTCGCCTGGGATGGCGGCAAGGAGGCGAGCCGGGCGATGCGCACCGCGCTTCCGCTTCTGCAAAAGGCCTCATCGGTGATCGTCGCCGGCGCCCCAGGCGCCTCTTCGCGCAATTTTGACCTGGGCCGACTGGTTGAATTTCTCTCCGCGCGCGGGGTGACAGCCACAAGCCAGACCTTGTCGGGGACAGGCGACGCCGCCGGTCTGTTGCTGGGCACGGCGCTTGAGGTCGGAGCTGATTTCTTGGTCGCCGGGGCTTTCGGGCACCCGCGGTTGCAGGAGTTCATCTTCGGTGGAACGACACGCAGCCTCCTGAACAGCGACGGCCCGTCGCTGTTTCTCTCCCACTAAAGCCCAGTCATTTTCAATCAAAGGGAGGCTTAAATGTCCCTGTTTCGCATCGTGATGCGCCTTGCCCGCAACCCTGGCACCGAGTTCGCCGGTGGCGACGATCACCGCGGCTACGCCCTGACCGCGCCGCTCACCGCTGACGGCCACCTCGACGAGGCGGCCTACGCTAAGAGCAAGGCCTCTTGCAGCGTCCGGCGGTTCGCCCCCGACGAGGAGGCCGTCGATGGCCTGCTCAACCGAAAGGGAACGCGCTGGTTCTTTGACTATGACGACTCTGACAATAGCGATGACGAACCTGTCCACCGCCTGGGCGAGCACAGGTTCGCGCTGGGAGAATACGTCACGGTGACCGACGAGGATGGCCGGCCGCTGACCTACAAGGTGATGGAGGTCGTCCCGGTCTGATTTCAGCCGCCGACGTTATGGCGGACCAGGGCTTTCATGTCGTTGAAGACGTCGTGGTCCCCGGAGTCGCGATTCTTGGCCTTGATAGTGGCGATGGCAAGCGGCCCCTCCTTGGGGCCACGCGCTTCGTAGCCCACAACACGGTAACCGCTGGTCGCCTTGTCGCTAGCCAGGATCAGCGTAGAGCGGATTGAATCGCCGCGCTTGCTGTGGCGGACTTCGGCACCGTCATCGCTGGCGCGGATGCTGACCGCGTCGTCGTCAGTCTCTTCGATGCGGCCGGTGACGTTCTGGTTGATCTTGACCTCGGATGCGCCGCCTTCGTTGCTATGGATCGTGATGTTGCCGATCTTGATGTCGGAGCCGCCGTCACTGGCGTCGATCCGGACGCCGGGAAGGTGAATGCTGGTCTTGTTCCGATCGCGCCCCTGGCCGGTCTTTGGTTCGGCGACGGGAGCGACAGAGGGCATCAGAGTTTTAAGGTCAGTCTCGATCGGCGCGAGGGCATCTTCGGCGGGCCCGCCGTCCAGGGATACAAGCCGCAACAGCACCTCGGCATCGACGCCGGCATAGGCGCAGGAGAGCCCGTCTTCCGCCACGCTGATCCGCTTCAGGCTGCCCTGATTTTCAGGGCAATCCAGCTTGGATATCACGCGTACGGGCTCCCGGCCCGCACGCCGCTCGCTCTGGTTGGTCTTCGCTGTTTCGACCCGCTGGCAGCCGGCCAGCGCCACGATGCCGGAGGCTACGAGTATGGCGATCCAAGTCGATTGACGCATGACCATCTCTCTGTTTTCAGCGGGAGGGCGAGGGTGGTCGCGCCAGCCGTCCAGTGAATTCCCGGTCCGGTGCTATTGCCCGGGACGCCCGCCCGCGCCCTCGCGCCGGGCAAGGAAGGCCAGGCGTTCAAACAGGTGAACGTCCTGCTCATTCTTTAGCAGGGCGCCGTGCAGGGGTGGGATCAGCTTGGTCGGATCCTTCTCGCGCAGCATGCTCACGTCGATATCCTCGACCATCAGCAGTTTCAGCCAGTCGAGGAGTTCGGAAGTCGAGGGCTTCTTCTTCAACCCTGGCACCTTGCGCATATCGTAAAAAATCCGCAGGGCCTCGGCTACGAGCTTTTGCTTGATCCCCGGATAGTGGACATCGACGATCGCCTGCATCGTCGCTTCCTCGGGGAAGCGGATATAGTGGAAGAAGCAGCGACGCAGGAATGCGTCCGGCAGTTCCTTCTCGTTGTTGGAGGTGATGATAATGATCGGCCGCACCTTGGCTGCGATCGTCTCGCCAGTTTCGTAGACGTAGAACTCCATCCGATCGAGTTCTTGCAGCAGATCGTTTGGGAACTCGATATCGGCCTTGTCGATCTCGTCGATCAGGAGAACAGGACGCACCGGGCTTTCGAAAGCCTCCCAGAGTTTGCCCTTCTTGATGTAGTTCCTGACATCCTTGACCCGCTCTTCGCCCAACTGGCTATCCCGCAGACGGGTGACTGCGTCATATTCGTAAAGGCCCTGGTGAGCCTTGGTCGTCGACTTGATGTGCCAAGTCAGCAGCGGCGCACCCATGGCCTTGGCCACTTCGTAGGCCAGCACGGTCTTGCCCGTGCCGGGTTCGCCCTTGATCAGCAGGGGACGTTCAAGCGCCACAGCGGCGTTTACTGCGACCTTCAGATCCTCGGTCGCCACATAGTCGGAAGTGCCTTCGAAACGCTGGCTCATGCCTATCCCCGGTCAAGATCGTTCGAACAAGTGTTCGAAGTCCGTCAAACTACTGACCGCCGCGCCTTTAGCAAGGGTATGGCTTGACCGAAATTCAGTCAGGGATCGGGGTGTCCAAGGTCTCCGCTACGTAACCCTTGTCGATCAGCCGTTGGCGGACGAGCGGTCTGATCATGCGCCATTCATCGGCCAGAAGACCTAGTCCTATGACATTTACGGGTTGGCCGTTCTTGACCACATGGGCGCGAAACAGGGCTTCGCGCTGGAAGCCATTCGCCATGTGCAGGCGCCAGGCCACGGCGTTCGTTTCCAGCACCTCGGACCAGACCTTACGCAGTCCCATCCGCAGAAGGGCGTGATCAAGAACCTTGAACTCGGCAAATCCGCCCACACCCCGGCCGCGTACGGCGGGATCGGCGATATAGCGCGCTATGGTTGCCCGGCCATGAGTTGTCTCTATGTCAGCTAGGTTCGTTAGGCCAACAGGAACACCATCGGCCTCGATCACCCAAAAAAGGCGGCGACTGTCACCCGCGATCCCGTTGAACCAGCGATCATGCTCTTCGGCGCTGATCCCGTGATCAGAGTACATGAACGCCGAGACCTGGGGGCTGGCGCGCCAGGCCAGCAGGCGGGCGCGGTCTGCTTCGCCCAGCGATCGGAGGGAAGCCCGGGTCAAATGCGGCGATCTCCGCCCAATGACGCAAGGTCAGGGCGAGCCCGCACAAAGGCGCGGATATCCCCGGAGGAAAAGTCCGGATCACGCGGGTGGAGCGCTCCATAGACCGCTCGCACAAAATCGAGGTCGTCAGGGCGGTCGACAGTCCACCGCACAGCCCCCTCGTCGGCAACCTGGGAATAGGCCGACAGCCGGAATCGGTCGGGGTGGCGATAAAGAAACGGGGTCACGTGCTCGCGGTCATGGGCGTCAACGGCTTGGGCCAGGGCGACGCTCAAGGCGCGGGTGGTCATGACTTCGACGTCCAGCCCCTTGGGAAAGGTTCGGGGTTCGGCGACGTTGGACGTGTAGTCTGCGCCGCTGGCCTGGTGCAACGCGATCGTGGCGTCGATAACGTCTGGGTCGGCAAGTGGGCAGTCAGCAGTGAGGCGCACTACATCGCCGTTCTCGCCCCACTGCTCCAGCGCAGTGCCAAATCTGCCTAGAACGTCATTGAGATCACCGCGATGCACAGCGACCCCGGCCTGGTTAAGAGCATGCGCCAGCGGATCGTCGCTGGTCTCATGCGAGGTGGCCACCACGATTCTGCCGAGGCGGCGGGCGCGTTTCAGGCGTTCGATCTGCCGCAGGATCATCGGAGCGCCAAGCAGATCGGCCAACACTTTGCCGGGAAGGCGGCTTGAAGACATCCGAGCCTGAAGGATCGTCAGGGTCATTGCCTTGCCTTCCTAGGTCGCAAAGGTCTTGCTCAGGGCTTGCGAGACCCGGGTCATGACCGGGTTCCAGTCCCCGAAATCCTCGGTCGCGAAGCAGCGCGCCTGGGGATACCAAGGATAGATATCGGTTCCCAAGCGGGTCCACACCGCTGCGCCCGTAAGAAGCCAGATTGGCGCGCCACAAGCACCGGCCAGGTTGATGGTGGCGTTGGAGAAGCCGATTATCAGGTCCATGGCGCAACACAGGGCGGCCACGTCGTCGAGGTCCTGCTTAAGGTCGATGCCGGGAGGCTGCCAAATGTCGATGCCGAACTCGGCCTTGGCCAGGGCAATCTCTTCTCCGCAATCGCCGTATTGTAAGTTTACGAAGGTGACGCCTGGAGTTTCCAGGACAGGCTGCCACTGATGGAACGGCGAAAACTGCCGGTTGCGTTCGCCGTTGAGCTTCAGGCTTTTCCAAAGCAGACCGACTTTCGGGCCCTTGGGCGCGGCCTTCAGCTTTTCACGCCAAAAGGCCACGCGCTCTGGATCGGCCACAAGATAGTGTGAGCGCTTCGGGAAGGACTCTGCAGACGGTCGCAGGACGGGTAGCAGAGAGCCGATCGGCGCCCACATGTCGACCTTGCTCCAGTCGGCCACGAACGGCGCCGTGCGGCGCACGCGGCCTTCAAGGGAAACCGTGCGGTGGGCGGTCACATCGACCCCGGGGAAAGAGCGCTGGAACAGCGGGATCAAGCGGCGCTCCACGGCCAGGGACAGCGTCCCCTCGGTCCCGAGGGCCTCGATCACGTCCGGCAGCAAATTGGCAAACATCACCTCGTCACCCAGGCCTTGCTCGGTGCAGATCATCAGATGCTTGCCGGCAAGGGGTTGGTCCGCAGACCAGCGCGGAGCGTCGATCAGGAATCGGGGAGCGTCGGAAAGATCGTGTGAGAAGCGTGACTCATAGGCAGCCCAGCCTTCGAGCACTCGACCCAAGCTCAGCAAGATCGTGGACCGCGCAAACTCCATCATCGCCAGGTCTTCAGCAGAGTCGGCGTAGGTCATGGCCGCCTCGCAGTCTTCAAGCGCGCCCTGGGCGTCGCCCAGATCTAGGCGGGCATAGGCGCGATTGTGATAGCCCTTGCCGAAGGCTGGCGCGAGGCGAAGCGCTTCGTCAAAGAAGGTTAGGGCTTGGCGACCGTCGCCAAGACTGCACATCACCGTGCCCAGGGTGTTCCACAGAATGGGCTGATCCTGGTTTTCCATGATCGCTGGCCTAAGGATTTCGATGGCTTCGGCGCTTTGATTGAGGTCGCGCAGGGCGCAGGCCAGATTGTTCGCCGCCTCCACACAGTCGGGGCGCGCCAAGCGATAGTGAGCAAAGAACTTTGCCGCCAGCTCGGGCATATCCATCCGATAGGCCAAGCGCCCCAGATCGCCGGCGACGGGGCCGTGATCGGACAGCAATTGCAGGGCCGCCTCATAGGCGCGCATCGATGATGCGAAGTCGCCATTCTTCTCGCGAGCAATAGCCAATACATGCCAGGCCACGCCCTGACGCTCGTCCTTTCCCAGCACTTCAAGCGCCAGCTTGTCGGCTCTATGAAAGTCTCGCCCTTGAATGGCAGCGATGGCCTCGGCCAGTAGCTTGGCTGTTTCGCGGTTCTTGAGTTCACTCGCCGCGCGGTCCAGCCGGGCCAGGGCCTCGGTCGAGGCCGAGTCGCCCATCGTTGTGCCGGCGATACCGCGCTGGACGATCGCCGCCGCGACGACCTCTTGCTGGGCCAGCGTGCTGGCGGAGCCTTCTAAGGCGCGTTTGCGGGACATAGTAAGGACCTTGCCAGTTTGGTGTTAACCATCCTGTGAGGCAGTATGCTTAACTGAGTCCTAAGCTGCGGCTCACGGTCGCAGGGCCTGCAAGACGGTGTTAACCCGCTCCGTCCTAGTCTCTGCCTGACCGCCGATCCTGGCGGACCGGGTTCGCAGCGAATGCAGAGGGGAGCGGCATAACGTGCCTTTGAAGCTTTCGCTGAAGCCCGGCGAGAAGTTCGTGTTGAACGGCGCGGTTGTCCAGAATGGCGACCGGCGCGGCGTTCTCGTGCTCCAGAACAAGGCATCGGTCCTTCGCGAGAAGGATATCATGCAGCCAGATCAGGTGACGACGCCATCACGTCGCATCTACTTTCCTGTCATGATGATGTATCTTGAGGAAAATGTTGCAGAACGTTTCTACGAGGACTTCGCCACGCGCCTGAACGAGTTCATGAGCGTGGTCCGCAACCCTACTGTACTGGCTGATTGCATTGCGATCTCCAAGCACGTTATGGCGCGCGAGTACTACAAGGCGCTCATGTTGAGCCGAAAATTGATCGAGTACGAAGACGAGAGGTTGGGGCATGTCTCTTCGAGCCTATCAGCAGGCGGCGACGAGGGCTGAAAATCCGCGTGAGCTGGAGTACCGCCTTTTCGGGCAGGTGACGCGTGCCCTCATGGATGCGTCGCAGGCCCCGGAAGACGATATCGCCAAACGGATCGATGCGCTCGACTGGAACCGCCGCGTGTGGTCGGCAATGGCCACTGACTGCTCCTTGCCTGAAAACTCGCTTGCGCCCGAGTTGCGCGCCAGCATCATTTCTCTCAGCCTTTGGGTTGGTCGCCATTCCAGCGCCGTCATGCGCAAGGAAGAGGATTTTGAGCCGCTGATCGATATAAATCGCACGATCATGCAGGGCTTGGCGGGGCGCGTCGAAGGCTCCTGACCCATCAGGCGCCAATTGCCCAGCAAGTTTAGGAAGTTCCTGCCGCCCGGCGAATGTTGCATTCGCCGGGCGGTTTTGTTTTGGGTTTCGGTCTGAAATAAAGCCATGAATATCAATGGCATACAGTTTGGCCTCGCGTGGGCGCGCTTGGCCCGCCCCTTGCGATGGTCCCTGCAGGCAAAACGCCCAGCCGGCTCGCGCCGGAGAAATCCGACCAAAACGGTAGGTGACCTATGATGAACTCAATCAACACCAACGCTGGTGCGCTCATCGCACTGCAAAATCTAAACGCAACCAACTCGGAGCTTTCAACAACCCAAGGCCGCATCAACACCGGCAAGAAGGTCGCCAACGCCAAGGATAATGGCGCGATCTGGTCGATGGCCAAGATGCAAAGCTCCAGCTCGAGCTCGTTGAACGCCGTGAAGGATTCCCTCCAGCGCGGTCAATCGACGATCGATGTGGCGCTCGCAGCTGGCGATACGATCACTGATCTGCTCAGCAAGATGAAGGAAAAAGCTTTGGCTGCTTCCGACACCTCGCTGAACACGGCCAGCTTCAATGCCCTGAAGGCAGATTTCGAGTCGCTGCGTGACCAGATCACCAAGGCGGCCACGAACGCCAAGTTCAATGGCGTCAGCATTGCTGACGGCACGACGACGGCTCTGACCTTCCTGGCGAATGCTGATGGTGGTGGTTTCACCGTTACCGCTCAGACCCTGTCGCTCGACGGCATTGGTCTGGCGGCGGCTACGACCTTCACTGATGCGGCTACGGCCAAGACGATGATTGCAACGATCACGACTGCTCTCACCACTGCGACCAACAAGCTGTCGTCGCTGGGCACCAACTCTGTCGGTCTGGACACGCACCTGACCTTCGTTGGCAAGCTGCAGGACAGCCTGGAGACCGGTGTTGGCAATCTGGTCGACGCGGATCTGGCGAAGGAAAGCGCCAAGCTCCAGTCGCTGCAGACGAAGCAGCAACTGGGTGTGCAGGCTCTATCGATCGCCAATCAGACGCCGCAATCGATCCTGTCGTTGTTCAAGTGATCCGACACGCCGGGCGACCTTCGGGTCGCCCGGCGCCTCCTTCGCCAGGCGCCTTATGCCCGGCAAAAATTGCCCACAACAAAGAACCCCGGCAGTTTCTGCCGGGGTTCTTTGTTGTAAACAGACTCATAACGCAAATTTTTCAAGGGTTTGCTCGATTTTGCCGGGTGGGCAGCTTTGGCCCGGTCATTGCTTCCTGTCTACTCGAGCAAAAAGCTCCCGGCAGTCAAAATGACGTCGGACCACCTTGAAAAGGAACTTTCGTAATGGCGCTGAACAGCATCAACACGAACGCCGGCGCGCTTATCGCGCTGCAAAACCTGAACTCGACCAATGCCGAGCTCTCAACCGTCCAGCAGCGCATCAACACCGGTAAGAAGGTGGGCAGCGCCAAGGACAACGGCGCCATCTGGGCGACGGCCAAGAACCAGTCCTCCACTGCATCTTCGCTGAACTCGGTGAAGGATTCCCTCCAGCGCGGTCAATCGACGATCGATGTGGCGCTCGCAGCTGGCGATACGATCACTGATCTGCTCAGCAAGATGAAGGAAAAGGCCCTGGCCGCTTCCGACACCTCGCTCAACACCGCAAGCTTCAACGCCCTGAAGGCAGATTTCGAGTCGCTGCGTGATCAGATCACCAAGGCGGCGACGAACGCCAAGTTCAATGGCGTCAGCATTGCTGACGGCACGACCACCAAGCTGACCTTCCTGGCCAACGCCGACGGTTCGGGCTTCACGGTCAACGCCAAGACCCTGTCGCTGGACGGCATCGGCCTGGCCGCCGGTTCGACCTTCGCCGACGCGGCCGCCGCCAAGGCCATGATCGCCACGGTGACCACGGCTCTGCAGACGGCGACCAACAAGCTGGCCTCGCTGGGCACCAGCTCGACCGGCCTGGACACCCACCTCACCTTCGTCGGCAAGCTGCAGGACAGCCTCGACGCCGGCGTGGGC
>Ga0209066_10005969_pt1 | contig 12601 bp, 10 predicted proteins | sample All_14_2_FD_187198 | JGI IMG/M metagenome (GOLD analysis project Ga0209066, IMG submission 187198) | Freshwater microbial communities in response to fracking from Pennsylvania, USA - Allegheny Zone_MetaG_DW_15 (SPAdes) (version 2) ...
CGCCGCCGTATCCGGGCCGATGTCCAGAATCATGTCGTCGGCAGCCACATCGGCGACGGCCTTGATCGTCGCGGGCGCGTCGGCGGCAAAGGCGGGAGCGACCACCACATCGCTGGGCAAGGGAATCTCGGCACCGCGCGCCTTGGCATCCGCGATGATCTGCTTGGCGGTGTCGAGCAAATCGAACTCGCACAGGCTCTTGCCAACCGGATAACCCTGCGCGGCAAGAAAGGTGTTGGCAATGCCGCCGCCGACGATCAACTGATCGACCTTGCTGACCAGACTGCCCAGCAGCTCCAGTTTGGTGCTGACCTTGGAGCCCGCAACGATGGCGAGCAGAGGACGTGCCGGATTCAACAGCGCCTTGGCCAACGCATCCAGCTCGGCCATCAGCAAAGGACCGCCACAGGCGAGCTTGGCCGCGCGGATCGCGCCATGCGTGGACGCCTGCGCGCGGTGCGCGGTGCCGAAGGCGTCCATGCAGTAGACATCGCACAGCGCTGCGTACTTGGCCGACAGTTCGGCGCTGTCCTTGCCTTCGCCGACGTTCATGCGGCAGTTTTCCAGCAGCACCAGTTCACCCGCTGCCACCTCGAAGCCGCCATCCACCCAGTCGCGGATCAGCCGCACTTCGCGGCCCAGGTGATGCGCCAGTCGTGCCGCGACCGGTGCCAACGAGTCGGCTTCGCTCCATTGACCTTCGGTCGGACGACCGAGATGCGAGGTCACCATCACCGCCGCGCCTTTCTGCAAGGCCAGACGCAGGGTCGGAAGGGCCGCCGTGATGCGTTGCTCGGAGGTGACCTTGCCGTCCTTGACCGGCACGTTCAGATCCTCACGAATCAACACGCGTTTGCCAGCCAGATCGAGATCAGCGAGACGCAGAATGGTCATGACGAAACTCCCAAGCGGTGAGGAAAGACGCGAAGTATGGCGGATCGTCCCGAACTCGGATTCATGCAAACAAGGCGCGCCAGCCTCATCATAAGACTGCCGCGTCGCAGCAAAGGAACCCGATTGAAAACCCCTATCCCCCCGCGCCTGCAAGGCGAACGCATTGTCCTGCGCGGCTTCACGCGCGCGGATCGCAACGCGCTGTTCGCCGTGTTCAGCGACACCCGCGTCACCCGCTATTGGAGTCATCACGCCTGGACCGAAATCGCACAGGCACAGCGCTATCTGAACAGCATCGCGCGCGGTTGGCGCGACGGCAGCCTGCAGCAATGGGCGATTGCCGATCTGCAGACCGATCAGGCCATTGGCAGTCTGACCTTCTACGACATCGTGCCCTCGCATGCCCGCGCGGCAGTCGGCTATGCACTGCATCCAGACCATTGGGGCAAGGGCTTGGCGGCGGAAGCGGTCGACCTGTCCCTGCGACATGCCTTCGACACCTTGGGCTGGATGCGCATCGAAGCCGATACCGATCCGGACAATGCGGCCTCCATTCGCCTGCTGGAACGCCTTGGCTTCCAGCGCGAAGGCATCGCCCGCGAGCGCTATCGGCTGGACATGGGCGAGCTCGGACAGACCCAGGATTCGCTGTTGCTGGGTTTGCTGAAACGCGAATTCGTGCCGCGCGGTTAACGCGTGGCCGAGTCCTCGCTCCGGGCTGCTAGCATTCCGTGTTGATCGACCTGCAGGATGACCCTCGTGCCCCGCATTGCCATCGCCAGCGCGCTTGCCGCGCTCCCCTTGGATGAAGACCTGCCCGCCCTGCATGCCGCGCTAGATGCGGCGGGCCTGCAGCACGAAACTCTGAGCTGGGACGACCCGACGGTCTCCTGGCAGCGTTTTGATGCCGTACTGCTGCGCTCGACCTGGGATTACACCCAACGCCTGCCCGAGTTCCTGACCTGGTGCGAGCGCGTCTCCACCCTGACCCGCCTGCTCAATCCCTTGTCCATCGTGCGTTGGAATACCGACAAGCACTATCTCGGCGAGCTGGCGCAGAAAGGCGTTCCGGTGATCGACAGTTTCTACATCGAACCGGGACAGGCGGCGGAAGACTTCCCCGATCTGGCCGAGTTCGTGGTCAAGCCCACGGTCGGCGCCGGTTCGCGTGATACGCAGCGCTACGGGCGTGAAGAACGACCCGCCGCGATCGCACACATACGGCGACTGCTGGACGAAGACCGCGCCGTGCTGATCCAGCCCTACCTCAGCGCCGTCGATACGCAGGGCGAAACGGCGCTGCTGTTTTTCGCCGGCAAGTTTTCACACGCGATTCGTAAAGGCCCATTGCTGAAGCGCGGCGAAGGTCCGACGCGCGCGCTGTTCGCGCCCGAACACATCAGCGCCCGTGAGCCCTCGGCGCAGGAAATGGCCGACCCATCCCGCCGCAGCCGACCGGTTTGTCGCGGCCTTGAAGGATCGCCTCAGTTGACCTGAGTTTGCGCATTCGAGTGTCGGCTCAAAGCGGCTACCGGTAGAATCGCGCGGTCCCTTTCCCGTCCCACAGGAAGCCCCCTGCGATGAAGATTCTGGTCGGCTACAAGCGCGTCGTGGACTACAACGTCCGCATTCAGGTCAAGCCCGATGGCACCGGTGTGGTCACCGATGGCGTCAAGCTGTCGGCCAATCCGTTCGATGAAATCGCGCTTGAAGAAGCGCTGCGTCTGCGCGAAAAAGGCATCGCCACGGAAGTCGTGGTCGCCACGCTCGCCCCCGCCGATGCACAAGCTCATCTGCGCAACGGTCTGGCCATGGGCGCCAATCGTGCCATCCACGTGGTCACCGACCAGGCGATTTCGCCACTCACCGCCGCCAAAGCGCTGCTCAAGCTGATCGAAAAGGAACAACCCGATCTGGTCTTGTTGGGCAAGCAAGCCATCGACGACGATGCCAACCAGACCGCGCAGATGCTGGCGACCCTGTGGGGCCGTCCGCAGGCGACCTTCGCCAGTCAGATCGACATCGCCGAGGGTCAGGCAACCGTGGTGCGTGAAGTCGATGCCGGACTGGAAACCCTGCAGGTCCAGTTGCCCGCCGTGGTCAGCGTCGACCTGCGTCTGAACGAGCCGCGCTTCATCAAGCTGCCGGACATCATGAAGGCCAAGAGCAAACCGCTGGAAACCCTTCCCTTCGCCGATCTTGGCGTGAGCGTGAGCGCGGGACTGCAAACCCTGAGCTATGCGCCACCGGCCAAACGCGCCAAGGGCGTGATGGTCAAGGATGTCGCCGAACTGGTTTCCGCCCTCAAGGCCAAGGGCCTGCTGTGAGTTGCGCGTCCGCGCACCCAGTCGAATGAACAGGAGAGATTCATGAGCAAGGTTCTGATCGTGGCCGACCACCTGAATGGTCAGCTCAATTCCGCCGTCGCCCGCTGCGTCAGCGCCGCCAAGGCGATTGACAGCGCCAGCGTCGATATCGTGGTGCTGGCCTCCGATGCCGCACCGATTGCCGCCCAGGCGGCCGCCATCGCGGGCGTCGACAAGGTCATCGCCGTCAGCGATGGCGCGTTCGACGCGCTGATCGCGCAGTCGGTGGCACCGACCGTGGCGGCTCTGGCTGCTGGCTACACGCACGTCTTCGGTCCCAGCACCTCGTTCGGCAAGGACGTGATGCCCTGCATCGCCGCCTTGTTGGATGTCGAGCAGGTGTCGGACCTGATGACGGTCGAATCGGCCAGCCGCTTCACCCGTCCGATTTACGCGGGCAATGCCATCATCACCGTCGAAGCACCGGCCGGGCGCACCGTGGTGGCGACCATTCGCGCGGCATCGTGGGCCGCGGCGGCGACGGGTGGCAATGCCAGCATCGAATCCGCCACGGCCGCCGCCGCGAACACGCATTCGAAGGTGTTGAGCCTGCAACAAGGCAAGTCGGATCGACCGGACTTGCAGGCAGCCTCCCGTGTCGTTTCCGGTGGACGTGCATTGGGCTCGGCCGAGAACTTCTCCATCGTCTACGCCCTGGCCGACAAGCTCGGTGCGGCGGTCGGCGCCTCGCGTGCGGCGGTCGACGCGGGCTACGTGCCCAGCGATCTGCAGGTCGGCCAGACCGGCAAGATCATTTCGCCTGAGCTCTACATCGCCTGCGGCATTTCGGGTGCGATCCAGCACATCACCGGCATCAAGGACGCCGGAACCATCGTCGCCATCAACAAGGACGCCGATGCGCCGATCTTCGAGGTCGCCGACTTTGGCCTGGTGGCCGACCTGTTCCAGGTCGTGCCGGAACTGACCAACGCGCTGTAAGTCCTGCGCCGTTCGGCAGTCTCCACAGACTGCCGAACGGCTCGCGCCATCGAACCCATCGAGGCCGCCCATGACGCCCGCCGCCCGCGAAGCCCTCGACCAACTCGCCCGCGAACTGCACAACCGCGCCGGCCAAGAGCTCACTGCCGCCATCCTCGACCTGGAATATTTCCGCGGTCAGGTCATGCCCGACGACGACCTGGGTCGACTTCTTACCGCACTGCGTAGCACGCTGGAACAGGTCCGCGAGGCGACGCAGACTTTGCGCAAGCTCGCCGACTGAAATCGCGTCTACTGCGACATTCGGTCGCATCGACATCAGACCAGTCTGCCAAAAGACTGTGCGCCCCTTGGAACCCAGCGCACTGTCATGCCCTTCAACGCCGCACCGCTTTACCGCCGACCGCTCGTGGTCGCCTTGTCACTGGTCTTGCTGCCCCAGATTGCGTGGGCAGAAGCGGGTGTCGCCGAGGCGCGTCGACTGGATGAGATCAATGTCGAAGCCGCCGCACTGCCGCCGCTGAAGCGCGCCTCTCGCGCGGTGTCCCGCCTTGATGTTCCCCTGCAGCAACAGCCGATGTCGGCCGACGTGATCAGTCAGGATGAATTGCGCGCCAAGAGTGACGCGAGCTTCCTGGAAGCGCTGGAACAGACGCCAGGCGTGGTGCCCGCTTACAGTTTTGGCGTCATCAACCTCAGTGGCCGTGGGTTTTCCGGCGTCTTCAATTCGCCGATCCTGTTTGATGGGGTTCGCTATCCGGGTTGGCAGGTCACCCCACGCCTGACGCTCAACTATCAGCAAGTGGAAGTGCTGCGAGGACCGGCCGCGCTGACCGCGGGACAAGGCTCGGTCGCCGGTGCCATCAATCTGGTGCCACGTCGCGCCGACGGCAGCGCCAGCACCACGGCGTATCTGGGCTACGGTCGCTACGGCACCAGCACCGCAGCGATTGGCACGGGCGGCACCGTCGGCAACAGCGCGCTTGCCTATCGACTTGACGTCAGTCACCAGCACTCGGCAGAACGCGGCAGCTTCGGGTGTGCCCGCGACACCAGTTTCGAGTTCCAGCACATCAATGCGGAAGTCGCTGCACCGGTGTCCGACAGCCTGCGCCTCAGTCTTTCGTACGAGCATTTCCTGGACGATGGCGAAGGCTACTTCGGCACGCCGTTGATCAATGGCCGCGTCGAACCGCGTATCCGCGACATCAACTACAACGTCACCGACGACAGTGTGCGAATGGACGTCGACTGGCTGCGGGCGCGAGCGGAATGGCAGCCTTCGGACACGCTCCGGGCCTCGTTGGTGCTGTTCGGCAATCGGGAAGATCGCTACTACCGCAACGCGGAAGTGAACACCTGGCAGCCCGACACCGGCATGGTCCGTCGCAGCGACTACCTGGAAATCAGTCATGACCAGAAACTGCGCGGCGCGGTCGCGGATCTGACCTGGAACCACAGCTTGTTCGGTCGCGAGCACCAACTGGTCGTCGGCGTGCAAGGTGATCGCAACGATCATGATCGCAGCAGCGACAGCCCGTTCCGCTTCACCGATACGGTGAATCTGCTGGACCCGCAGAACGGGATCTTCCAGAGCCTGGATGTGTTTCAGCAGCGAACAGCCACCGACATCGATCAACAATCGGTATTTGTGGAAAGCGCCCTGACCCTCGCGCCCCGATGGCAGCTCATTTCCGGGCTCCGCCACGACCGCAGCGACGTCGACTCGCTGAACGTGGTCAGCGGCGTGCGCTTCGACAAGCGCTACAACGCTGGCACCTATCGCCTGGGTCTCAGCTTCAGTCCCGACGCCAGCACGACCTATTACGGCTCGGTGTCGAGCAGCAGCGAGCCACCTGCACAGATCACCACACTCGGCCTTGCCAATGCCACGTTCGACCTGACCGACAGCGAACAGATCGAGCTCGGCATGAAGCACAGCAGCGAACGTTTCGACTGGACGCTGGCGCTGTATGACATCTCGCGCACCAACCTGCTCAGTCGCGACCCCGAAGACGCCAATCGTCTGATCCAGATCGGTGAACAGGCGGCTCGCGGAATCGAAGCGACCTTGCGTGCGCCGATCGGAGAATCGGTCCGCGTCGAGGCATCGGCGGCGGTTCTGGATGCGCGCTTCGAGCGCTTCGACGAACGCGTCGGTTCCAGCGTCGTATCGCGACGCGGAAATGATCCCGTGGCGGCTCCCGAGCGGATCGGCACGGTGTGGGCCTATTACAGCGCCTCTCCGCAACTTGAATTCGGACTGGGCCTGCGTGGCGTGGGAACGAGCGCGGCCAATACCGCCAACACCTTGTATCTGCCCGGATACGCCACGCTGGATGCCCTGGTTCGCTACGATGCGCCGCTAGGCCGCTTCAGCCTCCGGCTGCGCAATCTGGATGATCGCGTGTATGCCACACGCCCCTACGGCACCAGCCAGTTCATGTTGGGAGAACCCCGTTGGTACGAACTCACCTGGCAGCGCAGCTTCTGAGTCTGCTTGGCAGCGGATTGACACTGGCGCAGTCCGGCCAGATCGAACCGCTGCCGCTCGACATCGATGCCAACGCCCTGACGCCCTATGTGGTTGCCGATCCCGTGCGGGATCGGTTTCTGCTGAGCTGGCAGGAGCGCCTGCCGGATGGCTGCGCGCGACTGCAGGTCGCCACCTTGTCGCGAAGCAGCCAACTCGGCGAACCGCAGACCGTGGCGCAAGGCTGCAATTGGTTCGTCAACTGGGCTGACCATCCCAAGGTCGCCATCGCCGACAACGGCGATTGGTGGGCCTTCTGGTTACAGAAGGAAGGCGACGGCACCTATCACTACGGCATCCGGGTCAGTCACTCGCAGGACGAGGGCGCGCACTGGTCGGCACCGATCACCCCGCATACCGATGGCGTGCTCAGCGAACACGGCTTCGTTTCGATGGCGGCCGACGGTGCGGATCGCATGCGCTTGATCTGGCTGGACGGTCGCGTCGCGGCCTCGGGCAGTCACACCGAAGCCGCTGCGCCTGCCGACTCGCACGCCTCACACGCGGCGAGCATGAGCTTGCGCGGCACAGTGATGGATCGCGCCGGGACGCTGAGCGAAGACGTCGAACTGGATGGCAACACCTGCTCCTGCTGCTGGACCGCGTTGTTGCGGCAGCCCGATGGCCGCCATCTGGCCGCTTGGCGCGACCGCAGTGATCAGGAAATTCGCGACATCGCGTATGCCGAACACGAGGCCGATGGCTGGCAGGTGCGTGGTCTGGTGAACGCCGACAACTGGAAAATCAGCGCCTGCCCGGTCAACGGCCCCGGCCTTGCGCAACAAGACAGCAAGGTCATCGTGGCGTGGTCGACCATGCCGACGGCCACTGAGCTTGCCGTCAAACTGAAGCAACTTGGCATCGAGCAAGCGCCGATCCGCATCGAACAAGGCCCCAAGGTGCTCGGCCGGGTGGGCACTGCCGCCTTCGGCGATGGCTTCCTGCTGAGCTGGCTTGGTGCCGACGACAGCAACGACAGCGTGCTGCGGCTGGCGAAACTCGATCACGATCTCCACGAACAATTCCGCGTCGACGTCGCCCACCTGCCCGCCGGGCGCGGCATCGGCGTACCGCATCTGGCCGCCTTGCCCGACGTAGCGGTGCTGGTCTGGACCGAGCCCCGACCACCGTTGAGCACGCACGCCGCAGCGGAAACACGCATCGCCGCCAAGCTTGTTCGCCGTCCGCCTTCAGGCGACTAGGAGCCTGTCAATTCGTCTTACTGCGACATTCGGTCACACGGCAACCGTGATGCAAATCACTAGCATGCGCGGCTCTTACCGGGAGCTGCGACATGACGCCACACCCCCTTCCACTGCTGACCCTCAGTGCCGCCCTGCTGGCGGCCTTCCCCGCCATTGCCGCTGATGCCATCGGCGACACCTTGCCGCGTATCGATGTTACCGAGACCGCGCCACGCAAGGATCTGCTGCCGGATGACGCGCGCAATCTGCTGCGCAGTGCGGCCAGCAGTCGCAGCCATGTGCAGATCATCACGCGCGACATGATCGAAGAAATTCGACCCCGCGATGTCTTCGAACTGCTCGACAATGCGACGGGCGTGCAATCCACTCAGGGCAGCCGCAAGGGTTTCAGCGGCCTGAGCATTCGCGGCGACTCCGAGTTCCGTTGGGTCATCGATGGCGCCATGCTGCAGCCGACCATGGCCTCACGCATCCTGCGCGCGCTGCCGGTCAGCGCGATCGAACAAGTCGAGATCATTCGCGGAGGCAGCGCACTCACCTTCGGACCCATGGTCGGTTCGGCCAGTCCAGGCGGCGCGCCGGTCGACGGTTTTGTCGTCTTGCGCACCCGAAAGCCGCTGAAGAGCGAAGTGCAGGCCCGTCTGGCGCTGGAGTCCTACCAGACCGGACAAGCCAGTGTCTGGGGTGGCGCCGTTCAGGAGCACGCTGAAGGCAGCACCTATGTCGCCGGACTCGCCGCGCATGCCACGACCAACGGTCCGCGCGAGGCCCTCGACAATGGCGCGGATTACAACGTGGGACGAAGCTCCAGCAGTGGAATGGCCAAGGCAGGGCTGGACATGCATGGCTGGCTGGTCGACATGCTGTTGTTCCGTGACGATGGCACCTTCGAGGTTCCCAACGCCAACAGCCACGGCTCGGGTCAGGGCAGTTGGTACATGGACCCATCCAAGACCGACATCGCCATTCTGAGTGGCAGCAAAGCCTGGTCGGATCGTCACACCACGTTGTTTGCCTTGTCGCACTCGGAGAGCGAGCAAACCTTCTGGACCGCCAACACGCCAGCTGGTCCGTATGCGTTTGTGCAAAATGACAACGAAGTCACCCACCTCAACCTGCGCCACAACATCGACTTCGCGCACACACGCGTCCTTCTGGGTGGTGACCTGTTGCACTGGGATGCGCCGAACGGGCAGCAGTACTACGAAGGCATTCGACGCGAAGAAAAGACCAAAGGGCTGTTCGCACAGATCGAACACAGCCTGCTGGATGACCGCCTGAAGCTCGATGCGAGCCTGCGTCGCGACCGTGTCGACGTGCTGCATGGCCTCGACTACTACATCGGCGGCCGACAGCCCTTTGGCGGCGTCAACTCGCCCCTGATCACGGAAGACAATCTGCTGCCGCCGGCAAAGTTTTTCAGCCTCGGCGCAAGTGCCCTGCTCGGCGAAAACTGGCGTTTGAACGCCCGTTACGGCGAAGCCGAGCAGGCCAGCGACGGCCTGAATCCCAGACCGGACGTGGTTTTCGAAGACGACGCGCAGCGCAAGTTCGAGATCGGCCTGGAAGCCAATCTGTTCGATGGCTTCTCGACCTCGATCAATGCCTTCCGCCGCAAGGTCGAGAACGAAAAGACCCAGGACGGCTACACCTATCTCGCCACCAATGGGACGAGTCAGATCTGTACGCGGGCAGTGATTCCCACCAGCGGTCCGCTGTCACCCCGCGATCCGTCAAACGTCACGCCCTGCTATGGGCAGCAGGACACCCTGCGCGGCGGACTGGAATGGACGGCCAACGGCGTCCTGCCCAGGCAAGGCAGCTATCGTCTGAGCTGGACGCACTTCACTGACTTCGTCAATGCCGAAGCGATCACACCCAAGGACATGGCCGAAGCCAGTCTGAGCCAACCGATTGGCCCCGTGCGTTTGAATGCCTCCGCCAAGCATGTCAGCGCCTATCGCGGTGCCACTGCCGATGCACAGGCCTGGTTGGGCGGCTACACACGCTATGACCTCGGCCTCGCCTACGACTTTGAACTGGCCGGCATCGCGCTGCGCAGCTCCGTGTTTGGTCGCAATCTGACCGACGAGCGCTACGAGACCCGCAATGGCGTGCAGGACATCGGCCGCGTCTACGGTGTCGAATTGCTGGCGAACTTCTGAAATGTCGACTTCAGCGCACCCCGGCAAGCCTTGGACTGCCCGTCGCATCCATCTCTGGGTTTCGACGGTACTTGCGATTCCGCTGCTGCTGATCGCAGCCAGCGGCATCCTGATCGGACTCCGCAGTGTCGGAACCTGGCGTGTTCCGGCCAGTTGGATGGCGGCAGAAAGCGTCCCCGCGAACCTGCCGATGTCGGCCTACGCCGAGGCACCGGATGGCAGCCTCTGGATTGGCAACATGCAGGGATTGACGCGTGTCGAGGGCAGTTCCACCCAGACCATTGCGCAGTTCAGCGGACAGGAAATCGTTGGGCTCGCTTTCGCGGGGGACAATCCTCGCCCTGTGGTAGCCACCCGCATGGCGGTCTGGAGTCCGATGCCAAAAGGCTGGAAGCCCGAGCTGCGCGGTCGTGTCAGGCAACTATTCCGTCTGAGTGACGACCGCGCATTCGTGATCGTCGGTGGGCGCGGCGAACTGGCCGATGGAAAACCGATGGTCAGTGCCAACGGCGTGCAGTGGCAGCCCTACGAGAAAGCCAATCTGGCGAATGCCGCGCTACCGCCGTTGCAGAACCCGACCGTGCCGGTGCAGCAATGGGCGCGTGAACTGCATTCCGGCGCGTACTTCTTCGGCAAGGGACCCGGCGAGATCGGCTGGAACACGGTCTTCGGTATCGTGCTCGGATTGCTTTGCCTTACCGGCTTGTGGGTATGGCTGAAGAACGAGCGTCAGAAGGCCGGACGCCACCAGACACACAAGGCGATGCCGCGCGAGGCAAGCACTCATGATTGATTTGACCTTCCTTACGCTGGGCGCCATCAGCCTGCTGGCGGCGATCCTGATGACCGCCATCGGACTGCGCTACGCCATCCTCGCCGAACGCCGCCTGCGTGCGCGGCGCGAAGCGGCTGCGGCCCGTACTGGCGCTACGGCGACGCCGCACTAGAAGGGCGTTGATAGGGACTTTCCTGCCAGTTCGGCTCGCCACGGTACCCGTCCGCGACAGGCATCGACGACCCGGCGCTACGCTCGCTTGATCCTTGCGCAGGTCTTCCGTCGCTTGCCTTGCAAGAATGCCGTTCAAGACCATGGCAAGCGACAGGCGCGCCGCCTATCCGTCATCCGCATCAATCCGCCTGCGATGCCGGACTCGACGGGTTCGCCACATCCGTCGACGGATCGATGGCCGCGTTTTGGATGGTCGCGTTCTGGTCCGCTTGCGGAGTGGTCGATGACACGTCGCTCGCCGCGGGAGACGCCGGGGGCGAGACGCTTTGGCGAGACTGGTCGCCAAGCAAACTACCCTCCAGCTCTGGCGAAAACACGAAGGGCAGATGGAACACGGTGGGCTCGTCGGTGCTGGTCGGATCGACGCGCTGCACGCGCAATTCGTGCGGCCCGAACGCCAGCCCTGCCAGGTCGACATAGCCCTGCAGTCCGCGGCGTTTCAGGTCGCGGCGGTCCACCAGGTGAAAGCCTTGCAGGTCCACTGTTCGACCGTCCAACGCCACCTGCCAGAACTGGCGCAGGCAGGCGTCGGCCGACAGTTGGACGCAGTGCGTCTTGGCGAGCGCATCGTGCAATACGGGCAGATAGGGCAACAGCAGGCGTACGTGGCGTCGGCCAACGAAGTCGCTGGGAATGCTCGGCCACAGGCGCAGACGATCCTCGGCCTGCCATTGGTCTTCGTAGTACGCACTGTTCTGCGCCAATTTCATATCTTGTCGACTGATGACGCGCGGGTTGGCGAGCAGGGACGGATCGCGGTACACCGTAAACGCCAGCATGCCGATGACCGGTACCACCGCCCCGGCCATACTGAGCGCCACCACCATGGCACGCGACTGCAGCTGGGTCTGCAAGGTGTACTGCACGGGCGCAATCAACCGCTCGGGATAGGTAAGGGCCAACCAGCGCCGCATCCGCATCACCCAACGCCGCACGCCAGGAATGTCGGCACGCTCCGGCTTGCGCGCCACCCAAATGGCATCCACCACGGTCACTGTCATGACCAGCAGCAACAGCAGACCCACCAGACCCAGCACCGCACTGATGGCCCAGAGGTCCGGGATATCGAAGACTTCAATCACATAGCCGGTCAGCAGCATGGCCGGCACCAGAAACAGCCCGCCAATGAAGGCCAGCAAGGCGATCAAGGTGATGATCGCGAACAGGCGTGAACTGAAACGATCCGCGTCGTCGATGGCCTGCTGCAGGCTGGGCAGACGCTCGCGCAGGTAGTCCTTGGTGATCGGCCCGGCGGTGTTCATCCGCTCGTAGCGGATGCCGTCCGGATAGACGCTCTTGAGTCCGATCAGCCCGACCCAATACGCCCGCGATCCGAGATGCATCACGAACGCGGCGCCCAGCAGGTAGCAGATACCCACGCCCATCGCCATCATGCCGCTCGCCAAGGGAACCAGGGTCGTCGACAAGCCGGCATAAAACTCCGCATAGCGATCCAGGATCCAGCCCGGCATCGAGAACAACGCGAAGGT
>Ga0209066_10005970_pt1 | contig 12599 bp, 10 predicted proteins | sample All_14_2_FD_187198 | JGI IMG/M metagenome (GOLD analysis project Ga0209066, IMG submission 187198) | Freshwater microbial communities in response to fracking from Pennsylvania, USA - Allegheny Zone_MetaG_DW_15 (SPAdes) (version 2) ...
TTCGACCGCTTTGCTGTGACGGGCGACGACGCTATCCGGCTCTGCACTGGAAACGGTGCTGACGGCGTTGTCGAGCAAGGCCATGAGGGCGGGGAACTGGTCACGGTAGGATCCGGTGACGCTCAGCAGCACATCAACCCGTGGCCGCCCAAGTTCGGCTTCGGACAGCAACTCGACACCGCGCGGACGACCGCTGTCATCCCATTGCGGACGCACGCCAAGGGCCACCATCGCCTGCGCTTCCATGATGCCCTGATGGCGCAGGGTTTCACCCGCCCACAGCGATAACACCATGCGTTGCGGTGAGCGGCCGTTGTTGGCGGCCTGATAATCCCGGAGCCAGTTGGCGAACAGCAGTCGGGCGACGTTGTAGGCCTGGCGGGTGGGTAGCCGGCTTGGGTCCAGGCCGATCAGGTTGCGTCCGGTGGGCAGGCTGTCCGGGTTACGGATCGGGTCGCCGCCATAGACTGCCGGGACGAAACGCCCGCCAAGCGCGGCCAACAGCCCATCGATTTCACCTTCGACCGCCAGCAGTCGGTCAAGGTCTTGGGCGCGTTCGGCCAGCTCCAGCAGAGCTTCGCGATCGATTTCGCGACGACCTGCCCGGTTGGGGACGGCCGTGTCGGGCGCTGGAGGGCGGAGGTCCAGCACACTGGCGGCCTGCGGATCGCGCAAGGCAAGCTCCAGCCAGCGGGCGGGTCGCGATCCTGCAACATCGCGATAATCGATCAGAAAGGTTTCGTCGATGTCCTCACCCAGTGCCTCGAGCAGCGGACGACGTAGCGCCTGCAGGATGATCTGCCGCCGCATATCTGCATCCGGTGCCACCCCGAAAACCGCCAGGCCACGTGGTTGAGCACTCTGTGCAAGCTGATCCAGCCAAGGGTGCAGGACCTCCATGAAGCCTTCGAGGTCGGCCTCGACCTGAGCACGGCTCCAGTCGAGGTCGCGATGCAGCTGATGCTCGACGATGAGCTCGACAAGTTGTTGTGCCAGGGCTTTGCGGGTTGGGCCGGTGTCGGCGATTTCCCATTCATGCATGACTTCATGCATGTGAGCCATGCGGGCCGGAAAGCCGGCGGTGGCGAAAACAGGCGTCCGATGGCTGATCAGCGTGGCACGGCCCCGGCGCTTGGCGGTCAGCGCTTCGCCCAGGTTGTCGACGATGTAGGGGTAGATCACGGGCAGGTCGCCCAATGGCAGCAGGGCGTCGTCCAGCACGTCCAGCCCACGCGACTTGCCGGAGGCCCACTCCTGGGTTCCGTGGGTGCCAAAGTGCATCAGGGCATCGGCTTGCCGAGCCCACAGATAGACCGCAAGGTAGTGGTGCGAGAGTGGATTCTTGCTGCGATGCATGAAGGGGTCCTGCCCGCGCCGCAGTGTTTCTTCGCGCGGAGGCTGGGGGAGCACGGCCAGCTTGCCGATTTGCAGGCGTGGAATGACGAACACGGCTTCCCCGTTCCAGTCGACAACATAGGGACTGGTTGGAGGGGCCCCCCAGTGGTGTTCGATACGGGCGCGCACGTCGCTGGGAAGGGTCTGCCACCACGCAAGGTAGTCGGCCAAGGGTAGGGCGGCTGCGTGGTTCGACCTCAGCAAGGCGAGCAGATCGGCCTTGGGGTAATAGGCCTGAAGCAGGGGCGGCAGTGCCTCGATCCAGTACTGCTCGGGTATCGGTACGGTATCGTAGCCGTGCGCGGCAAGGGCAGTGGAAACCTGCTGCAGGCTGCGGGGCACATTGAGGAAGGATGCGCCAAAGTTGGTGCCACCCGGCGGGTAGTTGTAGACCATCGTCACCAGTTGCTGGTCGGCTTTGGGGCGTGTCTGCAAGGTGATCAGGCGTCGAGCCTTGGCTACCACCGCCTCGGCCTGGCGCAGGATCAGATCAGTGCGACGTCCGCCGTCGGCATGCGCGACGACCATCAGGGGGTCGATGGCACCGGCGGCCTCCGGCTGCACCAGATAGAAGGGGGTGTCGCCCAGTGACAGCCCGGTGGCGTCCGCCTCCCATTGTTGCTGGTCGCCCTGACGGTAAGGCTGGGTGATCAGCACAGGACGCTGCCAACGCTCGAACAGCGGCTGCAGTGCCGCCGCCTGCGGGGTCAGTTGATGCAGTACCAGCACGCGCGGGTGCGCCTGACGTGCCTCTTCCGCTCCGGTTTCTAGCAGGGAGGACAGCGCCGTCGCATCGACCTGCTGGCCGAACGCCGCATAGGCAAAAAGCCCTTGTTGCTGGAAAAGGCGCAACCATTCGTCCAGCCAGGCGGTCGAGCCATTGATGAAATGGTAGCGGTGCACCAGGATCGCTACCGCGGGTTGCTGGGCCAGGTGGGGGTGACGGGCCTGCCATGCGGCCAGGGCGTCCGCGTCAGGAAAGAAGCGATCAGCTTCGGGGTGATACAGCCCCCGTGCGGGCCAAGTCTGCGGAGGCGGCAGGGATGGGCGGGGCAGACCGGCGATGACCGCCTCCGCCAGGGAAAACGCGTGACGCACATTGCGTTCGCCGCCTGCGCTCAAGTATTGCTCGAGCGCGGGTTCGGAGGTCGTGCTGGAGGGTTCGGCACGCTCTGTGGTGATCCAGACGACGCGCCCGGCCCGCCTTTGATCGTGAGCCGTCAGCAGGTCGCCGAACAGCTTGTTCAAGGTGGCGAACACGCTGGCGTGGGGCGCGTCCACCCATACCATGTCCACGCCTTGCAAGGCGCGGATGAGTTTCTCGCGATGTGTTTCGGTGTGTGCAGGTTCGATGCGCAGTGGATGGTCGAGGTGGCGGACCTTCCAGCCCGACTCGACACCGATTCGTTCGATCATTGCGCTACGTGCCTGCGGCGTGATGTCCGCCGTCAGCCACAACAAGGTTCGAGCGAGGGCGCTGCTGCTGCCCAGACCCAGGAGCAGGGCCAGCAGCACGAGCCAGCGTTGCTTCACTGCTTGCCCTGCCCGCTGTCGGTCGGTACGGCCTCGCCCTCGGGAACGTAAATGATGCTGCCGTCACGCAGTCGGTAGGCTACGCCGGCACGCACCCCTTCCCCTTCGCTGACGCCACCCGTGCCTCGATAGCGAATTTCACGCCCCTGCTCGGTGGCGACGATTTCCATGTCGGGCTCGCCTGCCTTGAACAAGGTGTTGTTGATTGGCGATGCAGATTGACTGCTGCTGGCGACCGCGGCGAGCAGGGCGACGACCAGCACCAGGAACACGTCGACCAGATTGACCGCGGACAGCATCGGATCGTCATCGTCTTCGTCGATGATCTTGAAGTGTTTGAAGCTCATGCCTGCATGCCTCGCGTCTTGCGGATGCGCATCAACTCGGCAATCAGCCAGCGGCGGCGGACCGAATACACCACCAAGCCCACCGACGCCGCTGCCAGCGCCAGCACCACGCCGGCAAAAGCGCCGCTGAAAACGGCAAGCGCCTCATGCCCCTGGCCGTTGGCAACGCTTTGTAGTGCCGGACCAAGTGGAATCATGGTCGCGATCAGCCCGAGCATGGGCGTAACCCGGCTCAATAGCCGCAGCGGCTCGATCTGGCGGAGTGCGCACATCTCGAGCTCGTCCATGTCGATGTCCGTGGAACCGGGCAGGCAGCTGAAGCCGGGCTGGCGCCAGCGCTGCCAGGCCTCCATCAGCGTGGCGCCGGCAACCCAGAGGGCGTAGCCGAATGCGATGGCAACCAGTGCGAGTACAGGCCACAACAGGGCTTGGGCAAGCTGCAGGAAGGTAGATTCGATCATCAAGAAGGCACGCCTGAAGTGACTTAAAAGGTGAGGGCCGGAAACTTGGGCCTGACCGTGACCGTCCTGCGCGCTTTGGCGCTGATCAGTTCGACACGCAACTGCTTGAGTGCAGCGTGATGATGGAAAGCTGTAAAGGTGATCGATTCCAGCGCGGCGGGGCGTTCGCAGTCGAAGGTCACCGAGTACTGGATGTTGGGGATGTCGGCCTTCGGGTCAGCAGCGGTGAGGTCGGGTGTCGACTGATGTGCTACCGCCTTGCAGCCGGCGTCGGCCAGTGGCTCGAGAAACAGCAGGGGTTGCGGCAGACGTGACTTGAGTGCATCAAGCGCGGCTTGCTGTGCCGGATTGCTGGGTGGATAGTCGAAACCGAGCAGACTCTCGAGCGGAAAATCGAATTCACCTTTCAGGCTGTTGCCTTCGATCGTGAGCTTGGCCTTGCCCTGACCATGGGTGTGACTTCCGTGTGCCCATGTGCTTGAGGACGCGCCGACAAGGATTGCACCGGCGCACAGGAGGGAAAGCGCCTGCAGCGGCGAGACGTTGCGAGAGATCATGACTGGACAATCCAATAGGGCTCAGACCACCTTCCCCGGCAGTCATCGAGCGACAAGGCTGCCTGTCGGCATCGACAAGCAGCAACCTTGTTGGCCGGTATCCGGGCTGGCGGTGATGCTTCATCGCCTTCCCAGGCCGGCAGGATGCCAGGCCCAGTGGCTGGAGGATGAAGAAGGATCCGGGCTGACAAACCGGATCGAACCGCTTACCGTTGCGGGGGCAGCGCAGCTTGTTTCGACCGACCCGGCAAAACCTTGCAGCGCAGGATTGTGTCGAAGTGCATGCTTCCCGTTTAACTGCGCCTCGGGAGGAGGCGCAAGCACCAACGGCCGGCATGTTAGCGGAATCGACCCGGGGTGTCAGCCGCGCCGGGCGAAGAGGCAATAGCTGGAAAACCGATTGGAGAAATCATGCGACTGAGCAGCTGGAACATACAGTGGGGACGCGGTGCCGACGGCAAGGTGGACCTGCAGCGTACCGTAAATGCGCTGAAGGCAATCGGCGACCTCGACGTGATCTGCCTGCAGGAGGTGGCGCAGTGCTTTCCCGGCCTGGCCGGCGGCCAGGGTGAGGATGAAGTGGCGATGCTGTGCGCTGCCTTCCCCGACTACGAGGCAGTGTTTGGTGCAGCGGTGGATGTTCCCGATGGTGCGGGCGGGCGGGCCCGCTTTGGCAATATGGTGTTGTCACGTCTGCCGCTTGGTCAGGTGTTTCGTCATCTGTTGCCGGCACCGCCCGATCCATCCATGCCTTCGATGCAGCGGGTGTGTGTCGAGGTCGTCGTCAACACACCTTTCGGTCCGTTGCGGGTGATGACCACCCATCTTGAGTACTACTCGGCGATTCAGCGCCACGCCCAGATCATGGCCTTGCGCAGCCTGCACGCCGAGGCCGTCGGACAGGCGATGGCGCCTTCCGCCTCCAAGGAATCGAACCCCAGCTTCCGTCCGTGGCCGCGACCCGTCGCGGCGGTGTTGTGCGGTGATTTCAATTGCGAGCCGGATTCGCCCGACTACCAGCAATTGTTGTTGCCGATGACCGAGGCAGGCATGAACTGGGTTGATGCGTGGCGGGTGCTGCACCGCCACGCTGCACACCCACCAACTGTCGGACTACACGGTGCCGACTGGCCTGATCGGCCGTACTGTTGCGATTTCTTCGTGGTCACGGACGACCTTGCGGGTTGCGTCCGGGATGTCCGTGTGATTGCCGACACCCCTGCCTCGGATCACCAGCCGATTGTGCTGGAGTTGGCCTGAGGCTTTGCGGACCCTGGCGGGGGTGAAGCAAGGCCTGTGTGACTCAGGCGATTCATCGCGTCGATAATGGTGCGACCAGATCGCGGTAGGCATACCAGGTGGCATGCCCGACAATCGGCATCAGCACCACCAGGCCAACGTGAAAGCTGAGGAATCCCACAATGGTCAGGCTGACGATCAACATCGCCCAGACCAGCATGGCCCCTGGATTGCGCGTCAGTGCCGCGACGCTTGCCAGCATCGAACTGATGGCGTCCTGGTTGCGATCGAGCATCAGCGGGATGGAGACCACGCTGACGGCGAACACGATGGTGGCGAAGATCATGCCCACGCCAAAATACACCGCAAGGAACTCGAGGTTCTCCATGGCGATCACCTGGCCGAGAAACCCGGACAGATTGGGCATTTCATTCGAGTAAAACAGCGCAAACACCACCAGCGAGGCGCGCGCCCAGACCAGAAAGACCACCCCGAGTACGACGGCGAAAAGCCCGATGTTGCCTGCATTGCGCCGCCATACCGTCAGCGTCGGTCCGAGCGCGCAGTGCTCACCCAGTTCGTGTCGTCGGCTGATTTCATAAAGCCCCATTGCGACAAAGGGGCCCAGCAGCAGGAAGCCCGAGGTCAGCGCCGAGGTGTATTCATAGGCGTGCTCGAAGACGAAGGTGATCAGCAAGCCCATGGCGGCGAAACAGAAGCCATAGAACAGGCTCGGAATGGGGCAGGCGGTCAGGTCGCCCCAACCCTGGCGGACCCAGCGGAAGGGGGCGGTGATCGGAACATCACGTACGGTGGGAAAGGGCAGGTCTGCGGGATCGTCCAGCGGTGCGTCCTTGGGCTGCGGCATGTCTCTCTCCGGTCGGATTGTCGTTTGCTGCGACACGACACGGGCGAGCGACGCGGGTGTGGCGCGGGGCGCGCCGCAGCATCGCCTGCAGCACCCCCATCCCTGAATGCGTCGAACGTCTAGGAAACCAGGAACTCCCGTATCGCATTGCTCAGCGCGTCCGGGCTTTCGGCCATCATGGCGTGGCCTGTCCCGGGCAGCACCATCATACGCGCATGGCCTGTGCTGTTGACCAGGGCATCGTATAAGGGTTTTACCGCACGCGGTGGCGTCATCTGGTCGCGCTCGCCACAAATCAGCAAGGTAGGGCAAGGGATGTCCGCGGCGAGCCGCAGCCCGTCCTGCCAGTCGTTGCAGGCCTGCAGGTCGGCCGCGAGCACGCCGGCTTGCTGGTGCGCCATCAGACTCCGGTTGAGTCCGGTCAGCGACATGCCCGGCGTGCTGGAGGCACCCAGTTGCCCGGTGGGCGTGTAAGACCATTGATTGATCATGGCATGTGCCCGGTCGCGGTCGGTGCGCGCAGCCTCGATCAACATGGGCGCGACCGGCATCGGCGCAACGCTGCCGACCAGGATCAGGCGGTCGATACGTTGGGCAGCGCGTCCGGCCACCGCAAGCGCGATCAAGGAGCCCATGCTGTGGCCGACCAGGCTGACCCGGGTCAGGCCGAGCCCGTCGAGCAGGTCGACAATCCAGTCTGCCAGGCTGTCGATGCTATCCAGCGCAGGACCATCCGACGCACCGTGGCCCGGCAGGTCGGGGGCCACGACGGCGTAGCCGCGATGCGCGAGGTGGCGGGCCTGGTAGGTCCATACACTGTGATCGTGGCCTGCGCCATGGATCAGAACAACGGCAGGCTGTTCGCGGTTGAAGGGGCGTCCGCCAGTGTAGATGCGGGTGTTGCGTTCGCGGATGAGCAGGTCCATGGTTCAGCTCTTCAACAGCTTGGCCACCGCGGCAAGGCCGCGATCGAGATCGGCGATCTGGTCGGTGATGCTTTCCAGCCCCACCGACAGGCGCACAGTGCCCTCGCCGATGCCGGCAGCTGCCAGATCGGCTGCGGTCATGCGGAAGTGGGTGGTGCTTGCGGGGTGGATGACCAGCGACTTGGCATCCCCTACATTGGCCAGATGCGAGAACAGCCGCAAGGCATCAATGAAACGCTTGCCAGCCTCGCGTCCTCCCTGAAGCTCGAACGACAGTACTGCGCCACACCCGTCGGGCAGCAAACGTTGGGCCAAGGCATGATCGGGATGATTCGGCAGTCCGGGATAGGCAACCGTCGTCACCAGGGGGTGTGCTGCCAGATGTTCGGCAACACGACGGGCATTGTCGACATGAGCGCGCATGCGAAGCGGCAGGGTTTCCAGCCCCTGCAGGATCTGGAAGGCGTTCATGGGTGACAGGCAGGCACCAAAATCGCGCAGGCCCTCGCGCCGGGCACGCAACAGGAAGGCGGCAACCGGCGACTCCTCGGCAAAGTCCATGCCATGAAAGCCCTCATAGGGTTCGGTCAGGGTCGGAAACAGGCCTGAAGCCTCCCAGTCGAAGCGGCCACCGTCCACCAGCACACCGCCGACGGCAACGCCATGTCCGCCGATGAACTTGGTTGCGGAATGCATCACCAGATCGGCGCCGAGTTCGAGCGGCCGTTGCAGCGCGGGGCTGACCAGGGTGGCATCGATCATCAGCGGCAGGCGCGCAGCGTGCGCAATCGAGGCGACCGCCGGGATGTCGAGCACATCCAGCCCCGGATTGCCGAGCGACTCACCGAACAGCAAGCGGGTTTCGGGGCGGATTGCTGCCTGCCACGCTGCAGGGTCGCGCGGGTCGACAAAGGTGGTGTGAATGCCGAAGCGGGGCAGGGTGTAGCCCAGCAGATTGTGCGAACCGCCATACAGGGAACGCGAGGCAACGACATGTCCGCCGCAGCCCATCAAGGTGGTGATGGCCAGGTGCAGCGCCGCCTGACCACTGGCTAGCGCAATCGCGCCGACGCCCCCTTCCAGCGCGGCGATGCGCTCCTCCAGCACTGCAGTGGTAGGGTTGGAGATGCGCGTGTAGACATGTCCCGGGCGCTCGAGGTTGAACAGCGCGGCAGCCTGATCGGCATCCGGAAACACATAGCTGGTGGTGAAATGGATCGGCGTGGCGCGCGAACCGTGTGTGGCGTCGGGCGATTGCCCAGCATGCAGGGCGAGCGTTTCCCTGCCGAAAGTGGCGTTCGTCATCGGATGTTCCGTGAAATTGGCAGCTGCAGGGGCAAGCGTAGCGGTCAGGCGAGTTCGTCGGGTTCGATCAGGCGCTCGATGACGGCGATGCGGTCCTTGAGGGCAAGCTTGCGTTTTTTCAGTCGCCGGATCAGCAACTGGTCTTCGGTCGGGGTGTCGATCAGGCGGGCAATGGCGTCATCGAGGTCGCGATGCTCGTCGCGCAGTTCGGCAAGGCGCAGCTGCAGACTGGTTACATCGTCGAAAGCGTCATCGTTCATGTCGGCCTGCCCGGGTGGTGGCGTCGATACGCCAGGGTATGGGATATGTTGGCGGCAATGGTAGGCGCAGGTCAGTGTTCTGACAATGGCTACGAGCTTGCAATGGTCTTCCTGGGGCTGTCCGGGCGGTACCGTCAGCAGAAACAGCGTGCGCGATACACGTCACGATCCAGTAAAATCGAGGGCTTTCTCGCACGCGGAAGCATCCATGAACAAGGCATTCGTCAAGGAACCCGAGGGCGACGAGGACGAGGACGCGTTGTCGCCCTCGCTAAGACTGCCGCCCGGCAGCAAGAACTACATGACCCGTCGCGGCTATCTGGCGCTGCGCGAAGAACTTGACCACCTGCTGAAAGTGGAGCGCCCCAAGATGGTCGAGACCGTGGCCTGGGCAGCAGGAAACGGCGATCGTTCCGAGAATGGCGACTACATTTACGGAAAGAAGCGCCTGCGCGAGATCGATCGCCGCATCCGCTTCCTGATCAAGCGTATCGAGAACGCCGAAGTGGTGACGCCGGAAGCGCAGGAGAATGTCGATCAGGTCTTTTTCGGTGCCACCGTGACGATCTGTGATGTCGACGATCCCGCCGCGCAGGAGCAGACCTGGCAGATCGTGGGTGTGGACGAGGCTAACGCCTCGGCCGGCAAGATCAGCTGGATCTCGCCACTTGCCCGGGCATTGATCAAGGCGCGTGAGGGCGATGTGGTTCGCTTCATGAGCCCGGCCGGGGTGCGTGAGATTGAAATCGTTGAGGTGCGTTACATCTGATGCGTCGCAGGGGCTTGAAATCGGCAATACCGGCCCCAATCTCCGATCCACGACTTTTTTCATCGGAGACGCATCGAGATGTCCAGCGCCCAGACCGCCGCCGAAACCCTCAATTTCCAGGCCGAGGTGAAGCAGCTGCTTCACCTGATGATTCACTCGCTGTACTCCAACCGCGAGATATTCCTGCGCGAGCTGATTTCCAACGCGTCGGACGCCTGCGACAAGCTGCGTTTTGAGGCGATCGATCAGCCTGCGCTGTTCGAAGGTGACAGCGATCTCAAGATCCGCGTTGCCTTCGACAAGGCAGCACGTACCCTGACCATTGCCGATAACGGCATCGGCATGAGCCGCAGCGAAGTGGTTGCCCATCTGGGGACCATCGCCAAGTCCGGTACCAAGGAATTTTTCGGCAAGCTGACCGGCGACCAGAAGAAGGACGCCAACCTGATCGGTCAGTTCGGGGTGGGCTTCTACTCCGCGTTCATCGTTGCCGACAAGGTTACCGTGGTTACCCGTCGCGCCGGCCTGCCAGTCAGCGAAGGGGTGAAGTGGGAATGTGCAATGACCGGTGATACCGCTGGCGAGTACACCGTCGAAGCGATTGAGAAGACCGGCCGCGGCACCGAGATCACCCTGCACCTGCGCGCCGACCAGGACGACCTGCTGTCCACCTGGAAGCTGCAAAGCCTGATCCGCAAGTACTCCGACCACATCGTCCAGCCTATCGTGATGAAGAAGGAAGAGTGGGACGAGGACAAGAAGGAGCAGGTGCAGACCGACGAGGACGAGACCGTCAATCAGGCCAACGCACTGTGGGCCCGCTCCAAGAACGACATCAGCGACGACGACTACAAGGCGTTCTACAAGCATGTCGGTCACGATTACGATGAACCGCTGGCGTGGACCCACGCCCGCGTCGAAGGTCGTCAGGAATACACCCAGTTGCTGTATGTGCCCAAGCATGCCCCCTTCGATCTTTGGGACCGCAATGCGCGCCATGGGGTGAAGCTGTACGTGAAGCGTGTGTTCATCATGGATGACGCCGAGAAGCTGATGCCGACCTACCTGCGTTTCGTGCGCGGGGTGGTGGACTCGGCCGATCTGCCGCTGAACGTGTCGCGTGAAATCCTTCAGGAATCAAAGGACATCGACACCATCCGCCAGGGTTGCACAAAGAAGGTACTGTCCCTGCTCGAGAGTCTGGCCACCAGTGACGAGGCCGGCGATGTCGAGAAGTACGCCACCTTCTGGAAGGAATTCGGCAAGGTGCTGAAGGAAGGCGTCGGCGAGGATTTCGCCAACAAGGACAAGATCGCCGGTCTGCTGCGCTTTGCCTCCACACATGCAGATACCCCGGATGAGGTGGTGTCGCTGAAGACCTATATCGAACGCATGAGGGAAGGGCAAGACAAGATCTACTACGTCACTGCCGAGACCTTCAATGCGGCGAAGAACAGCCCGCATCTCGAGATCTTCCGCAAGAAGGGCATCGAGGTCCTGCTGCTGTCGGATCGAGTGGACGAATGGGTAATCGGCAACCTGACCGAATTCGATGGCAAGCCCCTGCAGTCGGTGGCCAAGGGCGGTCTGGACCTGGGCAAACTGGAGGATGAAGCCGAGAAGAAAGAAGCCGAGAAGGCGGCTGACGACTTCAAGGAATTGCTCGACAAGATGAAGGCCAGCCTGGGCGAGCGCGTCAAGGACGTCAAGGTCACCTTGCGCCTGACAGATTCGCCGGCCTGCCTGGTTGCCGATGAACACGACCTGGGTATGAACCTGAGCCGCATCCTCAAGGCGGCAGGGCAGAGCGCGCCAATGTCGAAGCCTATTCTCGAGATCAATCCCAGCCATCCTGCGGTGCTGCGTTTGAAGTACGAAGAGAAGAACTTCGACGATTGGGCTGCGGTGCTGTTCGATCAGGCCTTGCTGGCTGAAGGCGGCACGCTCGACGATCCGGCAACCTTCGTCAAGCGCATCAACCAGTTGATGATGGCGATGAGCGGGAACTGAGCCCGCCCGACGTGCCGCCAGTGGGCGGCGCCATGACGAACGGGGCGAGCCGGTTCGCCCCGTTGTTTTTGCGGCTTGCGGAGCATGAATGCGATCGAGCGCGAGACCACGTGCTGCTGGCACGCCAATTTACGAACTGCCCAGCCCATTTGCCGGCGAGCCCGGTAAAGTGCTGTTGATCGAGCCCGCCTGGCGGGATGCCGACGAACTGGCTGAAGGCCTGCGTTGCGGAGACTACAGCAAGCCCTTCGTGCTGGAGCACGACGGGCTGCGTTCGCTCTATTTTGGCAGCCTGCGGTTTCAACAGAGTGCCATGCGCATCGACCATCCCTACGCCCTGGATGTCGCTTACACCCAGGGCATGATGGCCTTCATGCTGTTCAACCCCCGACCTCGCAGCCTGTGCCTGTACGGCTTGGGTGGAGGCAGTCTGGCGAAGTTCTGCTACCGGCATCTGCCGGGCTGCGACATCACCGCGGTGGAACTCGATGAGAACGTGATCGCGTTTCGCGAACTGTTCGACCTTCCCGCCGATGACGCACGTTTTCGCATCGAGTGTTGCGATGCGATCGAACATGCTGCAGCCGCTAGCTTGCGCCCCGATGTGGTGTTGGTGGATCTTTTTGACGCAAATGGGGTGGCTGGCGCATTGCTCGAATCGGACTTCTATCGCGACCTGTATCGAGGTCTGTCTGGCAGCGGCATCATGGTCATGAACCTTGCGGGCGACAAAGCGGACTATGCCCGCCACGTCGCGCACATCGCAGAAGTGTTTGACGAGCACATGATCGCGATGTCAGTGCGCGAAGATGGCAACTATCTGCTGTTTGCCTTCCGCAACCCAGCCTTTGCGCCCCGCTGGAAATGGATGAGCACCCAGGCCCGCGAGCTTGCAGACCGGATGGGTCTGGATTTTACGCAGTTTGCGC
>Ga0209066_10005973_pt1 | contig 12593 bp, 11 predicted proteins | sample All_14_2_FD_187198 | JGI IMG/M metagenome (GOLD analysis project Ga0209066, IMG submission 187198) | Freshwater microbial communities in response to fracking from Pennsylvania, USA - Allegheny Zone_MetaG_DW_15 (SPAdes) (version 2) ...
TTGCTATTACTATTTAACATATTTCATGATATTCGCTATTTCTGTTTACGTCAATGAAAATTATCCAACCCAAAAGTACCAAGTTTTCTTTATCGAACGGGTCAGGACTGCAAATGGAGAATCGGTGATCTATATCGAAGACTATCTGCCGGTTTTTGAGAATATTGAGAAGACTTTCAACTCGTTCCATGAAGAGTCTCTGGTGGGTTTTTTACGTTCCTACGGCCACCAGATAGCATTCGTCAATTGCAAAATTCGGGCGATCATGAGTGATGCAAGACTGCAGGAGAAGCTCTCGCTTTCCAAACCGCAGGCTCTCTTGGTGTTCCAACAGACGCACTTCTCCCAGCGAGGCATCCCTGTACTCTACTCCGACGGCTACTACCTCAGTGACAAGTTTGAGTTCTCAATCGTCAGAAATGTAAGCGAGTAAACGGGCTGTTTCACCTAATTTAAGAAATCTCGAGAACCTTACCGAAGAGAATCCTGTGCGCATTTTGCTTTTATACAGCAACTATTCTACTATGAAACTGTCATTTTGTGACAGTTTCTCTATAATTCGACAAGGATTCTCCCATGAATCGATTGGTTAAAGCGATTCTCCAACAGGTACCCACCCCGTTATTTACCACATTGGAGATTTCTCATCGTCGCTATGCCTTGGTCAAGCGGGCTACCGCCGATGGTGATATCATTCATATCAAAAGGGGTCTGTATACCCTTTCTCCCCTCTACCGAAAGCGAAATCTGAATCCTCTTTGTGTATCACAGGCAATCGTAACACTCTCCTACATCAGCCTTGAAACCGCCCTGAGCATCCATGGCTGGATACCGGAGGCTGTGACGAGCATCAAAGCTGTCACTTCCCGACCTTCAACGGAATTCGATACTCCGGTCGGGCATTTCACCTACGACAGGATTCCTCAAAAGACCCTATTTGCTGGAGTCGAGAGGATTCATGACAATCCTTACTCTGTTTGGTTCAGGGCTATCGGGCTAAAAGCCCTTGCCGACTATGTGTACCTGCATGGTTGTACGTGGACTACAAGTCGCCCCTTGGTTGAATCTCTTCGTATTGATGAAGAGAGCCTGAGTGAAATCAGGGAGGAAGACTTTCTCCAATTGGAAGGCAATTACTCCAACCAAAGAGTGATCAGGTTTCTGGAAGGACTGAGAAAGGAGTTGTTTTCATGAGTATAGTGGTTGAAGAGTAAGACTGCATATTTGCCTGTCAAAATAGGAACAATCAAACAACATCCTGATTACTTCAGCCTCCCGTATGAGTTTAGCAACCATGAACTCACTTGAATATCGATTATGGAGAAATTGGAATAAACAACGACATAAGGATATCCATCATCTGCTCAAAGTTTGCCTTTTTAAGCCCCAGGTTCATCAAATCAGGCTTATCATCCACCACCTTCTCACAGAACTGCTGAACATCTTGAAACATTTCATCAGCAACATCAATTGCATGCTCAACAGAAGAGATATTCCCCAAAAGTCGGAAAATGTCATTTCTATGTTTGTTGATGTGTTTTGAATCAATCGATTCACCGGTTTTTTTCCTTGTATCCAAATCCAACCAAGCTCGTATTTTGAAAAGGATCACTGATTCCAAATCAAGTATGGGGCAACCCTCAATTTTCCTTCTATGCTTGATCAGATGGTTGTAGTATGGTTCATTCAGAAGTATTGCCGATAGACTCAAGACACTCCCATCAGAGGGTATCGGAGTCAAACCATTCGCAGCGTGTAAATCAAAGCTGAATGGAGCACGACTAAAGAGCTCAATCATAAAGGGATACCCGGTACTTCCTGGATTACTGAAACGATAGAACTGTATATCACCTGTGCTTTTATTGCGGTGTTCATACCGTCCTTCCTCAATGAATTTCCAAAAAGCCTTCGTAAAACCATTGTCCAAGACTTCAAGAATCAAAACAACATCAAGATCCTTTGTTACTCTGAAGGGAGCTCCTATCTCATCCATCAATATGCTGCAAGCGGTTCCACCGATAAGTACATACTGATCGGAATATTTCTCGAAAGACTTTTGAAACATTTCTAGTCCGTATACCACCTTTGCCTCCTAAGCATATCCTCAAGTGCAATATCCACCCGTTCATCCTTTAGATCCATCAATGACAAATAGAGAGAAAGGGGGTCTACATGCCCATTGACTGAAAATAAAAGCGGATCATACGCCCATATCTGCAGCTCGGCAAGCTTCATATCCTTCACCATTGCCTCATCCCGTACGATCGTTTCTTGCATGTACGAAAACTGATCTTGACCTATGGCTCGGATGCTGTATTCTGGACCATTGATCATCGTCAATTGCGCCAACGCTTCAAGCCCTGCGAGCAACGATGTATCAGGTAAGTGCCGGACATTCACAATTTGCTTCACCGGCGAACAAAGAAATTCCTTGCCTCTTTTAAAAAATTGAGGGTCTTCAATTTTCCGATACTCTTTGCTCCTCCCTGTCTTTCCGGAAATTCGGCATTGTACAAGTTCAACCTCATAGAGATGCTGCAAGGCACGGGAAGCAGTCATCGTTGTAACATTGAGTTCCTTGGCAAGCCGTGTTGCATTCATCTCAACGTTTTCTCTGTATAAGAAATACAGATATGCAAGCTGCGTTGAGGGAGAAAATTTACCCTTCTCAACTTTTTGAATACATTCTTTTGGTTGTTTTACATTGATTCCAAGGAAAGGAAGAAACATCTGTGCATCTTCCAACATGAAAGGGATTCGATTGGATAGCATGCTTTGCATTCGATAGCGAGACAGTGACTTAAAAAGGAATGCAACCGGTAAATCAGTCAGAGAACAAAGCCGTATAGCGTGTTTTTTCAATGCATTGGTACTCGCAGGAGACCTTACTTCTTTTGCAAGTAAAAAGGTTACACCCAACAGAGTAATCTCATACATCTTATAAAATTCCAGGAAATAAAGCGGAATTTTTTCAGATTCTTTCCAAGGCTTTATCTGTACTTGCTCATCAATGGCTTGTCTTAGCTTCTTTTCAAACAGTTGCATTGCTGTGATGTCTCCTGCTTAATGTAACATTATATATTCTAATATAACATATATTGTGTTATATTTCTAGTTATATATAATATACCCTTATATTACAGGAAATAATTCTACAATTTAAGTCTCTCACCGTCTTGGCTGGAAAGAAATTCCCTCGTTCTCATTCCAGCATTGTGTCTACAACACTCTTTCCATCACTGCTGGGTTGAGAAAGTATCCGGTCTTCGGGCCTGTATCACCAGAAGGTATCAAAAACCCTTCCTGAAGAAGATGCTGGATATCGCGAGTTGCTGCAGCAGGAGAACATTTGTTCATCCTTGCCCATTTGTCCGTTGTCAGCTTGCCTTCAAATGTTCCGTCTGCAAGCTTGAAGAGCATGGAAAATTGGCGGGAATTGAACACCGACGGATCAAGTTGCTTCATAAAATGCGTAAGTCTGACACGCTTCTCATACACCCTGATCGCTTGCTGCTTTGCTTGTACTGCGATGTTGATATTCCAAGTAATCCACTGCGTCAGGTCAAGCGACTGTGCTTGCCCACTAATGGCATTGAGCAACTGATAGTAAGCGTTTCGATGTTTCAGAATCAATGAGGACATACTGTATACACGATGCGTCACACCAAAGCCCTTTGAGATTACATAATCGGAGAGAACCCTGCTGATTCTGCCATTCCCATCCTCGAATGGATGAATGCAAAGAAACCACAATGAAACAATTGCACTCTTTACCAAGGGGCGCTGCTCATTGTCTTCATTAATAAAGTCGACCAATCGCCCCATCTCTTCCTCAATCCTTACGGCAGGAAGCCCTTCGTAGATAATCTGGGAATCCTTGCCATTGCCTCTGCTGATATACACAGGGGCATCTCGATACTCACCAATCCTCTTTGGCTTGAGTCCAGCCAGCGATGAGAAAAGAAGTGAATGCCATCCCATGATTCTCGTCTCGGTCATCGTTTCCAGATTATCGGTTGCATCGAGAGCCAATGAAGCAATGCTTTCAGCATATCGGTCGCTCTTAGCACTTTGCTCAAGATGAACATCCAACTTCTTGCAAATTGAAGAGAACACAGATTCATACGCTATGGACTCACCTTCAATCTCGAGGCTCGATTGAATTTCCTCCGAAAGCGATTGGGCATGCATTCTCATTCTCATATCAGAATCAAGAAAGCCAAATACAATATCGGTCACTTGCTTCTGTATCAGATAGGCATCGTAGGCTCGTGCAACTACTTGTTCATCAAATACATAGCATGGCCAATCAGGATTCTCCCAAATAGTGTGCATACTTCGTGCTCCCAAACAAATCATCGCATACCAAAGAAGAATAGTCCATCATTTTTGATTGGGTAGAAAACCCATCGCCCATACCCACGCAAAAATGAATGAGTACTATGATACACCCTCTCAATTGCATGGGCGATGCAATTCAATCATAGGATTACTCCATCATAAGCTTTCCAGCAACCATTACCTTATTGATAGTGATATTTGAATCAAACACAATCAAGTCAGCCTCATAACCTCGCTCTATCTTTCCAATTGGGAGTTTCAGCTTCATGCAACGAGCAGGATTAGCCGTCATCATTGCTACAATCGTGTACAAGGGCAAACCAGTTTCCTGCAACATGGTCCTAATCAGCCGATCGGCTGTAGCAACGCTTCCGGCAAATGCCTGTCGGTCGGGCATCATTGCCACCCCATGCTCGACATATACGATATGTCCCAAATCCAACCCTCCTAGAACAGAAGGGCCATCGCCCATGCCAGCCGCCCTCATACTGTCTGAAACCAGACAGATGTTCCGATGGTCCTTACACTTCACAATCAAGCGTAAAAGCTCGGGAGGAAGGTGAACACCATCAGCGATAATCTCCAAAAAGAGTTCATCAAACAGATAGCCACACTCCACCACTCCTAAAACTCGCCTACCATGTACTCGTTTCAGCGAGGACATGGCTGAGTAGAAGTGAGTCAATCCAGAAAAGCCATGCTCAATTGCGTGTTTTACGTCTTCGTATTCGGCATCGCTATGCCCTATCGTCATGACTATGCCCTGGTCAGCCAGATCGTCGGCCATATCCAAAGCACCCGGTAGCTCAGGAGCATACGTCCAACGAAGGATGGCACCTTCTGCACGCTCAAGAATTGAACGATAGTGTGACAGCTCAGGCAACTTCAGAAACCGCTCAGGCTGCGCCCCTTTTTGAGAAAGGGCTAGATACGGGCCCTCAAGGTGCAATCCAAGAAACCGAGGCAGCCGTCCCGACTCTTGTTGTACCTGACGAAACGAAACCAATGTTTGATCCAGTGCCTCGTCTGTGCTGGTCAGAGAGGTAGGGAGTACAGAAGTCACTCCGTGTTCAAGCAACATTCGCCCCGCTCCCACAAAAGCCTCTACCGTGCCATCCATGAAATCATGACCGCCGGCCCCATGAGTGTGGATATCTATGAACCCGGGTGACACATACATTCCGTGGCAATCAATCAATCGACAGTTTTGCATTGTCCATTGATCCATGGAACCGAAATCCTTGATCCGCGTTCCCTCTACCAATACAAAACCAGAGTCCACCAGACAATCAGTGAGAACAAGGGTAGCATTGATGAAGCACACCATACTTCACCATACCTTGAGCAGGCTCGCTGCATCGGTATCGATGAACAGATATGCACTGCGATGAGTTCGAAGAATAGAAGCAGGACAGACTTCAGCGATTTCGCCTTCAAGCATGCTCTTGATCGCCTGTGCTTTTGCAGGACCAGGAACAGTACATACCATATGCCTGCTCCTCATAAGGGCGGGTATGGTAACCGTCATTGCATGAGTAGGAACTGCATCCAAATCGGGAAAACACCCATCGTGGACCTGCTGAAGACGACACTTCTGATCAAGTTGTACAAGCTTCACCGTCTCAGAGTCGTTGAAGAAAGCAATATGGGGATCATTGAATGCAAGATGACCATTCTCCCCTACACCGAGAAAACAGAGATCAATCGGACAACTACGAAGTAAGAAAGCATAGCGAATACATTCAGCTTGCACATCTAGAGCATCGCTTTGGAGGAAGTGAAACTCCTTGAACGGAACCCTGTTGGCAATATGTTGTTTCAGATATGAGCTGAAACAAGCGGAATCCCCATCAGAAAGTCCGGTATACTCGTCCATATGAAAAGCCACCACCCGCTCCCAATCCAGCGGATGCCGTACCAACTCGTCCAGCATTTCATTTTGTGAAGGGGCGGCCCCGAACATAATTCGTACTTCCTCCTTCTCCTGAAGCAGTCTGGCTAGAATTTCTGCCCCTTTCCTGCCTGCAGCCTCACCCATGGCAATGCGACTGTCATGTTGTTCGACATGCAGGTTCTGTATTGAAAACGTACGCATACTTACCTCTCCTTAATGTTCTCTCAACCCAACCCAAAACTCGCTCGAAATTCTTTTGGGGTAACAGCAAACTGTTTCTTGAATGCTCGAGAAAAGCTCCTTGGTTCGGTATATCCGACCAAGGAACAGACTTCATAAATCTTGATATCGGGAAGTTGCAGATACTCACATGCTTTTGACATCCTGACCTGCGTCAAGTACGGGAATATATTCATCCCGGTTTTTCTTTTGAATACCCGGCTTATATAGAACACATTCATTTTCAATTCATCAGCAATGGAGTCCAGGCATGCAGTCGCATAATGTTCCTCGATGTAACGCTTTATTCTATCCACGATACTGCTCTCCTCGGGAATATGCATATCCAAAGCAGCTTGTGTTTGCTCGTCCAGTTCCTGCTTCAGCCTCGTAAAGACCCTGACCAACTCTTCATATTTGGTGGGTTTCACCACATAATCCTTTACTTGGTATCGCAGACTCTCCTGAGCGTATTCAAACTCCCGAAACGCACTGAGAAGAACCACCTTAACACTCAGTCGGTTCTCATGGATGTATTTCGAAACCTCAATACCGGTCATTTTTGGCATGACGATGTCTGAAAGAACGATATCTACTTCATTATCCTCCAGGAACTCAATCACTTCCTGCCCGTTAGAACATTGCCCAACAACCTCGATATCAAACTGTGACCAAGGGAACAACAATGCCAAACCTTCTCTGATTTTCTTCTCATCGTCTGCAATTAAGAGTTTGTACATAGCTCCTCCACTTGTTCATTATGGCAATTCTACCTTACTTTACCCTCTTTGGTTACTGATGTTCCGGGTAAAATCCTCCAACTGTACAACAGTATCCGAAGCTCTGGCATGCTCGGCTGCAAAAGCGATCAGGTGACTCTCCAAGGAAAGCGACGCCTGGGTCCTTGCCTGGTGCATGTCGTTATTCTGTAGCCTCGTCACCACATCCTGCATTAAAAGCACATCTCCCCCACTATGGCTCCCACCATAGATCGTAGGCCTGATGACCCTGTCTTCCTTCGAGCCAAAGGTACGTACCCGAATATAGTTTTCCTCCATATTGGCAAATATGTCGCCTTTGGTTCCCATGAGCCGGATTTCCCTTGTCTCAACGGTATTGAATCCAGAAAGCACGAATGAGACAGTTATCCGGTCTTCATACTCAAGATTAACCACTTGATGGTTGGCTACCGTATTATCAGAGTGGAATGCACACACTCCATACCTGGTCTCGCGCAATGCACGCTTCCTTGCTTCCAACGAAGTATCAACGCTAATCATGCAAGTCGGCCACCCGGTATCTGGACCAAGATACCGTTTTACTGCCGAGAACGGACATGTTGACTCCACCGAGCAGTCGAGGCATCGATAGGCAGAACCTTCGGGAGCGTGTTCCTTGGTGAAGAAATCCAGATGTCCGAACGAGGAAACCTTCTTGCATCGCTTTCCAATCAACCAGCAGAGGATATCGAGGTCATGACACGATTTTGCGAGAATGATCGGGCTGAGATTCCGGAAATTTCCCCTGACATACGAGTGAACCAAATGGTCGATGCTCACATTCTCCGAATGGTGAACTGCAACCAGATCACCGATGGCATGCTCGGTATGCACAAGCTGATGAATGGTACTGAATACCGGTGTATAGCGAAGTACATGGCCAAGTATAAGAGAGACTCCGTATTGCTCAGCCAATCGAGCCAGCTCAACACACTCCCAAGCTTGCGGTGACATGGGCTTCTCCAACAAACAATGATGCTTATGCTTGAGTACTTCGCTTGCAATTGCAAAATGGGTGTCGTCATTGGTACTTACGATAACCAGGTCAATATCTTCCATAACCTCAAGCATGTTTGAGGCATCTGCATACAATCGATTCGGCGACAAGGAAAACATGGCAGCAAAGGCCTCCAACCGATCCCTTGAGCTGTCACAGGCATAGCAAACACGTGCAGCATCGGGATGCGTAAGCGAATATCCTGCATACACTTTTCCACGATTCCCGCAACCGATGACAGCCAGCTTGATAGTTTTCATTTCTTTCTCCTTTTATTCAGCCTTTCAGGCCGGACGTGGCAATACCTTGCACAAAATAGGGTTGTGCTAAAAAGAACATGACGATAATGGGAACCAAGCTTATCAATGAGCATGCAAGAAGCGGTCCCCATGCAACACTTGAGGTAATATCCATCAAGCTTCTCAGAAACAATGAGACAGTGAACTTGTCGACCGAACTGATGTAGATCAGCTGATTCAGGTAGTCATCCCACGTCCACATGAAAGCAAAGATACCGACACTGAACATTGCCGGCTTGCACAACGGTGCAATTATTCTGAATGCAATACTGAAGCATCCGCAACCATCTATCTTTGCTGCAGAGTCCAGTTCTTTCGGAATCCCTCTGATAAATTGAACCAAGAGATAGATATGGAACGACTGGGTGGCACAGAAAGCAGGAACGATGAACGGTAAATAGCTGTTTATCCAACCAAAGGTGGTAAACGTAAGATACTTGGGTATCAAAGTAACCTGAGCAGGAAGCATCATGGTTGCCAGCATGAAGGCAAACAGAGGTTTTTTCCCTTTGAACTGCAATCTGGCGAACGCAAATGCTGTCACAAAGCTCGAAGCAATGGTGCCTATGACCACTGAACCCACCATCAAGAACGTGTTCATCATAAAGTGGCCGAAATAGTACGTCGGGTTGATATTCCAACCATCGATGAAATTCTGAACTGTCAAGCGCGATCCAATCAAGGAGAATTCCCGTTGGAAAATCTCATTTCCTGGCTTGAAGGCACTGCTGACCAACCAAATCAAGGGGAAAACCATGATAAAGCAACCAAGAATCAGAATGAAGTGGGTTAACAGCCGCAACCATTGTTGCTTGTCCCTATGAGGATTCCTCAGAACTGCTATGCGTGTGTTCATTGTATCTCTCCTATTCCTCGTAGTAAACCCATCGCTTGGACGATAAGAAGACCAGTCCGGTTGTAGCCAAAATGATGAGGGTCAGCACCCATGCAAGAGCACTGGAATAACCCATCCGATGGGAGACGAATGCTGTACGATAAAGATGCAACATGTAGACATACGTCGAGTCAGCCGGTCCTCCGTTGGTAATGACTGCAATTTGGGTAAAGACCTGAAATGCGTTGATCAATCCCATGACCAGGTTGAAGAGAATGGTTGATGAGATCATCGGCAACGTAATGGAAAAGAACTGTCTTATCTTCCTTGTACCATCCACCTCAGCTGCTTCATACAATTCCTGAGGAACCTGCTTCAAGCCGGCAAGGAAAATTACCATTGACGATCCAAATTGCCAGGCACCCATCATGGCCAAGGTCTCAAGTGCATACAAGGGACTTGAAAGAAAGTCTATGGGACCCAAATTGAGGTAACCCAACAGCACATTTACAAACCCTTCACGAGAAAGCACCATCTTCCATGTGACCGCCATTGCTACGCTGGAGCCGACAATCGAAGGTAGGTAGTAGATGGTACGGTACAGAGATATCCCCTTGATATTCCTGTTCAGTACCTGGGCGACCAACAACGCTGCAACCAACTTGATCGGCACGAACAACAGGACATATTTAAACGTGAGAAACACTGAAGTCTTGAACATTCGATCCTCAAAGAACATCTCACGGAAGTTCTCGAGGCCGATAAATGAAGCCGATCCATAGATCCGATAATCAGCGAAAGAAAGAAATAGCGATTGCAACATCGGCCAAAGGGTAAAGAGAAGTACACCGGCTATCCAGGGAAGGAGGAGGGCGTATGCTCTCCATCCTTCCTCTTCGAAAGCTCGGCTTTTTGCACGAAAAGCCTTCATGTTGTATTCCTTTAGATATAGCGAGCCAGGATCTTGTTACTCTCAGTTTCCAGAATCGACAAAGTCTCCTGGGCACTCTTGTACTTTCCAAATAAATAGTTCTGGATTTCCCGGTCCACCAAGGTAAAGATTTCCATGAACCCTGCCGGGAACGGTTCATTGACAAAATCTGTGGAGGTTGTCTTCTGGATACAAGCAAGCATGGTTTGTTCAATCTCTGACAATGACCGGCCGATATTCGCCCTGATGACGCTGTTTGAGGGGGTACCACGCACAATTTTCAGAATTGAACCTGCTTCTTCATCGTTAACCATAAAGTTCAGAAGCGATGCAGTCAATTCGGGATCCTTCGCGTCTTTGGTGATGGAGTACATCATTGAGGGATTGACCCAGAATACATCCTTCTCAATTCCTGCAGGTACCCGCTCGATACCAAGGTTGGGAACTGCCTCCTGGTACATCATAGTGTTGGGAGAACTAGCAATATACATTGCCACCCTTCCGAGTTGGAAATCATCCACACCGTCGGGATTTGCTGCAGTCATTTCAATCGGGGGTATAATTCCCATGGTCTGGAAACTCTTGATGAACTCCAATGCAGCAATACCTGCATCCGAATTGAAGGCTACCTTTGAGAGATCATCACTCCATAGCGATCCATTGCGTTCATACAAGTACTTCTTGAATGACATGTCGATACCAGCAACCTTGACCATCTCACCGGTCCCCCAGATATCAACCTTTCCGTCGCCATTGGTATCTTTGGTCAATTTTTTTGCAGTCTCGATATATTCGTTCCATGTCCAACTCTCGTTGGGATATGCAACACCGGCGGCATCAAACATATCCTTGTTATAGAACAGTAAAGTTGTACTGACTCCTGAAGGAATGGCATACAGCTTACCGTCAAATCGGTACATATCGAGGGTCGCTTCAGAGAGATTCTCCACGGAGATAAGACCTTTTTCGATGAAAGGATCGAGGGGTAACAGTTGGCCGAATGTTACATAGTCGGCAACATTGGTGTAGGAAAGCTGCACCAAATCCGGTCCCGTCTTCGCGCTCAGCTGGGTGGTGAGCTTGTCGAAATATCCCGAGAAACCGCTGTACTCCGCCTGTAGTTTCACTTTCGGGTTTCTTGATTCAAACAGCTTCATGGCTTCCACGGTCGCAGCATGCCTTGCATCGCTGCCCCACCACATAAAGCGAACTTCTTTGGTAGCTTCTCGGGCTACAGCACTTTCATTCGTACTCTCTACCGGTTTCTTTCCACAGCCGATCATCACACCCAGCATCATAGCCAGCAGTATGAATATGACTCCTCTCTTTTTCATGTCTACTCCTTTTTTCCATCCGAATGGATGAATGTATGTACCTCTATGGTAGAGGCATGTACCAGAAAGAGGTGAGAAGCAATACTGCTCAATTTCGAGTCATTTCTTGACGTATTCTGATAGTCTTGTAACAATTTCTGCTCAGTGGTCAAGAATTGTGCTCATCTCTCATTGAAATGTATGGAATCAGTATCGTGATACTCGTCCCTACCTTCCATTCGCTATCAATGGAGAATTGTACACTGTCTCCATAGTGAAGCTTCAATCGTTTATACACATTCTTCAAACCGATATGGGATTCCTCCATGGCTTCTTCTTCCAACCGAAGTTTAACCATGCCTAATTGCTCGGCTTTCATTCCAGTACCGGTATCAGAGACTTTCAGAAGAATGGTATCTGCTGCGCGGCATACCTGAATCGTAATGGTACTTAGGGATTCATTTTCCTTTGCCCCATGATAAATTGCATTTTCAATCAGGGGTTGCAACAGTAATTTCATACCTTTGCAGGAGAGAGCATCCTGATCAATATCCCAAACCACTTCAATGGTATCACTATACCTTTGCTGTTGGATGGCAACATAGCATTGTGCATAGTACAACTCTTGTTTCAACGTGACAGACTCACTGGGATTACTCAGTGAGTATTTTAAAACATCGGAAAGATTTTGTACCATGCTGCTGATATTGTTTTGTAATGAGCCGGCAAGCCGTGATGCTTCCCAATTGATGGTTTCCAGGGTATTGAAGAGGAAGTGAGGATTGATTTGTACTTGCAGCGCCATCAGTTCCAGTGCATTGAACTTACTCTTTTTTTCAATGAGCTGGATTCTTGTTTCCTCATTCGCCACGAACAATCTGATCATTTCTTCAATAAGGTAGCCATATTCATCTTCTCTTCGCACAATGCGTTGGGGAATTGTTTCGCCTTTGGCAGCAGCATCGAGAATTCCAGAAATTACTTC
>Ga0209066_10005974_pt1 | contig 12591 bp, 7 predicted proteins | sample All_14_2_FD_187198 | JGI IMG/M metagenome (GOLD analysis project Ga0209066, IMG submission 187198) | Freshwater microbial communities in response to fracking from Pennsylvania, USA - Allegheny Zone_MetaG_DW_15 (SPAdes) (version 2) ...
TTTTTTTATGTCTTGCCAGGTTGTTGACCGCCAGTTCTATGCTGATGGTTTTGTATTCAGCTTTGAGTTCGTAATATTTTTGAGCGCGATCTGCCTGTTTTTCAAGCTTTTTCAGTTGATCTGCAATTTCAAACAACAGATCCTCTACCCTATCCAGATCTGCAGCAGTAGCTTCAAGTTTTTGCTGGGTCTCATGTTTTCTGGCCTTGTACTTGCTTACCCCGGCTGCTTGCTCAAACATTTTTCGGCGGGCCTGTTCGCGGTCCGAAAGCATATCTTCCACCATGTTCAGGGCGATGATCGCATAGCTATCCGGCCCGATCCCTGTGTCGAGGAAAAGGGAGGTAATGTCCTTTAGGCGGCAGGCTACTCCATTGAGGCGGTATTCACTTTCTCCACTTCTATAAAGGATCCGACTGATCGCAACACTGGTGTAATCGGTCGGCAATACGTTTTTAGTGTTGTCGAAGGTAAGCGTTACCTGGGCCATCTGCCCCTCCTTGCGCTTCTTGGTTCCGTTGAAGATCACCGACGCCATTTTATCGAGGCGCAATTGACTGCTTTTTTGTTCACCCAATACCCAACGGATAGCATCTACCACATTACTCTTGCCGGATCCGTTTGGGCCTACTACTCCCGTAACATCCGCGTTAAAATGCAGGATAGTTTCGTTGGCAAACGATTTAAAACCTTTGATTTCTAGTGATTTAAGCCTCATTTTCTGGACGGTGCACGGGGAGGGTGTTCTGTTTCTGGAAGTTTTACGAAGGCTAATGTTTGGATAGCCCCATGAACTTTACTTTTTTGAACACCAAATTTGTATTCCCTATAAAAAGTGCGCGAAATTAGCGGTTGGGACAGAATTAAGGTCGGGAAGTTTTCAACACTTCGGTACTCATTTCTTGACAAGGTCCTACATTTGACCGTGCAATCTGCTTACAACGACTTTAGACTTTTTTATAACCAGAGCATCTACCCCGAGTTGCTTCATATGGAGTATCGGCGGCGTAGATTGATGCGACTGCTGCTGCTCTCAGGATTCCTGCTTGTGGGAGTAGTACTGCTGCAGGTTTTCCTTTCCATTTTTTTTATTACACTTGCTTTGTTCATTCCCGTTGGACTCTGGATCGCATATTTGTTTTTCCGGGTTCAGGTGTTTGTCAAGGAATTTAAGCCCCGGATCGTAACCTTACTGCTTGATTTTATTGATAACGATGTTAATTTCAAGTTCGACGGGTATGATCCGAAAGGTTTTTTGTCGCCGGAGAAATTTCTGGAAAGCCGCATATTTACGGGTACAGACGATTATTCCGGAGAGGATCTGATCAGAGGACAGGTGCGTGAAACCCCTTTCGAGGCTTGTGAACTTCGGGTAAAGGAATTCTCCGAGGTCCGCAGTCGACTGGACCCCATATTTTCCGGTATTTTTCTCATTGCTGATTACCAACGATGGGATATGCATGGAATGGTTCTTGGACTCCCAGACGCTTACCGAAAATTTCTTAGCCGGAGTGAACGGGCTTTTCATCTGCAAGGCGGTCGTCGGGTAAAAGAAGGGATCATCGCTGAATTTGAAACCGTTTTTGACACCTATGCGACCCCGGATGTACGGATCAAAGAGGTGATTTCAGCTGACTTCCAAAAGGCCGTGCTCCGGTTTCGTCAGCGCTTTCAGGAAGTAAATCGTCAAAAAGAGATCTATTTTTCCATCATTGGCGACAAAATATACCTTGCTCTGAGACAGGACCGAAATCTGCTGGAACCATCGATCTTTGTCAACAATACCAGTTTTGAGGTCATCCAGGAGTTTTATGAAGATTTAAGGCTGTTGTTGGAGCTGGTCATGGAGGTGGATGCCATGAATTAATCATGAACCAAGTTAAACTCTTCAAAAAACAACCTGCCATTGCAAGGTCATCCAAGCCAGGGAAGTTTTCTATTCAAACCTTTTTACATGAATATGCCTCGTATCCTTTTCTTCTTTTTCTGTATCTTTTTAGGCTTTGCATGTTCGTCCCCTAAAAAAGCTCCAACTCCAAAGAATTACACGCCCAAAACAAGGTCTTATAAGTCATTAGCAGAAGCCACTTTTCGTCAAAAGATCGTGGACTACGGCCAGAAATTCGTCGGCACTAACTACAAATACGCGGGTAGAAGTCCAAAAACAGGATTTGACTGCTCGGGTTTTACAAGTTATGTATTGAATGAATTTGGGGTGTTAGTGTCCCCGGCGTCCTCTATTCAGGCCACGGAAGGGCGCCACGTACCTATTGACGAGGTATATCCAGGCGATCTGATATTTTTCGGTGAAAATCGAAAGTCAATCTCTCACGTTGCCCTCGTGGTAAAAAACGATGATAACGGAATTGTGTGCGTCCACAGCACCACGAGTCGCGGGGTGATCGTAGAAAATGTAAGTACTTCAAGTTACTGGAAACCGAAAATACTTTTTGCGAGAGACGTAATCTCTGAGGATTGAATGGAGATTAGAACCTGGTATATAAAGCTTCCAGGATACGTTGCATTTCTTCTTTCCAGGCACGACTGCTGCCCACTATGTTGTTGTGCATAAAGCTGAATATCAGCACTTTGCCACTTTTACAAACCACATAGCCGCTTAGGCATTGAACCCCACTCATCCCTCCGGTTTTTGCGTAAACATAAGGTTTGTGGTCCTTTCCGGCATATCGGTCAGAGATCGTACCACTCACCCCTCCGGCAGGAAACAAGGAAAAAAGCCGTTCGCGGGACTGCTCTTTCCAAAGTTTCTGTAAAACCAGCGCGATACTCTTAGGGGTCATTAAATTATAGCGGGACAGGCCAGATCCGTCCACCCACTTAGGCCGTTGTGGTAGCTCTGCTAAAACGCTGTCAAGCATCCACTGGATCATGGTATCCTGCTTGAGCTGGTCAAATTTTACCCCGGCGCTTACCATCAGCATTTGTTCAGCGATGAAGTTGTCGCTTTGGTGCATCATACGCCGAAGTACTGTATCCATTGGAGTAGAATACAGGGTACGCCAATTCCGGGCCTTTTCAAACCCTTTTTGAATGGTTTCGATGGAATATGCTTCAAATCCGGCGGAAACTGTGTCCATCAATAAAAACCTTGTTAGACTTGAGGCGTTCGCAATTGGGGTTTGAATCGTATCGATTGCTCTCGTTTCCGGCCATAAATAATAATGATTAGAGTATAACCCGAACGGATAGTTCTCCAAAACTTGTTTTTCAATGAACATGGGTTGGAAAAACGGAGGATCGACCCGTCTTTTAGTACTGTCCGAGTGGTTATAAATCGTTATCAACCCGCCATAAATGGGTAGATCCGATCGTTCGGGAGAGAAGGAATAGGTAGCATCATCCCAGGCCCAGCCCGGACCGAGTCGAGCGTCTTTTATCGGCTTGGTGATGACAAAACGTTGTCTAAGCGAGTCCGCTTTGAATTTTTGAAAAACGGACTGCCATGAACTGAATGCCGGATTTAAAAAGGTTGGATCTCCGGTGCCTCGATATATGAAAGCATTTTCGAGTTGAATTACCTGTAGTCCAGGAACAGAGTCTTTCAGAACCTCCAGGCAGGTGGCCAGGGTCAATATTTTGGTGTTGGAAGCCGGTGTGAAATATCGATTGCTATTGTATTCCACCAACGTTCTCCCTTCGGAAGGATCGAGCAAGGTAAACCCGGTAAAAGCCTTTGAAAAAACGGGGGAATGGGCTATTTCTCTCCTTATTTTCAGGGCTGAGCGGGTATCTCTGTCTTTGAAAATACTACAAGAGGAAAGGAGGAGGACGCTCCAGAACAATTGAAAAAGGAGGAACTTTGAATAAAAGTTTATTTCCCACAACGCCACTACGACACGACGTTTTTGTCCCTCCATTGTAGCGCTGTAGGGTTGTATGAGGCTCCTTTTCTTCATGGTTATTACGTCCTTTCTTTTGTCAATTTATTAGACTCACACAACTACACCACGAGTAAGCCTCACACAACGCCACTACGACACAACGATTTTGTTACTCATGTTGTGGCGTAGTGCGAGGCTCCTTTTCTTCATGGTTACGTCCTTTCTTTCGTCAATTTATTAGAAACACACAACGACACAACGACACCACGAGTAAGCCTCACACAACGCCACTACGACACAACGATTTTGTTACTCATGTTGTGGCGTAGTGCGAGGCTCCTTTTCTTCATGGTTACGTCCTTTCTTTCGTCAATTTATTAGACTCACACAAAGCCACAACGAGTAAGTCTCACACAACGCCACTACGACACAACGATTTTGTTACTCATGTTGTGGCGTAATGCGAGGCTCCTTTTCTTCATGGTTACGTCCTTTCTTTCGTCAATTTATTAGACTCACACAACGACACCACGAGTAAGCCTCACACAACGCCACTACGACACAACGATTTTGTTACTCATGTTGTGGCGTAGTTCGAGGCTCCTTTTCTTCATGGTTACGTCCTTTCTTTCGTCAATTTATTATACTCACACAACGACACCACGCTGTTGTTACCCTAATGGCGTAAAGGCTTTGATTGAGGCTCCACGTTGTGTCGTTGTGGCGTTGTGTGAGACTAACTCGTTGTGTCGTTGTGGCGTTGTGTGAGACTAACTCGTTGTGTCGTTTGAGACTAACTCGTTGTGTCGTTGTCTGAGGCTTCCCTCCCCATCTTTACCCCTTTTTAGTCGCCAATTTACTATTCGAAAACCCGTACCCAAAGTAGATGACCAAACCAACCAACAGCCAGACAAAGAACCCAAACCAGCTTTTGGAAGGAATTTGTGCCATCATATATAAACAGGATACCAGACCCAGAATTGGAATCAGGGACAGGTTATGTCGGAATGCAAGCCAGGCCATGACCAAACAGGTTATAATAAACAACCACATTGGAATCTTGTGTTTGAACAAGTGGAATCCGGATTCAAATTTCGAGTCGTCCGGGAGGGCCATCGCTTCTACCGTTTGTTGGTAGGTATCGCCATCAAGCCCATCCAGATAGGTTGCAATTACCCCCTCTGCAGAGGCAAATCCAACACTATCCCGTGCCATGAGGAAGTTTTGGAGTGCAGGCACCTCACTTTCAGGGACGTTGGCAAGCAGATCTTCCACCCCGTACATCTGACGTTCGTTGGACAACCAGGCTTTTGTTTCCGCTTCATATTGTGTGAATAAAAATGCCGATGCTCCAACCAATGCAAGCGGAAAGATCCATTTTGCATTCAAGTAAGGGGTACGGAATTTGCCTCGTGGTCCATCCGGCTGTATCTGCAATTTTAAAACGCCTCCACAGACCAGCACAAAGGCAAACAAAGTGCCCATACTGCAAAGATCCAGGACTGTATCACTGGGAATGAACAACATAGGAACCACCACAAAGAACCCGGTAACAATGGTGGCGAAGGTTGGAGTCCTGTACTTAGGGTGAATATAGGAGAAGCGTTTAGGCAACAAACCGTCGCGGCTCATGGTCATCCAGATACGCGGCTGGCCCAGTTGAAACACCAGAAAAACTCCTGCCATGGCTACCACCGCACTCACCGCAATGATCCCCGAAAACCATTTAAGATTGATCTTATCAAAAACATAGGCCAATGGATCGTTGACATCCAGTTCCTTATAATTTACCATGCCCGTAAGCACGAGGGCAATGATGATGTACAATACGGTACAAATAATGATCGAATACACCATTGCACGGGGTAAATCCCGCTGCGGATTCTTACACTCCTCTGCAGTGGTAGAAAGTGCATCAAACCCGATATAGGCAAAGAAAACAGAGGATACCCCTGCCATCACTCCACCAAATCCGTTTGGAACGAAGGGGTGCCAGTTGTCTACGTTCACATAACCAGCCCCCACAATGATCACCAGGAGCACAACGATCAACTTAAGAACCACCATGACATTGCCCGCCGTTTTGGATTCTTTCATTCCGATGTAAACCAGCGCAGTAATAAGAATGGACATGACTATTGCCGGAATATCCAGAATCATGCGCAGGCTGCCCAACATCGGGGCAGATTTCCAGGCATTGTAGTTTTCCACTTGTGACTGTGAAAGCGCTTCTATCGTTTTTCCGCCCTTGAAAAGCGCGGTAGCTTCCTCAAAACCGGCATGCGCTGACACATAATCCGTGGTGGCCCAGGCGGGGATATGCCAACCGGCACTCTCGCAGAGGCTGGTAAAATAACCTGACCAGGATACTGCTACGGTGATATTTCCAACCGCATATTCCATGACCAAAGCCCAACCGATGATCCAGGCCACCAGTTCGCCAAAGGCAACATAGGAATAGGTGTAGGCACTGCCCGATACCGGAAGCATGGAGGCGAATTCTGCGTACGCAAATGCAGCAAATCCGCAGGCCAGGGCCGTAAAAATGAAGAGAAAAACAACGGCAGGGCCACCATTGTAACTTGCTGAACCGATGGTACTGAAAATACCTGCGCCAATGATGGCAGCAATACCAAACGCGGTTAGATCGCGAACCCCCAGATTTTTGTCGAGACCACCCGCACCATGGATCTCTTCGTTTTGCGCCGTGTTGATGGCGTCATGCACTGATTTCTTGCGAAAAAGATTGTCTAAAAAAGCCATACAGGATTGAATAAGGTTTTGCCGATTTGCGCGGCAAAGTAGGGCTTTGTTCAAAAATCCTTACGGTTTCAGGGCCGTCTTTTCCATAATTGCGATTTCAGATCCTTCAGCAACAAAAACAGAGGTAGGTGGACCCGATAAAAAAGGCTCGAATGCCGTCCCATACAAACTTCCAAAGTCGCCGGAAATCTCGTGAGCGCGTACTTTATACACATCCCAGCGCGGGTGTTGTACCTGGTACTCATTGGTGCTAAGTTTGCCGGCGCGAGCATATCCCCAATAATGCTCGGTGATGAATTCTTCCTCACTCCCCGTCGCAATTGGTTGAGCAACAGGATCTGTCACGGCTGCCATTTTATACCTGGTTTCTTTAAAAAACGGCTGCCATTCATAAGAAATCAAATGCTCTCCGTCTTTCAGATCCCAGGTGTGCCACATCCGATGGGTCTCATAACTTTCCCGGTAAACCAGATTAGCCACGAGAGAGATCGCCGGTTTAGGAACAATTTCTTTGATAAAAACAGCTCCGCGGCGCCATGAATCCCCTACCCTTCTTCGGACATAAAACCGAAGATTGGCTTCCTCAAAATCACGGTGAAAAGGAATGGGGACCCCAAGCAGTTTGGTCTTTAAAAACATAAAACCAACCAGACTGACGTAGCATCGGCCATTCCAAAAATCCAACTCAGTGCCCCAGGGGACGAAAGGTTCGAGCAACTCAGGGGGCACCACGTAGTTTGCCATCATGAGTTTGCGCCACTCTGCAGTCAGGAAGGCCATGGTTGGGGGTATTTGGTGAATGGGTGACAGAAAAAAATAGCGTCTGGTGGATCGGTAATTGGTCCATAGATCATCGGTTTATTGCACTATAAAGCATCCTTCATCAGAAATCCTTAAGTATGCAGGGGTGGTAAAATCCACCTAAAACCAAACATCCATGTGCCAATCACCCATTCACCAGACACTTTAAAAACGTATTTTAAGATACATACGCCTCCATCGGAGGGCAGGTACATACCAAATTCCGATCACCGAAGGCCTGGTCAATACGACCCACAGTTGGCCAGAATTTGAAGCCCTGACGGAGATAAGGCAACGGATAAACCGCTTTTTCACGGGAATATTTATGGTCCCAGGTATCTCCGGTTGCTATATCGCAGGTATGTGGTGCATTATGAACCGGGTTGTCTTCCAGGTCATATTCTCCCCGGGCAATCGCATCAATTTCTTCGCGAATGGCCAGAAGCGCATCACAGAAACGGTCGAGCTCCGCCTTGCTTTCGCTTTCGGTGGGTTCGATCATGATGGTACCTGCTACCGGGAACGACAAGGTTGGAGCGTGAAAACCATAATCCATCAGGCGTTTGGCAATATCTTCAGCACCTACCAGTGATTTGAACGGACGCATATCCACGATCATTTCATGGGCACAACGACCATTTTCTCCGGTGTACAGGATCTCATAAGCACCTTCCAGACGCGCCTTCATATAATTCGCGTTCAGAATGGCGTATTTGGTCGCATTTGTAACGCCTTCAGCGCCCAGCATACGGATATAAGCGTAGGAGATCAACAGAATACTGGCACTTCCCCAAGGGGCTGCTGAGATCGCGGTGGTACCTTTTTCTCCACCGGTTTCCACCAATACGTGTTTAGGCAGATATGGAGCGAGGCTGTCGTTGCAGCAGATCGGACCCATGCCTGGACCACCGCCACCGTGTGGAATAGCAAAGGTTTTGTGCAGATTCAGGTGACAAACATCTGCGCCAATGACTGCCGGGCTGGTGAGGCCGACTTGTGCATTCATGTTCGCACCATCCATATAGACCTTTCCACCGTGTTGGTGAATGATGTCGCAGATTTCTTTGATACTGGTCTCAAACACCCCGTGGGTAGATGGGTAGGTCACCATCAGGCAGGAAAGATTGGTCGAGTGTTCTACTGCTTTTGCTTTAAGGTCTTCCACGTCAATGTTCCCACGCTCATCACAGGCTACGACCACCACTTCCATGCCGGCCATGACCGCAGAGGCTGGGTTTGTTCCGTGAGCTGAGGAAGGAATAAGGGATACGTTACGGTGTGCCCCTCCGGTCGCCTGGTGATAGGCCCGAATGGCCATGAGACCAGCATATTCACCTTGCGCTCCGCTGTTGGGTTGCAAAGAACAAGCCGTAAAGCCGGTGATTTCGCAAAGATATTGCTCCAATTCGCGGATGATCTGCGCATAACCTTTGGTTTGATCCGCTGGTTGGAATGGGTGCATATTTGACCAGTGTTCCCAACTAACCGGGATCATTTCTGAAGCTGCGTTCAACTTCATGGTGCACGAACCCAGGGAGATCATGGAGTGTACCAAGGAAAGGTCCCGGTTCTCCAAACGCTTTATATAGCGCATCATGTCGCTTTCCGTATGGTAAGTATTGAACACCGGGTGCGTCAGATACTTGCTTTCACGGGTTAAAGGAGTTGCCTCACTTTTTACTTTAACGATCTGACTGTTAATGCCAAATACCTTCAAAATATCATTCAGGTCGGCATCGGTGGTCGTTTCATCCAGTGCGATCTGTAAGGCATCTTTTTCGTAAAAGAAATTGATCCCTGCAGCCTCTGCTTTTTTCCGAACTTCAGCCAGGTGATTTTCAGCGAGTTCAACGCGGAGTGTATCAAAGAACTGAGCATTGGTTTGTTTGAAACCTGCGCTGCTTAGAGCGGCTGAAAGTGCCGCCGCCATATCGTGGGCGCGTTGTGCGATGCCTCTGATCCCTTCCGGACCATGGTAAACAGCATACATCGCGGCCATGTTTGCGAGGAGTGCCTGAGCCGTACAAATGTTAGAGGTCGCTTTTTCGCGACGGATATGCTGCTCACGGGTTTGTAGAGCCATCCGCAAGGCACGATTACCATGTTTATCCACCGAAACTCCTATGATCCGGCCCGGAATCTGACGTTTGAAATCTTCTGCACAAGCAAAAAAGGCTGCATGTGGTCCACCATAACCAAGTGGAACCCCAAAGCGCTGGGTATTCCCGACTGCGACATCAGCACCCCATTCTCCGGGAGGAGTCAACAAGGCCAGGGAAAGCAGATCAGCAGCTACGCAGACATAGGCGCCGTTCGCCTTTGCCTTTTCAACAAAGGCGCGGTAGTCCTGAACATTTCCCTGACTATCAGGGTATTGCAGGATCACACCAAAGGTTTTGGCAGAAAAATCATACGATTTCCAATCGCCGATTTTAAGCACTATACCATGGGGCAATGCACGGGTTTTGAGCAGATCGATGGTTTGTGGAAGCACCGTGTTGGATACGAAGAACTCATTGGCTTCTTCACCGGACTTGGCGCGCTTGTTCTTTTCATTATAGAACATATTCATGGCCTCTGCAGCAGCAGTACCCTCGTCCAACAGACTGGCATTGGCGATTGGCATTCCTGTCAGGTCGCTCACCATGGTCTGGAAATTAAGCAGGCTTTCCAATCGGCCTTGAGCGATCTCAGCCTGGTACGGCGTGTACTGGGTGTACCAGCCTGGATTGCTAAACAAATTACGGAGGATCACCGGTGGAGTGATCGTACCGGAATAACCCATACCAATGTAATTCCGCATCACCCGATTCAGCTCAGCGGCTTTTTTCAGGTCCTGCAGATATTCAAATTCAGACTGTACGGGTGGAAGGCTAAGTGGCTTTTTTAGGCGAATGGCACTTGGCACAGTTTGCTCAATCAGTTCGTCTAATGATTTGACGTTCAGCACTTTGAGCATTTCTTGTGTTTCAGATTCGCTGGGGCCGATATGCCGACGCTCGAAGCGGTCGGGGTGAGGAAACAAACTCATAGATAATGAGTGATTGGGTGAATGAGTGAATAAGAGAACATACTCTATGAAGATGTTGGAGATTTCCTGTCCTTGCTAAAACGGACAAAAAAGTACTTTTTAGGTCAATGTAGAAAATCTCAAACAGGGTCTAAAAGCGCCGCGAAGGTAGGAATGTTCAGGCAGAATTTGAGGCTGGTTTTTGTTTATACCGCCTCCAAATTTCAATCAGGAAATATGCGGCTAACAGGCTGTACTCAAGGGTAATCCATCCAAAGTTTTCCCGAAAACCACCATCGTTATAATGGCTGTAAGAGCAGGCTACTAAACCGGACCAGACCAGCAGGAACCGCCAATGGGTGAGGAATGAAAAAGCCAAAGGGACCGCCAGGTACCAGGGCTGAACCGTCGCTGACAAAAGAAGGTAAAGGAAGAGAGCAAAGAGGATGGAGCTGCTTAGGGGCCTCAGGAAATCATTTTTTGTAAATGGTTGTGTGCGCCCTGCTATGATCAATACTCCTAACAGGGTTATTCCACCCAAGACCGGCCCAGAAAACTCGCCAATATCCCAACCGATCTTTGAAAACCCGATCTCCCTCACGAGGTAGTAGATACTTGCATTGAACTGGAATTTTCTGAAATAAAGGTCAAGACTGTCCAAAATATTGGGTAAAACAGCCAAAAGCGGAGCAAAAAGCACCAGAGATACCCCCGTAAATAAGGCCATGAATCTAAGCCCTTTCCAAAATCCCAGCCAGCGCCATAGGATGGGCAATAACATGATGGGCAACATTTTACTGGCTGTGGCCAGCGCCCAATAGAGGGCGCCTTTGGATAAACTCCCCTTTTGAAGGGCTACAATGCCAGCAAAAAGGAAAAAGATCATAGCCCCCTCGAAATGGCAGTTACCCGTAATCTCAAGGATGAGCAGTGGGTTGAGTGCATACAGGAGGGCGCCTTTTGAGGTTCCTAATTTATGCCACGGGTCGCTTACCCGGTTTTGCTGGTGGGTGTTTGGGGGCGCTTGGTCCATCAAGCCCAAAAGACGGATCGTACCGATCTCACAAACCAACAAAAACAATTTCAGGATGAATACTCCGCCCAGGATACTGTTCGGAAAGGACCAAACGGCCAAGGCGAATACGGCCTGACAAACCGGGGGATATACCGTATAATATCCTTGCGAATTGAGTTTGGAAAATAACTCTGGGGTGATCCCGTCGGGGAGGATCTGGTGCTCAATAAAATAAACAGGTGTATGGAGAAACGGGTGAATTCCGGCAGCAGTAAGGTGCCCATCCCAGAGAAACCTTGCGTAATCGTCTGATAGGTTCGGGATGCTGAACAATAGCAATACGCGCAAGCCAATCCCTAACCAGATCAAATTCCGGATCTGAAGGCTGGAAAACTGCTTTTTAGGATCAAACAGCAACCAGAGATAACCCGCAAAAAATGCCGCGTAGGCGCTTGCAAACGTCAGAAAATCGGTGCGTTGAACGAAATAACCTATAAAAATGGTCAGGCCTGCAAAAAAAACACTCGTTCCGGGTAGCAGAAATCGATGGAGCATGGTGCGAAGATACAAGGAGCCGTCATGCCAGTGGACAGCAGACCATTTTTTGAACTAATTGGTAAATTTTATCATTTTTGCCACTCGAATGAAAAAAATCCGCGCGTTTATCCGGCTGTTCTATTTTGCAGGCTACACCATGTTGCGGGTCGCTCAGATCACCCTCAGCAGTTTGGTATTGGGTGAAAACCTCCACCGATCCATGCGTATTCGAAAAAGTTGGGCGCGGCATCTATTGCCAGCCATTGGCGTTCGGATCCGAACAGCGGGTACTCCACCTGATTTCCCCTGTATCCTGATGGGCAACCATCGTTCTTATCTGGATCCGATCATTTTGATCTGTTCCGTCAATGCTTTTCCGGTGTCAAAGGCGGAGGTGGCCTCCTGGCCAGTGATCGGTTATGGCGCTAAATTATCCGGGGTGCTTTTTTTGAAAAGGGAAAGTGCATCCAGTAGAAAGCGAACCCTGGATGGAATTGCCAAAAAGTTACGGGAAGGTTTCCCGGTCATTTTGTTCCCGGAAGGGACCACCCATTCCAAGCCAACCACCATTCCTTTTAAATCAGGCGGCTTTAAACTGGCCGCAGCAGAGCACGTTCCTATTG
>Ga0209066_10005975_pt1 | contig 12588 bp, 6 predicted proteins | sample All_14_2_FD_187198 | JGI IMG/M metagenome (GOLD analysis project Ga0209066, IMG submission 187198) | Freshwater microbial communities in response to fracking from Pennsylvania, USA - Allegheny Zone_MetaG_DW_15 (SPAdes) (version 2) ...
GCATGCAGGTGGCCTACCAGGGCGCCCAGTCGCTGATCGAACAGATGCGGCAGGGCGCGCCGTTCGCCGCCGTGGCCCGCCAGTTCTCCGCCTCGCCGACCGCCGCCAATGGCGGGGACGCCGGCTGGATCAGCGCCGGCGAGATGCCGACCGAAGTCGACGCGGTGCTCGACCAGCTGCGGCCGGGCCAGCTGTCGCCGCCGATCGCGACGCAGGACGGGGTTTACATCATCTACCTGCGCGACAAGCGCGCCGGGTCGAACGTGACGATGGTCAGCCTCAAGCAGATCGCCGTACCGCTGGCCGAGGACGCTCCGGCCGAACAGGTGCAGGCCGCCGCCGCGACCCTCGAGGCCCTGCGCGTCCGGTTGGAGTCGATGCTGGACGAGCGGGACCTGGTGGACGACGAGGACTTCGCCGAGGCGCTCATCGAGGCGGAGGAGATCGAGGGCGACCTGCTCGACGAGATCCTGGCCGCGGACGAGGGCGACGAGGAGGCAGACGAGGCACCTGCTTCCATCGACCGGAAGAAGCTCCTCGAGGAGATCGACATCCTCGGTCGACTCGCCGCCTGGGCGCGCCGCATAGGGGTCGACACCAAGTCGCGGGCGCTGCTTCAGGCCCTGGAGATCGGCTTTGCGCAGATGGCCACGACGGGCGCGGCACGCAAGGCCCTGGTCTTCACCGAGTCCCGCCGCACCCAGGACTATCTCAAGACTTTCCTCGAGTCGCAGGGCTACCAGGGCCAGGTCGTCCTGTTCAACGGTACGAACTCGGGGCCGGAAGCGACGGCCATCTACGCCGCCTGGGCCGAGATGAACCGCCAGACCGGGCGCGCCTCGGGCTCGCGGGCCGTGGATGTGCGCACCGCGCTCATCGAGCACTTCCGCGACCAGGGCACCATCCTGCTGGCTACCGAGGCGGCGGCCGAGGGCATCAACCTGCAGTTCTGCTCGCTGGTCGTGAACTACGATCTGCCCTGGAATCCCCAGCGCGTCGAGCAGCGCATCGGGCGCTGCCATCGCTATGGCCAGAAGCACGATGTCGTGGTCGTCAACTTCCTGAACGAGCGGAACCAGGCCGATCGCCGGGTCCTCGAGCTCCTGATCGAGAAGTTCAGCCTCTTCAGCGGCGTCTTCGGAGCCTCCGACGAAGTCCTGGGCAGCATCGAGTCGGGGGTCGACTTCGAGAAGCGCATCTTTGCCATCTACCAGGAGTGTCGCACGACCGCCGAGATCGACGCGGCGTTCAGCCGGCTCCAGGCCGAGATGGACGAACAGATCCGCTCCCGCCTGGACGAGACCCGCCGCAAGCTCTTCGAGCACTTCGACGAGGACGTGCACCAGCGGCTGCGCATGCAGCTCGCCGACGCCAGGGCTCAGCTCGACCGCGTGGGCCAGAGGTTCTGGTCGCTCACGCGCTACATGCTGGCCGGGCGCGCCCGATTCGACGACGGGGCCCTCGCCTTCGACCTCGAACGGCCCCCCCGCGAAGGCATCCCCAAGGGGCGCTACCACCTGATCTCCAAGTCCCACCCTCGCACCGATTCAGACGGAGGCGAGGAGGCGAGTCGCTTCCTCTACCGCCTGTCCCACCCCCTGGGCGAGCACGTGGTTGATGGCGCCAAGGCCCTCGACACGCCGGCCGCCGAGTTGGTCTTCGACGTGGCGCATCACCCGACGAAGCTTTCGGTCGTAGAGGCCTTGCGGGGGAAGCGCGGCTACCTGACGCTGACCCGCCTTGCGATTGATTCGTATGACCGGGAGGAGTATCTTCTCTTCTCGGGCTTCGACGAAAGCGGTGTCTCTCTCGACCAGGAAACGATGGAGAAGCTTTTCCTCTGCGCGGCATGCGCCGCGGATGCAGTCCAGAACCCGGCTGCGGTGGCGGAACGGCTGGCCGCGGAGGCCAGGCTTCACGCTCAGGCCACGATCAGCCGCTCGCTGGAGCAGAATAGCAGGCACTTCAACGAGGCTCGGGAGAAGCTCGAGAAGTGGGCCGACGACCTGGTGCTCTCAGCCGAGAAGGCGCTGGCCGACACCAAGGAGCAGATCAAGGCCCTTCGCCGGCAGTCTCGGCAGGTGACGACCCTGGAAGAGCAGCACCAGATCCAGGAGAAGATCCAGAGGCTGGAGCGCCAGCAGCGCCGCCAGCGCCAGGAGATCTTCAAGGCCGAAGACGAGATCATGGAGAAGCGCGACGAGCTGATCGACCAACTCGAGAAGCGTCTCGCGCAACGCACCGAGTCGGAGACCCTGTTCACCATTCGCTGGGCCGTCGGATAGGCGCGTCACCGGCAGGCCCCAGGACACGAGGACGAGACACCGGATGAACCAGAAGTACGAGAAGCTGAATAACCTGTTGAAGGAGCTGTTCCAGCTCGACCAGCCCGACCTGGACTTCGGACTCTATCGCGTCATGCACGCGAAGAGCGCCGAGGTGACGCAATTCCTCGACAAGGACCTGCTGCCGCAGGTGCAGGCAGCGTTCGGCCAGTACAAGACCGCGGACAAGGCCGAGATCGAGAAGGAGCTGGCTAAGGTCATCGCGGGCATCGAGGCCGCAGGCATGGACCCCGCGGGGTCGCCCAAGGTCAACGAGCTGCGTGTCAGGCTCAAGAGCGACGCCGTGGATGTGGGCGCCCTGGAGGGCGAGGTCTACGACCACCTGTTCAGCTTCTTCCGCCGGTACTACTCGGACGGCGACTTCCTCAGCAAGCGCGTCTACAAGTCTGGCGTCTACGCGATCCCCTACGAGGGCGAAGAGGTCAAGCTGCACTGGGCCAACGCGGACCAGTACTACATCAAGACCAGCGAGTACCTGCGCGACTATTGCTTCCGCTTGCGGCCGGACGACAAGAAGGATCCCCTGCGCGCGCACTTCCGGCTGGTGGACGCCGCTGAGGGCGAGCACGGCAACGTCAAGGCCGCCGAGGGCAAGGACCGCGTCTTTCTCCTGGCGGCGGGGGGCACGACGGGCACTGACTTCCTGGCTTTGGAGGACGGCGAGCAGGGCCAAGAGCTGGTCCTCCGCTTCGAGTACCGGCCGGCGACCCTCACCGACTGGCCCGAGGCCGCCCGCAAGGGCAAGACGAAGCCGCCGGTTCAGAAGGACCTGACCGCGAGTGCGGCCCACCGGGTGCTGGCGGTGGACGCGGCGGCCTTCGCCCCGTGGATCGCCGCCCTGCGCAGCACGCTGGCGCCGACAGAGAAGGACAGGACCCGGACGGCCCTGGAGAAGCACCTCGACAGCTACACCAAGGTCAACACCTTCGACTACTTCATCCACAAGGACCTCGGGGGCTTCCTGCGCCGCGAGCTGGACTTCTACATCAAGAACGAGGTCATGCACCTCGACGACATCGAGAACGAGAGCGTGCCCCGGGTCGAGCAGTACCTCTCGAAGATCAAGGTCATCCGCCGCATCGCAGGCAAGGTCATCGACTTCCTGGCCCAGCTCGAGGAGTTCCAGAAGAAGCTGTGGTTGAAGAAGAAGTTCGTGGTGGAGACGTCCTGGTGCGTCCGCGTGGGCTGCATCCCGGAGGAGTTCTACGCTGAGATCGCCGCCAACGAGGCCCAGCGCGAGGAGTGGGGGAGGCTCTTCGCCATCGATAGCCTTCCACAGGACCTGGAGAGGCCGTCATACAGCGCGCCCCTCTCCGCGGACTTCATGCAGGCCCACCCGACTTTGGTGGTGGACACCCGGCACTTCGCGGGTGATTTCACGGCCCGGCTGCTGGAAACCGTCGGCGACATCGACGAGCAAGTGGACGGAGTGCTGGTGCATAGCGAGAACTTTCAGGCACTGAGACTATCTCAGTCCCGATACGGCGCCCGTGTTGACGGCATCTTCATTGATCCTCCTTACAACACGGGGAGGGGCGACTTCAATTACAAAGATGGATATCAACATTCAACGTGGCTCTGCATGATGGATGGAGTACTTTGCGTCGCCAGGGCTTTAATGGCAGATGCATCAATGCTTGCCGCAACGATCGATGATGGTGAGCAAAGGACGCTTGCAGTCCTGGGCTGCATGGTGTTTGGGGAAGCTAATTTTATTGCCAATGCAATATGGGAAAAGAAGTACGCGCGACAAAATGATGCAACCCACTTCAGCATATCCCATGACCACGTGCTGGTATACTCACGAGATGCCAAACACTGGGCCCCGTCACCCTTACCGCGAAGTGCGGCGTCGGCTGCCAACTACAGAAACCCAGACAACGACCCACGGGGGCCTTGGCAATCGGTGGTCTACACTTGCAACAAGACTGCCGACGAACGTCCAAATCTGTATTACGCGGTCAAGCATCCGCAAACCGAAGAAGAGATCTGGCCGGACCGTTCGCGCGTGTGGGCATACGAACCAGGGACCCACCAAAGACATGTTGGGGAGAAGAGACTTCATTGGGGGCGCGGGGCAGACCCAAAACCCCGATTGAAGGTCTTCCTAAGTGAACTCAATGAAGGTGTCGTTCCGACCAGTTTATGGCCACGAGATGAGGTTGGAGATAATCAGGATGCTGTCCGTCTCCTCCAGACTTTGTTCGGACAGGTTCCATTCCCGACTCCGAAGCCGACAGCCCTAATTGAGCGTGCAGTTCGGCTGGCGGGAAACCAGTTCGCCACGACTCTCGACTTCTTCGCGGGCTCCGGCACCACCGGCCACGCCGTCATCAACCTCAACCGTGAGGACGGCGGGCGCCGCAAGTTCATCCTGGTGGAGATGGGCGACTACTTCGACACGGTGCTGCTGCCGCGCCTGAAGAAGGTCGCCTTTGCGCCCGAATGGAAGGACGGCAAACCCAAGCGGTTGGCCACTCCCGAGGAGGCCGACCGAAGCCCGCGGGTCATGAAGGTGGTGCGCCTCGAATCCTACGAGGACGCCCTCAACAACCTCGAGACCCGGCGCACCAGTGCCCAGCAGAGCCTGCTCGACGGGGTGGAGGCCCAGGGCGAGGACGGCCTGAAGGAGCAATACCTTCTGCGCTACATGCTCGAGGTCGAGACGCGCGGAAGCCAGTCGCTGCTCAACGTGCAGGCCTTCCAGGATCCCACGGCCTACCGGCTCAAGGTCAAGCGGCCAGGCTCGGACGAGAGCCGCGAGGTCAACGTCGACCTGTTGGAGACCTTCAACTGGTTGATCGGCCTCACCGTCCAGCACATCGCCGCCCCCCAGACGTTCAGCGCGGCCCTCGAGAAGGACAGCGAAAAGCGACTTCGCCTGAAGGGCCGCCTCAGGCAGGACGCCGAGGGCCTCTGGTGGTTCCGCACCGTGTCCGGCGTCACGCCGGACGGTCGCAAGACCCTGGTCATCTGGCGCAAGCTCACAGGCGACCCGGAGCGGGACAACCTGGTGCTCGACGAGTGGTTCGGCCGGCAGGGCTACTCTAGCAAGGACAGCGAGTTCGACCTGATCTACGTAAACGGCGGCAACAACCTCGAGAACCTCAAAGCCCCGGACGACACCTGGAAGGTCCGCCTGATCGAGGAGGACTTCCGCCGCCTGATGTTCGAGACCGGGAGCCTCTGACGTGGCCGCGAAGAAGTCCGCCGGCGGCAAGGGCAAGCCCCGGCTCCCCTTCGCCTACAAGCTGGTGCTCAACCAGTGGCTCCTATCGCTCTTCCAGGTCAAGAGCTTTGAAGACCTGGCCGAATCGCTGCGGAACGAAGCGCTGGAAGGGTTGGACGAGAATAACGTCCACCGCTTCCACCACGCGCTCACCGCCCAGCTCTTCAACCTGACCCAGCTTCCCACGGAGCTCCTGCTGGAATACGATCAGAACATCGTCCGGCATACCCAGCGCCTGAACGAGCGCCGTCTCGCCCACGGCCAGGAACCCTTGGTCTGGAAGTATTTCCAGTACCTGGCCCTGCTCTTCACCGAGATCTACCTGGATCGTTACTTCCGCAATCCCCAGGCGCTCCTGGCCTCGCTGAACGACCAGATTGCGCTGTACAACACGGACAAGCCTGAGGCCGACCAGGTTGAGCCCCTGGACGCGGAGGCGGAAGCTTGGCCGCAGCTCAACAAGCTCTCCTTCTGGATGGCCACGGGCAGCGGCAAGACCCTGCTGATGCACGCCCACATCCTGCAGTTCCAGCACTACCTGGAGAAGCACGGGCGCCGGCGGGAGCTGAACCGCATCATCCTGCTGACGCCGAACGAGGGTCTGTCGCAGCAGCACCTGCGCGAGTTCGAGATCGCGGGGGTAGAGGCCGAACTCTTCAACAAGGACGGGCGCGGCCTCTTTGCGGGCCAGGCGGTCGAGATCGTGGAGGTCACCAAGCTCCGGGACGACATGGGCGCCACGACGGTGGCCGTGGACGCCTTCGAAGGCAACAACCTGGTGCTCGTGGACGAGGGCCATCGGGGCACCTCCGGAGGCGGCGCTGGGGTCTGGATGGGCTACCGCAACGCGCTCTGTGAAAAGGGCTTCTCCTTCGAGTACTCGGCCACGTTCGGGCAGGCGGTCAAGGGCAACCAGAGCCTCACCGGACTCTACGCCAGGAACGTCCTCTTCGATTACTCGTACCGCTATTTCTACGGCGACGGCTTCGGCAAGGACTACCAGATCCTGAACCTCGACCAGGCCACGCAGCGGGAAGACGAACACCTGAAACTCTACCTCACGGCCTGCCTCCTCTCGTTCTTCCAGCAACAGCGGCTCTATCGGGAGCGAGAGGGCGTCTTCCGACCCTTCCAGATCGACAAGCCCCTGTGGATCTTCGTCGGCGGCAGCGTCACCGCCACGCTGGCGACCCGCGACGCCTCGGACATCGTGGAGATCCTGCAGTTCCTGGAACGCTACGTGGTCGACCGGGCGGGCAGCATCCAGCGCATCGAACGGGTTCTGCACCAGGGGCTCGTCACCACCACTGGGAGGGACCTCTTCGCCGGGCGCTTCGCGTATCTCAATGAGACAGGCCTGTCGGCCACCCAGGTCTTCGAGGAGTCTCTGGAGACGCTCTTCAACGCCCCGGGCGGGGGCCGGCTCTACGTGGAGAACCTGAAGGGCGTGACAGGAGAGGTCGCGCTGCGGCTGGGTGCCGAGAACGAAGCCTTCGGTGTCATCAACGTCGGCGACGACGCCAAGCTGGTGAAGCTCTGCGAGGAGAATGGCCTCGCCACTGGCGAACGCGAATTCTCGGGATCCCTGTTTCACGAGATCAGCCGACCCCACTCGCCCGTGAATCTGCTGATCGGCTCGAAGAAGTTCACCGAGGGTTGGTCGAGCTGGCGCGTCTCGACCATGGGCCTGATGAACGTCGGCAAGGGCGAGGGGGCCCAGATCATCCAACTCTTCGGACGCGGCGTGCGGCTGAGGGGCTATGAGCTGAGCCTCAAGCGCAGCAGCAAGACCCAGCTTCCCGAGGGCGTCGAACGCCCCAAGCATATCCGCGCGTTGGAGACGCTGGGCATCTTCGGCATCCATGCCGACTACATGGCCAACTTCCGCGACTTCCTCGAAGAGGAGGGCCTTCCCACCAACGATGAGCGCATCGAGGTCCTGTTGCCGGTCATCAAGAACCTCGGCACCCAGAAGCTCAAGACCATCCGCCTGAAGAAGAGAATAAACGGGGTCAGCACGGAGTTCGGCGATGCCTTCCGCAAGCTCGGGCCGGTTCCGACGGTGCGCAGGCCAGATCCCGCCCACGACCCTGGAACCTCCTACCTGCAGAAGAACCCGGTCGTGGACAACTGGTACCCCAAGATCCAGGCGATGAAGTCCAGGGAGCTGGCGGGCGGCGACCAGGGGGTGGCCCCCAACCAGGCCCACCTGACTGCCCGCCACGTGGCCTTCCTCGACCTCGACCGAGTCTACTTCGAGCTCGAGCGCTTCAAGGCCGAGCGCGGATGGTTCAACCTGAACCTCACTCGAGAGGCCCTCGCGGACCTGCTCACCGACCAGAGCTGGTATCGGCTCCAGATCCCCGAGGAGGAGCTGGCCTTCGACCGGTTCGACCGGGTACGCCTGTGGGAAGAGATCGCGACCGCCCTTCTCAGGAAGTACACCAAGCACTACTACACCTTCCGGAAGAACGACTGGGAACTGCCGCACCTCGAATACCGCGACCTGGAAGGCGACGATCCGAACTTCCTGGGCGTCAAGGAGTCCGCGGACGATGGCTACTACCGCATCCTGATCGACCAGTCCGAGGAAGAGATCATCCAGAAGCTAGAAGAGCTCAAGACCGCGATCCAGGCGGGCCAACTGAAGGAGCTCAACTTCAAAGGCTTGAGGACGATCTGGTTCGGGCAGCACCTGTACCAGCCGCTTCTGCACTTCGACACGAAGGTCGTCGAGGTCAGCCCGGTCGCACTGAACAAGGGCGAGCGGATGTTCGTCGAGGACCTGAAGGCCTTCTATGAGGCCCGGCCCGACTTCTTCCAGGAGAAGGAACTCTACCTGCTGCGGAACCTCAGCAAGGGGCGCGGCGTAGGCTTCTTCGAGGCCGGAAACTTCCACCCCGACTTCATTCTGTGGTTGGTGGCGGGTAGCCGGCAGAACGTGGTCTTCATCGACCCCAAAGGCATCCGGAACCTGGGTTTCGACGACCCGAAGGTCCAGTTCTACAAGACCATCAAAGAGGTCGAGAAACGCCTGAAGGACCCCAACGTCCGCCTGGACTCGTTCATCATCTCGAACACCCCCTCCCACGAGATGTACATTCTCTGGGGGAAGGAGAAGGCTGAGATGGAGGCCTGCCACATCCTCTTCCAAGAGGAGGACAGAGAAACATACATCGCCAGCCTTCTGGGCGCCCTGGGCACATGGTGAGCCCTGTCAACCGCCCGGCAGCGCCTCTGGGCACGCGCGCGGGGAGAGCCCAGTGGGGTAGGGCGGACGGGGCCACGGATTTGGAAACTAAGGTGGCCCGGCCCAGGTCGAGAGCTTAACGGGCGTTTCCGTTCCGTTGCTGGTCAGACCCCACATCGCCAAACGCGCCTTTGACGATCCTCAATGTTTTAGGCTCTGTGGTGACTCCTCTCGTCCAAGCGAATAGATCAGCAACAGTACTGGAAAGGTTGCGAACCTGGCCGCGAAAGACTCTAAAGGCCTGATGAAACCCTCCTCAGGCGACGGATGTATGGGGGGCAGAAAGAAGAAGAACCTCCATAGGAAGAAAATGGTCGCCCCGTTCCACACTAGCGTAGTGCCAACCATGAGCAACCCCGTGAGAGTTCTTCCTCCGCCAGAAGCCCCAGCCCTTCCTGAGGCCGTGATAACGCTTACTATGTAGGGGAGATAACAAAACGTCCACGCTGTCAGTATGGGCACGATGTTCTGGTCATCGTCCAAGAGTCGACATTGCCACAGAACCGTCAGAAAGCCTCCGACGAAGACCAACACCCAGACCCCAATAATCATCGGCTTCAGCATCAGTCTCTCAACTTGTCAATCCTATTTCAGAAGATTTACGAGCGTTGTTATAAATGACTCGACGAACGCTTCGGCTGCTTCGTGTGCACCTTCTGGCAGTGGTTGTGCCCCTTCTGAATCGATGAGGTATTTGTACTCTAGTTCGATCGGCAGCGCATCGGACTTTTCGTATACTAGCATCAAGGAGACGAGGTAGGTCTGTTTCTTTGCCTTTAGTGCTGTAAGCTCTGTTATCACCACGTGACGCCCAGCTGCCTTCAGGACTCGGGAGCTAAAGCCTCTCTCACGCAGCAATTTATTAATTGACAACGATATCTCTGGGGCTCCGGAACCAAGGGCTACACGTCTTCCGGAAATGGGAAATTCCGAGAGGCTTGGTACATCGCCAGCCCTCCTGGGGATGCCGGTTGGGACGAACAATGAAACGGAGCGAGTGTGCTGCCGGCTCTCTGAGTCTACGACCTGCAGGCTGAACGAGGTCTGAGAGGTGCGTATTGTGAGTGATCCAGAAGGCGGCACGCTTGAGATCCCAACGATTTCCACACTAGAGCCACCGTCGACACGCCATTCCAAGAGAACCTCGTGCTCTCCCGATTCATAGGACGCCTGAGCCGTAGCGGAAAAGTACGGGATCGACACTGCCGATGCTTCATGCGATGCCAATATAATCGTAATTACGGTGATCGCAGACAGTGCCCTAGCGCTCAAGGACGGCATTGGCACGCACCTTTCTGCCGTTTGGATCAGTCAAGATCATTCGCATCAGGACGATGCCAACACCTTTCGCATAGTAGAAATCTCCGGACATGGACTCACTTGACGCCGAAATCCTGCGACAGTCCGACCAGTTCCCGTTGGCCGCATCCAAGTCCTCGACGCCAACATACGTCATTTTGCAAACCAAAGGACGATTGTCCACACAGGCTATGGCCCCGAGCCAGCTCTGACCAGGCTTCATGGGATTTGGGATAAATAGTTGTGGCTCAGGTAGGAAGCCTGCCTTCTCCGTTCCCAGCAAATATTGGCCGTCACTCCTAGCGGCCACGTATATCCTGGATTCTTCTCCGCCTGGATATGTGGACGCCATAATATAGCAAGGCCGACCCTCGTGATCTATCGGGCCCTCGACTCTACAAATCATGGATCCCAAGTTCTCAACGTGTCCGTCTTCTTCGACAGTTGTGAGGCGGTATTTCATTGTCCTTCCGGCCTCAAGCGGGTTGAGGTCCATGTCGCCTTCCAGAGTCGACGTGGTTTGCACGTAACCACGCACGGCATCCGGAAAGTTTGAGACGTATGTCATTAGTGCTGCGCGCCCGGACGATTCGCTTCTTCCTGTAATCACTCCGACGAGTTCCCCGGCTTGGGTAACTACCGGAGCGCCACTAGAGCCGTCCCCGATGGATGCTTCTAGGTTGACCACCCTCCCGCTAGGCTCTGTTGACACGCGGCACTGAGAAACGACCAAATCCCTGGATCCATCGATCCCAATCGGGTAGGAAAGAGTATACACCTTCATCCCGACTTTCAGGCCTTCAATGCCAATTGGTCGCAACGGGACGCGATTCTTGAGTTCCCTTACTTCTAAGAGCATCAGGTCGTCGGTTGAAGATCTCCATACAACTGTGCCACTGAACGACGCCTCGTCAAGCGCGACCACAATATGCCTCACGCGTTTGGTCGACGGAATAAGGTGCGCGCAGGTTAGGACATGTCCATTGTCGGAGATTATGGATCCGGTACCATACACCACGCTATCGTCGTCAAGGCGAATCTCGATGGCGACGGTCGAGCTGCAGCACCTATAGTACAGATCGGTGACCGACTCGGCAGCCGCGGGACGGCTTACGCTTAGGACTAGCAGGATGAATGCCAAACCAACTATTGTGCGACACACTTTCTTGGTCCCCTAAACCTTTCCAGCCTAGTGCTTTCAGAGTTGCTCACCCAGTTGGTTGCAGGCGGTCGGTTCTCCTTTCCATGGCGGGCTGGACTGGCTTCCGGTTCCCGGAACCAGTCCAGCCCGCCCCCAACCGCGGTAGAGGGCGAACTGGACGGCGTGGACTGGTTCGCCCCCCGGTGGGCAAGTTCGCGGATGTCTGGGCGTTCCTGGGGACTCGAGTGGAAGTGCTCGCGGAGCTCCTCTTCCGATAACGGGCACAGAACCGGGCAGGCCAAGGACCCCCTCCTCCTCCCGCCGCCGCGACTTCTGTGAAACCGCAGTGCCGAAAGTCGGAGCCTCGTCCGCGGGCCAAGCCGAAGGGTCGGATATAGCCTGGACCCCCGGCTCCAGCAGCTGCTGGAAGCCCGTCGAGGATTCTAGTGCTCACGCTCGGCGGAGGGATGGGGGACGTCAACTGGCGGCACTTGGCCGGGGAGGCCGACGAGGGCCCCATCGACTCTTCGGGTAGATCCACCAAGGATGACTAGATCACAATAGTGTCCCGATAGGTATCGCAGGTTTCGTCACGCAGTTCCCGCCAACCGTGGGAGTCGTAGAGGAACCTGCGATACCTATCGCTACTTCCGTCCAAGCCACCGGACGAAACTGGCGAATGACGGGCTCCCGCTCGTGCCGTCGACTCCCTGCCCCCGAGAGGCCGAGCGACCCTTGAGGGGTCTACCCCGATGGCTCGAGAACGGAAGACCCGACAGAGCTCGGTGGGGTCCGGGGCAAGGGTCGCCGGTTCCGGGGGCGCCAGCGCCTCGTGCGACCAGGGGGCCGCTCCTCCTCCGGTCTGGCGGTCGTCCTACCGGTGTCATACCGGGGAAGGCGCCCGTCATACGGCGATCACACCGCGTGCATGTCGCCCAGACGTTCCAGGACCCTGTCCTCGATCACGGCCTGCCCGTCCTCCGGTCACGCCATCCACTCCGGGTGTCGGCCCGGCTGGTGGCGTTGCTGGAGGAGCTCCGGGCCGACCTGGGCGGGGTCCCGCTCCTGGTGAACTCGGGCTATCGGCCGCCAGCCTACAACCGGGAGGTCGGCGGGGCGGGCTCGAGCCTCCACCTCGACGGGTTGGCCGCCGACGTGGCCTGCCTCCAGGTCCCGTTCGCCCGTCTGGCCGAGGCCGCCGACAGGCTGGTGGGCGAACGAGGCGGGGTCGGCCTCTACCGATCCCAGGATTTCGTGCATGTGGACCTGCGCGGCGAGCGGGTCCGATGGCCGTGATCGCTTCTCCCCCGGGGGAGTGCGAGTC
>Ga0209066_10005976_pt1 | contig 12588 bp, 10 predicted proteins | sample All_14_2_FD_187198 | JGI IMG/M metagenome (GOLD analysis project Ga0209066, IMG submission 187198) | Freshwater microbial communities in response to fracking from Pennsylvania, USA - Allegheny Zone_MetaG_DW_15 (SPAdes) (version 2) ...
GGTGTCTTCGTCCGACAGGCCATCCAAATCATACAATCGCCGACCCGTTTCAACATCGGGGATAGTTTCAATATCAAAAACCAAAATATTCATTATTATTCTTCTCGGAAGTTCGTAAAGTCATGATCTTACCATTGGACGATATATTTCGCATCCGAACCGTGACCGTCAGGGAGCGGATATGTTCATGATCCATCATTGGCACGTTGAATGCTCCGCTCCCTGACGGTCACGGTTCGGATAATAAAGTAAGTGTTTTCCCTGAATAAAATAGCCATAAAGGAAAAATTGTTTTATTCTTCCCCCTTTTTTGCTAATAATAACAATATAATCACAAGAAAATCGGCGAAAAATGAACATATTACGTATACTATTGATTGGCTTGTGCGTGTTATTGACCGCTTGCGTCAGCAAGCCGCCGGCTAACGTGGATAATATATGCTATGTTTTTAAGGAGCATCCGCAGTGGTACCGTGATGCGCGTGATGTAGCAAAACGCTGGCGGGTTCCGGTTCCTGTGCAGATGGCTATCATTCATCAGGAATCGAAGTTTGACGGGCGGGCCAAGCCGAAACGCAAAACCATATTATGGATTATCCCATGGAAAAGACCGTCTACCGCCTATGGATACACCCAGGCATTGAACGGAACATGGGCAGAGTATAAAAAAGTGGAAGGGGGCTTTTTCAGCTCGCGCACCGATTTCGCAGACGGTGTGGATTTTATCGGTTGGTACGCCAACCAGGCCAATCGTCGTGCCGGTATCCCGCGTGACGATGCATATGCCCTGTACCTTGCTTATCATGAAGGCGTGGGTGGTTATCAACGCAAAACTTACCTTGAAAAACCCTGGTTGGTCGGTGTTGCAAAGAAAGTAAAAATGCGTTCACAGATTTATCAGACGCAATTGGAACAGTGCAAGGCACGTCCAAAGCGTACATTCTGGTAAGGACATTCAGCAGGAGAAAGAGTAGATGAGATTAATGTTATTAGGTGGCCCCGGTGCCGGTAAAGGCACTCAGGCACTGAAACTGATTAACTATTTCAACATACCGCAAATTTCCACGGGCGATATGTTGCGCAGCGCCATTGCCGCAGGCACGGAACTGGGTAAAAACGCCAAATCCGTCATGGATGCCGGCAAGCTGGTGTCTGACGATATTATTATCGCGCTGGTTAAAGAACGCCTGCAACAAGCCGATTGCAAAAACGGCTTTTTGTTTGACGGTTTTCCGCGTACGATTCCTCAGGCTCAAGCCTTGAAGCATGCGAATATCAAACTGGATCATGTGATTGAAATAGCTGTACCCGACAGTGATATCGTCAAGCGCATCAGCGGCCGCCGCGTGCATTTGCCGTCCGGGCGCGTTTATCATGTGGTGTTCAATCCGCCCAAACAGGATGGGCTGGACGATGTAAGCGGTGAGGCATTGATTCAACGCGATGACGACAGCGAGCAAACTATCGTTAAACGCTTGCAGGTTTATCATCAACAAACCGAGCCACTGGTTCATTATTACCAGGAATGGGCGAAAAAAGATGCGTCAGCGCCCAGGTTTCATCATGTTAGCGGCGTAGGTGATGTGGACAGTATTTTTTCCTCTATTCTGGCAGCTGTGACGCAGCGGGAAATGTCATGTTGATCGATATCAGCAGCACGGATCATCTGGAAGAGCTGCTGGGCAAGCATGAGCTGGTCTTTGTCGATTTTTGGGCTGAATGGTGCGCACCTTGCAAGCAATTTGCCAAGGTGTATGAGCAGGTTGCCAATGACAACCCGCAGGTATTATTCGCCCAGCTGAATATAGAACAACACGCAGAACTGGCAGAAACTTTCCAGATTCGCTCTATTCCGCATTTGATGATTTTTAAAGAGCAGATTGCGATTTATTCAGAATCAGGCAGCATGCCGGAATCGGCGCTGAAGGAGCTGCTGGAGCAGGCGATTGATGTGGATGTGAGTGAGATCCGGGCGAAACTGGATGCGGAGTAGGGGAGATCAGTGTTAACTGCAGGAGACCCTTCGCTTCGCTCTGGGCGACATAGCTGGTCATCGGTGTGGCAGGGACAAACGTAGTGTCGCCCAGAGCGAAGCGAAGGGTCTCCCGACGCTGGCCTGGCGTCAATTACCTGAGTCGCATCTCCACATACGCCTGCAAACGCGCCACTTCATCCGCCCCAACAAGCAAGCCCAATTTCGTCCGCCGCCACAAAATATCCTCACAATCCCTTGCCCATTCCTCATCCATCAAATAATCCACTTCACGCTGAAACAAACCCTGACCAAAATCCTCGCCCAGATCCTCCATACTGTGGCACGCAGCCAAAACCTGCTCTGTTCTTGTTCCATACGTCATCAACAAACGCGCCAGCAAATCCTTGTCCACCCATTGATAACGCGTTCGCGCATACACCAGATAATCTGAATACGCCATATGGCCAAAGGTTGCGCCCGGCAACGGCGTTTTATCTGTGGTCGATTCGCCCAGCGCCGGAAACACTGCTCGCAAGGTATCCACCGCATCTCGCGCCAATTGTCGATAGGTCGTGATTTTCCCACCGTAAATGGTCACCGAAGCCGCAGGTTCCTGACTATAATGAAACACATAATCCCGGCTCATGGCTTGCGGCGATTCATCGCTGGAGGCCAGCAAGGGCCGCACACCGCTCCAGGTGGTGATGATATCCTCTCGCAGAATACCTTGTTTGAAATACCGCTCAACCAAATCCAGTAAATACTCCGTTTCATCAGCAGAAATCGCCAGCTTGTCCGGCGAATCAGCAAACAACACGTCCGTCGTTCCAATCATCGTAAAACCATGATACGGAATCACAAACACCACGCGCTTGTCCTCATGTTGCAACAAATAAGCCTGTTCGCCTTCATACAAACGGGGAACCACCAGGTGACTGCCTTTGACCAGGGAAATTTTGTATTGATTGCGAATACCGGCTTGCTCGCTAACCGATTCTACCCAGGGACCGGCTGCGTTAATCAACGTACGGCTGCGAATCGTTTGCCCAGCGCCGGACGTCAGATGCCACAAACCATCAATAACCTCCGCTTTGTGCACCTTCGTTTGTGTCTCAATACGAGCGCCATGTTGCTGTGCCTGCAAAGCATTGCTCAGAGTCAATCGCGCGTCATCCGTGCAGCAATCGTAAAACACAAATCCTTTATTAATATGCGCCTTCAAGGGTAAAAAACATTGCGGCGCCGATTGACGATAAATACTTTTACTTCCCGGCAGTTTGTTGCGCCGACTCAAATGATCATACAAAAACAAACCGGCACGAATTAACCATGCAGGTCTTAACGCGTGCTGAAAGGGGATAACAAAGGGGCGCGCAAACACAAGATTGGGTGCCTGATCGAGGAGAATCTGCCGCTCTGTTAACGCCTTTCTGACCAAGCCAAAATCGTACTGTTCCAAATATCGCAGACCGCCATGAATCAATTTTGTGCTGCTTGATGACGTTTTGGAGGCCAGATCATCCTGCTCAAGCAAGATAACCGATAAACCGCGCATAGAGGCATCGGCTGCAATACCGCAACCATTAATACCGCCGCCAATGACGGCGACGTCAAAACACTGGTCCATGCTTGTGTCCCCGAAAAAACAGTATAAAATCAAGATATATCACAGCCGGGAAAGGGAAATCAATGAAATATCTGCTCGCCATTGACGAGGGAACCAGCAGTACTCGGGCGATGTTGCATAACACGGACGGAAAACTGGTCAATATGTGTCAGGAATCCCTGAATCAAAGCTTCCCCAAACCAGGCTGGGTGGAACAGTCACCAGACGAAATCTGGCGCAAAACGCTGGCGGTCATGCAGGCCGTTGTTGCAGCGATTGATGTTAAAGACATTGTCGGCTGCGGCATCACCAATCAACGCGAAACCACGGTTCTATGGCATAAAAAGACGGGTCAATGTTTGCATCCTGCCATTGTTTGGCAAGATAGGCGCACGGAAGATTTCTGCCGAACATTAACAGATGCGACCGCTGTGATTCGTCAAAAAACCGGATTATTGCCCGATGCCTATTTCTCAGCCAGCAAGCTGCACTGGTTAATGAACAACGTTCCAGAAGCACGCCGTCTGGCCGAGCAAAATCTGCTGGCTTTTGGCACTATCGACAGCTTTCTACTTTGGCGCTTGACCAACGGCCAGGTACACGCGACTGATGTGACCAATGCCTCCCGCACCCTGTTGTATAATATCATCGAGCAACGCTGGGATGAGGAATTGCTGGCTTTATACGATTTACCCCTCTCGATTCTTCCCGAGGTTCGTGCCTGCGATGCGCATTTTGGCGACATAGCCAGCGAGTTCCTCGGCAGCAGCATTCCTGTTACCGGGATAGCTGGCGACCAACAAGCCGCGTTGATAGGTCAGCAATGCTTTGAACCGGGCATGGTCAAGGCCACCTATGGCACCGGCGGTTTTTTATTGATGAACACGGGTGAACAGGCCGTGTTATCCAATAATGGTTTGTTAACCACGATTGCCTGTAAAATTCAGGATCGTCTGACCTATGGCCTGGAAGGCAGTTTGTATCATGCCGGCTCGACCATCAAATGGCTGCGCGATCAGATGCGCCTGATCAACAGCGCCGCAGAAACAGAGTCGATGGCCATTGGTCTGGCCGGTAACGAAGGCGTGTATCTGGTGCCATCGTTTACAGGTTTGGGCGCACCGCACTGGTTATCTACCTCAGGCGCGATGATCATGGGTTTGTCGCGCCAAAGCGGCCCGGCTCATTTTGCCCGCGCGGCTCTGGAAAGCGTATGTTACCAAACGCGTGATGTGTTGGCCTGTATGACTGAAGACAGCGGCATCCAGCCATCGACTTTACGGGTGGATGGCGGTATGACCAGCAATCATTGGATGTTGCAATTTTTATCATCGCAATGTGATGTAGTCGTACAAAAGCCTTTCAATATAGAAACCACCGGCTTGGGCGCCGCCATGTTGGCAGCCCTGGGTTGTGGCGAGATATCGTCAATTTCTGCAATGAAAAAAGCCTGGGAACCGGATTGGGAATTGCATCCCGTTGTTGATGAGCAATTGCGCGAAGCTGATTATAAGGGCTGGATAAAAGCGTTACAAATGTTGCGGGCAGGAACTTGACGTACCGCGGATAAACCGCGGTACGTCTGTATATACCTACGGAACATCCCTCGTCACTTCACCCGTATACAACTGTCTTGGACGACCAATTTTAGACTTGTTGGACACCATTTCCATCCAGTGCGACATCCAGCCAACCGTTCTCGCCAAAGCAAAAACCACCGTATACATATTGGTTGGAATGCCAATCGCGCTCAAGGTCAAACCAGAATAAAAGTCCACGTTTGGATAGAGTTTTTTCTCAATGAAATAATCATCTTCCAGCGCAATACGCTCAAGCTCCATCGCCAGTTTAAACAGTGGAGAATCCAGGGCGCCAACCGCGTTCAACACCTCATGACAAGTTTTGCGCATGACTTTCGCACGGGGATCGTAACTCTTGTAAACCCGATGACCAAAGCCCATCAAACGGAACGGATCATCTTTGTCTTTCGCACGTTTGATATATTCATTAATGTTCTTCACATCCCCGATTTCCTTGAGCATGTTCAAACAGGCTTCATTCGCGCCACCGTGCGCAGGGCCCCACAATGCGCCAATGCCGGCAGAAATACAGGCAAAGGGATTGGCGCCGGTAGAACCCGCCAGACGCACGGTAGATGTCGATGCGTTTTGCTCATGATCCGCGTGCAAAATGAAAATCGTATCCATGGCATCAACAATAACCTTGGACGGTACAATGTCATCAGAAGGAATGCCAAACATCATATGCAGGAAGTTCTCGGCATAGGACATGCGATTTTGCGGATACATATAAGGTTGGCCAACAGAGTATTTATAACTCATGGCAGCCAGAGTAGGCATTTTTGCAATCAGACGAATGGCCGAAATATAACGATCTTCCTGGTTATTCAAGTCCATGGTGTCATGGTAGAAAGCCGACAGGGCGCCAACGATACCGACCATAATGGCCATCGGATGTGCATCGCGTCGGAAACCGTTCAGGAAATTATACATTTGCTGGTGAACCATGGTGTGGTTGTTAACCAGATCCGTAAAGCCCTGCTTTTCCTGGTTATCAGGCAGCTGGCCATTCAGCAGCAAATAGCAAACATCAAGAAAATCTTTTTTCTCGGCCAGTTGATCAATCGGGTAACCGCGATATAACAGTATACCTTCGTCACCATCAATATAAGTTATTTTGGATTCGCAAGAAGCGGTTGAAACAAAACCAGGGTCAAAGGTGAACAGATCAAGCTCGCTCAGCTTGCTGATATCCATCACGTCATTACCCATGGTAGGCCTGTAAATTGGAAGCTCTATAGGCTCATGGCCACCAACACTCAGTTTTGCTTCTTTGTTAGTCATCTCGTCTCCCGATGTGCCCGATCGTTGATTGTAAGCGGTAATATTATTACTGCGCCAAAACACAGTCAATTCAATAAGTAATGAACATAATAGTATGATCCATTTTTCCCGCATTTAACAGGAAAATTTTGCCTCTCCTCCAATGCCACTGGATGATTCAATTAAGAGTGTCATTGTGATATGCTTTCATCATTCTTTTTCGCCAATAGTAGTATAAGGACGTCACATCATCATGGTTCATTCTGCAAAAGAAGTCATACCCGTCAATATTGAAGATGAATTGAAACAATCCTACCTGGATTACGCCATGAGCGTTATTGTCGGGCGCGCCTTGCCTGACGTTCGCGATGGGCTGAAACCTGTGCACAGACGAGTCTTGTTTGCCATGAGCGAACTGGGCAACGACTGGAACAAGGCCTACAAAAAATCGGCAAGGGTAGTCGGGGACGTGATCGGTAAATACCATCCGCATGGCGACACAGCCGTTTACGATACCATCGTTCGTATGGCTCAGCCTTTCTCCATGCGTTACATGCTGGTCGATGGCCAGGGTAACTTTGGTTCGGTCGATGGCGACCGCGCAGCCGCCATGCGTTATACCGAAATCCGGATGTCGAAACTGGCGCATTCTTTATTGGCGGATCTGGAAAAAGAAACCGTCGATTTCAGCCCCAACTATGACGAAACAGAATTTGCACCTGTGGTCATGCCATCACGCGTTCCCAACTTGCTGGTGAATGGTTCATCCGGTATTGCGGTGGGCATGGCGACCAACATTCCGCCGCATAATTTAACCGAAGTTATCAACGCCTGCCTGGCGCTTATTGCCAATCCGGATTTGAACATTGACGAATTGATGGACTATATCCCGGCGCCGGATTTTCCAACCGCCGCCATCATTAACGGACGTGGTGGTATTATTCAGGCCTATCGTACCGGACGCGGCCGCCTGGTTATTCGTGCCCGTACCGAAATTGAAACAGACAGTCAAACCAGCCGTCAGGCCATTATCATTCATGAGTTACCGTATCAGGTGAACAAAGCCCGACTGGTTGAAAAAATCGCTGAGCTGGTTCGTGATAAAAAAATCGAAGGCATATCCGGTTTGCGCGATGAATCCGACAAACAGGGCATGCGCGTGGTGATTGAATTGAAACGCGGCGAAGTGGCCGAAGTTATTTTGAACAATCTATACGCTCACACCCAAATGCAAAACGTGTTTGGTATTAATATGGTGGCGCTGGTTGACGGACAGCCCATGACGCTGAATTTGAAACAAATTCTCGAATTCTTCATTAAACATCGTCGTGAAGTAGTGACGCGCCGTACCATTTTTGAATTGCGAAAAGCGCGTGAACGCGCCCATTTACTCGAGGGTCTGGGCATTGCGCTGGCCAACATTGATGAAATGATCGCCGTTATCAAACAATCCGCGACGCCTGCTGAAGCCAAAGACGCCTTATTGGGTCGCTCCTGGCAAGCCGGGCTGGTCAGCGCCATGCTGGCGAGCGCTGGCAGTGATGCTTCGCGTCCAGACGATCTGCCAAAAGAATTTGGTCTGACCGATGGTCAATACCGATTGTCGGCCAACCAGGCACAGGCGATTCTTGAATTACGATTGCATCGATTAACCGCATTGGAACAAGATAAAATCATCAATGAGTTCGAACAGTTGCTGGGTATTATTAAAGAATTGTTACACATTTTGTCCACGCCGGAGCGTTTGATGGAAGTCATTCACGAAGAGCTGGTTGAAATCAAAACACAATTTGGCGATGCACGCCGCACAGAAATCATCGCGTCTCAAGAAGATCTGACCATTGAAGACCTGATTACTGAAGAAGATGTCGTGGTTACGCTGTCGCATCAAGGCTATGTGAAATACCAACCCGTTACCGCCTACCAGTCGCAACGACGCGGCGGAAAAGGCAAATCGGCCACCAACGTCAAAGATGAAGATTTTATTGAACGCCTGATCATTGCCAACACCCATGACACGCTGCTGTGTTTCTCCAACCACGGCAAAATGTACTGGCTTAAAACCTATCAATTACCATTGGCCAGCCGTATTTCCCGCGGCAAGCCCATTGTTAATATCCTGCCCTTGGCCGCAGATGAAGCCATCAACGCCATTCTGCCGGTTCGTGAATACACAGAAGGCTATTTTGTATTCATGGCAACCAAATTCGGAACGGTTAAAAAAGTGCCGCTCGAAGCCTTCAGCCGTCCACGTTCCAACGGTATCATTGCGGTCGCGCTTGATGACGGCGATCGCTTGATTGGCGTGGATATTACCGATGGCAACAAACACATTATGATGTTTACCGATGCCGGAAAAGTAGTTCGATTCGATGAAAATAATGTTCGCGCTACCGGTCGAACCGCTCGCGGGGTTCGTGGTATTCGCCTCGGTGAAAATCAGTCTGTTATTTCCCTTGTGGTTGCAAAATCGGAAGGTACTATCCTGACGGCAACGGAAAATGGCTATGGCAAACGCACCAATATCGACGAATATCGTATTTCAGGCCGTGGCGGCCAGGGCGTGATTTCCATCCAGGTTACTGAACGGAACGGTAAAGTTGTACGCGCCGTGCAGGTCGTTGATGGCGATGAGGCGATGCTTATCACCGACAAAGGTACGCTGGTACGATTCCGGGTTGAAGAATTGTCCATCATCGGACGTAATACCCAGGGCGTTCGCTTGATCAACGTCAGTGCCGGAGAATTGGTCGTGGGCATGCAACGTATCGAAGATCTGGGCGAGTCTCCAGACATTGAAGACGGTGAAGAGGGCGTTGAGGACGCAACGGATGAATAGAGGGTACAACTTTGGTGCGGGTCCTGCCATGTTGCCGGAAGCGCTGTTGCGAGAGGTGCAAAGCGAGCTTCTAAACTGGCAGGGCAACGGTATGTCCGTGATGGAAATCGGACATCGTACAAAAGAATACACTCAATTAATGCAACAATCCGAAGCCTTGCTTCGCGCTCTGTTAAACATACCCGATAATTATCGGGTTTTGTTTTTGGGCGCGCCGGCACGTCAGCAGTTTTCCATGATCGCGATGAATTTGCTCGATCAACATAAAAAGGGCGCCTATCTCGTGACTGGAATATGGTCAGCCCTGGCCCTGGTTGAGGCGGCGCGTTTAAAGCAGGCGTACTGCATTGCATCCAGTGAAAACAAAGCGTTTCACAGCACGCCACCCGTTTCTGACTGGCGTTTTCAACCAGACACGGCATATTTGTACTACACTCCAAATGAAACAGTGAATGGTGTGCGTTGCACAACCCCTCCTGTTCATAACGATTTACCGCTGGTAGCTGATATGACCTCGTGTTTGTTAACAGAAGCCATCAACGTGCAGGACTACGGGCTGATATTTGCCGGAGCGCAAAAAAATATTGCCAATGCCGGCTTGACCCTGGTCATTGTTCGCGATGACCTGCTGGCCAATCTGCCCGAACAAACATTGCCGAAAACACTGGATTATCGCATCCAGGTTGCCCACAACTCGTTATATTGTACCCCTCCGACCTTCAATTGTTACGTTGCATATAAAATGTTTCAGTGGATAGAACGGCAGGGTGGTGTTGCAGCCATGGAGCAGATTAACCGTGAAAAAGCAGCGCGCTTGTATGATTTTATTGACAACTCCAGCTTGTACAGCGCGCCGGTCGCAGCCGATGTGCGTTCTATCGTTAACGTGTGTTTTTCTTTGAAAAATCCTGCACTGGACGCTATTTTTATCGAACAAGCCAAAAATAAAGGCCTGTTTGCGCTGCAAGGGCATCGAGAGGTAGGCGGAATGAGGGCCAGTTTGTATAATTCAATGCCTACGGAGGGCGTTAACAGTCTGATAGAATTTATGGGCGATTTTGCCCGGGCGAATTAAGGAGTCATTCATGAGTGTATCTTGCTTTGTCAGCAATCCAGTCAAGCGAATGTCTGGTGAGATATCCGTCCCCGGCGACAAATCCATTTCCCATCGCGCCATTATTTTCGCCGCCATTGCCAATGGAAAAACCACCGTGTCCGGCTTTCTCGATGGCGATGATTGTCTGGCCACGATCGCCGCGTTCCGGGCTATGGGTGTTCAAATTGACGGCCCGGTTGATCAACAGGTTGTGATTCATGGCGTTGGCAAGCATGGTCTGCAACAGCCTGCTCAAGTTATCGACTGCGGAAATTCCGGAACCAGCATTCGTTTGCTGGCCGGACTTTTGGCCGCACAGGCATTCGACAGCGAACTGACCGGCGATCACAGTCTGCAAAACAGACCCATGGCACGTGTGAGCAAACCATTGATGGCCATGGGTGCCGATATCACAACCAGCGAAGGCAAGCCGCCGTTGCAAATACGCGGCGGACGGCCATTGCGCGGCATTCGCTACGACATGCCTGTAGCCAGCGCCCAGGTCAAATCCTGCCTGTTGTTGGCGGGACTCTACGCCGAAGGGGAAACCACAGTGATTGAGCCTGGCGTAACCCGGGATCATACTGAACGCATGTTGAAAACATTTTCATGGCCGGTCAAGATCAACAACAACGAAATATCTTTAAATGCCGATGGAGAATGTCATGCCACTGATATTCAGGTGCCCGGTGATATTTCCTCAGCCGCCTTTTTCCTGGTAGCCGCCTCGATTACACCCGGATCCGAATTATTGATCCGCAACGTGGGAATCAATCCCACCCGCACCGGCGTCATTCAAATTCTCGACAAAATGGGCGCTGATATTCGCCTGGTCAACGAGCGTTTTTTTGGCGAGGAACCGGTTGCTGATTTGCTGGTGCAATATGCGCCGCTGAACGGCATCGATATTCCTCTCGAACTGGTGCCGCTTGCAATCGACGAATTTCCAGTAATATTCATTGCAGCAGCTTGCGCTCACGGTACCACCAGACTGCGCGGCGCACAGGAGTTACGCAGCAAGGAAAGTGATCGCATTGCCGCCATGGTCGATGGATTGCAACGTATGGGGATCAAGACGAAAGCCTGTGAAGACGGCCTCGATATAGAAGGTGGTGTCTTGCAAGGCGGCGTGGTGCACAGCTATCATGATCATCGCATCGCCATGGCTTTTGCAATTGCCGGCGCTGTGGCGCAACATCCCGTAACAATCAAGGATTGCATCAACGTAAGCACGTCGTTTCCGTCCTTTGTTCAAACCGCCAATGCAGCCGGACTGCACATTGGCGAATACCACGATTAAGGATCCCGATTTATGAAAACAGACAAAATTATTCCAGTCATTACCCTCGATGGACCCAGTGGAACCGGAAAAGGCACCTTGTGCCACATGCTGGCCAACCATTTGGGCTGGCATGTTTTGGACAGTGGCTGCATCTACCGCGTACTGGCTTACGCTGCCCGGCAGAAGGGCATTGCCTTTGATGACATCCCGAAAATGGTTGAATTGGCCACGAACCTTGATTTGAGCTTTGAAACCGATCCGCATCTGAAAAGCAAGGTAATACTGGAAGGTCAAGACGTATTTGATCTGATTCGCCGCGAAGAATGCGGCCAGGACGCATCCCGAATCGCCGTGGTACCCGAAATAAGACAGGCTTTGCTGGCGCGACAACGCAATTTTGCCCAAAAACCGGGTCTGGTTACCGATGGCCGTGATATGGGCACTGTGGTTTTTCCCGATGCGCTGCTCAAAATTTATTTGTTCGCGTCCGCGGAAATTCGTGCGGAAAGGCGCTATTTACAGTTGAAAGAAAAAGGAATTGATGTTAGCCTCGCGCAGGTTGTAGATGAATTAAATCAGCGGGACGCACGGGACACGGCACGTTTGCATGCTCCACTAAAACCAGCTGAAGATTCAGTGTTTGTTGATACAACTGGATTAACGATTGTACAAGCGTTCAATAATGTACTAAAATTGCTGGCCGAGCATGGTATTTATTCGTCAAACGGATCGTTTTCGGATCAGCTATGCTGTTGAAGTTGTTTGGGGGAGGTATGGTTTGGATATCATGCTTCTGTTTATTTACTAATTAGAGTTTAATCACATGTCTGAAAGTTTCAAAGAACTATTTGAGCAAAGTATCGTCGGCGCTCAATTTTATCCTGGTGCCATTATTTCTGCTAAAGTTATAGGTATTGATGATGATTTCGTCACTTTAAATGCCGGCT
>Ga0209066_10005977_pt1 | contig 12587 bp, 8 predicted proteins | sample All_14_2_FD_187198 | JGI IMG/M metagenome (GOLD analysis project Ga0209066, IMG submission 187198) | Freshwater microbial communities in response to fracking from Pennsylvania, USA - Allegheny Zone_MetaG_DW_15 (SPAdes) (version 2) ...
CTTCTCGGCCGCGGCAGCGGCGGCACGGCGCGCGGGCTCGTCGGGACGGCGCACCCAGGTCTCCGCCGCGGTGATGGCAGCGCCATCCTCGGGCGGCAGAGCGGAATCGGGAATGGCGCGCGCGCACATGCACGCCCACCATACCGCCTCGCGCTTCGGCAGCGCATGGGCCACGAGCTTCACCGCGTCCTGATGGCGTCCAGCCGCGACGAGACGCTCCACGCCGGCGGCTGCGGAATCGGCACCGGCGATGGCCGCCTGGCCATCGCCTTCGAGTTCGAGCCGTGGCAGCAGCGGCGCCAGCGGCACGGCGAGTTTGGGGGGCGTCTGGGTCATCAGTTGATGAGGACGATGCCCCCCTTCACGATGGTCACGGCGCTGCCTTCGACCTGGTTCAACATCGCTTCGACCTTGCTCATGAGGCCGGCCTTGGCCTCGAACATCATCTGCGCGTCGTTCTTGATCATCATCGACTTCAGCTCGATCTGGAAGGGCGACATCTTGATGGAGCTGCCGCCGCAGAGCAGCTCGATCGCTTGCGGCGCCTTCAGCGTGATCTTGCCCGCCTTCGCCTCGATCGAGATGTTACCGGTCTTCGACGTCTGCGTGATGTTGCCGTTGACCTCGGCGGACTGGTTGCCCTGCCCGACCACCAGATCGTGGTGACCCTTCGACACCTCGGTGTAGTGGTCGGACTTCTTGACGATGACGATGTGGTCGCCTTCGGTCACCTCGACGATGCGGTCGCCCTTCTTGACGAAGAGCGCGTCGTTGCCCTTGTCGATGACGCGGTAGTGGTTGCCTTCCTCGAGATGGGTGAGGAAGTCGCCCTTCTGAACGGTGATGTACTTGTCGCCGTTCTTCAGCAGGTAGGTGTCGTCGCCGTCGAAGTCGCCGACATTGATGGTCTCCGTCCGGGCATTCTTGATCAGGACGTTCATGTCCTTCTCGGCCTGGATGAAGAACTCCTCCGACCCCTTGGTGTCGTCGAAGCGCAGGATGTTGGCGTTGGATGTCCCGCCCTTTTTCGACGACCGGGTCGAGAAGCCGCCCTGCTCCTTCTTGGACGGCATCGGGAATGGCGGCGGCGCGTCGTCGCTGTAGAGCGAGCCCACGATCACCGGCTTGTCCGGATCGCCGTCGACGAAGCCGACCAGCACCTCGTCGCCGATGCGCGGCAGGAAGAAGGTGCCGCCCCATTTCCCGGCGAAGGGCTGCGCCACGCGCACCCAGATCTCGCAGGCGGTCTCGTCGGGCTGGGTGTGGCGGTCCCACAGGAAGCGGATCTTCACCCGCCCCAGCTTGTCCGTGTAGATCTCCTCGCCATTCGGCCCGACCACGATGGCCGATTGCAGGCCCGGGACATGCGGGCGCGGGCGCGGATGGCGCGGCCGATAGGGCCGGTCCGCCGGCATCATGGTAATGGCGCAGGAATAGCCCTGGCTGCCGCCATCGACGATGTGTGTCTCGTCGAAGGCGCTGTGCACCACCTGGGTCAGCAGGAACGGCGTCTCGGCGTCGCTGGTCGGGTCCAGCGCGACCTTGATCTGCGCGCCGGCCAGCAGCGCGGGATCATAGGCGGTGGCGCGCGCGACCTCGGCCTCCGACTCGTATGTCTGCATGGACAGCAGCGCGGGATCGGCATCCGCCTTGGTGTGCCGCCCACCCGGCCAGTGGAACATCTGGAAGGCCGCGTCGTTGTAGACGTCGGTGATGTTGGTCGCCGTCGTGCCGTCCAGCAGCACCGAATGCTTCTGCAGGTCGTAGTCGAGGCTGCGCACCGCCGAGGGCTTCAATCGCGCGCGCTGATGGAAGCCGGTCAGCGAATCCCACGCCGTCGACCCGGAGCTGACCCTGTAGGGCCCCGAGGAGATCGGCAGGTAGTCGGCAAGCGCGGAGGCGACGAGCATGGTGTGCTCGTTGTCGCCATGAAGGAAGTAGTAGCCGGCGCCGATCTCGTCCATCAGCCGCTGGCAGAAATCGAAATCCGTCTCGTTGTACTGCAGGCAATAGGGCCGCGGCGTCTCTGGCGCGGACATGAAGACCGGCGCGGAGGCCACCCCTTCCTGGCAGAGCTTCTTGACGATCGCCGGCACCGAGAGGTTCTGGAACACGCGCACATTCGACTTGCGCGTCAGGTTCCAGAAGGTCGGCACGATCTCGAGTCCGTAGGAGGCGTATTTCGTCCCGAAGACGCCCAGCTTGCGAAAGGCCGCGATCATGCCGTGGAACAGCCTCGGCTGCTCGTTCTCGCCACGCGTGATGGTCACCAGCGCGGACTGGCCGATCATGTCCGCCGCGGTGATCTCCTTGTCCTCGCTCAGGACCTCGACGCGCACCAGATAGGGCCGGGAGATCGCCTCCACGGCCTCCACCCTACGCAGGACCAGCTCCTTGCCGGTCGAGGTGGCGATCGCCAGCAGACGCGGCCCCTGGCTCAGCTCCTCGGACATACAAACGGCTCCTTTGCCCCGGCGCGCAGCATAGCCACCTCTGTCCGCGTCACGAAACAGCCGCGCCGGGCCTGGGCGGTCGCAGGATGAAGCGTTTCATCCGCCGTGTCGCGGTCCAAAGCGGTGCGGCCGTCTTGCGCCAGCGCAAGGCGTGCGCCGCGTCACATCGGGCAGAAGGGGGCATGCTCGACCAGCCCGGCCCCGCCAACCCCGCCGAGGACACGCTGCTGCGCCACGCGGCGATGCCGCTGCCGCGCTACACCAGCTATCCGACCGCCCCGCATTTCGCGCCCCTCGCGCCGCAGGACGCCGCCTCCTGGCTCGGCGCCTGCGCGGCCGAGGACGCGCTGTCCCTCTACGTGCATGTGCCCTTCTGCCATGCGCTGTGCTGGTATTGCGGCTGCCACACGGCGGTCACGCGATCCGCCGCGCGCATCGCGCGCTACGAGGCAGGGCTCGAGCGCGAGGCCGCGATGATCGCCGCCCTGCTGCCGGCGCATGGCGGCGTCGCCGCCCTGCATCTGGGTGGCGGCACGCCGACCGCGCTCGGCGCCGAGGGGCTCACGCGCCTGGCCGCGGCGCTGCGCCGCCTCTTCGCCTTCCGCGACGATGCCGAAATCGCCGCCGAGCTCGATCCCCGCACCCTCGAAGCGCCGATGATCGCGGCTCTCGCCGCCATCGGCGTGCGGCGCGCGAGCCTCGGCGTGCAGGACATCAATCCGGCAGTGCAGGCACTGATCGGCCGCGTCCAGCCCGCGGCGATGGTCGAGGCCGCCGTGCACCGCCTGCGCACCGCCGGCATCGGCAGCATCAATATGGATCTGATCTACGGCCTGCCCGCCCAGGGCGTGGCAGAGGTCGAAGCCTCGGCCCGATTCGCCGCCGGGTGCGGCGCCGACCGCGTGGCGGTCTTCGGCTACGCCCATGTGCCCTGGATGAAGGCGCACCAGAAGGCCATCCGCGCCGAGGACCTGCCCGGCGCCACCCTGCGCATGCGTCAGGCCGAGGCCGCTGCCCGGGTGCTGACCGATGCCGGCTATGTCGCGATCGGGCTCGACCACTTCGCCCTGCCGGGCGATTCCATGGCGCGCGCCGCCGCCACCGGCATGCTGCGCCGCAACTTCCAGGGCTACACCACCGACACGGCGCCCTACCTGCTCGGCATCGGCGCCTCGGCGATCGGGCGCACGCCGCAGGGCTATGTGCAGAACGATCCGGATGAGCGCCGCTGGCTGGCCGCGATCGAAGCCGACCGCCTGCCGGTCGCGCGCGGACGCGCTTTGACGGAAGAGGACCGGCTACGCGGCATGCTGATCGAACGGGTGATGTGCGAGGGCGAGCTGGCCCTCGAGGCGATCCCGCCGACGGTCATGCGGGACGCCGTGCCGCGGCTCGATGCCCTGGTCACGGAAGGCTTCCTGCAGCGCCGGGGTAACCGCCTCGCGCTCACCGAGCGCGGCCGACCCTTCCTGCGACATTTCGCGGCCTGCTTCGACGCCTACCTGGCGCCGGCGGCCGGGCGACACAGCGTGGCGGTGTAACGGCGCGCAAGGACCCTGGCGGCCGACAGCGGGATCTACTTGCCCCCCTCGCACAGCCGCACCAACACCGCCGTCAGATCGGCCGGGTCATAGGGCTTCGGCAACACCGGCACGCCGCGATGCCCTGCCGGCAGGCCCGCCGCCCCATAGCCCGTCGCCACCACGAAGGGGATGCCAAGCGCGACCAGCGCATCGGCGACCGAGACCGAATTCTCCCCGGCGAGGTTGAGGTCGAGCACCGCGGCATCCGGCCTCTCGGCTTCCAGAACCTCCAGCGCCTGGGCCACGGAGCGCACAGGGCCGATCACGCCGAAGCCGGCATCTTCCAGCGCATCCTCGACCAGCATGGCCACCAGAGCCTCATCCTCAACGACCAGGATGCGGCGAGTGGGAGGCTCGGGGGGCATTCGACGGTTCCTTGGATCAATCTTTGGGATGGCCCGGCACGGGGGGGTGGCCGGCATCGGGGCCGCGTCGATACCACGGCCGGTGTGGATTCAGACAGGCCGCAGCGGCAAACACCACATCAGCGTCGCGTGATCATCAGGACCAGGCCGAGTCCTGCCAAGCCCACCGCGGCCATGGTCACGACGGCCAGCCGCGGCCCGGTCGCGTCGGCCAGCGCGCCCACCAGCAGCACGCCCAGCGGCCCGGCCCCGATGCAGGTCGTGGTCAGGCCCAGGATCCGGGACCGCGCCTCGGGCGGTGCCTCCATCATCACCAGCCCCGTCTGGAGGTTGGAGAAAGCCGCTGTGCCGAGCCCGCCGATCACCAGCAGAAGCACCGCCAGCGGCAGGGCCGGCGCCAGCGCGGCGAGGAACAGCGTTACCAGGAAGCCGCCCGAACCCGCCGCCATCAGCAGCCGTCCGGGTGCCGCCCCGCGCCGCAGCGCGAGCGCCAGCCCGGTCAGCAACGCCCCGAAAGGCTCGCCCGCCGCCAGCAGCCCGACCTCGACCGGGCTCGCCTGGAAGGCGATGGCCCCGAAGGCGGGCAGGATGCCGGTGTAGGAAAAGCCGAAGACGTTCATCACCACCGTCACCCCGAGCACCATGCGCAGTGCGGGATGGGCGAGGGCAATGCGAGCGGCTTCCGCGATCTCGCCGGTCAGGCGGCGCAGCACGAGGGGACGGCTCTGCTGGCTGTGCCGCACGCCCAGCACCAGCAGGAAGGCCGTCAGATAGAAGCCGGCGACGATGCCATAGGCCGCGGTGACGCCGACGGCCTCGTAGAAGACACCGCCGGCGACCGGCCCGAGCATGCGCGTGGTGGAGGAGGTCATGCTATCGAAGGCGATCGCCCGGCCGATATGCGCCGGTCCCGCGGCCTCGGCCACCATGCGCCGGCGCGTGGCGAGTTCATTGGTCCAGGCGAGCCCGCCGACCAGTCCGTTCACGAAGAGATGCCAGGGCTGGAGCAGCCCTGCCGCGGCCAGTGCCGCGATGATCAGCGCCGTCACAGCCTGCGTCGCCTGTCCGGCCATGAGCAGGCGCCGGCGATCGAGGCTCTCCGCGATTGCCCCGGCCAGCGCGCCCATGGCGAGCATGGGCAGGGCGCGCGCCGTCAGCACGAGCGAGACGGCGAGCGCGGACTCCGTCAGCGCGAAGGTGAAGAGACCGCTGACCAGCATGTCCAGCCAGCGCATCGCATTGGTGATCCCTCCGGCGGCCCACAGCCGCCGGAAATCAGCATTCGCGAAGAGCGCGCGGACCGGACTTCGGCCAGGGTCAGCCGAGAGCGCGTTCAATATCCGGAATCGTCCAGCCTCAGCAGCGGGAAGGCGCTGTACACGTGCGGCAGGTTGGTCGGCGTCGCCGCATGCACGAAGCCCGGCCCGAGTTCCGCGATGGACGTCGCGCCGAGCAAGCCGAGGCAGGAGCGGATCTCGTTCTCCAGGATCTCGAGCAGCCGCACCACGCCAGCCGCGCCATCCGCCGCCAGGGCGTAGCAATAGAGCCGCCCGAGCCCGACGCATTCGGCGCCGAGGCACAGCGCCTTCACGATGTCCGTCCCACGCGCGAAGCCACCATCCACCCAGACCTTGGCCCGGCCGCCGACGGCCTGCACGACCTCGGGCAACACCTCGATCGACCCGCGCCCGGCATCGAGCTGGCGGCCGCCATGGTTCGAGACATAGACGACCTCGACGCCGTGCTGCACCGCAATCAGGGCGTCCTCGCCGGTCGCCACACCCTTCAGGATCAGCTTCAGGTCGGGGTGCTGGTCCTTGATGCGCTTCACGTCGTCCCAGTTCAGCGCCGCCTGGAACATCTGCGCCTGCCCGGTCGCGGAGGCGCGCCAGGGCTTGGCGAAGCGCCGCGCGATATCGCGCTCGCGGCGGGAATAGATCGCGGTGTCCACCGTCAGGCAGAAGGCATCATAGCCATTGCCCTTGGCGCGCTGGATGCTGTCCTCGATGAAGGCCGCATCGCCGCGGACATAGAGCTGGTAGATCTTCATCCCCGACGTCGCTGCGGCGACATCCTCGAGGCCCGGCTTCGACACGGAGGAGAGCATCAGCGGCACGCCGAAGGCCGAGGCGCCCTCGCCCGCCGTCGCCCCGCCATTCGCCCCGACCGCGATGAATTCCAGCCCGCCGACCGGGGCGAGCAGCACCGGCAGGCGCACGGTCTTTCCGAACAGCGTCGAGGAAGTGTCGATCTGCCGCACGTCGCGCAGCACGCGCGGGCGGAAGGCGAGCGCATCGATGCCCATGCGGTTGCGCCGCATGGTGGTCTCGGTTTCGGTGGCGCCGACCAGATAGTCCCAGATGTTCGCGTCGAGCCGGTTCTTCGCCGCCTTCACGAATTCATGGAGGACCAGATACTTGTCCTGAAGCGCGGCCAGGGTGTCGGGATTGACGGGCATGGCGTGTCTCGCGTCCAGGGGTCAGAGGAAGTCGCGCGTCGCGGCGGCGTAGTCGGCCTCGCGCGTCACCTGCTTCATCAGCGCAGCCGGGGCGACGCCCTGCAGGTCGGACGGCGCGGTGCCGTCACGCAGCGCCTTCAGCGTGGCGTGGATGGCGGCGACCGCGGCCGCGAAGGGCTGATGGCCCTGCAGCGCGACGCGCACGCCATGCGAGGCGAGGCGCGCCTTGTCGGCCATCTTCGCCGGCGTGCCGCCGAGGATGATCGGCAGCCCGCCTGACACGGCCTGGATCGCGGCAAGCTGGTCCCAGTCGTTCACGCCGGTGAAGAACAGGCCATCCACGCCGGTCGTCGCATAGGCCGTGGTGCGCCGCACTGCTTCATCGAGGTTCACGAGGTTCAGCGCGCTGGTGCGGGCGACAACGACGAGGCCCTTCTCCTCCCGCGCCGCGACCGCCGCGCGCATCTTGCCGAGGCCGGCTTCGAGGCTGAGCAGGCCGGGCTCGGCGACGCCGTGGCCACGCGGCAGGTCGGTGTCCTCGATGGTCAGGGCGGCGATGCCGGCTGTCTCCAGTTCCTCGACCGTGCGCATCACATTGAGGGCATTGCCGTAGCCGTGATCGGCATCAACCAGCAGGGGCGGCGCGCCGCCGCGGCAGATGCGCCGCGCCTGGTCGGCGAATTCGGTTAGCGTCAGCACAATGATGTCCGGCGCACCGAGGACCGTCAGCGAGGCGACGGAACCGGCGAACATCGCAGCTTCGAAGCCGAGATCGGCGGCGATGCGCCCGGCGATGGGATCGTGCACGGAAGCGGGATGGATGCAGTCCTTCCCTGCCAGGATCGCGCGAAAGGCTGCGCGGCGTTCGGCCGTGCTCGGTGGACGTCCCATCCCGGTTCCCTCGGAATTGTGTTGCCGCACTCTGCAACCGCGCGGCCGGTCGGTCTAGGCTGCCCCCATGCAGCCGAGGAATGCAGCATGAGCGAAGCGGTCGCCGAGGCCTTGTTGGCCCGGAAGGACGAGATCCTGGAACGGTTGAAGGCGCTGCTGCGCCTGCCGAGCGTCAGCACCGATCCGGCCTATGCCGAGGGAATGAAGGCCACGCGCGAATTCCTGATGGCGCGGCTGAAGGAGGGCGGCGTCGAGGACGTCCGCCTGCTCGACGGCGGCGGCCAGCCGGCGATCACGGGTGCGTGGAACGGCGCGCCGGGCAAGCCGACGCTGCTGATCTACGGCCACTACGACGTGCAGCCGCCCGACCCGCTGGAACTGTGGAAGACCCCGCCCTTCGAGCCGACCATCCGTGACGGCCGGCTCTATGCGCGCGGTGCGTCGGACGTGAAGGGCTCGACCCTGATCGCCGTCGAGACGGTGATCGAGTTCATCAAGGCCGGTGGCTGCCCGGTGAACATCCGCTTTTTCCTCGAAGGCGAGGAGGAGATCGGCAGCCCGTCGCTGCGCAGCATCATCGACCGTTACCCGGATGCGCTGGTGGGCGATGCGATGATCTCGGCCGATGGCGGGCGGGCCAGCACGACGCTGCCCACCGTCAGCGTCGGGTCGCGCGGCCTGACCGCGCTGCGCTTCACCCTGCGCACCTCGGCCAAGGATGTGCATTCCGGCCGTTATGGCGGGGCGCTGCGCAACGCGAATCACGAAATCGCCCGGCTGATCGCCTCCCTGCACCATGAGGACGGCACCATCGCCGTCGAAGGCTTCATGGACGACATGGCCCCGATCGGCCCGCGCGAGAAGGAGGACGCCGCCGCCCTGCCGGTGGACGAGGCCGAATTCTACGGCGGCATCGGCGCCACGCCCTATGGCGATCCGCGCTACAGCGTGCGCGAACGCATCACCCTGCTGCCCACCATCGAGGTGAACGGCATGTGGGGCGGCTATATCGGCGCCGGGTCCAAGACCGTGCTGCCCTGCGAGGCGCATGCGAAGCTGACCATGCGGCTCGGCCCGGGGATGGACCCGTTGCGTGCCCAGGCGAAGGTGCGAGACCACCTGATCGCCAAGGCGCCGAAGGGCGTCACGCTCGATTTCGAGGAATCGGGCAATGGCACCCCGGCCTTCACCCTCGGCGAGGGCCATCCGCTGCTCGCCGCGGCCGAGACCGTCATCCGCCGCACCCGCAACCGCGCCCCGGTGCGCGCGCGAGCCGGCGGGACCATCCCGATCACGGCGATCTTCAAGGAACGGCTCGGTCTCGACACCATCACCTTCGGCTTCGCCATGCCGGATGAGGATGTCCATGCGCCGAACGAGTTCTTCCGACTGTCCTCGCTGGAGGAAGGGCTGCGGTCCTGGCCGCTGCTGCTGACGGAACTCGGAAAGGTCGCGCCGGCGGCGCTGCGCGCTGGCTGACCGCGAGACCCCGCCGCGCCACCGTTCACGGAGCGGCGGCCGGGCGCCAGGGGGAGGCCTCCCTCCCCCGGCCACCGCCCGCCGCGTAGATGCCGCCGGCCGAGGCAGCGGGGCGCCAGCCGGACAACCGCATGCGGTGCTGGCCTTGCCCTGCCCATGGCCCGTGCTCAGTCGACCGGTGGCGGTCCGGCACCGGCCTCACCGGCCAGCGCCTCGACGAACACGTTGCAGTACCGCGCCGCGGTCACCTCGAACACCGCGCGGCGCAGCGAGGCGTGGCGTTCCAGCCGCTCCTCCAGCGACATCTCCAGCGCCGTGTGCATCGCCTCCGCGATCTCATCGGGATCGTAGGGATTCACCAGCAGCGCCTCGGTGAGTTCCTCCGCCGCGCCGGCGAAGCGCGACAGGATCAGTACGCCCGGATCGGCCGGGTCCTGCGCCGCGACGAATTCCTTCGCCACCAGGTTCATCCCGTCGCGCAGCGGCGTCACCAGTCCGATCCGTGCGACGCGGAACAGTCCGGCGAGCTTCGTCCGCGCCACGGTCTGCGTCATGTAGCGCAACGGCACCCAGTCGAACTGGGAGAAGCGGCCATTGATATCGCCTGCCAGCCGGTCGAGTTCCCGCCGCAGCGTCTGGTACTCGATGACATCCTCACGCGAACGCGCCGCGATCTGCAGCAGGGAGACGCTGCGGTGATGCTGTGGGAAGCGCGCGAGCAGCCGCGCGAATCCCTCGAAGCGATTGGGCAGCCCCTTGGAATAGTCCAGCCGCTCGGCACTGATGGTGAGGGCACGCCCCGTCAGGCTTTCCGTCAGCCGCCGGATGTAGTCCGTGCCGGCGGAGCGCGCCGCGATGCGGGCGAAACCCGGCGCGTCGATACCGATCGGATCGGCGATGGCGCGGACGCGGCGGCCTTCGGTCACCACTTCCTCGCCCTCCACTGCGAAGCCGCTGAAGCGGCGCGCGCAGTCGAGGAAATCCTGCAGATGCGTGCGCGTCTGGAACCCCACCACGTCATAGGCGCAGAGCGATCGCATCAGCGCCCGGGCAGGCGGCAGCGCATCCAGCACCGAGGGCGGCACGAAGGGGATGTGCAGGAAGAAGCCGATGCGTCCCGCGAAGCCCCTCTCCCGTAGCGCATCGGCGAAAGGGATCAGGTGGTAGTCGTGCACCCAGATCATGTCGTCCGGCCGCAGCATCGGCAGCAGCGCATCGGCGAAGGCGGCATTCACGGCCAGGTAGCCTTCGAAATCCTCCCGCCGGTAGCGCATCAGACCGAGCCGGAAGTGCAGCAGCGGCCACAGGGAGGAATTGGCGAAACCGACATAGAAGCGGTCGTAGTCCTCGGCCCCGAGATCGATGGTGGCATAGGTGACGCCGCCGCCATCCATGACCTTCGGCTTGGCGGAGATCCGTTCGCTCACGCGGCCCGACCAGCCGAACCACAGCGTCCCCGGCGAGACGAAGGATTGCAGCGCAACGGCCAGGCCGCCAGCACTGGCGGCTCCCTTGGCGCGGGGTGGCGGGACGCGGTTGGAGACGATTACGAGGCGCGCCAAAGGCCTTCCTCCCAGGATCGGGACAGGCGCATGGCCGACAGGATAAGGCCCACCTGCGAATAGGTTTGCGGAAAATTGCCCCACAGCGCGCCGGTCGCGGGATGAACATCCTCGGACAACAGGCCGACATGGTTGCGCCAGGACAGGGCGCGTTCGAACAGGGCGCGGGCTTCCTCCTTCCGCCCAATGCGCGCCAGCGTGTCAATGTACCAGAAGGTGCAGACCAGGAAGCCGACCTCGGGCGTGCCGAAATCATCCGCATGGTCGTAGCGAAGCACGATGCCGTCGCGGACCAGGCGCTGCTCCAGCACCTCCACCGTGCGCAGGAACAGGGGGTCCTTGGCGCTGATCAGCCCGAATTCCGGCAGCAGGAAGGTGGAGGCATCGGCGACCGGCGTGCCGTCCAACACGCCGGACAGCCAACCCTCCCCCGGCACCGTCGCGGCATCGATGATGCGCAGGCGCAGCCCCTCCGCCCGGCTGTCCCAGTCGCGCGCCTCGGCTTCGAGCCCCAGATGCTGCGCGATGGCGCCGAGCCGGTCGAGCGCCGCCCAGCACATCGCCGCCGAATGGGTGTGCGCCGCGGCGTGGCCGCGATACTCCCACAGCCCCGCATCGGGGGAGAAGGCGGCATGCTCGGCCTGCGTGCCGATGACGGCGAGCTGCCGATAGAGCGCGATGTCCCCGGTGCGGGCGAGGCGCTGATCGTGGAACATCTGCGCCGCGGTCATGATGATCGCGCCGTAGCCATCGTTCTGCACCTGGGAAACGGCAGCATTGCCGATGCGCACCGGCCCGTCGCCGCGGAAGCCCGGCAGGGCGGTGGCGATGCGTTCCTCCACCCGCGTCCCCGGCGCGATCGGGAACAGCGGCGCGATCGGCCCCGGTGCGCCGTCATGCACCGCATCCATGATGAAGCGCATGAAGCCTTCCATGGTGCGCGTCGCGTTCAGGCGGTTCAGCGCGCCGACGGTGAAGAAGGAATCGCGCAGCCAGGAGAAGCGGTAGTCCCAGCAGCGGCCGCTGCCTGGCGCCTCGGGAATGGAGGTCGTCAGCGCGGCGACGATGCCGCCGGTGTCCTCGAAGGAGCAGAGCTTCAGGGTGATGGCGGCGCGGATCACCGCCTCCTGCCAGTCGAAGGGCAGGTTCAGCCCGCGCACCCAGTCGAGCCAATAGCCTTCGGTCTCGCCCACCATCACGCGAGCGACGGAATCGGGCGCCTCGGGCAGGCTCTCATCGGCGCCGAGCACCAGGTTGATCGGCCGGTCAAGGCCGAGCTCCGCCTCCTCCGTCACATAGGTGAGCGGCGCGTCGGTGGTCAGGCGCATCACCGTTTCGGCGCCGATGTAGCGGATATGGTTGCTGCCGATGCTGATGCGCCCCGGATCGGCGCCGTCGCTGAAGGACGGCCGGATCCGGATGCGGATGCGCGGCCGCCCCGAGACGGGCTCCAGCCGCCGCAGCAGCATGGGCGGGCGGTAGATGCGCCCGAAGCGGCGGAAGCGCGGCGCGAGGTCGATGATGCGCAGCGCCGCGCCCGAATCGTCGGTCAGCAACGTCTCCACCACCGCCGTGTTGCGGCGGTAGCGTTGCGTGGCATTGGCCTGTCCGCGCAGCACCACATCCATGAAGCCGCGCTGCGGATCGGTGCCGCCGAGCAGCGCATTAAACACCGGCTCGCCATCGAGGCGGGGGAAACAGAACCACTCCAGCCGCGCGGTGGCGGAGATCAGGGCAGCGACGTTGCAGTTGCCGACGACGGCATAGTCAAGGTTGGGCAAGGGGCTGCATGTGGG
>Ga0209066_10005978_pt1 | contig 12587 bp, 14 predicted proteins | sample All_14_2_FD_187198 | JGI IMG/M metagenome (GOLD analysis project Ga0209066, IMG submission 187198) | Freshwater microbial communities in response to fracking from Pennsylvania, USA - Allegheny Zone_MetaG_DW_15 (SPAdes) (version 2) ...
GCCACGGTGAAGTCGCACCTGCTGCACGTGTTCGCCAAGCTCGACGCGAAGTCCCGCACCGGAGCCGTCACCCGGGCGCGCGACCTCGGCCTACTCTGAGGGCGTGGCGCTGCGCTTCGAAGAGCTCGACTGGCAGGCGACGCCGATGGGCGACCTGTTCCTGCGGCGACGGGTGGAGCCGACGCTCGGGGTGGATGTCTACGAGGTGAAGCTCGGCGACGAGTACCTCATGTCGAGCCTGTTCACCGAAGCCGAGGAGCAGTTGGCACACCTCGGCCTCGCGGCGACCACCGGCCGGGACGCGAGTGTGCTCGTCGGCGGTCTCGGGCTCGGCTACACCGCGGTCGCCGCGCTGGCGCACGACTCCGTCGGGTCGATGACGGTCGTGGATGCGCTGCCGGCGGTCATCGACTGGCACGCACGCGGTCTCCTGCCGGTGTCCGCGACCCTCACGAGCGACCCGCGCACGACCCTCGTGCTCGACGACTTCTTCGCGGTGATGCGACGGGGGCCCGAGACGCGTTACGACGCGATCCTCGTGGACATCGACCACTCGCCGCGGCATCAGCTGGATCCCTCCCACGCCGACCTCTACACCGCCGACGGACTGCGGCGCCTGGCCCGGCATCTGCGCGACGACGGGGTGTTCGCCCTCTGGTCGGACGACCCGCCCGACGACGAGTTCCTCTCGGTCGCCGCGACGGTCTTCCCCTCGACGGCGGCGCACGTCATCGCTTTCGCGAACCCGCTCACCGGGGGCACGTCGACGAACACCGTGTACGTCGCGCGCTGACGCCAGCGCCCGCGGCGCCCGACGCTTACTCTGGGTGAGTGAGCACCGCGATTCCCGAACCCGACTTCGAGCCGATCGACGACGAGAAGTGCCGCGCGATGGTGCAGCACCTCGAGTTCATCGGGCGGCGGTGGGTCGGGGCCATCCTGCTCGCCGGCCTCCGCGGAGCCCGGCGCTTCTCGGAGTACCGCGTTCTCGTCGACGGCATCTCCGACCGACTGCTCTCGGTGCGCCTCAAAGAGCTCGAGTCCGACGGGCTCATCGAGCGAACGGTCGTGCCGACGACGCCCGTGTCGATCAGCTACGCCCCGACCCGGCGCGGGCGCGAGTTGATCGCGGCGGCCCAGCCGCTCACGGCGTGGGCGATCGCCGACGCGCACCGTCATCACTTACGAGCAGTAAGCGACTAACCTCGCACGTGCACGCGGCGGCGCGACGGCGCACCATGTGAGCATGCCCGACTACGGTCACGCCCTCGAATTCGGAACCTTCATCACGCCGGTCAACGATCCGCCCGACCAGGCGGTCGAGCTCGCCGCGCTGAGCGAAGACCTCGGCTTCGACCTCGTCACCTTCCAAGACCACCCGTACCAGGCGGCATTCCACGACACGTGGACCCTGCTCACCTGGGCCGCCGCCCGCACGACGCGCATCCGGCTCGCGGCGAACGTGCACAACATCCCGTTGCGTCCCCCGGCCGTTCTCGCGCGTGCGGCAGCGAGCCTCGACCTGCTCTCGGGCGGCCGTTTCGAGCTCGCGATCGGCGCCGGCGGGTTCTGGGATGCCATCGAGGCGATGGGCGGGCAGCGGCTCGAACCCGGCGAGGCCGTGCAGGCGTTCGGGGAAGCGATCGCCGTCATCCGCGGCATCTGGGATGTCGACGCTCGCGAACCGCTCCGGGCGGGCGGCGAGTTCCATCACGTCGACGGCGCGAAGCGCGGCCCGGCGCCCGCGCACGACATGGCGATCTGGGTCGGGGCGCTCAAGCCGCGCATGCAGCGGCTCATCGCGCGCACGGGCGACGGCTGGCTGCCCTCGCTCGCCTACATCAAGCGCGAGGGCCTCACCGCGGGCAACGCGGTCATCGACGCCGAGGCGACGCGGGTGGGCCGCGACCCGCGCGAGATCCGGCGGCTGCTCAACGTCGGACCGGGTGACGCGGGCGTCGACCTGCTCGTCGAGCTCGCCCTCGAGGAGGGCGTCGGCACGTTCATCCTCGCGTCCGACGACCCGCGCGTGCTCGCGAGGTTCGCGACCGACGTCATCCCCGAGGTGCGCGAGCGCGTCGCGGAGGAGCGGGCGACCCGGGGCACCGCCACCGGCCGGGTGCGGTCGGCGGCCGCCCTCGCCGCCCGGCGCGACGGCATCGACTACGACGCGATCCCCGCCGCCCTCGCCGCGGATGCCGTGGAGCCCGGCGACAGCGGCTTCGGGCGGGTGCGCAACAACTACCTGCGCGGCGGCAACCCGGGGCTCGTGCTGCGGCCCTCGACGGTGGACGAGGTGCGCGAGGCCCTCGCCTTCGCCCGCACGCAGCACGTGCCGCTCGGGGTGCGCAGCGGCGGGCACGGGGTGTCGGGTCGCTCGACGAACGACGGCGGCATCGTCATCGACCTCGGGCGCCTCAACGCGATCACGGTGCTCGATGCCGCCGAGCGCCTCGTGCGCCTCGAACCCGGCGCTCGGTGGATCGAGGTCGCTCGGGCGCTGCAGCCGCACGGCTGGGCCCTCACGAGCGGCGACTACGGCGGGGTCGGAGTCGGCGGCATCGGCACCGCGGGGGGCGTGGGCTGGCTCGCGCGCGAGCACGGGCTCACGATCGATCATTTGCGCGCGGTCGAGCTGGTCACCGCGTCCGGAGACCTCGTGCGGGCCTCAGCCGACGAGAACCCCGAGCTGTTCTGGGGCCTGCGCGGCGCGGGTTTCGAGTTCGGCATCGCCGTCGCGTTCGAGTTCGTCGTCGACGAGGTGGGCGACGTCGGATTCGCCCAGTTGCAGTTCGCCGTCGACGACGTCGCCGCCGCGATCGAGGAGTACGGCCGCATCGTCGAAGCCGCGCCCCGCGACCTCACGGCGAGCCTCATCCTCGGCCCGGGGCGCGGCGGCCCGGCGTCGGCGATGGTGCTCGCTGTCGTCGACTCCGACGACCCCGACACCGTCGTCGAGCGGCTGCAACCGTTCACCGCGCTCGGTGCGCTCGCCGGGCAGAGTGTCGACATCCGCTCCTATGCGGAGGTCATGACGAACGCCTACCAGTCCGGGCCGCATCAGGCGCAGGGCGAGCCCCACGCACGATCGGGCTCGGTCGACCACATCACGCCCGACTTCGCACGGGAGGCCGCCGCGTTCCTCGCGTCGGGGGCGACGCACTTCTTCCAGTTCCGTGCCGTCGGCGGAGCGGTCGCCGACGTTCCCGCCGACGCGACCGCGTACGCCGGAAGGTCGGCGAACTTCACGCTCGCCGCCATCTCGGGCCGGCCCGACGCGCTCGACGTCGCGTGGTCGCGCCTGCGCCCGCACTTCAGCGGCGCCTACCTCTCCTTCGACACCGCTCGGGATGACGTCACGCGCGAGCTGGTCTGGCCGCCGGCGCACCTCGCCCGCCTGCGCGCGCTCAAAGCGGAGTGGGACCCCGACCACGTCTTCCACGACAACCTCGGCCTCGGCACTCCCGTGGGTTGAGTAGCGCGCCGCCTCCGGCGGCACGCGTATCGAAACCACACCAACGGGTTACTCCGACGGGGTTTCGATACGCGTCGACCTGCGGGCGGCGCTACTCAACCCGCGGCTCCCGCACAGCGGTTTCCAATACGCGGCTATTCGGGGGCGTGGGCGTCGAGGAACTCGTAGACCTCGGTGAGGTCGACGCCCGTGAAGGTGCCGGAGGGCATCGCCGCGAGCAGTGACGAGTTGAGCCGCGCCGACGGCCACGCCTGATCCGACCACCGCGCGGCGAGGGCGGCGTCGGGCACCCGGCAGCATGTCGGGTCGGGGCAGCGTGAGGTCTGCCGCCGCGCGGTGTCGCGCCCCCGGAACCATTTCACGTGCGCGAACGGCGTGCCGACGCTCACCGAGAACGCCCCGGTCGGAGTGTTCTGGATGCTCGAGGTGCACCAGTAGGTGCCGGCCGGCTTGTCGGTGTACTGGTGGTACGGGCTGAACCGGTCTTCGACGGTGAACACCTGGCGCGCGCTCCAGTATCGGCAGACGATCTGGCCTTCGACGGCGCCGAGCACGTCGGTCGGGAAGAGGGCGCCGTCGTTCTCGTAGGCCTTCGAGATGGTGCCGCTCGCGTGCACCTTGAGGAAATGCACCGGAATGCCGAGGTGGTGCGTCGCGAGGTTGGTGAAGCGGTGCGCCGCCGTCTCGTAGGTGACGGCGAAGGCATCCCGCAGGTCTTCGACGCTCAGTTCGCGAGCCTCCTTCGCACCCTGCAGGAAGGTGACCGCCGACGCCTCGGGGATGAGCAGCGCCCCGGCGAGGTAGTTCGTCTCGACCCGCTGCCGCAGCAGGTCGGCGTAGTCGCGCGGTTCCTGCTTGCCGAGCACGTGCGCCGCGAGGGCTTGCAGCAGCGCCGATCGCGGGTCGCCGCCCGACGACTGCCGCACGGGCAGGTAGATGCGACCGTTCGCCTGGTCGGTGACGCTGCGGGTGGTCTCGGGCAGATCCCCGACGTAGTGCAGCGTGAAGCCGAGGTGGCTCGCGAGGTCGGCGGCGACGCGCTGGCTCAGCGGCCCCCCGCGATGCCCGACCGCGCCGAGCAGGTCGCGCGCGATCGTCTCGAGCTCCTCGAAGTGGTTGCCCTTCTTGCGCTGCTCGGCGCGCAGTTCGACGTTCGCGCGGCGGGCTTCCTCGGGAGTCGCGGCGCGCTCCTCGTGGAGACGCGTGAGCTCGTCGTGCAAGCCGAGGATGGTCTGCATCGCCTCGTCGGAGAGGGTCTTGCGCACGGGCACCGACGGCAATCCGAGGCTCGCGTAGAGCGGGCCGCGCTGGATGCGCTCGAGTGCGATCTCGAGGGCGGCGCGGGGCGACGGCGGCTCGGCGCTCAACAGCTCGTCGAGGGTGACCCCGAGGATGCGCGCGAGCCGCTGCAGTTCGCCGAGCTTGAGTTCGCGCTTGCCGTTCTCGATCACCGACACCTGCGACGGCGCGCGCCCGAGTTCGGCGGCGAGCGCCTCGAGCGTCAGGCCGCGATCGGTGCGCAGCTGGCGGATGCGGCGGCCGACGGTGAGCGGATCGAGCATGTCTTCATCGTCGAGGTCTTCTGCGCGCGAACGGGGCATGACAGCATCCTCGCGCGTCGCATCCTTGCGCGGAATAGAAGAATGCAGATATTTCTGGGCGTATTTGCCCGGAAGGTCGGCCGCCGCGGCCGCACGCTGAGGTCATGACCAACACGACGAGCCGCGGCGCCCGCCCCGGCGACATGACCCAGACCGCCGCCGACCTCGAGACCGAGTGGGCCGCCGACCCGCGCTGGAGCGACGTGCGTCGCGACTACACGGCGCAGGACGTCATCGACCTTCGTGGCCCGGTGCGCGAGGAGCGCACCCTCGCCCGCCGCGGCGCCGAGAAGCTGTGGGAGCTCATCCAGGACAACGAGGACCCGAACGAATGGGTCTCCGCCCTCGGCGCCCTCACCGGCAACCAAGCCGTGCAGCAGGTGCGCGCCGGGCTCAAGGCGATCTACCTCTCCGGCTGGCAGGTCGCGGCCGACGCCAACCTGAGCGGCCAGACCTATCCCGACCAGAGCCTCTACCCGGCCAACTCGGTGCCGGCGGTCGTGCGGCGCATCAACAACGCGCTGCTGCGCACCGGCCAGATCGAGACCGACGACCACCGCGACTGGATGGTGCCGATCGTCGCGGATGCCGAGGCCGGCTTCGGCGGACCACTCAACGCCTACGAGCTCATGAGTTCGATGATCGAGGCCGGAGCCGCGGGGGTGCACTGGGAAGACCAGCTCGCGAGCGAGAAGAAGTGCGGGCACATGGGCGGCAAGGTGCTCATCCCGACCAGCCAGCACATCCGCACCCTCAACGCCGCGCGTCTCGCCGCCGACGTCGCGGGCGTGCCGACGATCGTGATCGCCCGCACGGATGCCCTCGCGGCGACCCTGCTCACGAGCGACCACGACGAGCGCGACAAGCCGTTCGTCACCGGCGAGCGCACGGCCGAGGGCTTCTACGAGGTGCAGAACGGCATCGGGCCGGTGCTCGCCCGCGGCCACGCCTACGCCCCCTACGCCGACCTGCTCTGGGTCGAGTCCGACAAGCCGAACCTCGAGCTCGCCCGCGAGTTCGCCGAGAGCATCCATGCCGAGTTCCCGAACCAGAAGCTCGCCTACAACTGCTCGCCGTCGTTCAACTGGAAGCAGCATCTCGATGACTCCCAGATCGCGGCGTTCCAGCGGGAGCTGTCGGCGATGGGCTACGCGTTCCAGTTCATCACCCTGGCCGGCTTCCACGCCCTCAACCACTCGATGTTCGAGCTCGCCACCGGCTACCGCGACCGTCAGATGAGCGCGTACGTCGAGCTGCAGGAAGCCGAATTCGCCTCCGAGGCCCACGGCTACACCGCGACCAAGCACCAGCGCGAGGTCGGCACGGGCTACTTCGACAAGATCGCGACGGCGCTCAACCCCTCCTCGGCGACGCTCGCCCTCGTGGGGTCGACCGAGTCCGAGCAGTTCCACTGACCCTGACCCTGACCCGAGGGGTCGCATTTCGGGCCTTACGCCCCTGAGCTCCACCAAAACGCGACCCCTCGACCGAGAAAGAAGAGACGAGATCATGATCGACGACATCCGCATCGAGGTGCGCGGGCCGCTCCTGGACCGCTTCGACGAGGTGCTCACCCCCGAAGCGCTCGCGTTCGTCACCCGACTGCACGACCTCTTCATGGGACGCCGCCAGGAGCGGCTCGCGGGGCGGCTGCTGTTCCGGCAGGGCATCGACAACGGGCGCAACCTGCGCTTCCTCGACGACACGGCCGGAATCCGCCGCGACCCGTCGTGGCGCGTCGCCGGTCCCGGGCCGGGGCTGCACGACCGGCGCGTCGAGATCACCGGACCCACCGACCGCAAGATGACGGTCAACGCGCTCAACTCGGGCGCGAAGGTGTGGCTCGCCGACCTCGAAGACGCGACGAGCCCCACGTGGGCGAACGTCATCGAGGGGCAGCTGAACCTCTCCGACGCCATCCGACGGCGCATCGACTTCACGAGCGACGAGGGCAAGGAGTACCGGCTCGGCAGCGAGACGCCGACGATCGTCATGCGACCGCGCGGCTGGCACCTCGTCGAGAAGCACCTGCGTTACGTCGACCAGGCGGGCATCCCGGTGCCGGCGTCGGCGTCGCTCGTCGACTTCGGCCTGTACGCGTTCCACAACGCCCGCGAGCTGATCGCGCGCGGCAGCGGCCCGTACTTCTACCTGGCCAAGCTCGAGAACCATCTCGAGGCGCGGCTGTGGAACGACGTCTTCACGTTCACCGAGGCGGCACTCGGCCTCGATCACGGCGCCATCCGCGCGACGGTGCTCATCGAGACCATCACGGCGGCGTTCGAGATGGAGGAGATCCTCTTCGAGCTGCGCGACCACTGCGCGGGACTCAACGCCGGACGCTGGGACTACATCTTCTCGATCATCAAGAACTTCCGCGGGCGCGGCGACGGCTTCGTGCTGCCCGACCGGAAGGCCATCACGATGACGGTGCCGTTCATGCGGGCCTACACCGAGCTGCTCGTGTCGACCTGCCACAAGCGGGGTGCGCACGCGATCGGCGGCATGAGCGCGTTCATCCCGAACCGGCGCGACCCCGAGGCGACGGAGCGCGCCCTCGCGCAGGTGGCTGCCGACAAGCGCCGCGAGGCGGCCGACGGCTTCGACGGGTCGTGGGTCGCGCATCCCGACCTCATCGACACGGCGCGTGCCGAGTTCGACGCCGTGCTCGGCGACCGCCCGAACCAGGTCGACCGGCTGCGCGACGACGTGCACGTGACGCCCGACGACCTGCTCGACCTGCGCATCGACGGCACGGTGACGGATGCCGGGGTCGCCGCGAACGTGTCGATCGCGCTGCGCTATCTCGAGGCGTGGCTGCGCGGCACCGGCGCGGTCGCGATCGACGGACTCATGGAGGATGCCGCGACGGCCGAGATCAGCCGCTCGCAGCTCTGGCAGTGGATCCACCGACGCGTCGTGACGGCGGAGGGCACGCTCGTGACGAGGGAACTCGTCGAGCGACTCCTGCTCGAGGAGCTCGTGCGACTCGAGCAGCCGGGCAGCCGCTTCGAGGAGGCCGCGGAGATCGTGCGGGCGACGGCCCTCGCCGACGACTTCCCCGCGTTCCTCACGATTCCGGCGTACGCGCGGTTCCTCGTCGAGTCGCGCGAGCCGGCGGCGGTGGCGGCGTGATCCGCGTCGTCCTCGCCGGAGCGACCGAGGAGGTCCGCACGCGCACCGCGGGCCTCCTCGCCGCGCGGCTGGGCCTGCCGGCCTCGAACGAGGGCGACGGGTTCGTGCTCGCCGGCCCGCCGCTCGACCCCGGGGCATTCGACGCCGAGCTCGCCCGCCGCGGAGTCGAGGTCGACGCGCTCATCCACCTCGGCGGCGCGCCGGATGCCGTACTCGACCACTACGGCCGTGCCGTCATCGAGGCGCCGGACGGCGACGTCGACGTCATCCTGGAACGATTGCGGGAGGCCTTCGCGACAGCGGCGCGTTGACGTCGGTCAGAGCTCGACCCCCACGAGCACGGGCTCGGGCTGCAGGTTGACGCCGAACTCCGCGAGCACGCGCGTGCGGATGTAGCCGGCCAGTTGGGCGACCTCGGTCGCGGTGGCGCCACCGCGGTTGACGATCGCGAGGGTGTGCTTGCTCGACACCGCGGCGCGCGACCCGGGAATCGCGAATCCCCGCTCGATGCCGGATCGCTCGATGAGCCAGGCGGCACTCAGCTTGACGAGGTACTCGCCGCGCACGATCGGCGGCACGTCCGCACCGATCGGCAACACCCGCGCCGCCTCTTCCGGCGCGGTCGGCCAGCGCGGTGCCTCGGCGGGAAGGGTGCGGGCGAACTGCTCCGTCACGACGGGATTGGTGAAGAACGATCCGGCACTCGCCGAGTCGGGGTCGGCGCGATCCCACAGCATGCCCTTCGACGCGCGCAGTTCGAGCACCGCGGCCCGCAGTTCCGTCACGGGAACGCGATCGCCGATCCGCACGTTGAGGGCCGAGGCGAGCTGGGCGTAGGCGATCGGCTGGCTCAGCCCGGCACGCCGTCCTGAGCCTGTCGAAGGGTCGTCGGACAGCGCGAGTTCGAGCGAGACGACGAGCCCGAGGCGTCCGCGCTTGAGCGAGCTCGTGCGATACCCGAGCCCGAGTTCCGGCGCCGTGACGCGCACGAGACCCCCGGTGTCGAAGTCGAGGAAGTCGATCGCGACGAGACTGCTGCTGAGTTCCTGTCCATACGCGCCGATGTTCTGCACGGGCGCGGCGCCCGCCGACCCGGGGATCCCGGAGAGCGCCTCGATGCCCGACCAGCCGTTCGCCACGGCGTACGCGACGACGTCGTCCCACGGCTCGCCGGCTTCGACGGTCAGTCGCACGGGCCGAGCACCGTCGGCGCGTGCGACCGTCATCCCGCGCGTCGCGACCCGGATGACGTCGCCGTCGAAGCCCTCGTCGGCGATCACGACGTTCGAGCCGCCGCCGAGCAGGAGCCAGTCTTCGGGCGAGCCCCACGTCGCGAGCGTCTGCTCGACGAGTTCGGCCCGCGTCGCGGGCTCGAGCAGCCGTGCCGCGGGACCGCCGATCCCGAGGGTCGTCAGGCCGGCGAGCGAGGGGGCGGCGTCGAGGTCGGTCATCCGGCGGGCGGCACCACGCGCAGCTGCGCCTTGCCGAGCACCGTCTGCTCGCCGAAGGTCACGGTGAGGTCGAGGCGCACGAGCTCGCCCTCGATCGCGCCGACCTTCGCGACGACCGACACGACGGCGCCCGTCTCGGCGTCGACGACGACGGGGCGGGTGAACTTCACCTGGTAGTCGACGATGCGGCCCGGATCGCCGAGCCAGTCGACGACGGGTTGCACGGCGAGGCCCATCGTGAGCATCCCGTGCGCGAGCACGCCAGGCAGCCCGACGGTGGCGGCGACGTCGTCGCGGTAGTGGATGGGGTTGAAGTCGCCCGAGGCGCCCGCGTAGCGCACGAGCGAATCGCGCGTGAGCGGGAAGCTGCCTTCGGCGACGACCGCGCCCACCTCGAGCGCGCTCATTCGTCGCCCCGCACGACGAGGGTCGAAGTCGCGGTGACGACGTGCGCTCCGGCGGAATCGGTGAGGGCCGACTCGGAGGTGACCATGCTGTGGCCGCCGATCGACTTGACGCTCGTGATGGTCATCGTCGCGACGAGTTCGTCTCCGGCGACGATCGGACGGGAGTAGCTGAAGCGCTGGTCGCCGTGCACGACGCGGGCGAAGTCGACGCCGGCCTCCTCGTCGGTCAGCAGCTGTTCGAGGGTCGCCGCGGTGACGACGATCGGGAAGGTCGCCGGCGCGACGACGTCGGCGTACCCGGCGGCGCGCGCGGCCTCGGGGTCGAAGTGGGTGGCGTGCGTCGCGAAGACGGCCCGCGCGAACTCGCGCACCTTCTCTCGCCCCACCAGGTAGGGGGCGGTCGGCGGGTAGGCCCGCCCCTCGATCGCAGGATTCACCGGCACGCCGACCAGCCTAGCGAGGGCCGTTAACTGCTCGACGCCCCGGCGACCGATGTCTGCCGAGGCGTCGAAGACTCAGGTGCCGTGTTACTGGCAGCTCTCGCACTGCAGGTCGTCCATGGGGTCGACCGGAACCGAGTAGCCACCCACGGTGTCGACGTCGTTCATGGGATCCTCCTCAAAGTCTGCGGCTTCCGCGAGGTCGGTGACCTCCGCGTGAATCACCACTATATAACCGGAATCACACGGATGTCATTCCCCTACATGTAGTGCTTTTCGGCGTGTCGCGAATTTTCTCCAGGCTACCGGGCGCCTCAGACATCCTGACCCGGCCCGCGCGGGATGCCGGTGCGCTGCGGCGGCCGTGGAACCGCTCCGGGAGAGGCGTTAGTTTAGAAGGTAAAGCATCTGCCGACGGGGAGACAGGGATGACGGCGCTTCACCCGTATCTGAGCTACCGCGACCCGGCCGTCGCCGTGCGCTGGATGGAAGACCTCGGGTTTCCGGTCATCGCACGCGTCGAGGGAGCCGACGGAGCACTCACCCGCGCCGAGGTGCGGGTCGGGTCGACGGTCGTCGTCGTGACGGCCCAGGACGACGACTACGAGGCGCCGCGTCTGCGCCGCCGCTCGGTGGGCTACGGCCTCTACGTCACGAGCGACGATGTCGACGCCCTCTACGAGCGGGCGCTCGACGCCGGCTCCCGCCCCGTGGTCGTGCCGGAGAACGCTCCCGAGGGGGACCGCCGGGCGCGCGTGCTCGACCCGGGCGGCTACGAGTGGACGTTCGGGACGCCGCCGTCCGACGCGTCCTGAGCCACGGACCGCGGACCGGTCACCGTCGGAGCATCCGCATCACCGCCCATCGCCGCGATCCCCTCCCGATAGGCCGACGACACGTCGTCGAGAAACGCCGACACGAGCTCGAGCTCCTCGACCGAGTAGCGGCTCACCCGATCGCGCAGCGAGGAGACGAGCGGTTCGAGCCGGTCCCGGGCGGTCGCGATCGACGCCTCCGCGGGAACGATGCGCACACTCCGGCGGTCGGCATCGTGCACGGCACGGCGCGCGTGCCCGGTCTCCTCGAGCCGCCGCACGATCGACGTCGTCGCGCCGGGTGAGACCCCGAGACGCGCGGAGATCTCGCTCGGCGTCAGCGTGCCATCGCGGATGAGCCAGTCCATCGCGTCGAGCGCCGTCGGATTGAGGTCGAGCGACTCCGCGAGCAGCGCGTGGAAGCGGCGCGCGAGCGTCCCGATCTCGCGCAACTGGTCGGCGTAGCGCGGCGGACGGGGGACGGCATCCATGCCGCCATTCTGCTCTCTGCCCGGCGTGCCGGCCTCAGCGCGACGGGGGGAACGTCGTGATGAGGTCGCCCATCGCGGAGAAGATGATGACCTCGACGATGACGACGACGACGATCGAGACGACGACGACGGCAATCTCGGCCCACAGCGGCGCGTGACCGCGACCGGTGCGACGCTTCACGACGACCGAGCGGCCGATCGTGTAGACGAGACCGCCGATGAACGCGAACGCCCAGTGGAACGGTTTCGGCACCCCGCGCGCCGCGAGGTCCTTCATGTCGCGGTACGCGAACCACACCGACAGGCCGTAGACGCCATAGCTCGACACGATCGACAACCAGTAGAACGGCGAGAGGAACACCGAGACCATGCCCCCCATCCCTTCCGCGGGGGTCGACGCGAAGGGGTCGAAGTCGAACAGCGACCCCCACGGGACGAGCAACAGCAGGAGCAGGGGGAGCAGCGGCAGCCCGATGATGAGCCAGATCCACGGGGTGTTCCAGTCGGTGCCGGCGGGCGCCTTGAGCGGCGGGGTCAAGGGCAGCGGCTGACCGGGCACGTGGCGCACGTCGGTCCACGCGGCGCCGTTCCAGAATCGGCCCTGCGCGGGGTTCTCGGGGTCGGGGTACCACCCCGGGGGGATGACGGACGTGCCCTGGTCGCTCATGGCCCGATCCTACGTCGGCCCGTTCGGGCACACCCCGGGAGCGCGCATCCGACCGCCCGTAGGATCGGGCCGTGGCGACCGACAGGCGGGCGACGGGGGGCGACT
>Ga0209066_10005979_pt1 | contig 12586 bp, 14 predicted proteins | sample All_14_2_FD_187198 | JGI IMG/M metagenome (GOLD analysis project Ga0209066, IMG submission 187198) | Freshwater microbial communities in response to fracking from Pennsylvania, USA - Allegheny Zone_MetaG_DW_15 (SPAdes) (version 2) ...
GCACGGCGGTAGGGTCAGGCGAGGCGGGCCGGGGAGTGTACGGCCCGTCACTCGCGTGGCTCCGCATGGAGCGGGTCAGCACGTCGGCGAAAAGAGCGGGTTTGCTCCCTGCAAGCGCAGGCAATCAGTCTTGCAGGTGCACGAGCCGTGAAACGAGTTCGTGCATCGCGGTGTACGGTTGGGTGCCATCGTGGGCAGTGGTGGCCTGAGCCAGGCGCAAGGCGCGATGGGTGGCTACGTCCCTCAGGCCTTGTGTGGCCGCCCAGTGGCCGCCGCCGCCTTTTTCGTAGCCGGGCAAATGCGTCCTCAGACGCGCCAACGCCTCATGCCGGGGCAGCGGGGCGAGCACGTCTTCGAAGTGCAGCAGCAGCCAAAGCTCGAAGCACGGCACGGAGGCCACGGCCTCCAACGGCACCGCCACCCCGTTGTCATTGCGAAGCTTGCCGTTCTGCGCTGCAGCCTGGGCCAGTGCGGCGTGGTAGCTCTGGTGCTCGTCGCGGTCGAAGACCACGATGATCCGGTCAAACTCCCCGGGGGTGGAGGCCACGGTCCCGGTCCCCCTGCTTGAAGACGGCTAGGGCGTACTCCAGCACCTGCTGCGGCTCGGTCCCGAGCTGGCTGTGAAGCACTTGAACATGCGCCGTAGACAGCCGGTAGGCGCGCTGAATCTCACGCAGTTACTGCGGTTCGGTCTTCTCGCCTTCGCAGACGATCAGCAGCCGTTCATAGGGCTGCCGCACGGCCGCGCGCCGCTTCAGGTCTCGCGCGGCCTGCCGGTGTTTGGGCTGGTTGTCCTTCCCCATCGCGTCAATGCACCCCGGCCTTGGCTGGCGCAGGCCAATCGCTGAAGAAGGGCACGGCGCCGTAGCGGCCGGACAGGTAGCCGCGCTCCCAGGCCTCTTGCTTGCGGGGGCTGAAGTCGGTCAGCGGGTACAGGCGAGTGGCCTGGTCGTCATCCTTTTCTGTGAACCAGATTTGGTCGCGCCGGAAGAGGGTGTGGTCCAGCAGCGAGGTGTCATGGGTGCTGAAGATCAGCTGTGCGCCGTTGGGATTGAGCTCGGGCGTTTGGAACATGGTGATCAGGCGCCGCACCAGCAGGGTGTGCAGGCTGCTGTCCAGTTCGTCCACCACCAGCACACGCCCGTCACGCAGGCAATCCAGCACCGGCGCGACCAGGCCGTACAGGCGCTGCGTGCCATCGGACTCGTCATGCAACTCGAACGTGGCGGATCCCTTGGGCGTGCTGTGTTCGAACACGGGCATCAAGAATTCACGCTCATCCTGGCTGGCTTGCAGGCCACTGGCGCTCATCACCCACTGGGCCTGCATGCCCTTGCGGGGGACCGCCTGAACGTCGGCGATGGAGATGTCGGCGGCGGACAAGAACTCGCGGATCGAGGCCCGCCCTTGCTCCGTCGCCAGGAGCGCCGTGGTGAAGTCAGGTAACACGGTGGCACCGGCCGGCAGGAATGTGATGTTGCGGACGATCCAGTTGAACACCGGGCTGAGCTGTTCACTGTTGAGCTGGGCAGCCATGGACAAGAACAGCGCATTGGGGCGCGTGCTCTCCTGCCACAGCTTGCGAGGGCCCGTCAGGTAGGTGCTGAACTCGTAGTCGTACCCATCGCCATCGATGTGTTGCCGGCGGAAGAGCTGGGTGGGCTTGCTGCTCCGATAGATCAGCAGCGACTCGCTGATCACGCGCTGTGGCGTCATCGAGAACGCGTACTGGTGCCGCACGCCCGACAGCAGGAAGGTGATCTCGAACTCGGTGGGCTGCTGGGCCGTGGCCGGGTCCAGCTTGAAGGGCTGCACGTTGTAGGTCTGGCCTGGCTGGATGACAGTGGCCGACTCGGCCACCACGGCGCGCATGTAGTCCAACGCGCGCAGCAGGCTGGACTTGCCGCTGGCGTTGGGCCCGTAGACCACCACAGTGCGCAAGGCCTGGGGCGCTGACTTCAGCCCAGTGGATGCCAGGTGCGTTGCGGCCAGTTCCTTGTCGCCAGACGCGATCAGGGTCAGGGCCTGCTCGTCGCGGATTGAACGGTAGTTCCGAACCCGAAATTCAAGCAACATGCCCCATCTCCTTATCAACAAAAAGTGCATTCTTGCAGTAAATATTCCAAAACTAGATAAATTTTAAGTGAATATTTGTGGGCGTTCTCCCCAGCAACACCGCAGGGGCCAACCACATCAAGACCTGGTGGCCCCGTACCAGGGCTGGATGAACTGACTGACCGCTGCGGTCAGTCAGAAGGGCGGGCCTTGATCGGCGGTGTCGGCGTGCTGACGTTGCAGCATGGCTTCGAGTGTGGCCACCTGCTGGCGCAGGGCGGCGTTTTCGGCGGTCAGCAGGGCCACGCGGTCACGCAGGGCATCGAGGTTGTCGTCGCCGGCAGGGGCGTCTGCCGTATCGGCCGGCGCCGGGCTGGGGGCCGCCTTGCGCTTGGCCTCGCGCACCCGCTTGGCAGCTTGCTTGAGTTCGTCTTTGCCGGCAGTGGCTGCGGCCACCTGCTCTTCGGCCGGCAGGCTGGCCACGGCCGCCGCCGCGTTGATCGAGATGGTGCCGGCCTTGACGGCGGCCACCACCTCGGGCGCCGCCTGCTTCTGGATCTTTTCGATCATCACCACCTGGTTGCTGCTCAGCCGCGCGGCCTTGGCCAATGCGTCGCGCGTGACCAGTGGCTCGGGTGGGCTCGGCGGGGCAGGGGTTTCGTTGCTGTCGGTAGCGGCAGTGGTTTCAGCCGGTGACGCCGTCGCCTGCGCGCGCCGCTCCGCCAGGATCTCGCGCTTGCGCAGCGCCAGCACGCCGCGCTGAAAGTCTGACACGCTGCGCCGGCCCAGGTGCTGGTCAATCATCCACAGGTGCACGTCGTCGATCGACTGGAAGCGGCTGTGCTGCACCGTCTGGAACGGCAGCCCGTGCTGCTGGCAGATGCCGTAGCGGTTGTGTCCATCCACCAGCACATTGCCCCACAGCACCAGCGCATCGCGGCAGCCCTCGGCCAGGATGCTGCGCTCCAGTGCGTCATGCTCCTCCGGCGTCAAGGGGTCGATGTAGGCTTTGAGTTCTTCGTTGACGACGATGTCCATGCGAGTGCGCACTGTGGTCTGAGAGAAAGGGCGCGGATTGTAGGAGCGCCGCACGCAATGCCATTCCCGCTGGGTGCGCGGTGTGTTGTTCAGCTGACAAACCGCGAAGGGTTGGTGAGCTTGTCGACACAGTGGGCTGCGTGGGCTTCGCGGCGCCTCCCGTAGAAGAGCGCTTTGCAGGGCAGGGCACGCGTATTGCGCTGAAGGCGGCCCCATCGTTATTTTTTGAAGGAGCCACCATCATGGCCATGGTCACATTTTCGTCACCGTTGATGCCGCGCGACATCACTGTTTATGCCGTTGCCGGTGAACGCGGCACGCTGCTGGCGCTGGCAAAGGCCAACAACATTCCGATTCCGTTTGATTGCCAGGACGGCGAGTGCGGTTCATGCCTCGTCGAGATCAAGCACTACCGGCCCAGCGCGCGCTACGGCATTGCATTGACCGAGAAGGAGAAGGAAATGCTCAGGCAGCTGGGCAAGATCACCAAGCAGGAGATCATGGATGCTGAGGTGAACGACATGCCGCCTCGCCATCGACTGGCCTGTCAATGCTTCGTGCGCAACGAAGACATCGAGGTGGTGTTCGAGGGTGACGTCACCAAGCCCGTCAAGGGCCCCGCGTTGTCGCTGGCAGCCGCCATCTATAAGGGCGGTGTGGGCATCAAGACCCTGGATCAATTCCTGTGCTACGCGGTGAAGGTGGAAGAAGACGCGGCCATTCACTTTGAGCAACTGTCCCAGAGCATGAAGGCCTGCGGCAACGACGATGTGGCAGCGCTGTTTGCTCAGTTGGGCGGCTATTCGCGGTTGCACCTGGAAGAAGCCAAGTCCAAGTGCCAGAAGTACGAAGCCGAAGTGAACCTGCCGTCCAGCACCGCCTGGCCTGACAACGCCACGCCTGAAAAGACGTCACTGTGGGAGGGTGATCCTGGGTTGAAGCGGCTGGATGCGCTGAAGGCTGCGCTGCAGGGCGAGCGTCGCGGCTACGAGTTCTACTATGCGATCGCGCACACCACCAAGGATGTTGAGGTGCGCTCGGTGGCCATGGAGTTTGTGAAAGAAGAGGCTGAGCATGTGGAGAAGCTCAAGCAGTGGATCGTGCAGGAAGAAGCCGCCGTGCGCCTGAAGGCAGCCAGCGCCGGCAGCGCCTGAAATCCGGGCTTTGACCCTGGCGTGTCAGGGCATCGGGCCAGTGGCTGATCGCAGGGTCGGCCACTGGCCCGGTTTCATGTGTTCAAGCGGAAGCCCACTTTCAGCGTGACTTGAAAGTGAGCCACCTTGCCATCGGCCACGTGGCCACGGGTCTCCACCACCTCGAACCAGCCGATGTGCTGCAGCGTCTTGGCTGCTGTTCCGATGGCGTTGCGGATGGCGTCGTCCGAACTGTTGGGGGATGACCCCACCAACTCAACAATTTTGTAGACGTGGTCGGTCATGTGTGCTCCTGAACAAGTGCGGGGAGGACGCGATCCGTCGCCCCATGCGCCGGAGAAGTCGATCAACCCTGCTTGTGCTTGTGTTGTGCAGCCTACAACGATGCGTCATCCCAGGTTGTACTTTGTGGCAATCCCCACAAGGCAGCGGCAAGCGCAGCAGGTCACCACGGGCGCGAACTCGTCGCCGCCCCGCCTTTGGATTGATGCATATCAATGGCCCGCCACGCGGGGCCGGCCGGCCCCGCCAATCAACCTTCAACGGTGTGGTTCTTGCGCTCATGCCCTGGTGGGTGGGGTTTCCCACACACGTGCATGGAGCGGCCTCACGCGGCGGACAGCGTCTCTCTGCCCTTGATCCCTTTGTCTCCTGGAGATGCGCGATGTCGAGCCGATCGGAATCTGATCAGCGATCCCATGTTGAGCTGAGCACGGTCTACGAGATCTCTCGTGGCCTGTGTGCGTCGCTGGACATCAAGCACAGCTTTCATGCGGCGTTGTCGGTGCTGGCTGCGCACCTTGACTTGCCGCGGCTCATGCTGGTGCTGCCGGACGAAGCCAACCAATGCCTGGTGGTGCACAGCGCGGTGGGGCTGTCGACCCAGCAAGCCCGGCAGGGTGTATGGCGCGCGGACGAGGGCGTGGTGGGGCAGGTCTTCACGTCGGGCATGCCGATGGTGGTGCCCGATGTGAGCCTGGCGCCTGAGTTCGTCGACCGCACGGGTGCCTTCACGGCGCAGGATGGCCAGTCGGTGTCGTTCGTGGCCGTGCCACTGCGCGCGGAGCGGGCGGTGTTGGGGGTGTTGGCGGCGCGGCGCAAGCTGCATGGCAGCGCGCGGCTGACCGACGACCAGCGTGTGCTCACGATGGTGGCCTCGCTGCTGGCGCAAGCCCTGCTGCTTCACCAGGCGGTGTTCACCGAACATCAGCGCCTGCAACAGGAGACCACCCAGTTGCGCAAGGCGTTGCACCGTGCGCGCGCGGGACGGTTCAGCCTGGACCAGGTGATCGGTGAATCGAAGCCCATGCAGCAGGTGTTTGCCGAGGTCCACAAGGCGGCGCCGGCCAAGGCCACCGTGCTGCTGCGCGGCGAAAGCGGCACCGGCAAGGAGGCCATCGCCCGCGCGGTGCATGTGCTGTCGGGCTGCAAGGATGGGCCCTTCGTGGCGATCAACTGCGCCGCCATCGCCGAGACGCTGCTGGAGAGCGAGCTGTTCGGCCACGAGCGCGGTGCCTTCACCGGCGCCATCGGCGAGCGCAAAGGGCGCTTCGAGCAGGCGCACAGGGGATTCTTGTTCCTTGACGAGATTGGCGACATCTCGCCCGCCTTTCAGGCCAAGCTCTTGCGCGTGCTGCAAGAGCGCGAGTTCGAGCGCGTGGGCGGCAACCGGCCGGTGAAGGTGGATGTGCGCCTGATTTGCGCCACCAACCGCGACCTTGAACAGATGGTGCAGCGGGGCGAGTACCGCGCCGATCTCTACTACCGCATCAACGTGATCCCGATCTTCATTCCGCCCCTGCGTGACCGGCGCGCGGACATTCCCGCCCTGGTCCATCACTTCATCGATCGCTACAACGAAGAGAACCGACGCCAGCTGCGCATGACGCCCGAAGCCCTGCAGATCCTGCAGAGCTGCCAATGGCCGGGTAACGTGCGCGAGCTGCAGAACTGCATCGAGCGCGCTGCCACCATGGCGCGTGATGACGTGATCAGATCGCCGGACGTGGCCTGCCAACAGAACCGCTGCCTGACAAAAACGCTGAACCACTTTGATGTCGCCGCGGGCGACGAAGCAGCTCCGGACCCCCTGCCGGCTGGCTCACCCGATGAGCCTGCCGATGAGGCCACCGGCCCAGGCGAGACACCGCCCGCCGCACTGGACGAGCGCGAACGCCTGATCTGGGCCATGGAGCAGTGTGGCTGGGTGCAGGCCAAGGCGGCCCGTCTGCTGAAGGTGACCACCCGGCAGATCGCTTATGCATTGCAAAAGCACCAGATCGAAGTGCGCCGGCTTTGAGCGGGCCAGGCCCGCAGCGTAGGGCTGGAAGCGGGTCGATGGGGGCCGCAAAAGCCGGGGTCACCTGTGCACACGTCCTGCCGTCCTACCTGCGGCCGGGGCGCAGGCTGACGGCCCCCCCGCGCCCACGCCCGGCCCAATGTCGGCATGAACTCACACCTCGCCGCCCCCGCCAGTGCCGCTGGCGCCGCCCCTCCGCTGGTCCGCGACGCCTGGCCGCACGCGGCCACTGTTGACGCCGAGATCGACTGCACGCTGCAGTACGTGGCCGATGGGCCCACCGATTGCCTGTTTCAGATCCACGCGCTGCAGGGCATGGACCAGCAGGTGCTGACCGAATCACTGGTGGTGACGCCCCCGCTGCCGCTGCGGGTGTTCGCCGATCCCACCTTGAGCCACCGCTTCACCCGGCTGCGCGTGGAAAGCGGCGAATTCACCCTGCGCTACCAGGCCACCGTGCGCCGCACGGTGGAAGCCTTTGACCCTACCGCCCGGCTGGTGCCCATTGCCGAGCTGCCCGATGGCTTGCTGCACAACCTGATGCCCACGCGCTACTGCGAATCCGACGTGATGAGCCGCACCGCCCAGAAGCTCTTTGGCGGCGTGGCGCCTGGTGCCCCACAGGTGATGGCCGTGGTCGACTGGATCCACCAGAACATCGACTACCAGATCGGTTCCACGCAAAGCACCTCCACCGCGCAGGACGTCTACATGCAACGCGCCGGCGTGTGCCGCGATTTCGCGCACCTGGCCGTCACCTTCTGCCGCGCGCTCAACATCCCCGCCCGGCTGGTGGCCGGCTACGCCCCGTTCGACGAACCCCCGCCCGATTTCCATGCGGTCTTCGAAGCCTACATCGGCGACCGCTGGGTGGTCTTCGACCCCACCCGCCTGGCCGCGCCCGAGCACGTGGTGCGCATCGCCAGCGGCCGCGACGCCAAGGACGTGGCCTTCGCCAGCCTGTTCGGCCCGGCGCGCATGCTGGCGATGGCGCCGGAGATTCGGGTGGTGGGGTATCGGAACGTCTGAGCGTTGGGCGTGAACTGAACCCGCTTGCCAATCCGGGTCTCATCAGCGATATTCGCAATTCGCGAATTGCGAATTCATACGTTTGATGGACCTGAAGCCTCAAGACTTGCTGGTGCTGCTGAAGGTGGCTGCCCACCCCCCACAGCGCTGGACTTATGCGACGTTGGGCGAAGCGCTCGCCATGAGCGCCTCCGAAACGCATGCCAGCGTGAAGCGCGCCGTCGCGTCGGGCCTCGCCGTGGCGCCCTCACGGGGTGAGTGGTCGCCCGTACGCCCGAATCTGCTGGAATTCTTGGTGCACGGCGTTCGCTACGTCTGGCCGGCCACGGCGGGGCCAGTCAAGCGCGGCGTGCCGACGGCCTTTGGCGCTGAACCGCTGGTTGGCCAGTTGACGGCGGCGCCAGGCGAAGCCCCAGTGTGGGCACACCCTGCCGGTAGCGCCAAGGGCCCCACGATCTCGCCGATCTACCGCACAGCACCTCAGGCCGCGCTGAGTGACGCGTCGCTGTATCGCCTGCTGGCCTTGCTGGATGCGTTGCGCACCGGCCGAGCCCGTGAACGCAGCCTGGCGGCCAAGCTGCTGGCGTCTGAGCTGACGCTGACAGCTTCGGGCGAGAACAGTGCGAGCTGACGACCCGAATCTACCCTCCCTACGCCACGTTGCCCTGGCGCTGGGCGACTTGCGCGAACAGGTGGTGTTCGTCGGCGGTGCCGTGGCCGGCTTGCTGGTGACCGACCCGCTGGCCGATAGCGTGCGCGCCACCCGTGATGTGGACGCGGTGGTGAACGCCAGCCGGGCCATGTTCCACCGCATTGAGGAGGCGGTGGCGCAGCGCGGGTTCGCGCGTGACGTGCTCAGCGACGTGATTTGCCGCTGGGTGCACACAGCATCCGGCGTGCGCTTCGACCTGATGCCTGTGCAACCAGAGGTGCTGGGCTTCTCCAACCGTTGGTATCCCTATGCTATGGAGACCGCCGAGCCTGTCGAGCTGCATCCTGGCGTGACCATCCGGTTGGCGAGTGCTGTGGCTTTCGTGGCGACCAAGCTGGAGGCCTTTGCCGGCCGTGGCGGTGGTGATTTCCTGACCAGCCATGACATCGAGGATGTGCTCAACATCGTCGATGGTCGTGAGGAACTGGCCGCAGAGCTTTCCGTGGCTCCGGCCGCATTGCAGCAGGCCGTGGCCGAGGCCTTCAATCCACTCCTGAGGAACCCGGACTTCGCGAACGTGCTGCCGGGCTTGATTGCCGAGCCGGAGCGCGCCGGCCTCGTCCTGCAGCGCCTGAAGGCCATGTGTTCATGAGTCGGCACCGATAGCACCTCTTCGGCCCGGGCCATCCATCGGCGACGCAGTAGAAGCTTGATCGCGATGACCTGTGGTCGCTCGAATGGCCGGGACACGGGCGCGAGCATGGCCCAAGACGTGCTTTAAGCAAGGGCAAGGGTGCAGCGCCAATCAACGCTGCACCCGCTGCTGGCCTCGCGCTGCGCGTGGTCTCTTGCACGCTGAACCCGAAGACATCTCCGGCCAGGGCTCTCCTGCGCTGCGTCTTTGATCTCGCTTCCCCACCTCTTTCGCCAACATCGCCCGTGCGCGCCTGGCTGCGCGTTCACGGGATGAACAGGACTCGTCATGACCACCAGCGTTGAATCTCCCGCCTTCGCGCGTCTCGAAGCCGAAGGCCGCCTGCTCAAGCCCTCGCTCAAAGGCCCCACCCACGTGCCTGGCCGCTATGGCTTTCGCGGTGACATCGCGCTCACGCTGGATCCGGTGGTGACGCTGGAAGCCGCCTTTGCCTCGGCCGATGGCGCTGAGGCAGCGCTGTCGTTTCTGGCCGGTGAGCTGGCGACCTACAAGCACCTGCCCGCGCTGAGCGAAGCGCTGGGCGCCAGCGTTCAAGCTGGCGGCAAGTACTTCATCTATGTGCATGACCTGGAGCGTTCATCGCGCTACCAGGTGGAACTGAACGGCGTGTCGTTCTACGTGCTGCCGATCGACGACACCTCGGTCTACAACGAGCTGATCGACTACATGTACCTCGACAAGACCAAGATGAAGAAGATGGACACCGCCGACAAGGTGGATGCCATTGTCAACGGCGCGCTCAAGTACAGCGAGAAGTACGAAGCGATCAGCTACGAAGAAGGCCTCAAGCGCATTTGAGCCCGCTCCCCGGTTGTCTTGTTGGCGACACACGGGCAGTGCGCCAGCGCGACGATTGAAGAGAAGGCGCCAAACCCCCGGTGTGCACCGCGTGATGCGGCGCGCCGGGGGCTTGGCGCCTTGATGACTTCTTGATACCCCAGCCACAGAACTTGTGACCCTCTTGATACGGCGCTTCATATCCTGAGCACCGTATCGAAGGAGGGTGTCATGGACATCGTTTTCATTGGGTTGATGCTGGGGTTCTGGCTGGCCATCGTGGGCCTGGCACGGGGCTGCGCGCGATTGGCTGCCGGGAAGGCAGACCCATCATGACCGCCGCCTGGCTGTTGTCGTGGGAAGGGCTGGCCGCCTTGCTGGCAGCCGACCTGCTGGTCTACCTGGTGGCCGTGCTCTTGCGGCCGGAGGACTTTTCATGACCACCAACGCATGGGTTCAGTTGGTGGTCTACCTGGGCGTGCTGCTGGCCCTGGCTTGGCCGCTGGCGCGGCTGATCGAGGCCGTGATGGCCGGTCGTTTCGCGCTGGGCAGCCGGCTGGAACGCCCGCTGTACCGGCTGGCCGGCATCCGCCCCGAGGTGGAATCGGGTTGGCTGCGCTATGCCCTCGGGCTGCTGATCTTCAACGGCCTGGGGGTGCTGGCCGTGTATGCGCTGCAACGCCTGCAGGCGCAGCTGCCGCTCAATCCGGCCGGCATGGCGGCGGTGTCGCCCGATTCGGCCTTCAACACGGCCATCAGCTTCGCCACCAACACCAACTGGCAGGGCTACGGCGGTGAGGCCACGATGAGCTACCTCACGCAGATGCTGGCGCTGACGGTGCAGAACTTCCTGTCTGCGGCCACCGGCATCGTGGTGGTGGTGGCGTTGGTGCGCGGCTTCGCGCGCCACTCGGCGCAGGCCATCGGCAATGTGTGGGTGGATCTCACGCGGGCCACGCTGTGGATCCTGCTGCCGTTGTGCTTCGTGTTTGCCATCGTCCTGTCCGGCATGGGCGTGATCCAGAACCTCAAGCCCTACGAGACCGTGACCACCATCGAGTCGCAGAGCTGGCAGGAGCCCAAGGTGGACGCCGCCGGTCAACCTGTGCTCGATGCCGCCGGCAAGCCGGTGATGGCCGACAAGTCCGGCCAGACGCAGACCCTGGCCATGGGCCCGGTGGCCTCGCAGGTGGCGATCAAGATGCTGGGCACCAACGGTGGCGGCTTCTTCAACGCCAACGCGGCGCACCCCTACGAGAACCCCACAGCAGCCACCAACTTCCTGCAGATGCTGTCCATCTTCGTGATTCCGGCGGCGCTGTGTTTCGTGTTCGGCCGCATGGTGGGTGATCAACGCCAGGGCTGGGCGGTGCTGCTGGCGATGACGGTGCTGTTCGTGGCCTGCGTGATCCCGGTGACGCACTTCGAGCAGCAGGGCAACCCGGTGCTCTCGTCGCTGGGCGCCGACCAGACCGCCAGCGCCACCCAGGCCGGCGGCAACATGGAAGGCAAGGAGGTGCGCTTTGGCATCAACGCCTCCGCGCTGTTTGCCGCCATCACCACCGCGGCCTCGTGCGGTGCGGTGAACGGCATGCACGACTCTTACACCCCGCTGGGCGGTGCCGTGCCGCTGGTGCTGATGCAGCTGGGCGAGGTGGTGTTTGGCGGCGTGGGCGCGGGCCTGTACGGCATGCTGATCTTCGCCATCATGGCGGTGTTCATCGCCGGGCTGATGATCGGCCGCACGCCCGAGTACCTGGGCAAGAAGATCGAGGCGCATGAGATGAAGATGGTGTCGATTGCCATCCTTGTGACGCCGCTGCTGGTGCTGGTAGGCACGGCCGTGGCAGTGATGTCCGAGGGCGGCCGCGCGACCATCTTCAACCCAGGCGTGCACGGCTTCTCCGAGGTGCTGTATGCGCTGTCATCGGCCGCCAACAACAACGGCAGTGCCTTCGCGGGGCTGGGGGCTAACACGCCGTTCTACAACGTGCTGCTGGCTGTGGCCATGTGGTTCGGCCGCTTCGGCGTGATCGTGCCGGTGCTGGCCATTGCCGGCTCACTGGCGGCCAAGAAGCGCATTGCAGTCACCGAAGGCACCTTGCCAACACATGGTCCGCTGTTTGTGGCGCTGCTGATCGGCACGGTGCTGCTGGTGGGGTTGCTGAACTACGTTCCGGCCTTGGCATTGGGGCCCATCGTCGAGCACCTGCTGTTGGCAGGCCACTGAACCACTCCCTCTCCCTCTCCCTCTGGGAGAGGGTGGGGGTGAGTCACCCTGCCCTCTCCCCAAAGGGGCGAGGGAAAGCAAAGAGGCACATCATGACCCGCAAGACCTTGACCTTGTTCGACCCCGCGCTGGTGCGGCCTGCATTGGCCGATGCCTTGCGCAAGCTGGCACCGCAGATCCAGTGGCGCAACCCGGTGATGTTTGTCGTCTACATCGGCAGCGCCTTCACCACTGCGCTGGCGGTGGCGCAACCCAGCGGGTTCAAGGTGGCCGTGGCCGTGTGGCTGTGGGTCACCGTGCTGTTTGCCAATTTCGCCGAGGCCCTGGCCGAAGGCCGCAGCAAGGCACAGGCGGCTTCGCTACGAGGCCTGAAAAAAGCCACCTGGGCCAAGCGGCTGGAGGGTGAGTTCGCCCCCACGGTGTCACGCCAGTCGATGAAGTGGCACCCACTCGAAGCCGACCACCTGCGCAAGGGTGACACCGTGTTGATCGAGGCCAGTGACGTGATCCCCGCGGACGGCGAGGTGATTGAAGGCGTGGCCTCGGTGGACGAAAGCGCCATCACGGGTGAGTCGGCCCCGGTGATCCGCGAATCCGGCGGTGACCCGCACCACGATCCAGTCCGACAGCACACGGG
>Ga0209066_10005980_pt1 | contig 12584 bp, 10 predicted proteins | sample All_14_2_FD_187198 | JGI IMG/M metagenome (GOLD analysis project Ga0209066, IMG submission 187198) | Freshwater microbial communities in response to fracking from Pennsylvania, USA - Allegheny Zone_MetaG_DW_15 (SPAdes) (version 2) ...
GTTGATATATCATATTTAGTTATTTGATTGTTGTTTTGCAATGTTTACAAATGTGAATTTATTAAGTTTGATGGCATTTTTTTAATTAAATGCATATTTACACCAATCTCTCAATGAGGTTAGCATAAAAAAAAATACTTAACATAATTAATGGAGAATGGAGAGGATATTTAGATTAATCTAGTCAGCCTGTAAGCCGGGTTTTGTTCGAACAAAGTTCGCTCCTATCATTTATCTTGGATTATGGTTACCCATAACCTCCTGCGACCTACCCCTTCCGACCGACGATTGCTCGTCAACAAGGCGGACAACCTTATAGCCAGAAAACTGGCACTCGGAATATACACGGTCTTGCAGCCCATAAGATGCACGGCATTCTGTATCGCTACAGAACCCGGTGAGCTCTTACCTCACCTTTTCACCCTTACCACGCAAGCGTGGCGGTTATTTTCTGTTCCATTACTATGCCCTCACGAGCATCTTCCCGTTAGGAAGTATGGTGTCCTGCGCTGCCCGGACTTTCCTCCCCGATATTTCACGGAGCGATAGAACGGCTGACTATTTAATCTAAATGCTTTATACTATTTCAGATACACTAAGGTTGCACCGTAACCGTACTCTTTAAACGATGCATCCTGATATTTGAGTTTTGGGTACTTGCTATCGAGTGCCCTGGTTATTTCGTACTTAAGTTTACCATTACCAATACCGTGGATAAAGACCATTTTCTTGGTATTCCCTTTTAATCCGCCCTGTAATGCGGTCTCGAAACGCGCCAGTTGAATTTGAATAATTTCACCGGGAGCCATTCCACTCCAGTTATCAACCAACTCGTGAATATGCAAATCCACCTCCTCGATATCATCCACCTGCTTTTTAACTGGCTTTACAATTGGCTTGGGCTCCTTTTGCTTTATTGCTTCGGATATGGCCTTATCGGTTATATGCTTTAGCATCTCCTCTTTGTATGAATCGGAAACGGAGATGATATATGCACGCTCATCGAAGAAGTCATTCTCAATAAAGTTCCCGCCCTTCTGAAGCTTTATGGGGTTTAGTTCTATATCGTAGAACTCTGGCTGGTGTGCCTTGTAGGCAATATTCTTATAGTAAACTGCCTGAATATTAATAGTGGTTACCTGATTAATCTCCGACAACTCGTAAGCTTTGATAAACTCCTTGGTGTCCGATGCTAAAAGACCCGCTTTAATAAGGTTTAGTTTACCATCCTCCCATTTAGATATTGCATAGAATACCCTGTAGGAACTATCGTTGATGATATATAAATCGATATTCGATTTGTAAAGCGCATTGATATCCTTTGGAACAAAGGCTAGTTGAAGGGCAACGGAATCGCCTTGCTCATCGGATTCTTTATTCTCGTCAACGTTAATGTCATTATTTTCAACCTTAGCCTCCTGCTTAGGCATATTCTTTTGCTTAGAATCCTTAGGAGGTTGGTTATTGCTAGTACCTTTGATTTTATCGTCGGATACGCTGTCTATAACAACCAAATCAGAGTCGAGAACGGGAATTTCGAATCCATCCTCGGTTTCCACAAGGACTTTTCTTTTATCCAGAATTTTCACAACTTTTCCGCCACCTACCTCGTTTAGGAATCGAACCTTATCTCCCACTCTTACCTTCATAATCTACAATATTGATTTACAATATCTTGTTAAAAACAAATAACTCACAAAATTAACTAATTTTGCGGAACCATTCATTCTATTTGTTGAATGTGCCCAATAAGATTTTCAATTGATTGATAATGAGCGTTGATTTTGATAAAATAAAAATATCGGATTACGATTACGAACTCCCTGAGGCGAGAATTGCCAAACATCCAATGGCTAACAGGGATGAGTCAAAACTCCTACTTTACAGGAATGGTAGTATCTCCGAAGATATTTTCAGAAATATCGAAAATTATATACCAGAGGGTAGCGTCTTAATCTTGAACAACACCAAGGTTGTTAGGGCAAGGCTTAATTTCAAAAGGAGTACAGGAGCATCAATAGAGATATTTCTGCTGGAGCCAATAACCCCTGCCGATTATGCACAATCGTTCGGGAATCACTCATCGGTTACCTGGAAATGTTTGGTTGGAAACCTGAAAAAGTGGAAAAACGATATTTTGGAATTGAGCATTCCTCAATCAAATTCAACACTTTATGCCAATAAACTGAAGCATTTAACTGAGGGTCTTGAAGTCGAGTTTACCTGGAATAATGCCGATTTAAGTTTTGCTCAGATAATTGAACTATGCGGTAATGTGCCAATTCCACCTTACTTAAACCGTGATTCAGAGGAGGTTGATAAGGATAGATACCAAACAGTTTATGCACATCCGGAAGGTTCTGTGGCCGCACCAACTGCAGGATTACACTTTACCAACACCGTGTTCGATAAACTATCTGTAAAGTCAATTAAAAGACACTACGTTACACTTCACGTTGGAGCAGGCACTTTTAAGCCAGTAAAGGCAGAGAGCGTTGCTGAACACGAGATGCACACTGAGCATTTCTTTGTGGAAAAGAAATTCATTGAAAGCATTGTAAATACTGAAGGTAAACTGTTTGTAGTGGGGACAACAACCCTTAGGACATTGGAAAGTTTATACTGGCTTGGAGTAAAAGCCCATAATGGCCAATTGGAGGCTCCTTTTTTTATATCGCAGTGGGAACCATACAATTTACCCAAATTGCCCTTAAAGGAATCGTTTAAAGCCCTTTTAAAGCATTTAAACGAGACAAATATGAATGTTGTATCGGCATCGACCCAAATAATGATTATGCCAGGCTATGAGATTATGACTGCCAATGCGCTTATCACTAACTTTCATCAACCTAAATCGACATTATTGCTGCTAGTATCGGCTCTAATTGGCAACGATTGGAAGAAAGTGTACAAATACGCAATGGAAAACAACTTCCGTTTTTTGAGTTATGGCGATAGTAGTTTGTTATTTAAAGAGTAAAAAGATAAAACGTGGATAATACGGCGAGGAGTAATAGTAAGTTTCTGCCAACCACAATCAAGGAGATGAGGGCTCTTGGTTGGGAACAGGCCGATATTATCCTATTTACAGGCGATGCCTATGTTGACCATCCGTCGTTTGGCGCTGCTGTTATTGGTAGGGTATTGGAAAACGCTGGATTTAAAGTTGCTATTGTTCCTCAGCCCAACTGGCGCGACGATCTACGCGATTTTAAAAAACTTGGAGAACCGCGCCTATTCTTTGCTGTATCATCGGGATGTATGGACTCAATGGTGAACCACTATACAGCCAATATACGCCTACGTAGCGATGATGCTTACACACCAGGCGGAGTTTCGGGCTATAGGCCCGACTATACTGTAAAAGTTTACTCCAATATTATAAAAAAACTTTACCCCAATATTCCCCTTGTAATTGGCGGTATTGAGGCATCGTTGCGCCGATTTACCCATTACGATTATTGGAGCAATTCACTCAAACCATCAATACTAATTGATAGTGAGGCTGATATACTAGTTTATGGCATGGGCGAAAAGCCAATTGTGGAGATTGCTCAACGATTATCGAGAGGTGCGAGTATTTATCAACTCAGAGATATTCCACAGATTGGCTATGTTGATTCAAATGTAGAAAAGTACAGTAAGGCCAAAAATACTATTAGCCTTCACTCCTACGACGATTGCCTAAAGGATAAACTTAAGTTTGGCGAGAATTTTAAGTTAATTGAGTCGGAATCGAACCGGATGAACGCCAAATGCTTGGTGGAGCCCATTGACGATAAGTGCGTAGTGGTTAACCCTCCATATCCGCTTCCTAGCACCAACGAAATTGATAGTTGGTACGATTTACCCTACACACATTTGCCTCATCCACGCTATAAGGATAAAGTAATTCCTGCTTGGGAGATGATTAAATTCTCGGTGAATATCCACCGTGGATGCTTTGGTGGATGCAGTTTTTGCACCATTTCGGCTCATCAGGGACGATTCATTTCATCGCGTTCCGAGAAATCGATTCTGGATGAGATTCAGAAAATCAAGAAACTACCAGGATTTAAAGGGTATTTAAGTGATATTGGCGGCCCATCGGCCAATATGTACAGGATGCAAGGAAAAGACCTAAGTATTTGCGAAAAATGCAAACGTCAATCGTGCATATTCCCGAGTATCTGCAATAATCTAAATTCCAGTCACGAGTCGATAAATCAACTCTACAGCAAAGTCAGGAAAATTGATGGGATTAAGAAGGCGTTTATAGGTAGTGGCGTACGCTACGATTTATTCATCGATAAGCAAAGCAAGGCTGAACAGGAATACTTCGAGAATCTATGCAGATACCACGTTTCGGGTAGGTTAAAGGTTGCTCCCGAGCATACGTCGGATAGGGTGCTGAAAATGATGCGCAAACCATCGTTTAAGCTCTTCCACTTACTTAAACAAAAGTTCGACGATATCAACCATAAATTCTCTTTGAATCAGCAACTTATACCCTACTTTATATCAAGCCATCCTGCTAGCACCGAACAGGATATGCAGAACCTTGCCGATGAAACAAGGCGTTTAAACTTCAAGTTGGAGCAGGTTCAGGATTTTACCCCAACCCCAATGACATTAGCATCCACAATATACTACACAGGAGTTGATCCTTATACTGGAGAAAAGGTATATGTTGCTAGGACAAAGCAAGAAAAACAAAAGCAGCAGAGCTACTTCTTCTGGTATAAGAACGAAAGGGAAAAGAAACCTCCCTATAAAAGCAAAAGACCACAACGATAATCGCTGTGGTCTTTTTGCTTAAGTATTATTTACTACAAAGATGTACTGATTAGGAACACTGCCGCTAACGATACAATCGCGTATAACTCAGGGAATACAGCAAGAATAAGGGTGTTTGCAAACACCTTATGACCATTACCCATAGCGGTAATACCGTTTGCACAAATTTGACCTTGACGTAAAGCCGAAAATAATGCTACAAAACCCAAGGTTAAACCTGCGCCAAAAATAGCAGCAGATTGAGTCCAAGTGATAGTTTCTACTAAGAATTTACTTAACATAAAGTATCCAGTAAAGCCATAAAGACCCTGAGTACCAGCAAGTGAACTCAACACCATAAAGTTACCAAAAGCATTTGGTTCTTTCTTTAGTGCACCAATAGCAGCATTACCAGCAATTGTTACACCGTAAGCACTTCCAATACCAGATAGGATAAGCATTATCCCAATACCTAAGTAAGCAAAAATAATTGGTTCCATAGTTTTAAAATTTATAAGGTTTCTAATTTAAATTCAGTTAATTAAAGATTATTGTTTGCGTTGAAAAGGTTCGTATTCCTTACCACCTCCAACAAATCCAGCATTTTTGTAGAACTCTACAAATGTTAGACGTACAGGGTGTACAAGGGAACCTAAGGCTGACATAAAAATATTTATGCCGTGGCCAATTAATAGTATTAATACGATAACAATTTGTTTTGCAACTGGTAAATCAGGTGCCATACCAAAAGCAAGGCTATTGAATACACCTCCAAGAATTCCACCACTCAAACCAAGCGCAAACAATCGGATGTACGATAGAATATCGCCTAGTAGACCTGTTGCCATATTATACGAGTCCCATAGTCCAGTTCCAAAATTCATAAAAGGATTTTTCCCGGGGGAGTTGTAGAACATAATTGCTAAACCTGCAATACCGATAATTACAAGGTGAATAGGACCAAACGCTGTCAATCCTAGTTCAGGTCTCACTTTTCCTAGAACTGCAAAAATAGCGCTACTCAAAAGGAAAATAACCCATCCAATTGTCGATACTGAGTATTTCCAACCAAATTGAATCCATTGATTAGCAGCTTTTACGCACATTCCAAAAATTATTTGGACAAAACCAATTGCCATTGATGAGTAAAACATTGTGTTTTTGTCCAAGAAAAATGATTTGTATTGAACTAATGCTGGAATTTGTGTTTCGGCTAAATCATACCCAAACACGGTACCCGTTAATGCTCCAAAAATTACCGCAGCAATTCCAAGGAATTGCACCAGCGACAATATTGGTTTTACAGTCTGTGATGCTTTAAACTTGTAGATGGTTGCAACAATTACAAATAGAATTCCGTAACCGGCATCGCCAAAACAGAACCCAAAGAACAGCATGTAGAATGGTGCAAAGAATGGAGTTAAATCCAATTCCGCATACATCGGAAAAGAGAACAGCCTCGTTATTGGCTCAAACAGTTTGGCAAATCTATTGTTTTTCAGTAGAATTGGTGCATTATCCTGGGGGAGAGCCTTTTCTGAAATATAAATAACGCTTTCCTGTTCAAGGAAGTTTACCAAATCCTGATTTTGAGGTTCGGGAACCCAGCCCTGTAAAACCATAACAGATTCGCCAGCTTGCTTATCCGCACTTGACGATACAACCTTGAATTCCAAAGAGTTTATTAACTCGGTTTGCGATTTCTTAATAACCTGATTGTATGATGCCAAAAAGTCAATCTCCTTTTCTATCTCATCAATCTTACCGAGGTATCGGTTTATCTCATCTTCCTTAAATTTACAAGAGAATTGAGGTTGACGAACTTCCTGAAAATCAGCAGGTATTTGAATATCTCCGGAATCAATAAGTACAAAGAAAACTAATCCCGATTCGGTGCTAATAATCTCGATAGGATATTCCTGCAACCACTCAACGTTAAAACTTTTCTCAGGGATTGCAAAATATCTTATTTTGATACCCTTATCGGAAAGTTTATGTATTAATGATTGGTCAAAATTTCCCCAAGGTTTAACCTCGGCGAGTTCTTTCTGTGATTTCTTGATTGAGTTATCGAACTGTTCACGTTCCTTTTGCAGTATATCTAGACGACTAATCACATCATCGGCATCCATGCTTAGTGTAATCTTCTCCTCCGATGGTGTTCGGGTTTCGAAGAACCTAAGCGCATTGGAATACCTGTTGATTTGATTGATAATCGCCTTCTCTTCCTCATCAACGGTACGATTTTCCTTAGAAATATCCACCACTCCTAGTTCCTGTAATTTCGATAGGAAACTATTGAAATCGCGGTGGTAAACAAGGAAGCTGTATTTAATCATTGGTACTATCATGACTCAACCTCCGCATTATCGTAACGTTTCTTCACAATCTTCATGGCCGATTTCGAAAGGTTTTCCTCATCCTCTAGGAATCGCTTAATCTTCCGAATGGCATTCTCATAACCCGGAATTTGTACCTTTTCGTAAAGGTTAACTTTCTGCGTTGTTTTCTTACGCGCATAGTCGAGCAAGCGCATCTTTTCGTAGTAGAAATCGCGTTCAATACCTATCGATGCTAACTCCTGAAGGATTTTAACACCATCGGTATACCAGAACGGACGCGAGAAAACGCTGTACTCCTTAACCCTGAAAAGAACTTCCTGTAGCACAGGAATTCGAACTCCGGCAATTTTTATCCTACCTAACCTAACATCCTCCACAACAACCAGATTATGCTCAAACTCACCCCAAAGGCTAACCATATACTCGTAGGTTTTAATTCGGGCTGATAGGGCTTCGTCCAGTTCCTGCACCTTATTCTTAGCACGTTTCACCTCCATACGCAAGGCCGACTCCTTATTTTTAAGGGTAGGCAACGCACGTAGGCGAACCTTTAACTGCTTGTTAAGATCGTTAAGTGAGGTTTTATTGAACTGAAATTTAATTGCCATTTTTATCAGTTTTTATTGGTTAAGAACTAGTTAGGCCAGTACTTTTGAACTAACTCATTCTTAATTGCTACCTCGGTTTTTGAGAAATACTTAGCAAAAAGCTGCCAAGCTGTATCGAGCATAGTATCAACCTCAATATTGATATCAATTGCCAATAGTTTCATGGAGTAGTCGTGAGCAAACTTAAGTGCACGCTCATCGTACTCAGTCAAATCGAAACCATTCTCAAGTTTTGTTTTTGCGTTAGCAGCATCGGCGTACAGACGAACCGCAGCGTTCATCACCTGTGGATGGTCTTCGCGGGTTTTCTTACCAATTACAAGCTGTTTCAAACGTGATAAGCTTCGGAATGGGTCAACAATAACCTTTCCTGTATCGCTATCGGTACGTAAGAATAGCTGACCCTCTGTTATATAACCAGTATTATCTGGAATAGCATGGGTAATATCACCACCAGACAAGGTTGTTACAGCAATAATGGTAATTGAACCTCCCTCAGGGAACTGAACGGCTTTCTCGTAAATCTTAGCAAGGTCAGAGTAAAGTGAACCAGGCATTGAGTCCTTCGAAGGAATTTGGTCCATACGGTTCGATACAATACTCAATGCATCGGCATATAGGGTCATATCGGTTAGAAGAACAAGTACCTTCTCGTTTTTCTGAACTGCAAAGTACTCAGCAGCAGTTAGAGCCATATCAGGAACAAGCAAACGCTCAACTGGAGGCTGCTCTGTAGTATTCACGAAACTAATAATACGGTCCAAAGCACCGGCATTCTCAAACACATTCTTGAAGAACAAGAAGTCGTCGTTGGAAAGTCCCATACCGCCAAGTATAATCTTATCGGCCTGTGCACGGAGCGCCACCATAGCCATAACTTGGTTGAATGGCTGGTCGGGGTCAGCAAAGAATGGAATCTTCTGCCCTGTTACCAGTGTATTATTAAGGTCGATACCTGCAATACCAGTAGCAATTAGCTCCGATGGCTGCTTACGACGAAGCGGGTTAACCGATGGTCCACCAATTTCGCGTGCTTCTCCTTCAATCTCAGTTGCGCCGAATAATGGTCGACCGTAAGCATCGAAGAAACGTCCAGCCAAATCGTCGCCTACCTTTAATTTAGGAGGCTCACCATAGAAAACAACCTCGGCGTTGGTAGGAATACCTTCAGTTCCAGAGAAAACCTGAAGAGTAACCATATCGCCAAAAATTTTCACCACCTGAGCTAAACGCCCGTGAACCATAGCAAGTTCCTCGTTGGCAATACCCTGCGCTTTAAGCGTAACGGTTGCCTTGGTAATACCCATTAATTGGGTGTATATCCTTTGAAATGCTTTAGTTTCCATTATTCAACTCTTCTTTCGTTAAGGATTGTGTAAAGTTCTTTCTCGTAGTTGTTGAACTCATCGGTCTGGAACTGTGCGTAGTTCATCTGCTTAAGTGTATTGATAATACGCTTGTAGTAAATTGAACATTGCTCAAAACCATCGAACTTAAAGTTCATATCGGCAATCTCCATAACTTTTTCGAGCATGTATTGCTGACGCTTAATTGGAGTGTTTGAGTCGATTTTATCGAATGCATCCTGCTGAAGGATAACAAAGTCGATAATTTCGGCTTTCCAGAACCTATCGTGATAATCTAACGGTACGCTATCGTCACCAAGGATGTTGATTTGCTCATAAGCCTCTTTACCACGCTGAACAATATTCTTTGATTTCAATACAAGGTTAACCCAGTTTGGACTGATGTTTTTATTTAGATACTCCTGAATTTCTGGATATTCCAAGTATTTAGAGTAACTATCCATTGAGTCGATTGCGGGGTATCGCTTACTATCGGCACGTTGCTGAGATAGTGCGTAGAAGCATCGAGCAGCCTTTTTAGTTGACTCTGTTACAGGCTCCTTTAGGTTACCACCAGCAGGCGATACTGTACCAATAAAAGTAACAGAACCTGTTGTGCCATTATTTAGGTAAACCATACCTGCACGAGCGTAGAAGTTTGCAATAATAGCGGGCAAGTCCATTGGGAATGCATCGGGTCCAGGAAGTTCCTCCAAGCGGTTACTCATCTCACGGAGAGCCTGTGCCCAACGCGATGTAGAGTCGGCTAAAAGAAGAACCTTCAACCCCATCGACCTATAGTACTCACCAATAGTCATTGCAGTGTAAACCGAAGCTTCGCGCGATGCTACTGGCATGTTAGAGGTGTTACATATAATGGTTGTTCGCTCCATTAACTTACGGCCTGTACGAGGGTCCTCAAGATGAGGGAACTCAGCAAAAATTTCAACTACCTCGTTTGCACGCTCACCACAGGCTGCAACAATAATCATATCGGCCTCGGCTTGCTTTGCTAGCGCGTGTTGAAGCACTGTTTTTCCGCAACCGAATGGGCCAGGAATAAATCCTGTACCGCCCTCCGCAATTGGGTTTAGAGTATCAATAACCCTAACGCCAGTTTCCATGATTTTAAATGGACGTGGTTTTTCGCGGTAAGCAGTAATAGCACGTTTAACAGGCCATTTTTGAACCATCGATACGTTAATGTCTTCACCTTTAGAGTTGGTTAAAACAGCAATAGTATCGGTAATTTTGTAGGTTCCCTGCGGTACAATTGACTTAACTGTGTACTTATCGGTCAATGTGAAAGGAACCATAATTTTATGCTTCACCCAATTTTCGGGAACTTCGCCCAACCAATCGGCAGCAGTAACCTGTTTGCCGGCTTCAACCATTGGAGTAAATTTCCAGGTTGAGTCCATATCTAGAGCATCGGTATAATCGCCTCGTTGAAGGAAAATACCATCCATTTTTGCTAAATCGTGCTGAAGTCCATCGAAGTTTTTGGAAAGTAGCCCTGGGCCAAGTGAAACCTCAAGCATGTGTCCTTGGAACTCCACCGAGTTACCTACACGTAGGCCACGTGTACTCTCAAAAACCTGAACGTATGCGAGTTTACCAATAATCTTGATAACCTCGGCCTTTAAGTTCACTCCAGAAAGATTTATGAAACATATTTCGTTCTGGGCAACCGGTCCATCAACCTCTACTATCACAAGGTTGGCTATAATACCGGTTACTTTACCTTTAGTTTTCATTCGAATCCTTATTTATTAATTTTTACTATTCTGATTCACTATGAGTGCAGGCTATCGGATAGGTTGTACGATGTTTTCAAATCGTCGAATAGGCGCTTGAAAAGTTCCTCTCCGGTTTTGGCATCGAGTTTTAACCAACGATGAATAATGCCCGCTTTAACGAAGAAAGCAAGAATAAAGTTGATATTGAAGTAGTCCCACGTAGTGAGTTCGGTAGCCATATCCCACTTCAACAAATCTAACTTACGTTCACGCTCAATTACATCCTGTATTTCCGATATCTGAACAAGTTTATCCAGATAATCTATCTCACGCTTCAATCCAAAATCGGCAGCTTGACTCTTTGTGAGAATCTCAATTAAAGGGTAATTGCCCACCAAATGCTTGGCAGAATCTGCACCCAACCGGCGACAATTTAATGCGGCCAGAATGTTGTTGAAATCCCGAATAAATAGGAACCACTGATTTATGAATTGATTTTTGTTGCTGATTGCCAAGTCGAAAAATTTCTCCTGGAATAGAACTTCAGGGTGTTTTTCAATGGCAAAGGAATCGTCCTTGTCAACCTCAGGTTCGTCCGCTTCAATTTCAGGAGATTTTGGTTTTCCTGTATGTTGATAGTAGAAATCCTGCATGTAGTTTGGTAATTCCGCGAGATTATCGTCGAGTTCATCGAAAATAGGCTTTTCGATGTTACCCATATCGGAAAATTCCAAGCCACGCTTTAGAAGTTGATTAAGGAAATTCTCGTTATCGTAAGGTAGGTGTAGAAATTCGACCAGTTTATAGTCGCTAGGATGAACGTTATCCTTTACTTCCTCTTTAAGTGCATTTACGCTAAAATCCTTTCGTTCCTGATCCATTAATAGTTCAGGAAGACCGGCTACCAAATAGTAGTAGTTGCGCATCATGCTACTTTCCTCCAAATAGCAATGCTACAATCTTTGGACGCATATAATCCCTGAAAAGCGATTCAAAATCGGCCTCGGTGAAGCTAATAATGTAGCTACCATCCTTAGGACCAATCTTGAAACCATACTTAATGGCCTTGTCAGCCACAAAGTCCACACCAGCATTAAGCTTAGAATGTGACTTATTGGTAAAGTGGTCAACAATAGATTTCTCCATATCAGCAGGAACAAGCACCTTTAAGGTGATTTTCTCTGGAGAGTTTGGATCCCAACGGTTGATTGCTGTTTCAATAATTTTCTTCACAAAATCGGCATCTTTTAGAGCATCCACGGTGGGTGCTTCAAAAAGTTTAGCCTCAATCATCGATGTGATTTCCTGCTTTAAACCACCAATTACCTGCTTTGCGGACAGGCTAATTTCGGTTTCAACATTTTTGCGGTAATCGTTAGCTTCCTTGTGGGCAGCAGCCACTATTTGCTCAGCTTGAGTTTTAGCATCGGCAAGTAATTTCGATGCATCCTCCTTAGCTTTAGCAATAATTTGGTTGGCTTCCTCCTGCCCTTTTTCAAGACCTTCGCGGTAGATTTTTTCGGTTAGCTCTTGAAGTTTATTCTGCATGGTAGTTCCTCCAATCAGTATTAATGTTAAAGTATTATTTGTTAGTTATTTATTACAAGTTATGGCAAATAAAAATTCCTTACCAATCTAGGCAAATATATTTTTACTCAAACTATAAATTTATGACATTTGTTAACATTCTGTATTCAACCAGCTAAATCAAATTCAATGTTTTTTATCAATAAATTGATTCATAATTTTTTACGGAAAAATAATTAATTGTTATTTTTTTAACATTTCTTTATT
>Ga0209066_10005983_pt1 | contig 12581 bp, 6 predicted proteins | sample All_14_2_FD_187198 | JGI IMG/M metagenome (GOLD analysis project Ga0209066, IMG submission 187198) | Freshwater microbial communities in response to fracking from Pennsylvania, USA - Allegheny Zone_MetaG_DW_15 (SPAdes) (version 2) ...
AGTTCATGCCGCGGAAGGTCTCGGCGTGTTTCTGGAAGCCGATGAACTCGGTGGTGCAAACGGGCGTGAAGTCGGCCGGGTGCGAGAACAGGATCAGCCACTTGCCTTTGTAGTCGGCGAGCGTGCGGTCACCGTGGGTGGTCTTGGCGTTGAAAGCGGGGGCGGCTTCGTTGAGGCGGGGGAAGGTGGCAGCGTTTTCCATGGGGTACTCCATTCAGGGCGGGTTTCGGAAGAACCGGGAAAGCAGAATTGCTTGGCCGATGAATGAAGTCTATGGATGTGTGGATTTGAATAGCTTGCGTTTTGTCAAGCGTGCCATTGGCAGTTCCAACCGCCTCGATAGCCTGGCTTTTCCCCTGAACCCTTGGAGGAACAAGGGTTTGGGCGAACCTGAGCTGTGGCTCAGGCCGGCGCGTTCGCCGCCTCGGTGGTGATCACCCCGCCGCCCAGGCAGATATCGCCGTCGTACACCACCGCGCTTTGGCCCGGCGTCACGGCCCATTGCGCGTCGGTGAAGCGCAGCGCAAAGCCGGCTTCGCCCTCGGCTGCAAACTGGCACGGTGCGTCGGCCTGGCGGTAGCGCGTCTTGGCGGCCAGCGCACCCGCTGCGGGCGGGTGCCCTGCCACCCAGCTCGCGTCTTGTGCGCGCAGGGCGGGCGACAGCAGCCACGGGTGGTCGTGGCCCTGCACCACCCACAGGGTGTTCTTTTCCATGTCTTTGCGGGCCACAAACCAGGGTGCGTGTTCGTTGCCGCCTTTTTGCGCGCCTTTTTCGCGCACACCGCCAATGCCCAGGCCCTGGCGCTGGCCCAGCGTGTAAAAACTCAGGCCCACGTGCCGCCCTAATACCCGACCTTTTTCATCCTTGATGGGGCCAGGTTCCTTGGCGATGTAGCGGTTCAGAAAGTCGCGGAACGGCCGCTCGCCAATGAAGCAAATGCCGGTGCTGTCTTTCTTTTTCGCGTTGGGCAAACCGATTTCGGCGGCGATGCGGCGCACCTCGGTCTTGGGCAGCTCGCCCACCGGAAACAGCGTTTTGCTCAGCTGCGCCTGGTTCAGGCGGTGCAAAAAGTAGCTCTGGTCCTTCAGCGGGTCCAGGCCCTTGAGCAGTTCGTGTTTTCCGGTGGCGGCATTCAGTCGCACCCGCGCGTAATGCCCGGTCGCAATCTTCTCGGCGCCCAGGCGCATCGCGTGGTCCAGGAAGGCTTTGAACTTGATCTCGGCGTTGCACAAAATATCCGGGTTGGGCGTGCGCCCGGCGGCGTATTCGCGCAAAAACTCGGCAAACACGCGGTCTTTGTATTCGGCGGCAAAGTTGACGTGCTCAATTTCAATGCCCAGCACATCGGCCACCGAGGCCGCGTCCACGAAGTCGATGTTGGACGAGCAAAACTCGCTGTTGTCATCGTCTTCCCAGTTCTTCATGAAGATGCCGATGACCTCGTAACCCTGCTGCTTGAGCAGGTACGCGCTCACCGCAGAGTCCACACCACCGCTTAAGCCCACCACCACACGTTGCTTGTTTGTCATGGGCGGGATTATCCCAGCGGGGGGCTGCGTTCGCCCGCTGGCAAACGCCCAACGGGGACACCTGTGCCGCCGAAATTGTCACGCTGCTGTTTCAGCCCGAAGCCAGCGGCGGCTGCACCACCTAGCCGCCATCGATCACGCCCGCTGGCGGAATGCCCTTGATGGAGGGAGGCATCGGCAGCGGGGCGCGGTCCGTGCGCAGGGGCTGGGCCAGGCATGGCCGCTGATCGCCGCGCTGCTGGAAGAGGTGAGCCTGAACACCCTGGCACAGGTCGGCCGTTGCGAAAAGATGTGGTGTTGAGTGACGACGCCAGCAAGGTTGTGCCATGAATCGGGACGTGTTGGAAGGCGCCAGCAGCGCAGAAAGCGGGGTGCTTCGATTGGTCGGTTGGGGCTTTGAGGAGGTGTGGAGTCGGCCATGAAAGCCACTGGCTGCTCAATGGCGGTTTTAGGCTGTTATGCACAGTTCCCTGTTATGAACAGTTCGGCCCTGCATGGCTGCGGCGCTCCCTCGAACGAGAGGAGCCGCCGCCTCCACGGGCTATACATATTCTCAAGGTCCTGAGGAAGTTGAAAAGCGAGTCATCTGCTCGGAAGCGGCGAGCGACGATGCCGGGGTCCTGCAGCCGGGACAGCGCCTTCTCCTTCATCGCGAGATCGGCTTCGATGTACCGCTGGGTCGTCGTCGGACACTCGTGGCTGAGCCACAGCGTGATCCCGCTGATGTCCACGCCCGATTGCAACCAAGATGCATTGTTGTCGAGTGACGCACGGTGTGCTGTGATCTTCAAATATGTGATCACCAGTCTTGCAGCAGCACCGAGCTTATGTCCAGTTCACCAAGGCTGCCGCGGTCAGTGGCATAGACAAATCAAAGCACTCGGCTCAATCGATCTCGGCAACTGTTCATAACCGAGGCCTGCGCATAACAGCCTTTATGTAGAGCTGTACATAAAGGCTGATTAGAGTCATTCGCTGATGGCCACCTAAACGTCAGCTGCAGCCGTCACCAGTCATTCGACACAGGCAGCTGGCTAAGATCACTCCAGTCTCGAGACCGAGGCTGGCTGGCGGGTGCATGCGGCTTGGCTGCGAATGACCGGTCGTGGCTCGGACGTACAGGAGCTCCCGACCCCGAGCGGTTATTCGGCGGCGCGGATGGGATACCAGGTAGCCGCACCAACCGGTGAGTGCCGCCGGCCGGATCATGGCATCCTCGGCTCTTGCCTTCAGTACAAACCAGCCGCTGATGAATAAAGCAGAAATTGAGTGCCACATCCTAGAGGGACCGACATTGAAAGTCGCCATCTCGGTGGATACCTGCATCTACCAACAGCACGGTTTCCGTTTGGAGTCAGGGCAGCTTCGGCATTTGGAGCAGTTCAGCGGCACTGCGGGCGTCTTGGTGATATCGGACGTTGTGCAGCACGAAGTGCGGGCCCATATGGTTACTGAGGCGGTCAAGGCGAAGAGCAAGCTGAAAGGTGCGCTCGAGGACGTCCGCGACCATTGGCCCGTGGCCACAGGCGCGCCAACGCCGAGCGAAATTCTCGGCACTGAGACTGCTGAGGTCGTGATTGCAGGAAGGCTTGCTGCCTTCCTGTTGCGCTGCGGTGGTGAAGTTATCAATGCCAGCGGCCGCGTGGAGATCGCCGACGTTATGAAGCGCTACTTCCAGTCGTCCGCGCCTTTCGAAAGGTCTGGCGATAAGAAGCACGAGTTCCCAGACGCAGTGGCGCTGATAGCCCTAGAGAGCTGGGCTGAGGAACACAACAAGCCTGTCTTGCTCGTCAGCAGCGACAAGGGCTGGCAGGCGTTCGCCGAAGCATCGGACCGCCTGTGCTGTGTTGCTGAGCTGGACGAAGCACTGGAGCTCTTTCAGAAGCGGGATGCCACTCGAACCCAGCTGGTAGACCATGTGACAGCTCTGTTGGAAGCCGAGGCGGAGTCTTGGGACGGGCTCCGTGAGCTTGCAAGCCTGCTCAACAGCACTATGTGGGTCGAGGATGCATCGGCAATGTTTGACTACGACGTCGACCTTCAAGTCGACGTCACGGAGGTCAAGTTCGTCGATGACCCTATGCTGGGCTCGCTGCGAGCAATCGACTACTCCAACGGCGCCCTGACAGTCATCGGCAAATTCGAGGCGACCGCTTCCGTCGAGGCGACGTTTCACTTCGTCATGGATGGCGTCAACCTAGGCGGCTGTTTTGTCTCTGAGGACAAGACCGTGAACTTCGAAGCTCTCATCACCTTCGAAGAGCCTGGCGGAGATGAGCTGCAAGCGGTTGACATAGAACTCGTGCGAAGAATGCACAAGCTCGACTTCGGCCACGTTGAGCCAGACTACTCCGACGAGGACCCGACGTTCGAGAAGTACTAGGTCCCAAGGCCTGCCAGCTTGCGCCGCGCCTCGGTCGCTTTCGCTCGGTCTTCCACCGTCTTGGCATAGGCGGCAAGCTTCTCGACGTCAGCGGCGAATTCGGCCGGCTCAGGCAGCGCAGGGGGCGCTTCTGCACCGCCTTCATGGGTGAACTTCGAGCAGCGCGTCATCCCGTTATAGACGGCGCTCGCATCGGTGTCGTCCACCGAAACTGATTTCAGCCGCGTGGTCTCCACAGAGACCCGATAGCGTCGGACCGTACTCTGCAGGAGCACGTCCTCGACCAACTGCTCCCAGGTGTCGCGCAACCGACGGTAGCCGCTGCGGACCGCATCGTTGTAGCCCTCTACATTCCCATCCCTCTCCAGGAGGTTCTTGGCGTGTGTCGCCAATGCACGAAGGTCGCCGACGCGGTTCTTGAGCTTCTTGCCTTCGAACGGCAAGTCGTCTGAACACAAGCCCTTGCGCTTCATCGTCGCCGCCAAGTGGCGGTGCGCGAACCTCACGCCCTGGTCCTCAGAAAAATCGGTGAGCGCCAGCGCGAAGGCGAGGTCATGCGTGAAGACGATGACCTGGCGCTTCTTTGCTTCGAGCACCAACCGCCTGGCAATTCGTTCGCGCCGAAGGTGGTCGAGAGACGAGACCGGGTCGTCGAAGATGAGGCCCGAGCGCCCGGGTTCCATGCCAATCTCCGCGAGGAAGAGGGCCAGGGCCACGACGCGTTGCTCGCCTTCGCTGAGGATGGCGGACAACTTGGCTTTCGCGAAACGAGGCATGGTTCCGAGCTTGAGCTGCTGGACCCGAGCGCCTTTCTGCCCTGTCATCGCCAACGTGACGGGCTGGCCGCGGATGCCTAGCGACTCCAGCTCATTCGCGAAGGCAGTCCTCAGCTCTTCGGTGACGTGGGCGTCGTAGAGCTCGGTCGTCTTGCGCGTCAACGCGGTGGTTCCGCAGCTCTTGATAGCCTCACCAAATGCATGGTCCCGCTTGTGCCACACGATGGCCTCGGAGACCTTTGGCAGCAACGGGCCAAGCCGCTCCCTGGCGTCCAAGTCAGCGAGGAGCTTGAGCTTTGCCGTTCGATCCTCGGGGGACATCGCCTTCTCGAACGTGTTCGCCTCTGTTGTTCTCGCTTGGATCCACGCCTCTATGGCTGCGAACGGGGCCTCGGGCAGCGCTTCAAGCGGGTCGAGCTTGCGCTCAGGCGCCATCGCTTCTACCTGGGCCTTCCGGGCCTGCAGCGCCAGCGCGAATGCTTTCACTGCGGCCACGAGGTCCGGCTGCGTCTCAGCGAGTTCCTCTAGCAGCGCTGTGTCCGATGGGAAGTTTTCGAAGTTCAGCGCCTTGATGGCCTTGTACAGCCGCCCGGTCGCTTCGCGCTGCTCTTTGAACTTCCGTTGGGCGTCGTTCTCAAGGAACTCGACGAAAGACTTCAGCCGCGCAGCAGCCTCGTCACCCAGTGGCTGCTGACAGAGCACGCAGCGGGCACCGTCTTCCGGCCCGGGGAACGGACTGCCGGGGTACGCCGCTTTGGCCACAAAGTCCATTGCACTGCGCAACAGCACTTCCCAGGGCTCCGAGCCGGTTCCTGCAACCTGTGCTCCGTTAGCTTTCAATTGTTCAGCGGCCAACTTCGATGCAGCCTCAGCCGCGACCAGCGAAACGAAGGCCTGCCTCAGCTGTTCGATGGCGTCGTCCTGCAGAGGGGTTGTGCGTTCAGTCAGCTCGCCCGTAAGCGTGGACATGCGCATGAGCAAGCGTCTGATGCTTGCTGCCTGCTTGGCAGGGTCCTGGTCGCTGAACAGCTTGCGCAGGGCCGCAAGGTCGAGGGCTTCCTGCTCCGAGAGCTTGGACAGTACCTCGAATTCCTGGAGCTTGTTCTGCCGCCCGAGCTTCGCAATCTCACGGCCCACTACGTGTTGCCCGGCTAACGTTGCCAACTGGTTGAGGTCAAAGCGGCCCGCCGCCCGCTCCAACTCGAGTTGGTCTTGGGTGGCCTTCATCGCCTCGGCCAGTCCGTGCATCACCTCGAGACCGCCTGGGACGAACAGGACCTTGGCTTGGCTGTCGACGAACACCCTGGCGCAATGCGCATCGAACACGGAGATTTGAGAAAGCGCCGGCGGCGACGCCCTGTTCGCCGCCCAGCCGTCGGATTTTTCTGCGCCGCCTTCCAGCCAGTCGATAGTTGCGCTCGCCGCCGCGTCCCCTTGGCCCGGCACGTACACGTTGGGAAGAATGTCCTCAACGTTCCGGGCCCGACATGCTTTCTTGAGTGCTCGCGCGTAGCCGGACTTTCCGACGCCGTTGTAGCCATAGACAACGGTGAGCCCATCCGCCACGAAGTTCAGACTCTGCTGGGAGTCAATGGCGTTGAGGCTCTGCGGGTCTCTGAGCGCACGAAGGCTGACGTCGACACCTTCCTGCGCTGCGACCGGAATCTGTGCCGGGTCGAGCGGGGCGGGTTGGCGGCCTTTAGGGTCTTTGAAGCCATGGTGCACCTTGACCAGCGCAACCAGGTCTTCCTTGTCGCCCAAGCCCAACGTGCCTTGCTGAAGCAGTCTGCGGGCACAGTCGCTCAGCCATTGTGGCTGTTGGGCGAGCCAACCGCCGATGTCCTGGATGATTTGCATCTCGCGCTCCCTAACGACGCTTCCTCGCGTCTTCAGGAGATGGTGCCATATGTAAGCGATGCTTGGCTTGACCTATCGCAGCGAGATGTCCCGCTTCACAACGTCACTGGTGCGAGGTCGTCGTCCTCGGACTTCAGAGTCACATGCTCGAGGCGCCAGTGCATCAGCAGCCTGCCAACTGCGCTGGCGACTACTTCCTGCCAGGCAGCGTGAGCTCGACGGCTGATCGCAAATGACAGCGACCGCTGCTCTGCGATCCTCCGACGCCTGAGCGGCAGGGCAAGGCTGGTTGCCGGCTCTTGATGTGGACAGTTCATGCGGCGGCTGTGCACCCAAAGAGGACGAATCGCCAAATGCGCATGTGACCGGCATGAACCTTCCGACCCCGCAGCAAAAGGGAGCGCAGAGACCGTGGTCGGCCCGGTAGGCAGGACACTTGCGACAACTGCATCGTATGCTTCACATATGTCCGCTGACCGTATCACCTATTGCTTAGAGCGTGTCTCAAGCTACCGCGACTTCGAACGGCTCTGTTCAGGTCTCCTTGCAGGTACCGACTATCCTGGGATTGACCCATTGGGGGGAACCGGTGACGGCGGGCGTGACGCAATCATTCGGTCCGATTCGAACGGGCGAAAAATCGTCTTTGCTTACACAGTTCGGGGCGACTGGAAAACCAAGCTCAAAAGCGACTGCTCTCGAGTCCGCGAACAGGCTCACAATCCAAATTGTTTCGTCTTCGTATGCACAGAAGCATTGAACGCTGCGGAAAAGGACGGCGCTCATGAACTCGTCCAGAGTGAGTTCGGTTGGAAGCTAGACCTCTTCGACTTGGAAAGATTAAGGGTGCTACTGGTCGGGCCTCAGCGCCATCTCCTGGCGCAGCATCCCAGCATCTTCACACCTCCGTTTTTTCCGCAAGCAGGTGGCGAATCGCTTGCCGAGAGCCGAGATACCCTGGTTATTGACCACGTCGACTCCGACCACGCGCTTGCAACTTGGCTTTCGCGCCGGCTCACGCTCGCGGGCTTCAGAGTCTGGTGTCGAGGTACCGCGCCTTTCGCAGGTGAAAACCAAGACGAGAGCGTTCGGAAGCTCATTGACCTAAGGGCCGCACAATACATCCCCGTGCTGTCGCAATCCAGCATGACCGACGAATTGCTGCTTGAGCGGTGCGCTTTGGCGGCGGGGAAAGAAGCACTGGTGCTTCTCTGCAAGGCATCCGAGGTTGAGGCGTCAACGTTGCCCTCTCGGTTACGCCCTTCCACCCCCGCAGACTTCTCCCGTTCCTGGAACACTGGTCTTGAGCAAATCGTGGCACGGCTGGCCGGTCTTGGAATTCAGCCAGACATCATGCTCGACCAAGGCAAAGCTATTGCGCTGAACGACTACATGCCTACGCGGGTCACCGTTGCAAAGGAAGAGCCTGTTTTCGCAAACATCTTCGCGCTGGGATTGCCTGAGACGATGTTGGTCTACGACCTCCACTCAGCTCTCTCCACGGCAAAGCTCGATGAGCTGAGAACGCGTTGGGCATTTGTGGAGTTGAATGCCTACCGGCTGGTCGCCTTCACCCCGCCTCCAGAGAACGCCATTCCTTCCGTCAAGACAGTACGCACCCCTGAGTTTCTTTGGACCGACAACCCGGAGCGCGATGGCAAGAAGACAGCGGATGTCGCGAAGGAATTAGTTCGCCGGAGCCTCACCGTCGTTTGCGCGCAAAAGGGGCTGGCTTGGTGTCCAGACAGAAAAATTTATTATTTTCCGGAGCGCGAAGATGGGGCATGGACGCAGCGGATCCGACACGTTGACGGGCGAGACACCCGCGTGAGCCTTACCGGGAAACGGACCAAAGGCTGGGGCGAACGGGCATCGCCATTCCTATACCAACTTTCTCCTAAATTCCAGCCACAGCGAGATATTGATGGGAGCTGGAACGTTGTCGTCAACGTCTATGTCCGCCCGACGGACCTCAATGGCAAGGTCTATGAGCTCAAAGAGCTGGGGCGACGCCGCAAGGCGGTGACGAAGAATTGGTGGAACAAAGACTGGCTCCCGCGACTACTTGGCGTAGTTCAAGCACTGGAGGCCGAGCCCGGTCTGATTCGATATGGCGAAGGACGCCGAGCAGTAACGATGAGCACATACCCGCTCAAATGGATGTGCCCAGTTGGACTCGACGTTCATGCCCTCGCAGGAATGGTCGATATGAGCGAGGAGCTCGCCGAAAACAGGACTCGCGAAGATGAAGGAGGTGGGCCAGACGATAGTGACGGCGCGCCGCAGGCAGGAGAAGCCTAATGAGCAACACTTTTCATTTTCTGGGCGAGCCACTTCTTGAATTTGGCCATGGCCAAACCGCTGAAGACCCGCATGACGGACTGGCCCTCTTTGGCCCTGCAGAGGCAAGGCAGCAGCTCCCGGACAACATTGTTCTCGGCACTGCTAGCGGCATAGAGGCCTGGAAGAATTGGTGCGCCGCGCTGAATGCGCCAGCCTCATGCATCGACCCTGCCAGACATCGGGCTTGGCCACCGTTTCCAGGCTTTGATGTGGCCTTTGGTGCCAAATGGCCATCACCTGTTCGCAGCTATGCCATTGATGCAGAGAAGCTCTCGGATGCATCACGTAAAGCCGATAAGCACGACCGAGCATTCGCGGTCACTGGCCTGTACATGGAGCAGGTGGAAAAGCTCGGAAAGCTCGATTCACGCCCCGCTCTGGTCATCTGCGTTGTTCCCGACGAAGTCTTTGAAAACTGTCGTCCGAACTCAATCATTCCTCTGAGCAAACGCAGCGATGCTGGGCGAAGCCGCGACGAGCGGTCTTTCCTGGAGCAGGCAATCGTTGACCGGGATACCGGTCAACAGGGAATATTTGACGACTTCGAGGACGCCGCAGTGACCGCTGTTCGCGAGACCTTGGAGACGTTTGAAGAATCTCGTAGCTACTCGCCAGACTTCCGCCGGCAGCTCAAGGGTCGATTGATGGGACTCGACCTGCCAGTGCAACTCATCAAGGAGTCGACGCTCCACATTACGCCGAAGGTGCGTCTCGGCGAAAAAGGCGAGAACCCGTTGTCCGACCGGCTGTGGAATTTCGGCACAGCCGTCTACTACAAATGCGGCGCGAAGCCATGGAAAACGCCCTGGGCTCGAGAAGGCGTCTGCTACGTTGGCCTGGCCTACAAGCTCGCCGAAAACAAGCGAACAGCATGCTGCGCAGCACAGATGTTCTTGGACAGCGGCGACGGCGTTGTTTTCGTCGGTGAGTTTGGTGCTTGGTACTCAGCCAAAACAGGCGAATATCACCTTCCGCCAGAAAAGGCTGAGGCGCTGCTCCGCGGCACCATCGAAACCTACCAAGAGCAGGACGGCCGACCACTAAAGGAGATTTTTCTGCATACCCATTCAGGTGTAAGTCCAGAGGAATACAAGGGATTTTTGAAGGCCGTTCCTGAAGGTGTGAAACTCATCTCGATTCGTGTCCGCCAAGACCGCGGCGGTCAGCTTCTTTACCGCTACGATGACCATCCGGACGTTGGAAAACGAGGCCAATATCCTGTCCAGCGTGGCGTCTTCTGGCAGCGGACAAACCGCCACGGCCTTCTGTACACCAATGGCTTTAAAGCTCGCATCGCGAGCTACGACGGCTTCGAGATTCCCGTCCCCCTCTCAATCACCATTCAATTTGGAGAAGGTGACATCGTTCAGGTGGCCAAAGACATCCTGGGATTGACCAAGCTGAACTACAACTCTTGCCAGCTTGGTGAAGGCCGGCCTATCACCATCAAGTATTCCGAGCGAGTTGGCGAAATTATTCTTGCAAATCCTGGGCTTCCCCAGACCAGTTGGAAGCACAATTTCAAGTACTACGCTTGACTCAGTCTCTCGACATTCGCACCTGCTTCACGCTGGCTCCGAGGCAGGAAGCGGTGGAGGTAGCCCTGAGAGCACAGCGACATCTCAAGCTCGAGGCTCTGGGCAGCTTTTGGGAGGTCCTCAAGTTCAAAACGAAATTCCTCTGCGCGAGCTCATCCAACTAGGCTTCTGCTTGCCGAGATGGACGGTTCGTCCGGCCCATCCCCAAAGTTGTCGCGCGCAACCATAGTCATCACGGAGCGGGAAAAAAGGCTGCGGTTCAGCTCTTCCTCCACCCACCGTCCCGCGCTCTCATCCAGGTAGTTCTGCACAACGCCGTGTCGACGGAACGCACTCGGGTCAAGGGGGTGTAGCGCGTAAGGGTTGTGGTAGATCTGCAGTCCATCCGTTAGCGTCTCACCGATTTCCTCCGCGTAGCCGGCGCGCATTGCTGGACGGCCGTCCGGTTCTGACCCCCACACGGTATGTACGATGGTTCGTCGATCTATTGTTTGAGCGGAGAGTGCATCGACTTTGCCCCAAGTCGCAGTGCATGAGAACAGCACCGCACTGATGTGGCGCATCCGGTCGTCGTTGAAGAAGCCCAGTTGGATATCAGCGCCGTTGTCCTTGGTGACAAAGCCAAGATGTCTTGTCGGCGGGCCGTTCGGGAACGCTTTCGGATCCTTCTGGTAGGCGCCCTCATCCACATAGTGATCGTACAGAACCGATTTGATTGGGCGGTTGTACTGGTGGTTGAAGTGTGGTTGCTCGAACGGAGCCACCGCGAGGACAAACGGCTTGCCGCCGACGTGCGGCATCTTGGCATATGAGGTCGTGTACTTCTTGTGCTTGCTGTGGATGGCATTGGCCAGTCGCACCATCGCCTCCTTGTTTAACGCTGCGATATCGATGGGCATCGGGTTCTCAGGGTCGAATTTGCGGTCCCACTCATTTGGCTTCCCGTCGGCAGCGTTGGCCGTCACCGCCTCCACGCAGAACTGGTAGTCCTCCAGCGCGAGCAGGAAGTCTGGCGATGCACGCGACCAGTCGAAGGTGAAGCCGTACTCACGAAAGACGGCGTAGAGGTAGATCTCCCAGAACGGGGAGTTGAAGGAGATCTGGAACTCCTGCACGAATTTGCCATCCCGATTGGGGAAACCATCCGCCCAGCCCATCACCACGTCTCGGCTAGCGGCGTGTTCCTGCATCAGCACGGTCTTGAAGTGCTGGTGTTGCTTCGCTTCGTCGACGATGGGTTCGAACAGTTTCACGATGAACTACTTCTCGTATGGGGTATCTTGCAGGATACCTCTTGACGACGAAACGCAGAGGGCCGCTTACTGGCAGTCGTCAGCCTGGGTGGTAAAGCTTCCGGCTGACCACCAACAGAAATTGGAGATGACTGCAGCGACTCAGCTTGCAGTCATTCGCGATAACGAAACGTAAGGACCGCAACCGCTGCTCAACAGACCGTCATCCCCCCCGCATCCAATCACAATTCAGGGTTCCGAACCACCCACGATCCCCAACCCCGCCACCCATCAAAAGGTTTGACGTCAACCTCCAAACCCCTCGAACCCTCGCGGTGGGTCAGTTCCTTACAGTCGTCTTCATCGCCGCCACAGCGCGGCACTGCCCAGAAAGACCACCATGCCCCGCCTGCCCATCCTCTTCATCTCCCACGGTTCGCCCACTTTCGCCATAGACCCGGGCAAGGCCGGCCCGGCGCTCACCGCGCTGGGCCAAACCTTGCCGCGCCCGAAGGCCATCCTGGTGGTGTCGCCACACTGGATGACGCGCGAGCCGCGCGTGGCCGTCACGCCGCGCCCGGAAACGATTCACGACCAGTTGCAGTACCCCGCGCCTGGCGCCCCCGATGTGGCGGCGCGCGCCATCAATCTGCTGCGGACAGCGGGTTACGCCGCAGAGGCCGATGCGCAGTGGGGCCTGGACCACGGTGCCTGGGTGCCGCTGATGTACCTGTTCCCGGCGGCCGATGTGCCGGTGTTTCAGGTGTCGCTGCCTGCGCGGCTGGACGGCGAGCGGGCCTACGCCTACGGCCAGGCGCTGGCGCCGCTGGCCGACGAAGGCGTGCTCATCGTGGGCTCGGGCAGCTTGACGCACAACCTGTACGAGGTGCGTTTTGAGGCACCCGGCGCGGCGGCCGAGACC
>Ga0209066_10005984_pt1 | contig 12581 bp, 11 predicted proteins | sample All_14_2_FD_187198 | JGI IMG/M metagenome (GOLD analysis project Ga0209066, IMG submission 187198) | Freshwater microbial communities in response to fracking from Pennsylvania, USA - Allegheny Zone_MetaG_DW_15 (SPAdes) (version 2) ...
GCCTGCGGCCACGCCCGTCGTGACCGGCGACCGCTTCTCCAAGGAAATCGCGGCCCTCACGCATCGCGATCTCGCGCCAGCGGCAATCGAAGGATCGACACTGTTCGTCGGCAGCTCCAGCATTCGGCTATGGGACGTCGCTCACAGCTTCCCCTCTGTAGTCGCCGTCAATCGCGGCTTCGGCGGGGCAACCACGCCGGACGTGCTGCGCCACTATCCGGCCGTCATCTCGCGGTACAAACCGGCCTCGATCGTCGTCTATGTAGGCGAGAACGATATTGCGGCAGGCGCGGAGCCGGATGTGGTGATGACGGACGTCCTCAACCTGCTCGGACGCCTGCGCACGGACTATCCGCGCGCGCGCATCGTCTATCTGTCGATGAAACCTAGTCCGGCGCGCTGGAACCTGTGGGGCAAGATGGCGGCAGTGAACGCCGCAGTTCAGGCAAAGGCGGTCGGCGCCACGGCGTTCGACTATCTGGATGTCAGCCGCGCCATCACCCGGTCCGACGGTCTGCCCGACGCCCAGTATTTCAGCCCCGACGGCCTGCACATGAATGCCACCGGCTACGCCCGCTGGACGGCTCTTGTCAGCGTCTACCTGGCGACGCCGGCACCGGTCGGCAAATAGCGCACGCCGCATGCCGCCCCACGCCGTGATCCTGGAAGTCGCCTTCGCCACGACACCCGGCTGCCGCGATGCATTTCTCACGGCACTGCGCGACGTGGTGGCAGGCTCGCGTGCCGAGGCGGGATGCGTCACCTACCATGCAACCGCTGATCTGGACGACCCCCTGGCCTTCCATCTCCTTGAAATCTGGGAGAGTGAGGCAGCCTATCTCGCCCATCGGGATGGGACCGCGCTGGCCCGTTTTCGGGACGTGCTTCCGGTTTGCGGACAAGTGACAAGGATGGTCCGCAACAAGGCTATGCTGACTGCCTATGAACCGCCCGCGCGGGCGTAGGCCTACCGGCCCGGCCACGCCTTCAGCAATGGCGCCAGCTCATCGAAATGGTGGATCACCGCGTCGGCCTCCAGTTCCTCGACCGTGCCATCCACAAAGCCGAAGGACACGGCGACACTTGGAATGCCGGCGTTGCGTGCACCGGCGATGTCGTTGATCGTGTCGCCCACGAATACCGCGCTACCGCCTCCGGCCTGCGCGACCATGGCGTGAATAGGGGCGGGGTCCGGCTTGGCGACACCCACCGTATCGCCGCCGATGATGCTGGCGAAGCGATGAGCGAGGCCGAGTTGCTCCATCAGCGGCACGGCGAAACGCTCTGCCTTGTTGGTGCAGATCGCCATCTTCACCCCTGCCGCGTCCAGCGCGTCCATGGCGGCCAGCAGGCCCGGATACGGCAGCGAATGGCTGGCCAGGTTCTGCTGATAATAGTCGAGCAGCATCGGGAGGGTCTGCGCGATCAATTCGGGCGAACATTCACCCGAAGCCGAGAGTGCGCGCTCCAGCATCACCTTTGCCCCCTTGCCGACAAAGGGTTTGATGGCCTCGACCGGAAAGGGCGGCCTTCCGACCTGACCGATGGCATAATTGGTGGCGGCCGCCAGGTCGCCGCTGGTGTCGATCAACGTGCCGTCCAGATCGAAACCGACGATATCGAAACGAATATTGGGCATGAATGTCCCTTGCCGTCCCGCAGGTGGCATATGCAAGCCAAACATGGCACAGGGGCTGCGAAAACTGACAGGAAACCGCGCTTGTGACTGCAACCCCGCTCGCCGTCATCATCCTCGCCGCCGGACAGGGCACGCGGATGAAATCCTCGCTGCACAAGGTTCTTCATCCCGTAGCCGGGCGGCCGATGCTGCTGCACCTGCTGGCCAGTGTATCGGACCTCGCGCCGCAGCGGCAGGTCGTGGTCGTGGGGGCCGGGCGGGAGCAGGTGGAGCGTGCCGTGGAAGGCAAGGGCGTCACCGTCGCCATCCAGTCGGAACAGCTTGGCACAGGCCATGCGGTGGCGCAGGCGAAGGCCGCGCTGGAGGGCTTTTCCGGTGACATATTGATCCTCTACGGCGATGTGCCGCTGGTGCGTGCGGAAACCATGCGCCGCCTTGTCGATCGCCTGCATGACGATGACCAACCCGCCGCCGTGGTACTGGGCTTTCGCCCTGCCGATCCCGCCGCCTATGGCCGCATCATCGCGAACGATACGGGCGTCATCGCGAAGATGGTGGAATATAAGGACGCGTCACCGCAGGAACGTGCCGAAACGCTTTGCAACAGCGGCCTTATGGCGGTTCGCGCCGACGATCTCTTCACCCTGCTGGACCGTGTCGGCAACGACAATGCCGCCGGCGAATATTATCTGCCCGACATCGTCATGCTCGCCGCCGCTGACGGCCGGGCGAGCGCAGTCGTGGAAACCGGCGCGTTGGAAGTCGCGGGCGTCAACAGCCGTATCGAACTCGCAGGCGTCGAGGCGGCGTGGCAGGCCGAACGGCGGATGGCTGCAATGCGCGACGGCGCGACGCTGATCGCACCGGAAACGATATTCTTCAGCCACGACACCGTGCTTGGCCGCGATGTCGTGGTGGAGCCCAACGTGGTCTTTGGGCCGGGCGTGACGGTCGAGGATAATGTAGTCATCCACGCCTTCTCGCATCTGGAGGGGGCGACCGTGCGCGACGGTGCGGCGATAGGACCCTATGCCCGCCTGCGCCCCGGTGCAGACATCGGGCGCAAGGCGCGCATCGGCAATTTCGTCGAAGTGAAGAACGGCGTGTTCGGCGAAGGCGCGAAGGCCAACCACCTGTCCTATATCGGCGACGCCAGCGTCGGCGCAGGCGCGAACATCGGCGCGGGCACGATCACCTGCAACTATGACGGCTTTCTGAAGTATCGCACAGAGATCGGCGCAGGCGCCTTCATCGGATCGAACAGCGCACTGGTCGCTCCGGTAAAAATCGGGGACGGAGCGATCGTCGGCGCGGGATCGGTGATGACTCGCGACGTGGCCGCCGACGCGCTGGCCGTGGCGCGGGGACGACAGGAGGAGCGCGCCGGCTGGGCGGCAAGCTTCCGCGCCAAGATGGCAGCCAAAAAGGCGAACCGATAGCCCATGCGGCTTCCGCGCTTCAGGACGCTGCTGCGCCTCTTCGGCGTTGCCCTGCTTCTCGCCGCCGCGCTGCTCGCATGGATGGTGCATTTGTCACGCGCCATGCCTGTAGTTCGCGAAACGACCGTAACGATGGATTATCCCGCCGACGTTGAACACCGGCCGGTCCGCATCGCCCTGATTTCGGATACCCATGTTTCCAGCGCCCGTCGCGCTGCACGACTGGACAGGATCATTGATCTCATCAACGCACAAAAGCCCGATCTGGTGCTGATGGGCGGCGATTATATCGGCGATCCCCGCGCCTTTGAGGGGCATTATCCGCACGACAAGCTGCTACCACCCTTCAAGCGGCTGAAGGCGCCGATGGGTGTGGTGGCCGTGCTGGGCAATCACGATGTCATCCGGGCCACGCATAATCCGCCACCGGAGTTGAAGCGCGGCTTTGCTCCGGCAGGCATAACCCTGCTCGTCAACGGCGCCATACGTAAGGGGCCGCTGGTCATTGGTGGCGTGGATGATTTCTACGAAGGCCGGATCGACATTCCCCGCACCCGCGCAGCCATGCGCCGTCGTGGCGGCGTGCCCGTGATGCTCGCGCACACGCCCGATATTTTCCCGATGCTGGACAAGACGACGCCCCTGTTGCTGGCCGGGCACACGCATTGCGGGCAGGTCGCCCTGCCGTTCTGGGGCGCGATCTACGTGCCCGCACAGACCGGCACCCGCTATGCCTGCGGTCGCTATGATCAGGACGGGCGCACACTGGTCGTTTCCGCCGGGACCGGCACCAGCGGTCTGCCGATCCGCCTGTTCGCGCCCCCGGACATCTGGATCGTCACGATCACGCCGCGCGGAAAATAGGACTGTTCGACGGCATGGGCAGTGGCGTAGCGCCTTGCCATGTCGCATATGCGCGATGATCGTGAAGTTCAGAATCTCCGGAGCAGCCATACATGTGCGGCATCATTGGTATCGTCAGCAGTCAGGGCGTGGCAGATCGCCTGGTCGAAGGCCTGAAGCGTCTGGAATATCGCGGCTATGACAGCGCCGGTGTAGCGACGGTCCATGAAAATGCCATCGAACGGCGGCGCGCGGAGGGGAAACTCGCCAATCTTGTGCGCGAACTTGCGGCAGAGCCGCTTCCGGGCATAACCGGCATCGCGCATACCCGTTGGGCAACCCACGGCGCACCGACCACGAGCAATGCCCATCCGCACGCAACGGGCGAGGTTGCGCTCGTCCACAACGGCATCATCGAGAATTTCAAGCCGCTCCGTGAAGAACTGATCGCGCGTGGCCGCCATTTCGACAGCCAGACCGATACGGAAGTCGTTGCCCATCTGGTCAGTGAATTGGTCGAGCAGGGCAAATCGCCCAAGGAAGCGGTGGCGGAGGTCCTGCCGCGGCTCCACGGCGCTTTCGCGCTGGCGATCCTGTTCCGCAGCCACCCGGACCTGTTGATCGGCGCACGCCTCGGTTCCCCTCTGGTCGTCGGTTACGGCGATGGAGAAACGTTCCTGGGATCGGATGCCCTTGCTCTGGCGCCGCTAACGCAGCGGATCGCCTATCTGGAGGAAGGCGACTGGGTCGTCATCACGCGCGACGGTGCGGAAATCTTCGACAAGGACAATAACCCCGTCGATCGCCCTGTGACGGTCTCCGGCGTTTCCGGTGCGCTGATCGACAAGGGCAATCACCGCCACTTCATGCAGAAGGAGATTTACGAGCAGCCGGTGGTCGTCGCCCAGACGCTCCGGTCCTACCTCCGCCGCATGGAAAACCAGGTCGCGCTGCCCGACATGGAATTCGACCTCGGTTCCGTGAAGCGGATCACCATCGTCGCGTGCGGCACCAGCTACTATGCCGGGCTGGTTGCGAAATACTGGTTCGAAAAGTTCGCGCGCATTCCCGTCGACATCGATGTCGCAAGCGAGTTTCGCTACCGTGATCCGGTGCTGGAGCCGGGCGGACTTGCGCTCTTCATCAGCCAGTCAGGCGAGACGGCCGACACGCTGGCCGCGCTCCGCCACGCGCGCGCCGAAGGGCAGATCGTGGCCGTTGTCGTAAACGTGCCGACCTCCTCCATGGCGCGGGAGGCGGATTTGCTGCTGCCCACCCATGCCGGGCCGGAAATCGGCGTCGCGTCGACCAAGGCATTTACTTGCCAGCTTGCCGTACTGGCCGCCCTCGCCGCCAACCTCGCCCGCGCCAATGGTCGCCTGAGCGCGGAGGAGGAAGCGGAGATCGTCTGGCACCTTTCCGAGGCGCCGGCCGCCATGAATCAGGCGCTGGCCCATGATGCGGAGATCGAAGCGATGGCGCATCTGATCGCTCCGGCGCGCGACGTTTTGTACCTTGGTCGCGGCCCGGACTATCCGATGGCGCTGGAAGGCGCATTGAAGCTCAAGGAAATAAGCTACATTCACGCCGAAGGCTACGCCGCCGGCGAGATGAAGCATGGTCCCATCGCCCTGATCGACGACGCCGTCCCGGTCATCGTGATCGCACCGTCCGGCCCGCTGTTTGAAAAGACCGTTTCGAACATGCAGGAGGTGCAGGCACGCGGCGGCAAGGTAGTGCTGATTTCAGACCGGCAGGGCATCGATCAGGCCGGCGAAGGCTGCATGGCGACAATTGAAATGCCCGTGGTGCATCCGCTGATCGCCCCATTGGTGTACGCAGTGCCTGTCCAGCTCCTCGCTTACCATGTCGCGGTGGCCAAGGGCACGGATGTCGACCAGCCGCGTAATCTGGCCAAGAGCGTTACGGTCGAATGAAACGGCTGTGACGCGGCGCCTTCAATGCCGCGTCGTGCTGGACGGATCGAGCACCGGCCGGACGGCGGTGATCGCCTGCAACCGATTGTTGACACCCAGCTTGCGAAAGATGGCCGTGAGGTGCGCCTTTACGGTTGCCTCTGAAAGCTCCAGTTCTTCCGCCAAACTGCGATTACCCTGCCCCTGAACCAGCGCGTTCAGCACGCGCATCTGCGCAGGCGAAAGGCTTGCGAGCCGGACACGCAAAGCTTCGGTGTCATTCTGGCTTCGCTGCACGGCAACGGGAAATACAGTTCGCCCGTCGAGCAGGGCATCCACCTGCCGCGCCAGATCGTCCAGCGTGCTGGCCTTGTCCAGAAAGCCGGCCGCACCCGCGGCTTTTGCCGCTTCCACCAGCGATGGTTCGGCATAGGCGGAAATCAGGGCAATGGGCGTTCCACCCAGCAGGTGCTGCAACCGAAAGAAGCCCGACAGGCCATTGCTGTCCGGCAGGCCGTAGTCCAGCAGGATGAGGCTGTAGTAATTATGCGCGCCGATCAATTTTTCGGCAGCCTCTATACTGTCTGCGGCATCGATATGCTTACCTGGCGGCCGCATGCGAAGCGCCATCTGCAGACCTTCCCGCGTCAGCGGATGATCATCTGCCAACAGGATACGCTTGTCCATCTCCTGTCTCCCCACCGTTTCGGCCCTGCGACTATCATCGCTATTGCACCGCAATCCTATAATATCTTTCCTGACCATGGTGTAAATGCAACTCTGCGTCGAGAGCCCCTATATCGAAAAGGCCGATATTTATGGATCATAGCCTACTGATATATTTAGGGAAATCTGACAATGACAGTGAATCGATAGTGCGATGGCTGGCTGATTATGGATGGCGCAGCCAGCACGCGACGAGCGTAGAGCAAGCCGTCAAGGCCATCCAAAGCCCCGGAGTCCGCCTGGCTGCAGTGGGCAGTCACATCTCCAGCGACCAGCTTGCAGAACTGGTACGGCGCGTCCGGGCAATGACCGATTTTTCGGGCGGGACCCCCATCATGCACTGCTGCTCGGGCGGCGATGCGCAGGGCGGCGCTAACGCCACACTGCATGTGCCTTTGGACAAGGCGGATACTCTGGCGATGATCGAGCAATGGACGGGACCGCTGGCCGATCACGCCTTTCGCATGGCAACCAACCCGCGTTACCGGCTGGTCCGCATGATGGGGCAAAAGGATGCGCAAAACCTTTTCGACATGTTCGTCCAATCAATGGGACAAGGCATTGCTGCCTTACAGCGCGGCGAAGATGTTTCGCGGATCGCCCACAACCTGGCCGGAATGGCGGGAATGCTCGGCTATAGTGACCTGAATGCACAATGGTCGGCCGTCAGCCAGGGCCAACTGCCGCTGGCCCCGGCAATTCGTTCGACGGACGAATTTCTGCAGAGACTGGCGCCCAGGCACGGGCTGTCGGCGACGGCACAATGACGCGTCGAAGCCCGAAAGCCTCAAACACATCCCATTAGAATTTGAAGACGGTCCCCAGATAGACGGCCTGGTTGTCCTGCCGTTCATCCGTCAACTGCGGCAAGTGTGCCGCAGCGCTGTTGCGGTAACGCACGCCAGCCGTGACGTTGAGGTTCCGCGTCAGGGAATAGGAACTGTTCAGATCGACCGAATATTGCTTGTCGCCTGCGAGCGCTGCTGCACCACGGCCAGGCTCAGCCTTCGCGTCCACCAGGATATTGGTGCTGAACCGCGTCTTCTTCTGCTCAAGCGAGAAGCCTTTCGCGCTGGCGATGGTGTCGACAGCAACGGGCTCAAGCGGCTTGCGGCCGACCGAATCGGGCAACGCAAATTTGCGCCAGCCACGCGAAGCATCCAGATTGAAAGCCACCGGCGCGATACCAATGCCCGGCAAAGACCGTCCACCGATCGTCTCACCGGCGCGAACCAGAACAGTGATGGAGCGTCGACCGCTCATGGAACCACTGGTCGGTGTGAACTGGAACTGGTGACGAACACCCGTCAACGCCGCCTTCGCATAGGCGGCGGCAAGGCGCTCATCCTTGGTCGTGGGCGTAAAGGAAGAAATGCTGCCGAGGCGACCGAGGGAAACGGGATTGCCTGCGCGCATCGACAACAGGCTTTGCGACGCCGCGCCGATCGCCGGAGACAAAGAGAGACCCGTCACCGCAACTGCGGCGCAGATCACTGCAAAATGTCCCCCAAGTCTGCGCATGGCGCGAATCCGTACCTTCCCCGAATGCTTTGTTTGACAGGGCCATAACACTGCAGCGCGGCAATTGGTAGCACCGCAGCACAATTTGAAGGACGCTGTTGCACTGCGCACACAGTCTGCCCCTGCGGCGATCAAAACCCGCACGCACTTGCCGATTGATGCAGGCCCACTATAGAAGTCGTGATCGTCATAGAAAGCGCAAGGTACACCATGCACAGCCGCAGTTTCTCCCGGTTTTCCCTCGCGGCGCTGACAGCGGCGGGGCTGGCTTTGGCGCTCGGGGGCTGTTCCAGCGGAAAGAAGGACCGTCCCAAGGTTGATCTGGCCGCATCAAAGGTGACGACGATCGGCGTCAATGCCTATCTGTGGCGGGCGTCGCTAGATACGCTGTCGTTCATGCCGCTGGTGCAGACCGACTCGAACGGCGGCGTGATCGTCACGGACTGGTATGCAAATCCGAGTTCTCCCAATGAACGCATGAAGCTGACTGTTTCCATTCTGGATCAGGATCTGCGTGCAGACGCACTGCGTGTCGCCGCCAGCCGTCAGATCAGCCAGAACGGCCAGTGGGTAGACGCTCCGGTACAGGCCGCAACCGTGCAGAAGCTGGAAGAGATCATTCTCACCAAGGCACGCGACCTGCGTCGTGCGGCCATCACCGGCGGCTGAACCGGACTTTCCCTTTTGCCCTGATTTTGTGGAAGGGTTTCGGTATTTGAACGAGGCTAGCGACTTGTTCAGACAGTCCGAACGCTATTTGGATTAAGGATTCGCATGCAAAGGCGCTTCAACCCGTTTGAGGCCGATGCCCGCTGGCAGGCGGCGTGGGACGAGAAGCAGACGTTCAAGGCTTCCGCGACGACGGACAAGCCGCGATCCTACGTGCTGGAGATGTTCCCCTACCCCTCCGGCCGCATCCACATCGGCCATGTCCGCAACTATTCGATGGGCGACGTGCTGGCGCGCTTCCGCCGGATGACCGGCCATGAAGTGCTGCACCCCATGGGCTGGGACGCGTTCGGCATGCCGGCCGAAAATGCGGCGATGGAAAAGAAGGTGCATCCGGGCGACTGGACGCGATCCAACATCGCCAGCATGCGCGCGCAGCTGAAAAAGCTGGGCTTCGCGCTCGACTGGAGCCGGGAACTGGCGACGTGCGAGCCGGACTATTACGGGCAGGAACAGGCGCTGTTCCTCGCCCTGTATGAAGCCGGCCTCGTTTACCGCAAGGAAAGCGCAGTCAACTGGGACCCGGTCGACATGACCGTGCTGGCCAACGAGCAGGTGATCGACGGCAAGGGCTGGCGGTCGGGCGCACCGGTCGAGAAGCGCAAGCTTTCCCAATGGTTCCTGAAGATCACCGACTTCGCCGACGACCTGCTGGAAGGGCTCAAGACGCTCGACCAGTGGCCCGAAAAGGTGCGGCTGATGCAGGAAAACTGGATCGGCAAGAGCGTTGGCATGCAGTTCAGCTTCGCGCTGAACGAGGCTGTCGCGGGGATCGATCGCCTCGAAGTCTTTTCCACCCGCCCCGACACCATCTTCGGCGCAAGCTTTGCGGCGGTCGCGGCGGATCATCCGATCGCGCTCGCATTGGCGGAGACGAACGCGCAACTGGCCGCATTCTGCGACGAATGCCGCCAGACCGGCACGGCTGCGGCCGAAGTCGAGACGCAGGAGAAGAAGGGCTACGACACCGGCCTGTCGGTGATCCATCCGTTCATCGAAGGGCGGACGCTGCCGCTGTTCGTCGCGAACTTCGTGCTGATGGATTACGGCACCGGCGCAGTGATGGGCGTGCCGGCGCACGACCAGCGCGATCTGGACTTCGCGCGCAAATATATGCTGCCCGCCGAGCGCGTGGTGGCGGCCGCCGGCGACGAAGCCGCGCCGATCCATGACGAGGCCTATACCGGCCCCGGCAAGCTGGTGAATTCGGATTTCCTCGACGGCATGGGCATCGAGGATGCGAAGGCCGAAGTCATCCGCCGCGCCGAGGCGGGCGGCTGGGGCAGTGGCAAGACCGTGTGGCGCCTGCGCGACTGGGGCGTGTCGCGCCAGCGTTATTGGGGCACGCCGATCCCGATCATCCATTGCGAAGATTGCGGCCCGGTGGGCGTGCCGGCCGACCAGTTGCCGGTGGTGCTGCCCGAGGATGTCAGCTTCGATATTCCCGGCAATCCGCTGGACCGGCACGCGACGTGGAAGCATGTCGACTGCCCGAGTTGCGGCAAACCGGCGCTGCGCGAGACCGACACGCTCGACACGTTTGTCGACTCCAGCTGGTATTTCATCCGCTTCGCCAGCCAGCCGGACGACAAGCCGTTCGACCGCGCCGAGGCGGAGAAATGGCTGCCCGTCGGCCAGTATATCGGCGGCGTGGAGCATGCGATCCTGCACCTGCTCTATGCGCGGTTCTGGACGCGCGCGCTCCAGCATATCGGCATGATCGGCGTGGCCGAACCGTTCACCGGCCTGTTCACGCAGGGCATGGTCACGCATGAAACCTACAAGGCAGGCGACGGTAGCTGGCTGTCTCCGCAGGAAATCCGTAAGGACGGGGACGATTATGTCCACATCGAAAGCGGCGCGCCGGTCACGGTCGGCCGCGTCGAGAAGATGTCCAAGTCCAAGAAGAATGTCGTCGATCCGGACGAGATCATCGCCCAGTACGGCGCGGATGCGGTGCGCTGGTTCATGCTGTCCGACAGCCCGCCCGAGCGCGACCTGCCCTGGACCGAGGCAGGCATCGAGGGATCGTGGCGCTTCGTGAACCGGCTGTGGCGCCTGTTCGGCCAGGTCGACAGCGCCGAAGGGCAGGACAAGGCCCTGGATCGCAAGCTGCACCAGACGATCGATGGCGTAGCGAAGGATATCGAAGCGCTGTCCTTCAACAAAGCCGTCGCCAAGATCTACGAACTGACCAACGCGGTCGAGAAGGCCGCGCCTTCCGCGTCCCGCACGGCCGCGATCAAGGCGCTGGCGCTGCTGGTCGCACCGATGACGCCGCATCTGGCCGAGGAAGCATGGGCGGACATGGGGCAGGACGGTCTGATCGCCGACGCCGCCTGGCCCGCCGTCGATCCCGCGCTGCTGGTGGAGGATGAAGTGACCATCGCCGTGCAGGTGATGGGCAAGCTGCGCGACACGATCACCGTGCCGAAGGGAACGGGCAAAGAAGAACTGGAAGCGCTGGCGCTCGCTGCACCCAATGTGGTGCGCACGCTGGACGGCGCGACGCCGAAGAAGGTGATCGTCGTACCGGACCGGCTGGTCAATCTGGTGGTTTGAGTTACCCGAAACCTATTCCCGTTCGTCCTGTTTGAACGGGACATGTGGTTCGTTCAAACGTTGAAGGACTGTTCTTTTCTTGAAGGGAAGTGCAGGGTTTCGACAGGCGCAGCCCGAATGGATATAGGGTGATCATGATCTCGCGACTTCCCCTCCTCCTTCTCACCACGTTCGCGCTCTCCGCCTGCGGCCTCCGCCCCGTCTATGGCGGTGGAAGCCATAGTGCGGCGGCGCGCGCTCTGGGGAATGTCGAAGTCGCGCCGATTGAAGGCAAGGCGGGCTGGCTGGTGCGCAATGCGCTCACCGATCGGCTGGCCGCGATGGGCGGCGATGGGCCACAATACCGGCTGGTGATAAAGCTGGATGACAACATCCAGGGTTTTGGCGTGCGGGCCGACGACGCGGTAACCCGCGAAAGAAGGACGCTGCGCGCGCGCTACCAACTGATCGACAATGCGACCGGCGTACAGATTATCGACGACACAGCCGGCTCGGATGCCGGCATCGACGTCGTGTCGAGCGAATATGCCGTGATCGCTGCGGAAGACACAGCCCTGGAACGACTATCGCAGACAGTGGCCGATCAGATTCTCGCGCGGTTGTCACTGTTTGCCGCGCGTGAAGCTGACGCCAAGCCGTGAAGGCGAATAAGGGCCAGATCGAAAAGGCGCTCGATGCGCCTACCGATGCGGTTCGCCTCTACCTGCTCTACGGCCAGGACGAATCGGGCAGCACCGCGCTTGCCAAGCGGCTGGAGCGCGCGATGGGGCCGGACGCCGAACGCATCGATCTCGACATGGGCACGCTGAAGAGCGATCCGGCGCGGTTGAGCGACGAAGCGGCGGCGATGTCCATGTTCGGTGACAAAAGGTGGATCCGGCTGCTGTCGATCACAGATGACGCCATCCCCGCACTGGAGGCCCTGCTGGAAGCACCGCATGCGGGCAATCCGGTCGTCGCGATCGGCGGCGCGCTGAAGGCCACATCGAAGCTTGTCAAAATGGCCACGGACAATCCGATGGCCATGGCCTTCGTCAGCTACCTGCCCGACGCGCGTGACGCGCCGCAAATCGCCATGGCCATCGCCCGGGACAAGGGCTTGCGCCTGCCGAACGATCTGGCGCGGCGCATCTGCGACCTGACCGGCAATGATCGCACGCTGATGGGCAACGAGATCGAGAAGCTGTGCCTCTATCTCGACGCCGC
>Ga0209066_10005985_pt1 | contig 12572 bp, 12 predicted proteins | sample All_14_2_FD_187198 | JGI IMG/M metagenome (GOLD analysis project Ga0209066, IMG submission 187198) | Freshwater microbial communities in response to fracking from Pennsylvania, USA - Allegheny Zone_MetaG_DW_15 (SPAdes) (version 2) ...
GGCGGTAACCGCTTTCCGCCTTGCTGGCAATGGCTGGGCGCAGGGCGATGTCTTGTTGTAATTGCTGGGCGAAACTGAATAGGTCGGCGATGTCGCCTTCGAGCAATTCGAGTTCGACTTCGCTGATTTTTTGGGTGCGGCCGTCGCTGTCGATGGTGCCGCGATCAAGCGCCATTTCGATGCGGGCGTTGCCGTGCGGCAGGTGCCAGAGCAGGCGGGTGAAATGGGTGGTGAATACCGGCCGGAGCTGTGGGCGATGGGTGTCGAGCACGTGGCGAAGGGCGTCGTCACCGACCGCCGTGAAGTCGAATTCACCGGGTTGGGCCGGGTATTCCCATTCCTGACGCACGGCGAGGCCACCACGGGCGGCTTCGGCGGTTTTTACGGTCAACAGCCAATTTGTGCCTTTTTTGCGAAAGCGCAGGGCAATGCGGCGGTCGTGCAGGTCCAGGTGCGGGGTGTCGTAGTAGGTGTTGAGCAGGCGCAGGCGCTGCGGCGGGTGGCCGACGAGCTGCGGATGGTCGATCAGCTGGCGGGCGGCTTTGCCGCTGATCGCCAGCTTGAGTTCGATTTCGGTTGCCATGCGGCCCGCCTCAGGCGGCGCCAAGCGCCGGGTTGAGCGTGTAGGTGCCGGTCAGGCGGGCTTCGGCCAGAATGTGGCCGGCCATGGCGGCGCGGACTTCGGGGCCGCCGAATTTGCCGTCGAGCGGCAATTTTTCGATATCCAGCGCGTAGACCGTGAAAATGTAGCGATGGATGATTTCGTCATTCCAGGGCGGGCAGGGGCCATCGTAGCCGTAGTAGTCGCCACGCATGTCGTGGTCGTTGGCGAACCAGTCCGTGTAGTTGTTGATGCCTTGCCGGCTGCCTTGGGCGGCTTGCGGGCCGGGTTTGCCGCGCGGTGAGACATCGCTGCTGTATTCGCCTTCGGCAATGCTGTGCACCGTGGCAGGCAGGTCGATCAGCACCCAGTGGAAGAAATCGACGCGGGGCAAGTCGGCCGGCACGGTGCGGTCTTCCTGGTTAACGTCATCGCCCTGGCTGGGTACGTCCGGGTCGTGGCAGGTGACGACGAAGGATTGTGTGCCCGCCGGGAGGTCGTCCCAGCTGAGTTGGGGATTGCGGTTTTGCCCCAGGCAGACGTGATGGGCCGGGTCGGCAATGCAAAAAGACAAGTGGCCGGGGATGGCCTGGCCGTCGAGCAGGCTGCTGCTGGTCAGTTTCATGCGGGTGTCTCCTGTCAGGCTGTGGTGCGGCGTGTGAAGTCACGCGGGCGAAATCCGAGAAGCCATAGTGTAGCGAAATACGTCCCGCCGCCAAGGGCTACGAGCAGGCAAAGTTGCATGACGCGCGCGGTCAACCCGAGATGGAGCCAGTTTTCTGCCGGTCCGGCGGCCCACCATAAGGCCACGCCCATCAGTGCCATGGCGATGACGAGCTTGCCAACAAATATCCCCCAGCCGGCTAAGGGGTGGTAAATGCCGTCGCGGCGCAGTCCTCGGTACAGCATGCCGGCATTTAGGCAGGCCGCCAGTCCGATCGATAAGGCGAGGCCGGCATGGCCGATCCAGGGGACGAAGGCCAGGTTCATGGCTTGGGTGGCTGCGAGCGAAATCAGGGCGATCTTGACCGGGGTGCGGACGTTCTGGCGGGCGTAAAAACCGGGGGCCAGCACTTTGACCAGGATCAGGCCGGTCAGGCCGACGCTGTAGCCGACCAGGGCTTGCCGGGTTTGCAGGACGTCCTGGGCGTCGAAGGCGCCGTGGAAAAACAGGGTGGCAATGAGCGGGATGGCGAGAATGCCGAGGGCGAGGGCCGCCGGGGCGGCGAGTAGCAAGGTGAGGCGCAGGCCCCAGTCGAGCAGATGGCTGTATTCGTCATCGGCTTTTTGGCTGTGGCAGCGGGCCAGCGAGGGAAGCAGAATGGTGCCGAGCGCCGCGCCGAGCAGGCCGGAGGGGAATTCCATGAGTCGGTCGGCGTAATACAGCCAGGAGACGCTGCCGGTTTTGAGAAAAGAGGCAAAGACGGTGTTGATCAACAGGCTGATTTGCGATACCGACACGCCGACCAGGGCCGGTAACATCAGCCGGGTGATGCGCCGTACGCCAGGGTCGGCCCAGGCGGCTCGCCAGTCGATGCCAATGCGCGGCAGGCGGCCGATGCGCCGCAGGGCCGGGATTTGAATGGCGAGTTGCAGGGCGCCGCCAATAAATACAGACCAGGCCAGCGCCAGCACCGGGGGGTCGAAATAGGGCACCGCAAACAGCGCCATGCCGATGAAGCTGAGATTGAGCAAGACGGGCGTGAAGGCGGGCAGCGCGAAACGGCTCCAACTGTTGAGAATGCCGCCGGCCAGGGCAACCAGTGACATGAAAAGGATGTAGGGGAAGGTGATGCGGGTCAGGCTCACGGTCAACGCGAATTTGTCGGCATTTTCAGCAAAGCCGGGGGCCGATAGCCAGACTAGCCACGGGGCGCCGATGACGCCGATGAGCGTGACCACGAACAGGGCCAGCGTGAGCAGGGTGGCGACGTGATTGATCAGCGTCTGCGTTTCATCGCTGGATCGACTATTTTTGTATTCGCCCAGAATGGGGACGAAAGCTTGCGAAAAAGCGCCTTCGGCGAACATGCGACGCAGCAGGTTGGGCAGCTTGAAGGCGACGAAGAAGGCATCGGTGGCCAGGCCGGCACCAAAGGCCCGGGCGATCACAAAGTCCCGGACGAAGCCGAGGATGCGGGAGAGTAGCGTCATGCCGCTGACCGTGGCCAGTGCGCGTAGCAGATTCATGTCAGCCGTGATTCCCAAGTGCCTGGACAGCAATTCAAAAGCAAAAAAGCCACGTCAAGTGGCTTTTTTACTGGCTGATTTTGTTTTCTGGTGCCGCTTGCCGGAATCGAACTGGCGACCTTTTCATTACGAATGAACTGCTCTACCAACTGAGCTAAAGCGGCGCACCGGACTGTCAAATCAAACAGAGCGGCGGATTATAGCTGGAGGCCGCGGGCTTGTGAATAGGCAAAATGCCTGACCTGGGTGATCTGAGGGCTGGGCGGTTAGTGGGCGACACAGTTGCGCCCCTGGCGTTTGGCCTGGTAAAGCTTTTCGTCGGCCAAGTGCAAAATGCTTTGCATGGACAGGTCGACCGTGGGATGCAGGCAGGCCAGGCCAAAACTGCACGACACGCGGCCATTGATGCCATTTTCGTGTGGCATCTGCAGTTCCTTAAGCGCTTGACGCATCCGTTCAGCAACGGCCAGCGCGCCGTCGCGATCGGTACCGGGCAAGACCGCGACAAACTCCTCGCCGCCATAGCGGCAGACGGTGTCTTCGACGCGAAACAGTGATTCGTTCAGGGCGTGGGCTACGGCGCGCAGACAGGTGTCACCCGCTGGATGGCCGTATGTGTCGTTGTATTGCTTAAAGAAATCGACGTCACCCAGCAGCAGACTGAGCGGGCTGTTGCTGCGCAGACAGCGTTTCCATTCGATGGCGAGCGTGTCGTCGAAATGTCGCCGGTTGGGGATGCCGGTCAGGCCATCCAGGGTGGAGATTTCCCGGAGTTTGCGGTGGGCGGCATGGATGTCGCGTTGCATGCCGACGATGCGTAGCAGGGCCCGGACCTTGGCCAGCAGGATGACTTCGGATACCGGTTTGTGCAGAAAATCGTCGCCGCCGGCGAGGATGCCCTTGGCCAGCAAGTTTTCGTCCATGACCGACGATAGAAAAATGATGGGTGTCCACGGGGTGAGTAATTGATCGTTACCCAGTTGTTCCCGGCTGCGAATCTTGCGGGCCAGGGTGATGCCGTCCATGTCGGGCAGGGAGATGTCGACCAGCAGTAGGCTGGGTGGGTAGTCTTCGTGGAATTTAAGAGCCTCCTGGCCGCTGTCCAGCGCCAGGGTGAGTACATCAGGCAATGGGTCGAGGCAGTCGCAAATTAATTGCTGATTACTGGGTGAGGGATCGATGACAAGGACCGTGAATTTGCAAGGGGTGGGCATCGCAAGGTGCTGGGGTGAGTGTGCCATCATCATAGCATTGCCCGTGTGCTGTTCGGGCTTGCCTTTTGTCGATTGAAGACAGCGGTTAATATGCTGCTTCACGCCATACGCTACCGTCTGGAGTGGGTTATGACATAAATGTTTTTCGGAGAGCAGGCATGCAAATCAAGGACCAGGTTTTTGTGGTGACAGGGGGTGGCTCGGGGCTGGGTGAGGCGTCTGCCCGGCAATTGGCTGCCGAGGGGGCACGAGTGGTCGTGGTTGACCTGAATCGGGCGGCTGGTGAGGCGGTGGTCGCTGCATTGGGCGCCGGGGCGCGCTTTGTCGAGGCCGATGTGGCGGATGAGGCCTCGGCAGCGCAGGTCTTTGCCGTGGCGCTGGCCGAATTTGGCGCGGTCCATGGACTGGTTAATTGTGCGGGCGTGGCGCCTGCCGAAAAGGTATTGGGCAAGGATGGGCCGCATCGCCTGGCGAGTTTTAGCCGGGTGATCAATATTAATTTGGTCGGTACCTTCAACATGATTCGCCTGGCTGCCGAGGCCATGATGCGCCATGCCCCGGATGCGGGTGGTGAGCGTGGCGTGATCATCAATACCGCTTCGGTCGCTGCGTATGAGGGGCAGTTGGGGCAGGCGGCTTATGCGGCGTCAAAGGGCGGTATCGTTGCCCTGACCTTGCCGGTGGCGCGTGAATTGGCGCGCAGCGGGATTCGTTGCATGACGATCGCGCCTGGCATTATGGAAACGCCGATGCTGCTCGGGATGCCGCCCGAGGTGCAGGATTCATTGAATAAAATGGTGCCTTTCCCGACCCGGATGGGGAAGCCGGCCGAGTATGCGGCGCTGGTTAAGCATATTGCCGAGAATGCTTATTTGAATGGCGAGGTCATCCGGCTGGATGGTGCCATCCGGATGGGGGTCAAATAAACTATACTGGGCACCCGCCCTTGACTGAAAAGGCACTTCGGTGCCTTTTTTATTTGCATGTCCCACGCTTCCTGTTATCACTGCGGTCAACCTGTTCCGGACGATCTGGATTTGTCGGTCGTCATCGATGAGCAGTCGCGTTCCATGTGCTGTTACGGTTGTCAGGCGGTGGCGCAGTCGATTGTCGACAATGGCCTGGCCGATTACTATCGCAGCCGCGATGCTTTGCCCGAGTCGCCGCGCGAGGCGATGCCGGCGGTGTTTGAACAGATGGCGATGTTTGATCATGCCGAATTCCAGAAAAGTTTCGTCAAGGCCCTGGGGGAGCATGAGCGCGAGGCATCGCTGCTGCTTGAGGGTATTACCTGTTCGGCGTGTATCTGGTTGAATGAGCAGCATATTGGCCGCTTGCCAGGTGTGACAGCGGTCGATATCAATTACACATCGCGCCGGGCGCGGGTGCGCTGGGATGAGTCCCGGATCAAGTTGTCGGATATTTTGCGGGCGGTGGCAGCGATTGGTTATCGCGCCTATCCCTACGATGCGGCAAAAAACGAAGAAATTTCCCGCAAGGAGCGTCGTGAGGCGCTATGGCGCTTGTGGGTCGCCGGATTTGGCATGATGCAGGTAATGATGTATGCCTACCCGGTATACATTGCCAATGGCGATATGACGCCGGATATCGAAAGCATCATGCGCTGGGCCAGCCTGGTGCTGACCTTGCCAGTGGTTTTTTATTCGTCCGCCCCTTTCTTTCGCAACGCCTGGCGTGATCTTAGATTGCGTCGCGTCGGCATGGATGTGCCGGTGGCGCTGGGGGTCGGTGCGGCCTTTCTGGCGAGTATCTGGGCGACGTTGCAGCAGGCTGGCGAGGTCTATTTCGATTCGGTGACGATGTTTGTCTTTTTCCTGCTGGGCGGCCGTTTTCTCGAGATGACAGCGCGGCAGAAGGCGCTGAGCGTGACCGAGGCGCTAGCCAAGTTGTTACCGGCGTTCGCACAAAAAATGCCCCATTTTCCGGTCGACCGTCAGACCGAGCAAAAAATGGTCTCCGACTTGCAGGTGGGTGATCACCTTCTGGTCAGACCAGGTGAGGTGCTGCCGGCAGATGGTCGGGTGGTCGAGGGCCGGAGTTCGGCGAATGAAGCTTTACTGACGGGTGAAAGTCTGCCGGTCAGCAAAGAGCCCGGGGATGCGGTGACCGGCGGCTCGATCAATACCGATAGTCCACTGGTCGTTCGTGTGGAGCAGGTGGGTGAGGGAACGCGATTGTCGGCCATCATTCAGTTGATGGAACGTGCAGCCGCCGAAAAGCCGAAAATTGTCGAACTGGCGGATCGGGTGGCCAGTTATTTTGTCGGCGCCCTGTTATTGGTGGCGACCTTGGCTGCCATTGGTTGGTATTGGGTCGACCCGGCGCGCGCTTTGTGGATTACGGTGTCCGTGCTGGTCGTAACCTGCCCGTGTGCCTTGTCGCTGGCCACGCCGGTCGCGCTGACCGTCGCAGCCGGGGCCCTGGCTCGTGACGGTTTGTTGGTGACGCGTGGTCATGCCATCGAAACCTTGGCGCGGGCGACGCATTTTGTTTTTGACAAGACCGGGACGTTGACCAGCGGCCGGATGCGCCTCAAGGAAACGGTGGCGCTTGCTGATTTCGATCGCGAGCGTTGTCTGCAGATTGCAGCGGCGCTGGAGTTTTCGTCGGAACATCCTATTGCCCGTGCCTTGCGCCATGCCGTAAAGGCGATCGACGTGCCAGCAATCGATGTTCATGCCGAGGCCGGTCGCGGTGTCGAGGGCTGGATTGACGGAGGGCGTTATCGGATTGGTCGACCAGATTATGTGCTGGCCATGGCCGAAGAGGGCGCAGGAAGCTTGCCGGATGTCTATCAGGAAATGCTGGCAGCGGGCGAAACGGTCATTGTTTTAGGGGGGGCGACAGGCTGTTTGGCGCTTTTTAGAATTGGCGATGAAATTCGTCCTGAGGCATCGGCGCTTATCGCCGCATTGCGCTCGGCAGGCAAATCAGTGGTTTTGCTGACGGGGGATGCACCGACCGTGGCGCAGCGTGTGGCGGCTGAACTGGGAATCGGTGCTGTGCACGCCGGGATGACCCCGCAGGGAAAACACGATTGCGTCAAGGCCTTGCAGGCCGCTGGTGCGGTGGTTGCCATGGTCGGTGATGGTGTCAATGATGCGCCGGTGCTGGCCCAGGCCCAGGTTTCGGTAGCCATGGGGGGCGGTGCCCAATTGGCTAGAACCCAGTCCGATTTTGTCTTGCTGTCGGAAAATCTGGCACATCTGCAGCAAGGCGTGCAGCGTGTTGGGTTGGCCTTGGTGGTGATCCGCCAAAATCTATGGTGGTCGTTTGTTTATAATTTCGTGGCCTTGCCGCTGGCCATTGCAGGCTACGTGACCCCATGGTTGGCGGGCATCGGCATGTCAGCGAGTTCCTTGCTGGTGGTTCTTAACTCCTTGCGCATTCAGCGCATGAAAGCAAAGTGATGGAAAGTATCTATTTGCTCATCCCGGTTTCGGTGCTTTTGGTCTTTGGCATTGCCGGCGCCTTTTGGTGGTCAGTCAAGAGCGGCCAATTTGATGATTTGGAGGGGCCGGGCTTTCGCGTTCTGATGGAGGACGAAGAGCGCAAGGCACGGCAGGATCAACCCATGGTCGAGAAAGAATGCGAACGTTGACTTGGGTCAACGAGTGATCCGCTTGCCTGGTGCAAGATGCGGACCTGTGCGGGGCAGTAGCCTTGCGAAAATTCTCTGTTGGGGTTGGGGTGCGTTGCGACGCACCCTTTTTTTGTTTGCGCATTACGCATTACGCATGCCGCTGACAGTTCAGCTGTATCAAGAAGCCTCTTGAGTTGACCTAGGTCAAAACGACTCGCTCGAACTAGAATACCATCCGCTTTTAAGTGCCCCCTTAAGTCCAAGGTGGGCATTCCGTTTTTTATTAACGAGAGGTGGGTTCATGTCTGGAACGCAAACCACATACAACGATAAGGTCGTACGGCAATTTGCCGTCATGACTGTCATCTGGGGCATCGTCGGCATGCTTGTCGGTGTCATCATTGCTGCACAACTAGTTTGGCCGGAGCTGAATTTTGGCCCTTGGCTGCACTTTGGGCGCTTGCGTCCGTTGCATACCAACGCGGTTATTTTTGCGTTTGGTGGCTGTGCGCTTTTCGCAACTTCCTACTGGGTCGTGCAGCGTACCTGCCACACGCGCCTGTGGGGGGGTCCGCTGATTCCCTTTACCTTCTGGGGGTGGCAGATCGTTATTCTGTTGGCTGCAATTACTTTGCCGTTGGGTATGAGCCAAGGTAAAGAGTACGCTGAGCTGGAGTGGCCGGTTGATATCCTGATCACCTTGGTCTGGGTCTCTTATGCACTGGTCTTCTTCGGTACCATTGGCAAGCGCACCGTGTCCCATATTTATGTGGCGAACTGGTTCTTTGGTGCTTTTATCATTGCGGTAGCGCTGCTGCACTTGGTGAATAGTGCTGCAATGCCGATCACCTTGACCAAGTCCTACTCCGCTTACTCCGGTGTTCAGGATGCGATGATCCAGTGGTGGTATGGTCACAACGCGGTCGGCTTCTTCCTCACTGCGGGCTTCTTGGGCATGATGTACTACTTCGTTCCGAAGCAGGCTGGCCGCCCGGTTTACTCCTACCGTTTGTCCGTTGTCCACTTTTGGGCGCTGATCTTTACCTACATGTGGGCTGGCCCGCACCACCTGCACTACACGGCCTTGCCGGATTGGACGCAGTCGGTTGGTATGGTTTTCTCGCTGATTCTGCTTGCGCCGTCTTGGGGTGGCATGATCAACGGCATCATGACGCTGTCGGGTGCCTGGCATAAGCTGCGTGACGATCCTGTCCTGAAGTTCCTGATCACTTCCTTGTCTTTCTATGGCATGTCGACCTTCGAGGGTCCGATGATGTCGATCAAGACGGTGAATGCCTTGTCGCACTACACGGACTGGACGGTCGGTCACGTTCACTCGGGTGCGCTTGGTTGGGTGGCCATGGTTTCGATCGGTTCGATCTACTATCTGCTGCCGAAGCTGTTTGGCAAGAAGGAAATGTATAGCACCGGCCTGGTGACGACCCATTTCTGGATCGCTACGATCGGTACCGTGCTTTACATCGCTTCGATGTGGATTGCCGGTGTGATGCAGGGTCTGATGTGGCGCGCTGTTAATGCCGACGGTACGCTGGCTTACAGTTTTGTTGAGTCGGTCAAGGGTTCCTACCCGTTCTGGGCGATTCGCTGGCTGGGTGGCGTTCTGTTCCTGACCGGTATGTTGCTCATGGCTTACAACATGTTCAAGACGATCGCCGGTGGCAAGACCGAAGATATGCCGGTGATCGCTCCGGCTGGTCATCACGCTTGATTCGGGGGGAATAATAATGATCAAGCACGAGCAAATCGAGAAAAGCGTCACGCTGCTCATCGTTCTTACCCTGCTGGTCGTCCTTTGGGGCGGTCTGCTGGAAATCGTTCCGCTCTTCTTCCAGAAGTCGACCACGACGCCGGTTGAGGGCACCAAACCTTACGACGCTGTTCGTCTGGTCGGTCGCGATGTTTATGTCCGTGAAGGCTGTTTCCTCTGCCACTCGCAGATGATTCGCCCCTTCCGTGCAGAAACCGAGCGCTATGGCCACTACTCGGTGGCGGGTGAGTATGTATATGACCATCCGTTCCAATGGGGTTCCAAGCGGACAGGGCCTGACCTGCATCGCGTTGGTGGTCGTTATTCTGACGAATGGCAGCGTGCTCACTTGATGAACCCGCGTGACGTGGTTCCTGAGTCCAACATGCCGGCGTTTGCCTTCCTGGCCAACACAAAGGCCAAGGATTCGGTTGGTGCCGATGTTGAGAAAAAGATGGAGGTCATGCGCGGCTATGCGAATGCGCGCGGTATCCCGACTTACTCAGACGAGGAAATCAAGGGGGCCAAGGCCGCTATTGGCGATATGACTGAAATGGACGTTCTGATTGCTTACCTGCAGGGCATGGGTACAGCACTGAGCACCATGAAGCAATAAGCCATGGACATCAACGATCTGCGTTCCATGGTTACGGTTGCGGGCTTGCTCTGCTTCCTGGCAATCGTGGCATGGGCATACGGCAAGAGCAGCAAGAAGGGGTTTGAAGAAGCTGCCAACCTGCCGTTTGCAGAGGGTGATGATGACGGTGCGGCGAATCAATCGTCGCACCCGCGCTGAAATAAAGGAAAGCAAATGAGCGACTTCGTTAGCGATTTTTGGAACCTGTACGTCATTGTGATTGTGCTGGGCAGTATTCTGGCCTGTGCTGTATTGCTGATTGTTCAGGGCAAGGCGACTTTTACGCCAGGCAAGACCATGGGTCATGTTTGGGATGAAAGCCTTGAGGAATATAACAATCCGATGCCCAAGTGGTGGAGCTGGTTGTTTGTCATTACCGTAATTTTTGCACTGGTTTACCTGGCGCTTTATCCGGGCTTGGGTAACTTCAAAGGCATGCTGGGCTGGACTTCTGTTGGTCAGCACAAGATTGAAGTCGACAAGATGGATGCCACGGTCAAGCCTTTGTTTGACAAGTATCTGGCGATGGATGTCAAAGCTGTTGCGGGTGATAAACAAGCCATGGAAATGGGCAAGCGCTTGTATTTGACCTATTGCATGCAGTGCCATGGTGCCGATGCGCGTGGTGCCAAGGGCTTCCCGAATCTGACTGATAGCGACTGGCTGTATGGTGGCGAACCGGAGCAGATCAAGGAAACCATCAACAATGGTCGCATGGGTATGATGCCGGCACACGCTCACCTGGGTGCTGACACGATCAAGGAACTGGCTAATTACGTCCGTTCGTTGTCAGGTTTGCCCAATGATTCGCTGCTTGCAGCCAAGGGTAAGGAGGCATTCCAGACGGCGGGCTGTAGCGGTTGCCACGGTCCTGAAGCAACAGGGATGCAAGCTATCGGTGCCCCGAATCTGACCGACAAAGTGTGGCTGTATGGTTCCTCTGAGGCAACCATCATCCAAACCATCAACAATGGTCGTCAGAACAAAATGCCGGCTTGGAAAGAGTTCTTGGGCGATGCCAAAGTTCACTTGCTGTCGGCTTATGTGACCAGCTTGAGTCAGGGTAAATAAGCAGTAATGGCGGGGTGGCAGTTTTAACTGCTACCCCGCTTTTTCAGTTTGATTGGTATCAAAATTGCGTTTTAGAGCACTGGCTAATGTGCGGTCGAGCGCAATTCTGATACGGATGCAATGGAATGAACGACCAAAAGCCAGTATCGACCTCGATGACCGACGCCGAGGTAAGAGTTTCTTTCTACGAAAAGCACAAGAAAGTCTACATCCGGGATGTCAAGGGGTGGTGGAACTCTTGGCGCTGGGGCTTGGTTTGGTTCACTCAAATTCTTTTTTACGGACTGCCATGGCTTGAATGGAATGGTCGCCAGGCGGTTCTTTTGCATCTGGTTGAGCGAAAGTTTTATTTATTTGGTTTGGTTCTCTGGCCGCAGGATGTGTTTTATCTTGCCCTGCTACTGATTATTTCCGCCTATGCACTATTTTTGTTTACGGCAATTGCCGGGCGCTTGTTTTGCGGGTATGCCTGTCCGCAAACGGTGTATTCAGAAATATTCATGTGGGTCGAAAATCAAATCGAGGGGGATCGAAACGCTCGCCTGAAGCTCGATGCAGGCTCGATGCAGGCCCGATGACGGCCCGGAAGATCAGGTTGAAACTTGGCAAGCACCTGGTTTGGCTGCTTATTTCTGTTTGGACCGGGTTGACCTTGGTGGCCTATTTCACGCCGGTCGCTGAATTGCAGACTGCTTTGCCGTTTGACTTGTCGGGCTGGGAGTTATTCTGGATCCTGTTCTATGCTGGCTTCTGCTATATGCAAGCGGGTTTTTTGCGTGAGCAGGTTTGTAAGTACATGTGCCCTTATGCGCGCTTTCAGGGGGTGATGTTTGATCCTGATACGCTGGTCATTACATATGATCCGGCGCGCGGTGAGCCACGTGGTGTGCGTCGCAAAGCAGCCGCTGCGGCGCCACTGGGGGATTGTGTGGATTGTGCGTTGTGCGTTGTGGTTTGTCCGACCGGTATCGATATACGGAAGGGAATTCAATACGAATGTATTGGATGCGGCGCGTGCATTGATGCCTGTGATCCGGTCATGGAGAAATTGGGAAAGCCTAAAGGCTTGATCCGTTACACGACCGAGAACGCACTGGCTAAGCATCTGACCCACCAAGAGGTTCTTGCCCATTTGCTGCGGCCGAGGATTTTGCTTTATACGGTCATATTGATCGGTTTGGTGCTTTCTTCGACTTGGTCCCTGGCTACCCGTGTGCCACTCAAAATGGACGTGATTCGTGACCGTTCGCTTTTGGCGCGCGAGGCTGAGGATGGTCGGATAGAAAACGTGTATAACCTGAAAGTTATGAATACGACGGAATTGCCGCAACGTTATCATCTTGCGGTCGACGGCTTGGATGCATGCCGTTCTACACAACTCATTTGACATCATAAATTTTCTGCGCATGTTCCATGCCCTCGACGAAATCCCGCAAACGTTGAATGCCCAGCCAGAGGGTTTTGACGCCCGGTTCGCCGTCGCACTT
>Ga0209066_10005988_pt1 | contig 12569 bp, 12 predicted proteins | sample All_14_2_FD_187198 | JGI IMG/M metagenome (GOLD analysis project Ga0209066, IMG submission 187198) | Freshwater microbial communities in response to fracking from Pennsylvania, USA - Allegheny Zone_MetaG_DW_15 (SPAdes) (version 2) ...
GCTCGACTACCTGCGCAAGTCGCACGGCGAGACGGCCCCGAAGGCCAAGATTACGCTGACGCGCAAGCAGACGACGGAGATCAAGGCCGCCGACTCGACTGGCAAAGCGCGCACGATTCAGGTCGAAGTGCGCAAGAAGCGCGTCTTCATCAAGCGCGATCCGGCGGAAGCCGCCGCCGAAGCCGCGGCCGAGGCTGCGGCCGAAGCCGCCGCGGAGGCCGCCGCTGCCGAAGCTGCTGCAGCCGAAGCGGCTGCGGAAGCCGCCAGGCTGGCGCCGCCGCCCGCACCGGAGCCCATTCCCGAGCCGGTCGTGGAGGTTGCGCCGCCGCCGGCACCCGAGCCGGCGCCTGAGCCCGCTGCAAAACCGGCTGCCGCCGAACCCGCGGCTCCGGCAGCTCCTGCCGCGCCGCCCGCCCGCGTCGTCCAGGCGGTGCCGCGCTTCACCATCGACGAGCGCGAGCGCGCCCTGCGCGAGGCCGATGCCAAGCGCCGCGCCCAGCTCTCCGACATCCAGGCGAAGGAACTCAGGGAAAAGCAGGAACGCGCTGCGCGCGCCCGCGCCGACGCCGAGGCTCGTCTCCTCCAGCAGCAAGCTGCCGCCGAAGCGGCCCAGAAGGCTGCCGAGGCGAAGCCCGAGGGCGTCGCCGGCACCCTGCACAAGCCGGCTGCCAAGCCGGGCGAGGAAAAGAAACCGGCCAAGAAGGACGCCAAGCCCGGCGCCTGGAAGGACGACGCCGCCAAGCGCCGCACCATCAAGACGCGCGGCGATACCGGCGGTGCCGGCGGCTGGCGCGGCGGTCCGAAGGGCCGCCACGGTCGCCACCACGAGGAATCGTCGGCGCCGCAGCAGCCGATCGAGGCCGTCGTCCGCGAGGTGCACGTCCCCGAGACGATCAGCGTCGCCGACCTGGCGCACAAGATGTCGGTGAAGGCGACCGAGGTCATCAAGATGCTCATGAAGATGGGCACGATGGTCACGATCAACCAGCAGCTCGACCAGGAAACGGCGATGATCATCGTCGAAGAGATGGGCCACAAGGCGTTTGCGGCCAAGCTCGACGATCCCGATGCCTTCCTCGACGAGCACGTCGAACACAAGGATGCCGAGCTGTCGCCGCGTGCGCCGGTGGTCACCGTCATGGGTCACGTCGACCACGGCAAGACTTCGCTGCTCGACTACATCCGCACCGCCAAGGTGGCGGCGGGCGAGGCCGGCGGCATCACGCAGCACATCGGCGCCTATCACGTCGAAACGCCGCGCGGCGTCGTCACCTTCCTCGACACGCCGGGCCACGAGGCCTTTACGGCGATGCGCGCGCGCGGTGCCAAGGCGACCGACATCGTCATCCTGGTGGTGGCCGCCGACGACGGCGTGATGCCGCAGACGAAGGAAGCCATCCACCACGCCAAGGCTGCCGGCGTGCCGCTGGTCGTGGCGGTGAACAAGATCGACAAGCAGGGCGCCAATCCCGACCGCGTGCGCCAGGAACTGGTGGCCGAAGGCGTCGTGCCGGAAGAATACGGCGGCGATTCGCCCTTCGTGCAGGTTTCGGCGAAGACCGGACAGGGCATCGACGACCTGCTCGAGCAGGTGCTGCTGCAGGCCGAGGTGCTCGAGCTGAAGGCGCCGAAGGACGTTCCGGCCAAGGGCCTGATCATCGAAGCGCGTCTCGACAAGGGTCGTGGTCCGGTGGCGACGATGCTCGTGCAGTCCGGTACGCTGAAGCGCGGCGACATGCTGCTTGCCGGACAGGTGTACGGCAAGGTGCGCGCGATGCTCGACGAGAACGGCAGGCCGATCGAAGAAGCCGGTCCGTCGATTCCGGTCGAGATTCAGGGTCTCTCCGACGTTCCCGGTGCCGGCGACGAGGCGATGGCGATCGCCGACGAGCGCAAGGCGCGCGAGATCGCGCTGTTCCGTCAGGGCAAGTTCCGCGATGTGCGCCTGGCTAAGCAGCAGGCCGCGAAGCTCGAGAACATGTTCGAGCAGATGGGCGACGGCGAGGTCAAGTCGCTGCCGCTGATCATCAAGGCGGACGTCCAGGGTTCGCAGGAAGCGCTGGTGCACGCGCTCACCAAGCTGTCGACCGCGGAGGTCAAGGTGCAGGTCGTGCATGCGGCCGTGGGCGGTATCAGCGAGTCCGACGTCAACCTGGCCGAAGCATCGAAGGCCGTCATCATCGGCTTCAACACCCGCGCCGACGCCGGCGCGCGCAAGCTGGCCGAGAGCTTCGGCATCGACATCCGCTACTACACGATCATCTACGAAGCGGTGGATGAAGTGAAGGCGGCCATGACCGGCATGCTGGCGCCCGAGAAGAAGGAATACGTCATCGGCCAGGTCGAGATTCGCCAGGTGTTCAAGATCTCACGGGTCGGCACGGTGGCGGGTTGCATGGTGCTGTCCGGCATCGTGCGCCGCAACTCCAGCGTGCGCGTGCTGCGCGACAACGTCGTCGTGCATACCGGCGAACTGGAGTCGCTCAAGCGCTTCAAGGACGACGTGCGCGAAGTCAAGGAAGGCTTCGAGTGCGGTCTCAACCTGAAGAACTTCAACGACATCCAGGAAGGCGACCAGCTGGAAGTGTTCGAGATCCAGGAAGTCGCGCGCACGCTGTAAGCGGAGCAAGCGGTGGTCACCAAGAGCTTCTCGCGTTCGGAGCGCATCAACGAGCAGATCCAGCGCGAACTGGCCGAGCTGATCCGCGGGCTCAAGGACCCGCGGCTCTCGTCGCACATGAAGCTGGTGACGCTGACGGGCGTCGAGGTGACGCCCGACTACGCCCACGCCAAGGTGTTCTACACCTCGCTCTCGGGCGAGGAGCACCGGCAGGCGGTCGACCACGGACTCAAGGCCGCGGCAGGCTTCCTGCGCCGGGAGCTCGGCCGCCGCATCCGCATCCATCAGATCCCGGAACTGCATTTCCACTACGACACCTCGGTCGAGCGCGGCACGCACCTGTCGCATCTGATCGACGAGGCCGTCAAGTCGGATCACCGCGAAGACGACGAGTGAGCAAGCCGCGCAGCGCACCGCGCCGTCGGGTTGACGGCGTGCTGCTGCTCGACAAGGCGTCGGGCATGACCTCCAACGATGCGCTGCAGAAGGCGCGGCGGCTCTACAACGCCGCCAAGGCCGGTCACACCGGCACGCTCGATCCCCTGGCCACGGGCCTGTTGCCGCTGTGCTTCGGCGAGGCGACGAAGTTCGCCGGCGAGCTGCTCGACGCCGACAAGGCCTATGTCGCCGGCGTCCAGCTCGGCGCGACGACCGATACCGCCGATGCCGAGGGCCGGGTGCTCGAGACGCGGCCGGTTGACGTCTCCGAGCCGCAACTCCGCGAGGTGCTCGCGCGCTTCGTCGGCGAGATCGATCAGGTGCCGCCGATGCACTCCGCGCTCAAGCGTGACGGCAAGCCGCTCTACGAATACGCCCGCGCCGGCATCGAGGTGGAGCGCGCGGCACGCCGCATCACGATCCACGAGATCCGGCTGCTCGGGCTCGAAGGCACGCGTTTCGACATCGAAGTCGCGTGCAGCAAGGGCACCTACATCCGCACGCTGGCCGCCGACATCGGCGAAGCGCTCGGCTGCGGCGCACATCTGGCGACGCTGAGGCGCACTCGCATCGGAGATCTGCGGCTCGAAGGGGCCGTGACGCTGGCCGAACTGGAGGGGCTGCCTCCGGAGCAGCGTGACGCGCGCCTGGCGCCCGCTGACGCCCTCTTGGCAGATCTTCCACGTGTCGATCTCGACGCCAACGAGGCAGGCCGCGTGCGCCACGGGCAGGGCATCCGCTCGACCGCGGCGGCGGGCAGTCGCATGCGGCTCTATGCCGCCGGCGGCTCATTCGTCGGCCTCGGCGAGGTCTCGGCCGACGGCTGGCTCAACCCGCGCCGTCTCGTTGCCGAAGCGGCCGAAATAACGCTTGCATCGAATTGAAACTATGACCTGCGCACATGTATAATCCTGCGCTTCCCGGAAGACCGAACACACAGTAAGGAAACACCAATGGCAATTTCCACCGCCGACAAAGCGAAGATCGTTACCGACTACCAGCGCGCCCAGGGCGACACCGGTTCGCCCGAAGTGCAGGTGGCCCTGCTGACGGCCCGCATCAACGACCTGACTGGTCATTTCAAGGCCCACGTCAAGGACCACCACTCGCGCCGCGGCCTTCTGATGATGGTCAGCCAGCGCCGCAAGATGCTCGATTACCTCAAGCGCAAGAATGCAGACAGCTATCGTGCGCTGATCGAGCGCCTGGGCCTGCGCAAGTAATTTCGCGGGTTCGTCGCTCACATGCCGGCTGCCCGAAAGCACGGGCACCATTGAATGCGCCGACACGGCCTTGAAGGCCGTGTCGGCTTTTTTCGTTTTCGAAAGGAATATTCGTGCTGACACCGATCAAGAAGACCTTCAACTACGGGGCCCACACGGTCACGCTCGAGACGGGTGAAATCGCCCGTCAGTCCGGCGGCGCCGTCATGGTGAACATGGACGACACCGTCATCCTCGCCACCGTCGTCGCGAAGACCGAAGCCAAGCCGGGTCAGGATTTCTTCCCGCTGACCGTCGACTACGTCGAGAAGGTCTATGCCGCCGGCCGCATTCCCGGCGGCTTCTTCAAGCGTGAGGGCCGTCCGTCGGAGAAGGAGACGCTGACGTCCCGCCTGATCGACCGCCCGATCCGCCCGCTGTTCCCGGAAGGCTTCTACAACGAAGTCCAGGTCATCGTCCACGTGCTGTCGAGCAACCCGGACGTCGATCCGGACATCCCGGCGATGATCGGCGCCTCGGCCGCTCTGGCGATCTCGGGCATCCCGTTCGACGGCCCGATCGGTGCCGCCCGCGTCGGCTACATCGACGGCCAGTACGTCATGTGCCCGACGATGAGCCAGCTGCCTGCGAGCCAACTCAACCTGGTCGTCGCCGGCACCGCCGCCGCCGTGCTGATGGTCGAATCCGAAGCCAAGGAACTCTCCGAGGAAGTGATGCTCGGCGCCGTGGTCTTCGGCCATGACCAGATGCAGGCCGCCATCAAGGCCATCAACGAGCTCGTCGAAGTCGCCGGCAAGCCCGAGTGGGACTGGCAGCCGCCGGCCAAGAACGAGGCGCTGATCGCCAAGGTCGCCGCGCTCGCCGAAGCCGAGCTGCGCGAAGCCTATCGCGTCACCAGCAAGCAGGCGCGCACGCAGAAGTGCCGCGACGTGACCGCCAAGACCGTCGCCGCGCTGTGCGACGGCAGCGAGGGCGCGCCCAGCGCGACCGACGTCAACAACCTGATCTTCGAACTCGAAGCCAAGATCGTCCGCAGCCAGATCCTCAACGGCGAGCCGCGCATCGACGGCCGCGACACGCGCACCGTGCGCCCGATCACCATCCGTCACGGCGTGCTGCCGCGCACCCACGGCTCGGCGCTGTTTACGCGCGGCGAAACGCAGGCGCTGGTCGTCGCCACGCTCGGCACCGGCCGCGACGAGCAGATCATCGATGCCCTGCAGGGCGAGTACCGCGAGCGCTTCATGCTCCACTACAACATGCCACCCTTCGCGACGGGCGAAACGGGCCGCGTCGGCACGCCGAAGCGCCGCGAAATCGGCCATGGCCGCCTCGCCAAGCGCGCGCTGCTGGCTGCGCTGCCGTCCGCCGAGGACTTCGGCTACTCGATGCGCGTCGTCTCCGAGATCACCGAGTCCAACGGCTCGTCGTCGATGGCTTCCGTCTGCGGCGGCTCGCTCGCCCTGATGGACGCCGGCGTGCCGCTCAAGGCGCACGTCGCCGGCATCGCCATGGGCCTGATCAAGGAAGGCAACCGCTTCGCCGTGCTGACCGACATCCTCGGCGACGAGGACCACCTCGGCGACATGGACTTCAAGGTCGCCGGTACCGACGGCGGCGTCACCGCCCTGCAGATGGACATCAAGATCCAAGGCATCACCAAGGAAATCATGCAGGTCGCGCTGGCCCAGGCCAAGGAAGCCCGCATCCACATCCTCGGCATCATGCGCGAGTCGATGACCGGCGCCCGCCAGGAAGTGTCGACCTATGCGCCGCGCATGATCACCATGAAGATCAACCCGGAGAAGATCCGTGACGTCATCGGCAAGGGCGGCGCCGTCATCCGCGCGCTGACCGAGGAAACCGGCTGCGTCATCGACATCGAGGACGACGGCACGATCACCATCGCTTCCGTCAGCGCGGACGCCGCCCAGGTGGCGAAGAAGCGCATCGAGGACATCACCGCCGAGGTCGAAGTCGGCCGCATCTACGAAGGCACGGTGCTGCGTCTGCTGGACTTCGGCGCGATCGTTCAGATCCTGCCGGGCAAGGACGGCCTGCTGCACATCTCCCAGATCGCCAACGAGCGCGTCAATGCCGTTTCCGATCACCTCAAGGAAGGTCAGGTCGTCAAGGTCAAGGTCATTGAGACCGACGACAAGGGCCGCGTGCGCCTGTCGATGAAGGCTGCCGCCGCGGACGTCGCTGCTCCGGCCGCCGCCGAGTAAGGCGGTTCTTCAGGCAACAAAAAAGGACGCCGCGGCGTCCTTTTTTTTGGCCCTCGCGGGCTTCTTTTGGCTTCGGCCGCTCGCTTATGCGAGCTTAACTTTGCTGCGCAAAGTTAGCCTGCGCCGAAAGAAAAGCAGATGGCGAATTACTTCGCCATCTGCTTTTCTTTTCTCTCCTCAAGCTCCTTGCAATCGATGCACATCGTCGCCGTCGGACGGGCCTCGAGGCGCTTCAGGCCGATCTCGACGCCGCAGCTGCTGCAATAGCCGTATTCGCCGCTGTCGATCAGCGCGAGCGACTCGTCGATCTTCTTGATCAGCTTGCGCTCGCGGTCGCGGTTGCGCAGTTCCAGGGCAATGTCCGATTCCTGGCTGGCGCGGTCGTTCGGGTCGGCAAAAACGGTCGCCTCGTCCTGCATCGTGTGGACCGTGCGCTCGATGTCGCCGAGCAGTTCCTGCTTCAGCGCCTCCATGATTTTGCGAAAGTGCGCAAGCTGCTTGCTGTTCATGTATTCCTCGCCCTTCTTGGGGACGTAGGGCGGGAATTGCTTGTGCAGAATGTCTTCAGCCATGCTGTTGAGCCTGTGGGTGAAAAGCGGCTTTTATAAACGAAACGACATGTTGCCGCAAGTCATGATTTGGTGACGCCGGGTGCGAAGAAACCATGCAGATGGTAATTGACCACCCTCGCTCCGATGAGTACAATTCGCCGCTCTCGGGGTGTAGCGCAGCCCGGTAGCGCGCTTGCTTTGGGAGCAAGATGTCGGGGGTTCGAATCCCTCCACCCCGACCAAGGCTTCCCCTCGACTGGTTTGCCCAGGAACCGCCCGTAGCTCAACCGGATAGAGCACCGGCCTTCTAAGCCGGGGGTTAGGGGTTCGAGTCCCTTCGGGCGGGCCAGAATGGTTTTAACGGCGGTGGCTGTAGCTCAGTTGGTAGAGTCCTGGATTGTGATTCCAGTCGTCGTGGGTTCGAGTCCCATCAGCCACCCCAACAAACATCAAGGCTACGGATGCTTCGTCCGTAGCCTTTTTCGTTTTCCGGCTGCTGCGCCGATGGCGCGCGAGCGGGCCTGACCTTCGGGAACAATCGTTCGATGTCCGACACGCAGACGAGGGCGCGCCTGATCCTGGCTCCGATGGAGGGGTTGGCCGACGACATCCTGCGGGACGTGCTGACGCGCGCGGGCGGCTACGACTGGTGCGTCACCGAGTTCATCCGCGTCAGCTCCACGGTGTTGCCGCATTCCGCGTTCATGCGCGTCAGTCCCGAACTGCGTAACGGTTCGCGCACTCGCGCCGGAACGCCGGTGCGCATGCAGTTTCTGGGCTCCGATCCGGCCCTGCTGGCGGCGAATGCTGCTCACGCCTCGCTGCTGGATCCGGCCGGCATCGACCTGAACTTCGGCTGTCCGACGCCGCTGATCAACCGGAATCGGGGCGGCGCGGCGCTGCTCGACGAGCCGGAGTTGCTGCGCCGGATCGCTGCCGAAGTGCGGGCGGCGGTTCCGGCGCGGATTCCCGTCACCGCGAAGATGCGCCTCGGCATCGACGATGCGAGAAAGGCCGTCGATTGCGCACTCGCCCTCGAGGGCGGCGGCGTCCAGGAACTCGTCGTCCATGCGCGGACGAAGCGTGACGGCTATCGTCCTCCCGCACGCTGGGATGCGGTGGCGCGGATACGTGAAAGCGTGCGCATTCCGGTGATCGCCAACGGCGAGGTTTGGACGGTCGCCGACTACCACGCGAGCCGCGCGGCCACCGGATGCGACGACATCATGCTCGGGCGCGGCGCGGTGGCCGATCCGCTGCTCGCCCGCCGCATCCGGGGAAGCGAAGACGCCCATCCAGGCGACCACTGGCCGCTGGTGGCGGCGATGATCCTCGACTTCTGGGCGCAGGTGCAGAGGAAGGTCCTGCCGACGCAGTCGCCCGGGCGCCTCAAGCAGTGGCTGGGCTACCTGCGCCGCAGCTACCCGCAGGCCGGGCAGGTGTTCGCCGCCGTGCGCGCGCTGCGCACGGCGCAGGAAGTCTCGCTCGCACTGCGTTCCGCGCCGCGCGAGATAATGCCCCTGCCTGTCTAGTTCGCCGTTTCGTCACCTGCAAGGATTCCATGGCCATCGAACTCTCCCCGAACGAAGCGCGCGTCATCGGCTGCCTGATCGAAAAGGAAATCACCACGCCGGAGCAGTATCCGCTGTCGCTCAATGCGCTGACGAACGCCTGCAATCAGAAAAGCAATCGCGATCCCGTGCTCGACCTCGACGAGGCCACCGTCCGCCAGACCGTGGACCAGCTCGTGCGGAAATTCCTCGTCAGCGAGCAGGGCGGCTTCGGCAGCCGCGTGGCGAAGTTCCAGCATCGCTTCTGCAACACGGAATATGGCACGCTGAAGTTTTCGCCTGCGGAACTCGCGATCGTCTGCGAACTGCTGCTGCGCGGACCGCAGACGCCGGGAGAGTTGCGCAGCCGCGCCAGCCGCCTGTGCGCGCTGCGGGACGTCGCGGAAGTCGAGGCCGCGCTGGACGCCCTGGCGCGGCGCGACGACGGCCCCTTCGTGGTTCGGCTGCCGCGCGAACCGGGCAAGCGCGAGTCGCGCTATGCACACTTGTTCAGCGGCGAGGTGGAGGGCGACGACATGGCCGGCGCCGCCGCCGTGCGCCCATCGGCACCGGAGCGAGGAAGCGTCGCGCAGCTCGAGGGGCGCGTTGCACGGCTCGAAGCGGAACTGGCCGAGCTGAAGGCACGGATCGAGTCGGGCGACGCATGGAAACCGTAGCGGTCATCGACTTCGAGACGACCGGGCTTTCGCCAAACCACGGCGACCGCGCCACGGAGATCGCCGCCGTCATCGTGCGCGACGGGCAGGTCGTCGATCGCTACCAGAGCCTGATGAATGCCGGCGTGCGCATTCCCGCATTCATCACCGAGCTGACGGGTATCACCGACGCCATGGTCCGCGCTGCGCCTCACGTGTCCGACGTCATGCGCGAGGTGTCCGACTTCGTCGGCGACTGTCCGCTGGTCGCGCACAACGCCGGTTTCGATCGCAAGTTCTGGGATGCCGAGCTCGAGCGCATCGGCCGCCGCCGCGAACAGGAGTTCGCCTGCTCGATGCTCGTCGCCCGCCGCGTCTTCCCGCTGGCGCGCAGCCACAAGCTCAGCGCGCTCGTCGAACTGGCGCGGCTGCCGGTGACCGGCCGCTATCACCGCGCGCTGGCTGATGCCGAGATGGCCGCCGGACTGCTGCTTCACATGCAGGATGAACTGAGGCGCCGCTACAACCTCCGCGCCGTGCCGCACGAGTTCTTGCGCAAGATCCAGAAGGTCTCGAGGCACAAGCTCGATGCGTGGGTGGAAGACCACCTGGAAAAATCGGCTGCCGCCTGAGCCCGCGGTTGCCGTCCGGTCGTCGCCATGGCCTCAGTGCCCCCTCTGTTCGAGATGCCCAGCCCCTTCGACGCAGCTCACCGCGTGCTGATGCTCGAGCCGCCCTGGGCTTGCGAAGGGGAGTTGCGCGCGCGGCTGCTGGACGAGACCTATGCCAAGCCCTACGTCATCGACGACGGCGAGCGGCGCTACCTTCACTTCGACGCACGCCTGGTGCAAAGCGAGATGAGCCTTGCCGCACCGAACGCCCTCGAAGTGCGCTACACGCAGAAGATGATGTGCTTCCTGCTGTTCCAGCCGCGGCCGCGGCGCCTGCTGCTGATCGGGCTCGGCGGCGGATCGATCATCAAGTTCTGCCACTATCGACTGCCGGCCACGCAGATCACGGCGGTGGAAAACAATCCCGACGTGATCGCCCTGCGCGATGCATTTTTGCTGCCGCCGGACGGCGCCAATCTTGAGGTGCGCGAGGGCGACGGCGCGGCGTATCTGGCGAGCGCGGAGAAGGGCATCGACGTGCTGCTGGTGGACGCCTTCGACCGGACAGGCTTTGCGCGCAGCCTCGCCAACAGGGAGTTCTTCGAACACGCCCACGCCAAGCTCGCGGGCAACGGCATGCTGGTGGTGAACCTGGCGGGAGACCAAGAAGCTTACGCGGGGCTCATCGAAGTGGCCGTCGAGGTATTCGCCAGGCAGGTCATCGTCGTCCCCGTGCGCGAGGACGACAACCAGGTGCTGCTGGCTTTCAGGAACCCGGCCTTCGAGCCGAACTGGCGTCGCCTGCGCGGGCTGGCGAAGGAAATGCGGTCGAAGTACGAACTGGACTTCCCCGGCTTCCTCGAACGGATCGAGCGCTCGGCGAAGCTCGGCGTGCCGCGCCGGTAGGCAGCTGCTACGCCGGGAGCCCGGGCTTCAGCGCGCCGTGCGCTCGAGTTCGGCGTCGACGAGTTCCCTCAGTTGCGCGTAACCGAAGCTCGGGAGCGGTTTCCCGTTAACGAAGAACTCCGGCGTCTTGGTGACGTTCAGGGCCTTGGCGTCATCGAGGTCCTGGGCGATGGTGCGGGCGATCTCCGGCGTGGTCATGTCGAATGCCATCTGCTCCATGTTCAGGCCGACCGGCTCGAGGGGCTTCCAGACCAGGTCGACCTGCGGGGTGTGGTGCGGCGCCCACTCGGCCTGCGACGCCAGCAGCGCTTCGAGTGCCGGCCAGAACTTGCCCTGCTTGCGCGCCGCCTCAAGGACGGCCACCACCTTGTCGGAGCCGCGGTGGAACGGCGCATAGCGCAGCACCAGCCGGATGCGGTCGGGGTTCGCCGCCATCATTTCCTTCACGCGCGGATAGAAGGCGCTGCAGGTTTCGCAGGCCGGGTCGAGGAACTCGACGATCACCACCGGTGCCGAGGGGTTGCCGAGCGTCGGCGAGTGCATGCGCATGAGCGACGCCTGGTTGGCCTGCGCCCGCTCGGCGGCCTGCTGCTCCTGCTGCGTCGTGTAGAACAGGGTGGCGCCGGCGAAGACGACGGCAAGCAATGCGAGGGCGATGGAAAAAACGGTCTTCTGGTTCATCTGGAACTCCGTCGATGCGCCGCCACGAGCAGCGCGACAATGGAAAAAAACGCGGCGACGGAAAGCCACGGGATCGTCAGGAAGCCGAACCACGTGACCACCGTCGTCGAACAGGGGACACCCTGCGTGCAGGGCTGGATGGTTTCCGGGATCACGCCGGCCACCAGCAGCTGGTGGAACACGGCGACGCCGAGACCGAGCACCGCCAGCGGCAGCGCGTAGCGCACCACCCGCGGATCGAACGGGAACAGGCCCAGCGGCAGGATCAGGGCGAGCGGAAACATGAGGATGCGCTGGTACCAGCACAGCCGACAGATCGGGAACTGCATGACTTCGCCGAAGAACAGGGCGCCGAGCGTGGATGCGGCCGCCACCAGCCATGCGGCGAACACGAGCAGCCAAGCGGGTGAAGTCGCCACGGAGTCTTGCCGTGAGTTCATGCGGTGCGCACGATTCCTGAGCCGTTGAAAGGCGCGAGGATAGCCATTCCCGGTGCCAATGGAAAACAGAATTATCCGTGCCGCCGCATCGGTGATCTGGATGCGTCGGCGCGACCGGCAGCGCCGCGGCCGGCCGGCGCTTTGCGACTAGAATCGCCGCTCATGAAAATCCACCAGTTGCCCATCGGCGCCCGCTTCCGGTTCGAGGGCGAGGAGTACGCGAAGACCGGTCCGCTGGTCGGCACGCGCACCCAGGACGGACGCCAGCGGCTGATCCCGCGACACGCCGTGCTGGAGCCGCTCGATGCGTTCGCCGACGCGCCGGCGCCGAAGGGCGCGACGCTGGCACGCGCCGACGTGCTGGCGGCCTTCGAGTCCTTCGCGGCGGAATGCGCGCTCATGGTCGGCGACGAGGGACGGGCGGCATTGTCGGCAGCGCGCGAGCGCTTTCTGAAGGCGCTCGACTGAGCCGCCTGTCAGGCCGGCAACTCCGTCGCGGCCAGCGCCTGCGGTCCCAGTGGACCGTCGGCGAAGTCGATGCGCCGGCGCAGCCCGTCCTTGCGCAGGTCGATGCCGAAAGGATCGAAACCCAGCAGTTCGACGCCCGGCGCCGGGGAACGCGAAGCCAGCAGCGCGGCTTCCTCGGCACCGGCCAGGCTCGGCGC
>Ga0209066_10005989_pt1 | contig 12569 bp, 14 predicted proteins | sample All_14_2_FD_187198 | JGI IMG/M metagenome (GOLD analysis project Ga0209066, IMG submission 187198) | Freshwater microbial communities in response to fracking from Pennsylvania, USA - Allegheny Zone_MetaG_DW_15 (SPAdes) (version 2) ...
GACGGTGGCCATGATGATGCCCACCGGCCCGTAGACCGAGGTTTCGCCGAGCCAGGACTTGAGCACACCCTGGGTGCCGAACCACTGGATGAAGGCAATCGCGCCGACCAGCGACGGGCCGAGCAGCGCCGACAGCCCGATGATCCGCCACAGCCCGCGTAGCGGCAGGCAGGCGCGCTCGATCGCGTAGGCATAGACGAAAGCCAGCGGCACGGTGATCGCGGTCACCGCCAGTGCCACCCACAGCGTGTTCCAGACCGCCGTCGCCATGCCCGGCGTTGCCGCGAACTCGGCGAAGCGGGCCAGGCCGAAGGCGCCGGCATCGTCGCGGATGGCGCCGAGGAGCAAGGCGCCGAGTGGCAGCAGCAGGAAGATCGCCAGCGTCACGGCAGCGAGCAGCAGCAGCGGGCCGCCCAGGCGCTCGCTGAAGGTGGCGCGGCGGCCGGGCGGCAGCGTGCTCAGGCCGGCGACCTTCATGCCGCCTCCGGCAGCGGGCGCAGGTGTTCGGCCGGGATGCCGACGCGCAGCGTCGCGCCCGGACGGATTTCGCGGCCGCACAGGTAGTTGCTGGAAAACTGGGCGACCAGCGGGCGGCCGTCGCCGGTTGCCGCCTGCAGCGTGACCAGCGAATAGGCGCCAAGGAACTCGCATTTGACGACGTGGGCGTAGAAACTGTTCTCGCCCTGGTCGAGCGTGTCGTGCAGGCGGATGTCTTCGGGCCGGACGTAGAAGCGCTGGTGGCTGCCTTCGCCGGCGGGGGCGGCGCAGCGCAGCAGCAGGTCGCCGATGCGGACGTGTTGCGGGCCGGCGCCGGTGGCGTCGAGCAGGTTGCCGCGGCCGATGAAGTCGGCGACGAAGTCGTTGCCCGGCGCCCGGTAGATTTCCTGCGGCCCGCCGATCTGCTGGATGCGGCCGCCGCGCATGACGACGATGCGGTCGGCCATCGCCAGCGCCTCTTCCTGGTCGTGGGTGACCATGATCGTGGTTACGCCGAGCCGGTTCTGCAGGCTGCGGATTTCCGAACGCAGGCGGACGCGTTCGATGGCGTCGAGGGCCGACAGCGGCTCGTCGAGCAGCAGCAGGTCGGGTGAGGTGGCGAGCGCACGGGCCAGCGCGACGCGCTGTTGCTGGCCGCCGGAAAGCTGGGCCGGGTATTTCGGCTGGCTGCCAGGCAGGCCGACCAGTTCGAGCATTTCCTCGACCCGGTTGTGGATCAGCCGGCGGTCGGCGCGGCGGCTGTTCAGGCCGTAGGCGACGTTGTCGGCGACGCTGAGGTTGGGAAACAGCGCGTAGGACTGGAAGACGATGCCGTAGTCGCGCAGCGCCGGCGACAGTTGCGAGATGTCGCGGCCGGCGTGGACGATGCGCCCGCTGTCCTGTCGCTCAAGGCCGGCGATCGCCCGCAGCAGCGTTGTCTTGCCGCAGCCGGACGGGCCGAGCAGGACGAGGAATTCGCCGCGCTCGACGGCGAGATCGATCTGCTCAAGGGCGACGAAGGCGCCGTAACGCTTGGTCAGTTGCGTGATTTCCAGATGGGCCATGGATGTCTCGTGGTGAACGGCTGAACCACCCGCCCCGGTTGTGGAGCGGGTGGTAAGGGTTGGCCTTATTTCTTAGGCTCGGACTTGGTCGAATAGCGTTTCTGCCACTCGGCGAGGATCGCGTCGCGGTTCTTGCCCATCCATTCGAAATCGTTCTTGACCAGGCGCTGCTCGTAATCGGCCGGCACGTATTTCAGGCGGGTAGCGATGCCGGGCATGGCGACGACGGCGAAATTCTTCGCGTACAGTTCGTTGGCTTCACGGGTCGTTGCCCAGTCCGACAGCTTCTTTGCGGCTTCAAGCTTCGCCGTGCCCTTGACGATGGCGATCGACTCCATGTCCCAGCCGAGACCTTCCTTGGGGAAGATGATGTCGATCGGGGCACCCTTGGCGCGCACCGTGTTGGCCCGGTACTCGAAGGCGATGCCGACCGGGAATTCGCCGGCGCCGGCCATGACGCAGGGTTTCGAGCCGGAATGGGTGTAGACCGCAATATTTTCGTGCAGCTTGTCCATGTAGTCCCAGCCAGCCTTTTCGCCGAACATCTGCAGCCAGGCGGTGACGTCGAGGAAGCCGGTACCCGACGAGTTCGGGTTGGGCATGACGATCTTGCCCTTGAATTCCGGTTTCAGCAGGTCCTTCCAGCTTTCGATGCGGGGCAGGCCCTGTTTCTGCATCTCGGCGACGTTGTAACAGATCGCCGCACCCCAGACGTCCATGCCGACCCAGGTCGGCGTCGCGCCGGCCGAGCGGAAACGCGGGTTGAGCGCCTTCAGGTTGGCCGGGGCGTAGGGCTGCAGCATCTTCTCGCGGTCGAAGACGACCATGCTGGAAGCGGCGACACCCATGATCACGTCGGCCGCCGGCTTGGCCTTCTCGGCCAGCAGCTTGGCGGTGATGATGCCGGTCGAGTCACGCGTCCATTTGATCTCGATGTCCGGGTGCGACTTGTTGAAGGCTTCCTGATAGGCCTTCAGTTGATCGGTTTCCAGTGCGGTGTAGACATTCAGGACCGTCTTGTCGGCGTGGGCGGGGAGTGCTGCGGCCAGTGCGAAGCCGGCGACAGCAAGACTGCGGACAATATGCTTCAGGTTCATGCGGATTTCCTCCAGGAGTGAATGACGGGATTCCTCGGGCGTCGGTCTGTCATCGAACTGACATCACGGCGCACTAGACTGGCTTCATCTTAGTGATCGTTTATTGCAGATTGTTGACAATCTACAAAATGTTTATGAATTACAATCTGGCTTTCGATTCCCGCGAGACGGACATGTCCGAGCAACACGCCACTCCCGTCGATACCGTGCTGGCACTGGTTCAGCGCAACTCGCTGACGCGCCTGGTCGGCGAGGCACTGGAGAAACTGATCCTTTCCGGCGAACTGTCGCCGGGCAGCAAACTCAATGAGGCCGCGTTGGCCGAACGCCTCGGCGTGTCGCGGGGGCCGCTGCGGGAAGCCTTCCGCACACTTGCGGAAACCGGGCTGATCCGCCAGGAAAAGAATCGTGGCGCCTACGTCCGCGAGATCGAACTGGCCGAGGCGGCCGATATCTACGATGTCCGCGCCGGGCTCGACGCGACCGCCGGGCGCCTGCTCGCCGGCCGGATCACGACGGCGCAACTGGCGCTGCTGCGCGAATTCGCCGCCGGCATGCAGCGGGCGGCGGCGACCAACGACGTCGATGCCTTCCACACGCTCAACCTGGCCTTCCACGACCGCATCGTCGAGATGACCGGCAACGTCGCGCTGATCGACGTCTATCGCCGGTTGGTCAAGCAACTGGCGCTGTTCCGCCGGCGCAACCTGCTGGCACCGCGGGCGATCCCGCATTTCGCCGACGAACACAGCGCGATCGTCGACCGGCTGGCTGCCGGCGACGGTCCGGGGGCGGCCGAAGCGCTGTATCAGCACGCCCAGGGCGGCCGTCAGCGCATGCTGCGCGACGGCGAACTGGTAGGGGATGATGGTGAAAACTGAGGCTGATCGCAGTGAGGGCGACATCAATCTGGGTGAGCGTCGCGCCGCCTGGCAGGCGGCGCATCTCGATACGGCGACCCGCGAACTGCTCGCCGAGGATGCGCGCTGGTTTCTCCACCAGTCGATGTCCACCCCTTGCCTCAACGCGCTTGCCGGTGCCCAGGGGGCCTGGCTGACCGATACGGCTGGCCGGCGCATCCTCGACTTTCACGGCAACAGCCTGCATCAGGTCGGGTATGGCCACCCGGCGGTCCTGGCGGCGATGCGCGAAACGCTCGATGTCTTGCCATTCAGTCCCCGCCGTTATACCAACCGGCCGGCTATCGAGCTCGCCCGGCGACTGTGTCAGGCGGCGCCGATGGACGACGCACGGCTGTTGTTCGCGCCAGGCGGCACAGCGGCCATCGGCATGGCGCTGAAGCTGGCACGGCTGGCGACCGGGCGTTTCAAGACCTTGTCGATGTGGGATGCTTTTCACGGCGCTTCGCTCGACGCCATTTCGATTGGTGGCGAGGCGGTCTTTCGCCGCGGGATGGGGCCGCTGTTGTCGGGCAGTGAGCATGTCCCGCCCTGCGACCCGGGGCATTGCGTTTTCGGATGTGCCGGCGCCTGCGCTCTGCGTTGTGTCGATTACATCGATTATTGCTTGGCGAAGGAGGGCGATGTCGCCGCGGTTGTGGTCGAAACCGTACGCTGTACCGATGTTCAGGTGCCGCCCCTCGATTACTACCGCCGGCTGCGCGCCATCTGTGATCGCCACGGTGCCTTGCTGATTCTTGACGAAATCCCGATTGCCCTTGGCCGTACCGGTCACTTGTTTGCCATCGAGTCTTACGGCATTGCGCCGGACATGATCGTCATCGGCAAGGGGCTGGGGGGCGGCAGCATGCCGCTGGCTGCATTGATCGCTCGCGGCGGGCTGAATGTCGGTGAAGCGGTGTCGCTGGGTCATTACACCCATGAAAAAAATCCGCTGGCCTGTGCCGCCGGGCTGGCGGTGCTTGACGTGATCGAGTCGGAGGGCCTGCTCGAGCGCAGTCGCCGCCTTGGTGCGCAGGCCGTGGCGCAGTTGCGCGACAGGACTGCTGGTTTGCCGGCAGTGGTCGAAGTGCGTGGGGCTGGTCTGCTGATCGGCATCGAACTGAATGATGCCGATCTTGCCGAAGCGGTGCTCTACCGTTGCCTGTCCGCCGGCCTGTCGTTCAAGGTCGGCCAGGGCAAGGTGCTGGTCCTGGCTCCACCGCTCAACGTCGATCAGGCCGACCTTGACTGGGCGCTCGACTGTTTGGTCAGTGCGCTGTTGGCCGAAATTGCTGCCTGAATCAGGGTTGACCGTACAAGTCACGCTGGCGGTCCTTGCCGCAGCCTTGCTCCACGCCGGCTGGAATGCGCTGATCCGCGGCGCCGGCGACAAGGGGTTGTATACGCTGCTGTTGCACGCCTGCAGCGGTTTCCTGGCGATCTTCGCGCTGCTTTTCCTGGGCTTGCCGGCGGCCGCCAGCTGGCCCTACGTCGTCGCCTCGGCGCTGCTGCACACGCTCTACATCGCCTGGTTGATGCGTGCCTACGACGGTGGCCAGCTGGCGGTCAGTTACACGCTGATGCGTGGCGTGCCGCCGCTGCTGGTCGCGCTGGTCTCGGCGCCGGTGCTCGGTGAGTCGCTGGGCATGGGTGGCTGGCTTGGCATCGCGGCGATCTGTGGTGGAGTCCTTGGGATCGGTTTCGCCGGTGGCCTGACGCCGGGGCGGGCGCTCGCCCACCCGGCCAGCCGCGCGGCACTGCTCAATGCCCTGGTGATCGCCGCCTATACCGTCGTCGACGGTATCGGTGCGCGCCTTTCCGGCAATCCGCTGGGTTACGCCTGCAGTCTTTTCGTCTGCGAGCCGCTACTCATCCTGGCCTGGCAGTACCGCCAGCGCGGCCCGGCGATGCGTGCCTATTTCCGCAGTCACTGGCGCCTCGGCGTTGCCGGTGCGCTGTGCTCGACCAGTGCCTACGCGACCATCCTGTGGGCGATGACGCTGGCGCCGGTGGCGATGGTTGCTGCGCTACGCGAGAGTTCGGTGGTTTTCGCCGTGCTGATCGGCAGCCTGTGGTTCAAGGAAGGGCGTCTGCGCCCTGGGCTGCTGGCCGGTGCCGGTGTCGTGCTCGGCATTTTCCTGCTGCGCGGCTGAGCGGGCACTTAATCTCTGCCGGGCTGTCAATACGCCTTCCGGCGGACAGCCGCCATTCATCCTTTACGCTAGAGTGCACGCATGACCACAGCCATCATCCTTTTTGCCCACGGTGCCCGTGATCCGGAATGGGCCAGCCCCATGCGCCGTGTCCAGGCGGCGATCAGGGCGCGCTCGCCCGGCACCGCCGTCGAGCTCGCCTTTCTCGAGTTCATGGCCCCGGACCTAGAAACCTGCGTTGCCGGTGCCATTGCCGCCGGTGCGCGCAAGCTGGTGATCCTGCCGATGTTCATCGCCCAGGGCGGGCACCTGAAGCGGGAAGTCCCGGAAATGATGGAAAAGTTGCGGTCGACGTGGCCGGATGTCGAATTTTCGCTCGACCGGGCGATCGGTGAAGTGGAGAGCGTTGTCCAGGCCATGGCCGAGGCGGCGCTGGCAAAGGCTGGCGCGGCGCTTGCTTGATTGAAGCATGCTAAGCGTACTGGTCATCGATGAATCCCGTAGCCGGGCGGCTGAAATCTGCGCCGGGCTGGCGCTCGCCGGCTATCAGGTGGCAGCGATCCTGGCCGACTCGGCCAATCTCACCGCCGAGGTCGAGAAGCTGCAGCCCGACGTCATCCTGATCGACACCGAAAGCCCCAGCCGCGACACGCTGGAGAACCTGGCCGTGGTGCACAAGAACATGCCGCGACCAGTTGTCATCTTTACCCAGGAAGACGGTCAGAACGCCATCCGCGATGCAGTCAGGGCGGGCGTTTCGGCCTATATCGTCGATGGCCTGGACCCGAAGCGGATCAAGCCCATCGTCGATGTCGCACGCGCCCGTTTCGAGGATACGCAGGCGATGCGCCGCGAGCTCGAAGAGGTTTCGCGCAAGCTTTCTGACCGCAAGCTGGTCGATAAAGCCAAGGGTATTTTGATGAAGGCCCGTGGCCTCGACGAGGAAGCGGCCTACCACGCGATGCGCAAGCTGGCGATGGAACGCGGCCAGAACATGGCCCGGGTGGCGCGCGACGTCATCGACATGGCGCGCGTGCTGCTCTGAAATAGCGCGCTGCGCCTTTCAGCTTTCTCCCTCATGTTGTGCGGAAGTCCCGTCTGTTGCACTGCAACAGTGCGCAGGCTGTTGCGGTCGACGCCGCCGCAAGCCCGATTTTCACGAATTTATTCATTGATTTCAATTGCTTGATGGTGTTTCCGGACGGGCTGGCACGGCCGTTGCGTTAGAAAAGGCATAGCACGGTCAAAGGCGGCCGGGCACGAACCGGGTGTTCCGGTTCCAGGACAATGGCGTCCATCCTTGCTGCCCCGTGCGGCTCGGATGCGACGCCTTTTTTATTTTTAGCCATCTGGAGTCAATGCAATGGAAGATAAAAAGCCGGCTGCCGCAGCCCTTGAATCCTCTCCGGTCTCGACCAAGCGTCGCGATTTCGTCACTGCCGCCCTGGGAGCATCCCTCATGTCCATGGTTCCCCCCGGTGTTCGTAGCGCAGCCTGGGCTGCCGGCTCGGATGCCCCTGAAAAGAAGGAAGTCCGCATCGGCTTCATCCCGCTGACCGACTGCGCCTCGGTGGTCATGGCGGCGGTCAACAAGTTCGACGAAAAATACGGCATCAAGATCATCCCGACCAAGGAAGCTTCCTGGGCTGGCGTCCGCGACAAGCTGGTCAATGGCGAGCTGGACATGGCACACGTGCTGTACGGCCTGATCTATGGCGTGCATCTGGGTATCGGCGGACCGAAGAAGGACATGGCCAACCTGATGACGCTGAACAACAACGGCCAGGGCCTGACCTTGTCGAAGGCGATCGCCAACAAGGGGGCGACCGACCTCAATGGCCTGGTCGCGCTAATGAAGAAGGAGCCGCGCGAATACACCTTTGCCCAGACCTTCCCGACCGGCACCCATGCGATGTGGCTGTACTACTGGCTGGCTTCCGGCGGCATCAACCCGTTCAAGGACGTCAAGTCGATCGTCGTGCCGCCGCCGCAGATGGTTGCCAACATGCGCGTCGGCAACATGGACGGCTTCTCCGTCGGCGAGCCGTGGAACCACCGCGCGATCATGGACGGTATCGGCATTTCCGCTGCGACCTCGCAGGATGTGTGGAAGGACCACCCGGAAAAGATCCTCGGCACCACCGCCGAATTCGTCCAGAAAAACCCGAACACCTGCCGCGCCGTGATCATGGCAGTGCTCGAAGCCAGTCGCTGGATCGATGCCAACATCAGCAACAAGATGAAGATGGCCGAGGTCATCGCCCAGAAGTCCTACGTCAATACCAGCGTCGATGCGATCAACCAGCGCATCCTCGGTCGCTACCAGAACGGCCTGGGCAAGACCTGGGACGATCCGAACCACATGAAGTTCTTCAACGACGGCGCGGTGAACTATCCCTACCTGTCGGACGGCATGTGGTTCCTGACCCAGCACAAGCGCTGGGGTCTGCTCAAGGACCACCCGGATTACCTGGGCGTCGCCAAGAAGATCAATCAGACCGAGCTATATACGCAGGCGGCTTCCAAGCTGGGCATCAGCGTGCCGAAGAGCCCGCTGCGTTCGTCGAAGCTGATCGACGGCGTGGTCTGGGACGGTTCGAACCCGGCCAAGTACGCCGACGGTTTCAAGGTCAAGGTCTGAGCCAGCGCGCTGCCGCTCCGGCGGCAGCGCATCACCAAGGAGATTGCCATGAGCACCCTGACGATAAGCGGTGGTTTTGCCGGCCAGACAGCGGTCGACCACGCACCCAAGGAAGTCCCCGCCGGGGGCTGCACGATGACTCCGTCCGCCGAGGCGGCCAAGGAAACCAAGATGGAAAAAAGCGCTTCTCTCCCTGTCACCGAACCCGGCATTGCCTGGTCTGAACTCCTGAATGGCGCCGCCAGGCTGGTTCTGCCACCGCTGCTCGGCATGTTGTTGCTGGTTGGCGTCTGGTATGTGGCAACGCTCGGCGGTGGCCCCATTCCCGGGCCACTGGCGGTCTGGGATGCCGCTGCCGTGCTCTTCGCCGACCCCTTCTACAATAACGGACCGAACGACCTGGGCATCGGCTGGAACGTGCTTGCCTCGCTCGAACGCGTCGGCATCGGCTTCGGCCTGGCGGCGCTAGTCGGCATCCCGCTCGGCTTCATGCTCGGCCGTTTTGCCTTCCTGTCGAGCATGATCAATCCGCTGATCAGCCTGCTCCGCCCGGTGTCACCGCTGGCCTGGCTGCCGATCGGCCTGCTCGTGTTCCAGAAGGCCGACCCGGCAGCGACCTGGACGATCTTCATCTGTTCGATCTGGCCGATGATCATGAACACCGCCCAGGGCGTCCAGCGCGTGCCGCAGGATTACCTCAACGTCGCCCGCGTGCTCGACCTGTCGGAATGGAAGATCGTCACCAAGATCCTGTTTCCGGCCGTGCTGCCCTACATGCTGACCGGCATCCGCCTGTCCATCGGTACCGCCTGGCTGGTCATCGTCGCTGCGGAAATGCTCACCGGCGGCGTCGGCATCGGTTTCTGGGTGTGGGACGAATGGAACAACCTGAAGGTCGAACACATCATCATCGCCATCTTCATCATCGGTATCGTCGGTCTGCTCCTCGAGCAGGCGCTGATCCTGCTGGCCAGGAAACTGACCAAAGAATCGTCCTGAGCGGAGCCAATATCATGGAAAAATTCGTACAAATCGAAAACGTCGGCCAGACCTTCGACACCAAGAAGGGCAAGTTCGTCGCCCTGCGCGACATCGACCTGACGCTGAAGCAGGGCGAGTTCGTTGCGCTGATCGGCCACTCCGGCTGCGGCAAGTCGACCTTGCTCAACCTGATTGCCGGCCTGACCAAGCCTACCAGCGGCGTGCTGCTGTGCGACGGTCGCGAGATTGCCGGCCCTGGCCCGGAGCGGGCGGTGGTCTTCCAGAACCACAGCCTGCTGCCCTGGCTGACCTGTTTCGAAAACATCTACCTGGCCGTCGAGCGCGTGTTCAGCCAGAAGGAAGGCAAGCCGAAGCTGAAGGCGCGGACGCAGGCGGCGATCGAACTGGTTGGTCTGGGCCATGCGGCGCACAAGTATCCGCACGAAATCTCCGGCGGCATGAAGCAGCGCGTCGGCATCGCCCGGGCGCTGTCGATGGAGCCGAAGGTGCTGCTGATGGACGAGCCCTTCGGTGCGCTCGACGCACTGACCCGCGCGCGCTTGCAGGATGAGCTGATGAAGATCTGCGAAAAGACGCAGGCGACCGTGGTCATGGTGACCCATGATGTCGATGAGGCGGTTCTGTTGTCCGACCGCATCGTGATGATGACCAACGGCCCGGCAGCAACCATTGGCGAGATTCTCGAAGTCAATCTGCCGCGTCCGCGTGCCCGCCTGGAACTGGCCCACGATTCGGCTTACATCGATTGTCGTGCCGCCGTGCTGGAATTCCTCTACGAAAAGCAGGCGCACGTCGAGAAGCAGGCTGCCTGAACTGCCTGGTTGCCGACAACGGCCCGCAGCGCAAGCTGGCGGGCCGTTTTTCCGTCAGTGCTGGGTCGGCAGCGGGTGGGTCCGCTGCAGGTGTTCGTAGGTCTGCATCAGGTCGAGCACTCTTTCGTTGTGCCCAATCTCCAGTGCGTGCTGCATGTTTTCGATGATCATCGCATGCAGCTGGCAGACGCCTTCCGGCGTACATAGCAGTACTTCGCTCATTTCGGCGGCAATGGTCATCGGGATGTGTTGATGCTCGGCAATGGCTTCGATTTCCCCACGGTCGAGATCGCAATAGTCGAGAACGTCTTGCATGGACAGCATGGGCTCCTCCGGTTTTGGCAGAATTCTGACGTGAATTACGTTGTCGTTATTTCTGTCCGCCTTGTCGTTGTTTTTGGTGGAGGATTCCGTTATTTATAGCACGTCAGGCCGTTAATTCAAGGTTTGCCGATCACAGGGCGAGCGGTGCGACATCGCTGGTGCCGGCCTGTTGCAGGCGGAGGACGGTTGGCATCAGGTTGAGACGGGTCTGTTTCTTCAGCACATCGGCGCGTTCGGTCAAGGTTGTCAGCGTGGCTTCGACGGGGTTCTCGCCGCGCCCGAAAACGATGGTGTTGCCGCTGTCGCAGGCCGGAAAAACCGCGATCTGCCCGCTGAAGGCGTCCCTGATGCGGTCGACGCTGCGGCTGAAGCCTTTTTCCCGCAGCAGGTTGACGCAGAACAGGCCGTCATCGCTCAGCCGGGCGCGGCAGGACTGGTAGAAGGCCGGGGTATCGAGCATGCCGGGCCGGCCGCCGGCATCGAAGCCGTCGGACAGGATCAGGTCGAAACGGCGGCTACTGGTCTGCAGGTAGTCGGCACCGCAAGCAATCTGTACGTCGAGGCGCAGCGGATCGTCGGGCAGCTTGAAATACTGGCGGGCGACGAATTCGACCTGCGGGTTGATTTCGACCACGGTGATCCGGCAATCCGGGAAATTGCGGTAGAGAAACTTGGCCAGTGAGCCGGCACCGAGACCGATCAGCAGCGCGCTGCGCGGCCTGCGCCCCGGCTTGCGCAGCAACAGGCCGGCCATCATTTCGCGGGTGTAGTCGAGTTCCAGTGACCATGGCCGGGCAACGCGCATGGCGCCCTGCACCCATTCGGAGCCGAAGTGCAGATAGCGGACGCCATCGGCTTCACTGATGTCGATGGCGTGGCGCGGTGTGTTTCCGGTCTTTTGCATGGGGTTTCAGTCCTTGTGCTGGCGGCTTTCGTCGACGTAGCGACGACAGGCTTCGCGCAGGAAGTTGATCTGGCTCTTGAAGTGGCGGCAGCCGGTGCACATCGCCAGATGCATTTCCAGATTCATTTTTTCACCCAGTCCGAGTTTCCGGTCCTGCGCTTCGGACATCAGGCGGGTGGCTTCCTTGCAGCTCAGCATGGCCGTTCTCCACTGGCAAACCAGCTCTTTTCCAGGCACCGGCGCAGGCCGTTGCGGGCGCGGTGCAGGATGACGTTGCAGTTGCTGGTCGTGATGCCCAGCTGGGTGCACACTTCCGGCGTTTCGAATTCGAGGAACTCGCGCATCATGAAGACGCGCGCGGTGTTCTCCGGCAAGTGGTTCAGGCAGACGTCAAAAACCTCCCAGAAGCGCTGCTGACGCAGGCTTTCTTCCGGATCGCCCCAGCCTGCCGGGCGATGGTCCGGGTGCCAGTGGGCGTTGGCCTTGAACAGGCTGTCGAAGGTCTGGTCCATGCTCTCCTCGTCGGTGGAAAGCGCGGAAATGTTGGTGGTTCTGGCTTGCAGGCGGATCTGGTCGACGATCTTGTTTTTCAGGATGGCAAAGACCCAGGTTTTCAGTGCCGAGCGGCCGGCAAAATCCCGGGCGCTGGTCAGCGCGGCGGCCAGCGCTTCCTGGACGACATCCTCGGCCAGGGCATGATCGCGCAGTTGCAGGCTGGCGAACTTGAGCAGGTCGCGGCGGATTTCCTCGATCTGCTGCGGGTCGAACAGGGAGGCTGCACACTGGGCCATGGATGATTCCTGAAGGTCTTGCCCGGTAGTCGTGGCAGCCGGCCGGTTTCTTACGCTGCGCCGCGAACGAGCAGGGGTGCCGGGCCGGCAGGCAGGACTTCGCCGATCTCGGCCGCCTCGGCAAAACCATGGCGGTGGAAGATGGCCAGGACCTCGGCAACGCTGTCGGCAGCGCAGGAAACCAGCAGGCCGCCACTGGTCTGCGGATCGGTCAGCAGCGTTCGTTCGACAGCCGGGAAATCGGCGGGCAGCGCAATTTCGTGGCCGTAGCCGGCAAAATTGCGGCCCGATGCGCCGGTGATGAAACCGCGTTCGGCCAGTTCGCGCACGCCCTCGAGCAGCGGTACCCGGGCCCAGTCGATGGCCAGCGTGCACTTCGCGCCGCGTGCCAGTTCGAGCGCG
>Ga0209066_10005992_pt1 | contig 12563 bp, 10 predicted proteins | sample All_14_2_FD_187198 | JGI IMG/M metagenome (GOLD analysis project Ga0209066, IMG submission 187198) | Freshwater microbial communities in response to fracking from Pennsylvania, USA - Allegheny Zone_MetaG_DW_15 (SPAdes) (version 2) ...
TACCACAACCGTGCACGGTTGTGGTATGGGACGGGACAACCTGCTGCGGATGGTGGAGAGGGGGGTGGTCCTGGTCCCGACCCTGCAGGCGATGAAGGCCGCCGCCGATCAGGCGGCCGATGCAGCCGAGAAAAAGCTTGCCGCGAAGGGCCTCGCAGCGCAGATCGAGCAGGTGGCCCTGGCACGGGAGCTGGGGGTGACGGTGGCCCTCGGCACCGATTCCGGCAGTCCCGGCGTCCTCCATGGCGAGGCGGTGGTCGAAGAGATGAAACTGCTGATCCGGGCGGGATTTTCCCTCACCGGGGCGATCCGCTGCGCGACGGTCAACGCTGCCGGTCTGCTCGATCTCGACCGTGGCCGCATCGCCGTCGGCCGGCGGGCCGATTTTGTCGTCGCCCGCGGCACACCGGCCCAGCTGCCGCGCAAATTCTCATATCTCGAGGCGATCTGGCTGGCTGGTCACCCCAGTCCGATCTACCGCAAGAATCCACAGAGGAGCGAGCGATAATGCAATGGCAGCAGGAGGACTACGTCATCACCGACCACCGCGAGGATCTCGATCTCGACACCATCCACGGCTTTCTCCGGCAATCGTACTGGGCGCGAGGAATCCCCCGGACGCTGGTCGAGACGGCCGTGGCCAATTCCCTCTGTTTCGGTCTCTATCGCCACGGCCGCCAGGTCGGGTTCGCCCGGGCGATCACCGACCGCGCCACCTTCGCCTACCTCGGCGATGTCTTCATCCTGCCCGAGTTTCGCGGCCGCGGTCTCGCCACATGGCTCGTCACCTGCATCCTCGAGCACCCGCAGCTGCAGGGCCTGCGCCGGATCATGCTGGCCACCTTCGACGCCCACGGCCTTTATCGCGGCTGCGGTTTTTCGCCGTTGAAGGAACCGGGCAAATTCATGGAGATCAGCCGCCCCAACCCTTATCTCGGCGATTCCGCCGACGGATGAGTCGATATGGAGACGCTTGGCGCCTGGATTGCCCTGTTCGATCACCACGTTCCGCCGCTCCCCGGCGATTTGACAAACGAGGAGGGAGGCCATTTAATGAAGAGAGGGCGGGATGCCGGGGATTGGCTGCCGGGTGCGGAGCGGGGGGCGCGGGGGATGATGATGCAGGTGTGGACGGAGATGGTGAAGATATGGCGACTCTATCCGGCGCTTGTGGTGGCGCTGCTGCTGCCGTATGCCCAGGCCGCCGCCGCTGCGCCGCCTGACGGGAAAGCGGTGGAGGCGCACGATTCGATCCGGGTCGCGATGGACAACAACTATCCCCCCTATGTCTTTATCGGCGGCGATGGCCGGATCCAGGGGCTGCTCGTCGATCAGTGGCGGCTGTGGGAACGGAAGACCGGCGTCAAGGTCGAGATCCTGGCCCTCGACTGGAGCGATGCCCTCAGCGGCATGCGGGCAGGCCGGTTCGATGCCATCGACACCATCTTCAAGACCGAGGAGCGCCGGGGATGGCTCGATTTCACCGAGCCGTACGCCCGGCTCGAGGTACCGGTCTTCTTCAATAAAGAAATCAGTGGTATAACCGATATCGGGTCCCTGCGCGGCTTTGCCGTTGCCGTCAAGAAGGGGGACGCCGCGGTGGAACTCCTCCAGCGCCATGGCATCGACAACCTTGTCCAGTTCAACGGCTACGAGGAGATTGTCCGGGCGGCGATGGAGCACAAGGTCAACGTTTTCGTCGTCGACAAGCCGCCGGCGCTGCATTTCCTCTACAAATACGGTATCCAGGACCGGTTTCGGGAGTCCGAGCCCCTTTATGTCGGCCACTTTCACCGGGCCGTGCGAAAGGGAAATGCCGCCCTGCTGCAGGTGATCGAAGCCGGCTTTGCCCAGATCTCGGCCGTGGAACTCAAGGCTATCGAACGGCGGTGGTATGGCGCCTCGATCAGCAGCCTCATCCCCTATCGTCTCATCCTGCCGGCGGTTGCCCTGCTGCTGCTCCTTATTCTGGTCCTGATCGGCTGGAATCAGCTGCTCAAAAGGGCGGTGGCCCGGCGCACCGATGATCTCAGGCTCAGTGAAGAGAGATACCGTCTGCTGTTCAACGTCGGGTCGGACGCACTGCTGGTCGCCGATTCCGACACCCAACAGCTGATCGATGTCAATGCGGCGGCGGTCGACCTTTATGGATACTCCCGGGAGGAACTGCTCGCCCTCCGCATCACCGACCTGTTCGCCGATCCCGGTGACGGCGGCCGCCAGGTCGTCGACAGCAGCGGCAGGCTGCACATTCCGCTGCGGTACCACCGGAAAAAGGACGGCGCCGTCTTTCCGGTGGATATCTCCTACAGCTTTTTTGAACTCAAGGGACAGCATCTTCGTCTGGCGGCGATGCGGGACATCAGTGAACGGATGCGGACGGAACAGGAGTTGCGCGAGAGTCGCCGTTTCCTGGGCGAGTTGATTGAAAACAGCGGCAATCTCATCTTCGTCAAGGATCGCGAAGGCCGCTATACCATGGTCAACCGCAAATGGGAGCTGATCACCGGCCGGCTGCGCGAGAATGTCATCGGCCGGACCGACGCCGAGCTGTTCGCCGCCGACGATGCCGAGCAGTTCCGTCGCCATGATCGCGAGGTGATGGAGTCGGGGAAGGTGATCGAGCAGGAAGAGTACCTCGAGGGGGCCAGGGGGCGGCGGGTTTTCCTGTCGATCAAGTTTCCCCTGTTCGATAGCGACGGCAAGGTCAACGGGATCTGCGGCATGGTGACCGATCTGACCGAACGACGGCAGACCGAGGAGGAAAGGGAGAGGTTGCGGGAACAACTGTCACGGGGACGCAAGATGGAGTCGATCGGCCGACTTGCCGGTGGCATTGCCCATGATTTCAACAATATGATTGGTGTGATCCTGGGTCATGTGGAGTTGGCGCTGCTGAAGATCACGCCGACCGACCAGCTCCATGAAAATCTCCGGGAGATCGAGAAGGCGGCGCGGCGGTCGGCCGATCTCACCCGTCAGCTCCTCGCCTTTGCCCGCCGGCAGACGGTCGTGCCGAAGAAGCTGGATGTCAATGAAACCGTCGCCGGCATGCTGACGATGGTGGACCGGCTGATCGGCGAGGATATCGAGGTGGTCTGGCTGCCGGGTGAGAGGACCTGGCCGGTGTGGATGGATCCCTCTCAGATCGACCAGATCCTGGCTAACCTGTGCACCAATTCGAGGGATGCGATCGCCGATGTCGGCCGGATCGTCATCGCCTCCGAAAACGTCAGCCTCAGCAGTTCCTTCTGCACCGGTCATGAGGGGTGTGCGGCCGGCGATTTTGTCCTGCTGACGGTCACCGATAATGGCTGCGGCATGGACGAGGATGTCATCGACATGCTGTTCGAGCCGTTCTACACCACCAAGGAAACGGGCCAGGGGTCCGGCCTGGGCCTGGCGACGGTCTATGGCATCGTCCATCAGAACAACGGCTTCATCAAGGTCGACAGCAAGGTGGGCAAGGGCACGACGATCCGGGTCTACCTGCCTCGATATGTCGAGGCCGGCGACCGAAGGAAAGGGATCGGGACCGGCGAAGGATATCCGACCGGTCAGGCAACGGTGCTGCTCGTCGAGGATGAGCCGGCAATCCTGGGCATGGCCAGGGAGATGCTGGAAAAGATCGGCTGCAGCGTCCTGACGGCGACCTCCCCGGCGGAGGCCATCACTCGGGCCGGCGAATACGGTGGCACCATCAACCTGCTGATCACCGATATCATCATGCCTGAGATGAACGGCTGGGAGCTTTCCCGGAAACTGCAGGCCATCCAGCCCGGTCTCAAACTGCTGTTGACATCGGGCTATACCGCCGATGTGATCGCCCACCACGAGGTCCCGGCGGAAGCCGTCCACTTTATCCGCAAACCCTTCACGCTCGATGACCTGGCGGCCAAGGTTCACGAGGTCCTGGAGATCTGAGCGACGGCCGGACATCGTGACGCGGGCCGGGCAGGCCTCCTGCATCGGGCCGGTTTCATCCGTCGCTGTCGAGGACCTCGCGCAGCGTTCACAGCAACTCGGCCGGAGTTGCCGGTTTGGACAGGAAATTGAGGTGCTGGTTGAGGATGCCCTCCGATGGATGATGTCGGCGGTGTAACCGCTGGTGAACAGGGCCTTGATGGCGGGTCGTATCCGCCGCTTCCCCGTCGAGGATGCCGTGGCCGAGACGGATATCCCAGAGACCGTAAACCGGCACCTTGCTCCGCCGCGCCATTTCGGCCGGCACCTCGATAAAATCGATAGTGGCCCCGCTCCGGTCCGGCGGATAGTCATTGCAGATGGCTCGAAGATTTGAATCGGATGGGGAGGCCGCCTCAGTCCGGCTCAATGACGTATTTTTTGCGGATTGCCTCGAACAAGCCCCTGGCTTTGGCCCGGTCATAGGCGCCCCGGATTCTGTCGAGCAGGTCGGGCGGAACGGATTTCTTCGATATCCCGAAATAGACCCAGTCCCGATTGACTATAAAGGGAAGAATGACAAAGTCCCGATACAGGGGATCGGTGCGTATGTGGTACATGACGTTGTAGCTGTAGCCAAGAAAGCCGCTGATGCGGCCGAGCGCCAGTTTTCTGGCGTTGAGGTCGACCTCGTCGACTTCTTCCAGCCGGCTTCTGAAAACCGGGTCGAATCGTCGCTTACGTTCGAATTCGGCGCCATAGACCTTGCCCCGCTCGACCCCGACCGCCGCCGGGAGGTTTTTCAAATCGTCCAGCGAGGCAATGGAAAACGGTGGGTCCTTCCTGGTGACAAAGAATATGGTCTCATCGACCTGCGGGCCGATGTACGTCACAAACGACCTTCTTTCTTCGGTGATGGACATGTTGAGCATCATGTCGATCTCCCCCGTTTTGAGGGAGTGGATGCCGCGCGAGAAGGGCAAGGGGACAAAGACCGGGGTGCAGCCGATCTCATCGAGCAGGGTCTGGGCCAGCTCGATGCTCAGGCCGCCCCATCTGCCGGACGCGTCCTGGATAAACGTGGGTGCATAGGCGTTGCTTTCCGGCACCCTGACCCGTATCTCGCAGCCGAGTCCGATTGCAACCGACGTCAGGAGTTGGATGATGAGGAGCAGGAGCAGAGGCATACACCTGTTCATCTCTGGAGCGACTCCATCGTGTTGCCTTTCTGGTGGCGGTTGAGTCGGGGCGACTGGCATCGGGACATCGGGGATGGGGATATTCGGCTCGCCAGTCTGTCACACCGGGTGCAGCCCGGGCGCATTGCTTCAACAGGTAAAGGCGCTGCCGGCAGATAGTGCATGGTCATTGTCGAAGGCAACCGGGTCCTCAGTGCCACTCGAAGTGGGCCCGGATATTTCTGGCGACGATGTTGATCGGCTGGGAGACGGCACGGGGGAAATGAGCGACATGCGGAATGGACGGACTGATCGAGGTGACGCCGACTACCGCGGTACGGACGAAATGCCAGCCGGCCTCGAGGAATGTGTCGATATAGGTCTGGGCATCCGGATATGGAATCGGGAAGAGCGGATTCGGGTCCGGCAGCAGGCTGAAGATGACGTTGGGACAGTCCCGCTTGGCGACTTCGGCGAGGAAATCCCTGGCGTTCGTCTTCGATTCCTGCAGGGGCGAAACCCGGGCATAGATCCTGATTGTCGTGTCGTCAAGCAACTGGATATCCCGGTCGCTCCGGTTGAAACAGCCGGTGAGACTGCGCAGCAGCGATGACTTCCGCGTTCCCGGCTCGCCAATGATCAGATAGGCATTCACGTCTTCCTCCTTTTTTTCTCTGGGTGCCGCTCAATCCGGCCGTGGCTCTGCAGCGGCATAACCGCCCCCCGGGGCTCAGCCCTTTCTCGCCCCCGGGTCGAGTCGCATGATGCACTTCCTGAACAGATGTTTGCCGTGGACCGTGATCAGATCCCCCGACTGCCTTTTCAAGGCCCCGAGATCGGCGGCGACCACCGGACCGATAAGTTTCATGTATTCGTACATGATCCGCAGGTTGCCCGAGTGGAACGAGACATGCATGCCGTTGGCCCACAGCGCGGTCTTGCCGAACGTCCCGCTGATATGCGAGGACACCAGGTTGTGTTCGTCGGCACTGTCGAAGATGAAGGTCGTCACTCCCAGCGATTTCAAGCGCTGGGCCAGGGGGCGGATCTCATTTTCCAGGGCCTTCGACTTGGCCGGCTGTTTCTGGCTGGCGGCGAAGATGATCAGTCCATGCAGGGAGGTATGCTCGGCCTCATCCAGGGCGAAGCGGAGGATTGCCGGGATATCGAAGTCGCAGGGGCTGCCCTTGACCGTTTCCGCGAATTGCTGCAGAACGTTGTGCTTCCGTATCACCCTCAGGCTGGCATTGATCCTGGCCTCGCCGTCCTGGCGGGTGATGCAGACAAACCGTTTGCTGACATCCGCCCCCATTTCGTGGAACGACTGGGCCAGAAACGGCATGTAGTCGGTGATGACCGAGGTCCAGAACGATTCGTTCATATAGGTCGAGTCAACCGCGACAATAACATTAAAAATTTTGGTGTTTTCCGTCATTTTCCATCCTTGTTCGAAAGGGATCGCATTCCGCCGAAATCATGGGAGAGCCGGGAAGATCACCCAATATGCCGTTTTTCTCACACATTTTCAAGTATCTCCATTGCATCCGCAAACATTGGCGCCAAATCGTCATCCGGATCCCGGCCGGGTGGTCGATGCGGGCGGCAGGATCGGCCGGTCAGGCCGGGTCCGGGCAACGGTCGGGGCGGATCCGCCCCGGAGTTGTCCTGTCGTCAGGCAGCACCGATTTACAGCAGTTTCTTGATATGGCGGGCGAGCAGCTTGAGATCCTTGTACTGGTGGTTATCGCCGGGGATCTCGACGATCTCCGCCGCCTCGATGCCGGATATCTCCTGGCGCAGGCTGGCGCAGGAGCCGACGATGTCATGGGCCTGCTGGATGAAGAGCAGGGGAATGCGCAGGCCCGCCGTCAGCCGGCGCAGATCGATGCCCTTTTCCCGGAAACCGGTCACCGGGGTGCCGACCAGAACCATCTTCTTCGGGGCAATGACCCCCTGGCTGCAGGCGACCAGGCCGATCATCACCCCCAGCGACTTGGCGATCAGCAGGTCGATGTCGCAACCTTTCAGGTTCTCGATTTCACCGTTGAAGTCGAGACATTGGTCGCCGCCTCCATCCCAGTGGGCGTAATGCTGCACGGTCATATTGCGGTCCGGCCCTTCAAGCTCCTTCAGCAGATTGGCGGCCCATTTTTCCGTCTTCTGGTTGATTCCCGGCAAGGCGAAGATATTCATGGTGTCCTCCGTGTGGTGTTCGGATTGCCCGGCAAGGCCGACGCCGTGGTTCGTCGTGGTGCCGGTTCGCGCTATCGGCGACGGTGCCAATACACTCCGCCCTAACGCTCCTGCTGACATATCGCGGCGAAGGTGGCGCCGGTCAGGTCTTGCAGGTCCTTCGGGCGCAGTTCGATCGACAGTCCCCGGCGGCCGGCGCTGACGAACAGTGTGGCCAGGGATTCGGCCGAGGCGTCGATCATCGTCCGCAGCCTTTTCTTCTGGCCCAGGGGGCTGACCCCTCCCAGGACGTAGCCGGTGGCGCGTTCCACCTCGGCGGCTGCCGCCATGTCCGCTTTTTTGGCGCCCGCCGCCCGGGCGAAGAGCTTCATGCTCAGCATCGCTGCTACCGGGACGACGGCGACGGCGAGGGCATCGTCGAGGCTGACGACCAGGGTCTTGAAGACCTGCGCCGGCGGCACGCCCAGTTTGTCGGCGGCCTCCATGCCGTAGGAATCGGCCGCGGGGTCGTGGCTGTACTGGTGGATCGTGTAGCGGATCCTGGCCTTCTTGGCGGCGTTGATTGCAGGAGTCATAGGGGCAGGAGGCCGGCGGCGGGACGAGGCGGCGGCGGGGTGGTGGCCGTCGTATGCGGCGTTGATCGAAGATCTGAGTCCATGGTGGCCATTTCCGTTTGCCGCTGCGGGCCCTGTGGCAGTTTTTTTGTTGAGTAGCGGGGTTACGGTGCCGGCTGGACACCCGGCGCTGCAAAGAGCTGCCTGACCTGTTTCCGGTCCGGTGCCCCGTTGGCCAGCAGCGGCATCGCGGCGACAAATTCGACATACTGCGGTTTCTTGTAGCGGGCGATCCTGTCGCCGACGAAATCGATCAGCTCCCGGGCGGTGAGGCTGCAACCGTCCTTGAGCTCGCAGACCGCCTTGATCCCCTCTTTCCATTTCGGGTCGGGGACGCCGAAGACCACGGTCCGGGCAACGGCGGGGTGCAGCAGGATCGCATTCTCGACCTCGGCCGGGTAGACGTTTTCGCCGCCCGGTTTGATCAGTTCCTTGTCGGCCTTGCGTCCCATGTAGAACAGGAATCCGTCCCGATCGAAACGGCCGAGGTCGCCGGTGTGGTGCCAGTTGTTGCGGAAGGTCTGGGCCGTGTCCTGCGGCAGGTTGATATAGCCCTTGAAGACGCTCGGGCCCCGAACCACGATCTCCCCGGTTGCCCCGTCCCCGACCGGCCGGTCGTCGTCATCGACGAGGCGGACCTCGGCGGCGAGCACCGGTCTGCCGGCCGACCCCGGCCGGTCGTTGTATGGACCGACCGTGGTCAGGCAGGAGGTCTCGGTCTGGCCGAAAAAGCTGTAAAAGGTGCCGCCCGTTCGGGCCTGGTATCTGGCAATCGTTTCCGGCGAATCAAGACCGATCACCTTCTGCAGCGATGAGATATCATGCCCCGCCTGTTGACTGTGGTCGAGTATCGCGCCGAGAATCGGGGCGAAATCGAACAGCACCGTCGCTCCTCTGGCGCGGATCAGGTCGACGGCGGCCGGGGCGTCGAATTTGGCCATGTTCAGGCAGGCGGCCCCGGCATGGAAGGAGCTGATCGTCATAAACAGGCCGCCGACGTGAAACAGGGGCAGGATGTTGAGGTGGATATCGTCGTCGCTCAGCGCCATCGCCCGGATGAACTCGAGGCTGGAGAAGACGATATTGGCGTGGCTGAGCATCGCGCCGCGGGGACGGCCGGCGACGGCGGCGGTATGGATGATGACGAAATCGCTGTCGGCCGGGATGTCCTCGGGTTCGAAGTCGACGGCAGAGGCCGTCAGGCCCGAGAACGGGGGCAAAACGGCGCCCTGGTCCGAGAGTGAGACGTAGTGATCGACTGTCGGCAGGCCGTCCTTGATGCCGCCGATGCTGTTCTCGAACTCCGGATCGACGAAGACGATCTTCGCCCGGCCGTCGTTGAGGTTGAACCGGATTTCGCCGGCCGACAGCCGCCAGTTGATCGGCAGCATGACCGCGCCGAGGGCGGCGGCGGCGCCGTAGAGCAGGAAATATTCCAGGCTGTTCTTGCCGACGACGCCGATCCGGTCGCCTTTGCCGATCCCAGTCGCCCTGAGCCCGGCGGCCAGCTTGTCGGTCATTTCCCTGATTTCCAGAAAGGAAACCGACCTGCCGCCTTCGGCCTCATGCCAGGCCGGCCTGTTGCCGTACAAAGTGGCATTCCGGCAGATCATGCGGTAGTAGGTGAAATCGGAAAGAACCATGTACGCCTCCTTGTTGGTATTCAGTCAAATGGTCCGCCGCCTGGGCACAGTCCCTGTCACCGACCGCCGATCAGCTGCACGAAGCTGAGCGCCGGTGTGAACATCCTTGCCGGGAATAGTAGCAGGGTCCGCAGCCCGCTGTCAAACCGCAGGATGACGAAGGACATCCTTGCCGTTGCGATCGGCGAACTCACGCCGGATCGGCTCGTGGTTCCTCCGGTACTCAAGGCTGTCGCCGTAATCCACGAACGTGGGTCGGCAGCTGTGGATGGCCTTCAGCTTTCTCGGGTGCTCGCTCGGGCTACCAGTACGGTACTGTTCTTGCCCCGATCTCCTGAACGCAGGCTATCAGTCCGGTGAAGTATCCGCAATAGACGCAATTCATTTTTTCTATGGGATTGAGGCAGCGCAGGCTGTGATGGTCGATCACGATGCAGGGGGTTGCCATCAGGTGAGCTGAAGACGGAACACGTTGCACCGATGGCGCAGATCTTTTCCATGATGAAGCCGAGCTGACACTGAAAGTGGTGCGAGCTTAATAATCATCGAGTTTTACCGGGGAGACAAAACCAGGGGGTTTGACAGCGAGCACCGAGCATGTCAGCTGATCGAGAATTGTCTCTGCAGTATTGCCAATTATAAAACCTGCGATGCCTGCACGGGCGATTGTTCCCATGACAACGATATCAGCTCGCAATTCCTTCGCCAGTCTAGCTATTTCCTTGTCTGCAGAGCCTTTCGGAAGATGATGCCGAGGGGACAGTTTTTTGTAGGCAGCATCGCCGATCAACTTGTTGAGTTCCTCGTTCAGCATCGTTAATCCATTTGCATGACGCTTGTGTTCATTTGCCACATAATCAGAGACACTCTTCTCCGAAGTACCGGCCCTCGATAACATGGTTGATTCGGCAAAAGCGTTCCAGGCATGGGCTATGTGCAGGGTGGCACTATCTGATATCGCGAGAGAACTGGACAATTCGAGAATTTCAAGATTGAGTTCCAACTGCGAAGACAGAGGATTGAAAGGATCAAAATCTACCGCCGCCAATATGTTGCTGTAATTTGACTTTTCATTCCTGTTCAGCAGCCATACCGGACAAGGGCATTTTCGCAGCAAATGCATGTCGTTGCTGCCAAAAAGGCTCTCCAGCAAGATCAGATCCTCGGCCGGCTTGATCACCAGATCATATGCGTTTCTGATTACTGCCCGGATGACTTCTAGAAATGTTTTGCCGACGAGCACATCGATATCAATATCCAGTCGCGTGCCGAAAGGAGCCACGAGTTTCTCGAGTCGGTCGAGGTGTTCAGATGCCACCCAGGTCTGCAGTTCAGAAGATATCGGCCCTCCGGGAGATATCCCGATGCCGGCGGTGATGACCGGGATCACATCCAGAACAGTCAACCTGGCGTTATTGTTTTCCGCCAGAGAGACGGCACGTGCAATAGCCGTTGCCTGCTCGACACTTGATTCGTTGACATAGAGAATATTCCTGAAATGCCGCATGTTTCACCTCACTCCTGATCAATTCTTTCCACGCACGTAAAAGCAAGACGCCGGGCCTGGCTGTTTGCGGCAACCAGATATTTCCTCGGCAAACGAGAGAATTGTCTACTGTCAATTTTCATTGGGATTCTCCTCTCACCCTTCGATGCGCCGCTGATCACAATCCGGATTATCCGTGTAGGTAAGGGTCACTTTGTCGGGTTGTTCTCCGGGCGTGACATAAAAAGGCCCCAACCTGAGGCAGCTGTTGTGCTTGCCCGGCGAAATCAGTGAGCCGATCGCTTGCTGCCCTGAGACAGCCGGTTCCGCCAAGCCGAAAAACCAATGCAATTGCTCAACCGTACAATCCGCATGGAAGTCAAGCTGCATGCCGGCGGTTAAAGGTGGTACGGCCGAACAGGAGTCAAAGAGGCATGTAAGCAGCGGCTTGAACCGGGTCCGCATGGCTATGAAGACATGGTCACCGGGTTCCAGCGGCGTGCTGCCTCTTGGAATAATAACGTCATCACGACGAACCACAAGTGTTACGACCACGTCATATGGAAGTGCCATATTCCGCAAGGCCTGCCCCGCCACCTTCGAGGAGGGGGTGACGACATACTCCACAATCTCGCCATCTACGTGACGCAGGGCGTTGATTTCCACGGTCACTGGGGATATTGGATCCGATGTCTTTCCCAGTTTCAACCACCGGGCGACCAATGGCAGCGACCATCCCTGGGTAACCGCGGAAACAAGGACAACAAAAAAGACGACGTTGAAGAGCAGGTGGCTGTCCTCGACACCAGCCAGGAGTGGAAAGGTTGCCAACGTGATCGGTACAGCCCCTTTCAATCCAACCCAGCCGAGAAATACAAGTTCTCGCAGGCGAAAACGGAAAGGAAAAACTGAAATCATGACGGCAAGTGGTCGAGCCACGAAGATCAGCACCAGGGCGATCAACAGCCCTTCCCCAGAAACCCCGATCAAACGGCTGGGAAAACTGAGCAATCCCAGCATGACGAACAGGACGATCTGGCCAAGCCAGGCGCCCGCGTCATGAAAAAGGAAAATCCCGTTACGGAACACGATGGAACTGTTGCCGAGAATGATACCGGCCAGGTATATCGCGAGGAATCCACTCCCTCCGAGTACTGCAGCCAGGCCAAAGGAGAGCAGGCCGAGGGATAAGGCGAGAATCGGGTACAGGCCGGGATAGTCGAGGTTGATCCGGTTGACCAGCCAGGCGGCGACATAGCCGATGCCGATTCCTACACCAGTTCCGACGCCGAACTGAAGAGCGAACAACAGGGCGATCCCGGCAACCGAATCGGCAGTCCCCATGATTATTTCGATAAGGCCGACGGTAAGAAATATGGCCATTGGATCGTTCGATCCGCTTTCCACCTCGAGCGTAGCGGTCAATCGTTCGGGCAGTTTCAAACCACTCGTGCGAAGAATCGAAAAAACCGCCGCCGCATCGGTGGAGCCGACGATGCTGCCGAGAAGCATGCCGTAGAGCAGCGGCACACCCAACACCCACGCA
>Ga0209066_10005993_pt1 | contig 12562 bp, 11 predicted proteins | sample All_14_2_FD_187198 | JGI IMG/M metagenome (GOLD analysis project Ga0209066, IMG submission 187198) | Freshwater microbial communities in response to fracking from Pennsylvania, USA - Allegheny Zone_MetaG_DW_15 (SPAdes) (version 2) ...
GGTAGAAGCTGCGCGTCTGGCGCTCTTCACCAGCGCCGCCGCCGGCGACGCGTCGCGCCTGGGGCATGGACGCCTGCGGGCGAACGACGCACTGGCGCTCGCGCCGGCGGAAGCAGCGAGGCTCCGCAGAACCAAGGAAGACTCTGTGAGCTTTCCGGCGCTGCGCATCCTCACCGGCCTGGGCCTCGCGGCCGCGCCAAACGCCGCCCAACGTCTGCTTGAGCTTGAAGCCCTGCAGCTCAGCCAACGGGCCGGTCTAGACGAACTCGTCGACGACCCGGAACGACCGATGGACGCGATGTCGTCCGAGGAACGCCGCCGCCTGGCGGAGGCCCTGGCCGATCAACCAGAAGCGTCCCTCACCTTGCGCACAGCCGTTGGCTCGCCAGTCCGGCGCGTCTACGCGTCCTCGAGCCTGCCCCCCAGTAAGGCGGCGGATGCAATGGCGCGCTATCACCTTGAAACGGCACTTGCGCCAAAGCCCCCGCAGCCCGCCCAGCGTCGGCTGCGCGCCTATGCCTACGACCCGGTCATGAGCGGCCGCTTGGACGGCTGGGGTCTCAATGAGGCGGCGCTCTGCGTTCAGTGGGAGGCCCTGGAGCCCGGTCCGATTGGCGAATATGTCGAAGTGATCGACGTCGATCCGGCAAGCGACTGCGCCTACGCGCCGATCGACCTCGACCACCCCCATCTCGTCGCCACCGACGGGCTGGCGCCCAACGAGGCCGACCCGCAATTCCACCAGCAGATGGTCTACGCGGTCTCGATGAAGACCGTTGGCCATTTCGAGAACGCCTTGGGCCGAGTGGCGCTTTGGGCGCCGCGGTTCAAATCCAAGCGACGCGATATCGAAGCGGCCGACTTCGTGCGCCGTCTCAGAATCTATCCGCATGCCCTTCGCGAGGAGAACGCCTACTACAGCCCCGAGCGCAGCGCGCTGCTGTTCGGCTATTTCAACGCCCGCGACGCGGACACCGGCGAGGTGCTGCCAGGCGGCACGGTCTTCAGTTGCCTTTCTCACGACATCGTCGCGCATGAAACCACGCACGCCTTGCTCGACGGCCTGCATGTCCATTTCCGTGAAGGCGGCCCGGACGCCCTGGCCTTCCACGAAGCCTTTTCGGACCTCGTCGCGCTCTTCCAGCACTTCACGGTCCCTGAAGCCCTGAAGGCCGAGATTGCGAAGACCCGTGGCGATCTTCGCGACGAGAACCTGCTGGCGCAGCTCGCCGTGCAGTTTGGTCAGAGCACAGGCCGATACGGGGCGCTGCGGGATGCGATCGGACGTGTCGTTGATGGCGTTTGGCGTCGCTGGGAGCCTACGCCGCATGACTACGACAACGCCGTCGAGGCTCACGACCGCGGCGCCGTCCTGGTCGCCGCCGTGTTCGATGCATTCTTGGATGTCTATCGCGCGCGCAGCGCAGACCTGATCCGCCTGGCGACCGCCGGCACTGGAATTCTGCCGGCCGGCGCGATCCCCGTCGACCTCGTCAACCGACTGGCGGCCGAGGCCGGCGCCGTCGCCGGCGAAATCCTGCAGATGTGCATTCGCGCCCTGGACTATTGCGCGCCTGTCGACATCACCTTCAGCGACTATCTCCGTGCGCTCGTGACCGCGGACCTCGATGTCAGCGGCGAGAGCCGGCGCGAACACCGCCTGGCGATCGTGGCGGCCTTCCGCGCCCGCGGCATCTTCCCAAAGGGCGTGCGTCAACTCTCAGTGCAGACGCTGGCGTGGGAGGCTCCGCCGATCCCCCTCCCGAAGCTCGAGGAGCTCATCGCGCATCTTGAGGAGGAGCTGAAGTCACGCTGGTCCCTGCACACCGCCCGGGAGGATGTCTGGCGTTCCTCCCGGCAAGCCGCCGTCGCGCTCTGGCGCGACCTCAAGAAACACGTGCCGACCCAGGAACTTGCGGCGCTAGGGCTTGAGCGCGCAGGAAGGGTCGCCCGCACGATCGAGGGCGTCGACGGGCGGCTTGACGATTTCACCGTCCATTCCGTCCGCCCCGCGCGCCGGATCGATGAGACTGGGCAGGCGCGCACCGACCTCGTGATCGAAGTGACCCAGGCGTTCACTCCGACGGCCACGCCTGGCCAGGTGATCCGCGGCGGATGCACCATTCTCTTCGACCTGGAGCTTGGAAGGGTCCGCTACCTCGTGCGCAAGCGCCTCGGCGGCCGGGATTTCCTGCGCGACCAGATGGGCTTCCGCATGGCTCGTTCGGGCGACAGCCTCCGCGACGCCTACTTCGAAACCTTCGAAGGCCATAGCGAACCCTTCGCAGCGCTGCACCGACACCTCTAGGAGGTCCCTATGGCGAGCGACGACAGCAGCTCCTCGAACTCCTCGCCGCGGCGGCGCGTCCGGATCCGGATGTATCGCCAGGGCCTCGGCGATTGCTTCTTGCTGACCTTTCATCCCGATGGAAAGCCCACCCACGTTCTGATCGACTGCGGCGTCATCCTGGGCACGCCGAACGCAGCCTCCGGAATGCAGAAGGTCGCCGAGGACATCGCCAAGACGACCCAGGGCCATCTGGATATCCTGATCGCCACCCATGAGCATTGGGACCACCTGTCAGGATTCCTTCAGGCGAAGGCGGCGTTCCAGGCGCTCGATGTCGGCGCTGTCTGGATGGGTTGGACCGAAGATCCGGCAGATCCGGTGGCGCGCGGTCTTGTGCGCACGCGCGAACAGGCGATCACGGGGCTTCGCCTGGGGATGACACGACTGAAGATGGCCGGCGACGGCGACACGGCGGCTGACATCGACGGCTTGCTCGGCTTCTTCGGCGCTTCAGGGGGAACCACAGCGGATGCGCTTGAGGTCGTTCGTGGACTCCACGGCAAGCCGACCTACGTGCGCCCCCAGGACCCGCCCCGAGAGGTCGCCGAAGGCGTGAAGGCCTATGTCCTCGGCCCGCCGACCGACCTGAAGCTCCTAAGAAAGTCGACGCCGTCCGCCGGACAGAGCTACGGGTTCGACGCCGTCGACGTTTTCGCCAGCGACATGGCGCCGGCGCTGCTGGGTCGCGAACCCGAAGCGCCGTTCGACGCCAACCGGATCATCCCACGGACGATCGCAGAGACCCTGCCCTTCTTTCGGGAACGCTATCTGGGCCCCGATGACGCCTGGCGCAGCCTCGATGGGGCTTGGCTCTCCAATCTAGCCGATGTGGCGCTGAAACTTGACAGCGACACAAACAACACCAGCGTCGTGGTCGCCTTCGAAATCGATGGCGGCGATGTCCTTCTGTTCGCCGCCGACGCTCAGATCGGCAGCTGGCTGTCATGGCCGACGATCTCCTGGAAATCAGGCTCTGGCGAGGTCACAGGCGCCGATCTTCTGGCGCGGACGCTCGTCTACAAGGTCGGGCACCATGGGAGCCACAACGCCACGCTGAAGCCTGGCGGCCTCGAAACGATGAAGCGGCTGACCTATGCGCTGCTGCCGGTCGACGCGGCCATGGCGCGCAAGAAGCGGTGGGGCCGCATGCCCCTGCCCGAGGTCGTCGACGAACTCGAACGTCGCACGGAAGGTCGCGTCATTCGGATCGACGCCGATATCCCGCCTGCGGCCGACAAGGTCACGCAGGACGATCTCTACTTCGACCTCGTCCTCTGAAGCCGCAGCCAGCCGGGAGCCATCCATGACATTCACGCGCTTTAGCGTTCCTGGTCAGGGGGATGTCGGCGTTCACGTCGACACGCTGTGGGCGGCCACCCCCGATCCTGACGGGGATGGCGTGCGCCTCTTGTGGGATTCGGCCAGACAGATCACGGTGGCTGGCGACCTGGAGGCTATATCGGCTCAACTGGGCGCCGGCTTCGCCGCATTCACCTCGCCTGGCGGCGGCGCCTGGCGCGTGAACCGCGCCCTCGTCCTCGCCGCTCTGCCGCATCCGGATGCAGCCGGGGTCACGTTCCTGCAGGGCCATACACGCAGGCAGGCCGTGGAAGGCGACCTCGCCGCCGTTCTCGATCGCCTGTGATCGCCAGCGGGCCCCGATGCTGGAGATGGTCCGATGAACCCGTACTTTTCGCTTGAGACGTGGCGCGACGGCTTCCCCCGCCGCTCCTATGCAAGGCTCGACGACATCGAGCCGGTCGCGCCCACGGGCGAGGACCCGCTGACCTTCACCTTCGACGCGGTCGACGCGGGTTGGAGAGGTTTCGGGTCGGACGGCCTGTTCAACCCAGGCTCGGACACCAGCATGATGTTCGCCGAGACCTATTGGAAACATCGCTTCGACGGGAAAGGGCGCGACGACCCTGACCCTTTCGACGAGATTCCGCTCTATCGTGTGGAGATCAGCCGCTTTCCCTGGGAAGAGCTCTACGATGACTTCCCAAGGACAGAGGAACCTTGGATCACCCTCACCCTCACGGACCGAGACACGGGCACACCCGCCACCGTCTATGGCGGCCTCTTCGCCCCACCGGTGAACGCCTTTGTGGAAGCTGTGGCCGAAGCGCCGGCGCCCTCGAGCCTGTTGTCGGCCCTCTTCGACATGGAGAAGTGGCCGGACGCCACGAACGATGACATCGTCCAGGCGCTTGCGGGACGCTGCGCCCTGGCGGCCATGGCCTGCTTTGATATTGGCCAGGGCCTGGCCAGCGCCCTGCTCTGCCCGTGCGGCTACCCTGTCTACTATTTTGACGTGGGCTGCGGCTCGGGACGCAACGCCCCGACCTCGCCGCCCCAAGTGGACTTTTGCACCTGCGACAGTCCCCCGGTGATCCTGTCGCATTGGGATACGGACCACTGGGCCGGTGCGCGCAGGCAGCCAGCGCTCCTGGGGCTAACCTGGATCGTGCCACGACAAACGATCTCCACCAGCCATGCGCTGATCGGCAGCGACATCCTCAAGGCCGGGGGCCGCCTGCTCGTCGTTGCAAACGGCGCGCCTCCGCTCACCTGGGGAACGCCAGGCCAGACCCTGGATCTTCGCCGCTGCTCAGGTCCTGGCCGAAACCACTCAGGACTCGCCCTTGTCGTCACAAACAACGCCAACAAGGCCACGTGGGTGCTGACTGGCGACGCCGGGTACAACTTCATCACGCACCACCCGCCGCCGGCGACCATTGCCGCGATGGTGGCGCCCCACCACGGCGCAGACATGGGGCCGAAGAGCACGCCATTCATGCGCTCGGGCCAATCCTACGCGCGGCTGCTCTACTCCTTCGGCCCTGGAAACAATCACGGCCCCAAGAAGCCGCCCGTGCAGCATCCTACACCGGCTGCGACCTTGGCGCACACGAGCAGGAACTGGGGGCATGGCGCCTGGCCCGCGGCGACGCCCGCAAGCTGTGTCGCGGGCGCAGACGTGCTCGCGACGGCGGAACATCCCGGGTCTCACCTCGGCGGCGTGGGTGTGACTTGGAATGGAAGCAACGCGGCGCTTGGCCATTTGGCGTCGTGCCCGCATGTGATGCCGATCAGCCAATGGTGACCGCGCAGGATCAGACCGTTCGGCTGGGCCGCGGCGACCTCGGCGGCCGGACTCGACGGTCGCGCGCTTCGCGCCCCCGAAGCCGCGGATGGGGCTGATGCTGACAAAGTCGAAGCTGATGGCCTGGCGTCAGTGCCCGAAGCGGCTTTGGCTTGAGGTGAATGGCGCGGAGCTTGCCGAGGTCCGCACCGAACGGCTGGCCCGCGGCCAATCGGTGGGCGCTGTCGCGCGCGAGGTATTTGGCGGTCCCGCGTCGGTGCTCATCGACCGATCTGCAATGTCGTTGGTGGACGCCCGCAGAGTCACCGCCGACCTGATAGCCAAGAGGCATACGGTCTTTGAGGGCGCCTTCGGCGACGACGAGCTCACCGTGTTCGCGGATATCGTTCGCCCCGACGAAGGCGGATGGGAACTGATCGAGGTGAAGGACGCCGGCTCGGTGAAACCTCACCATCTCGATGATGCTGCGATCCAGACAGCAGCGGCGATGCGAACTGACACACCGCCAAGCCGTATCTCTGTGGCTCACCTCGACACCGGATGGATCTACCTTGGCGACGGGGACTATGGCGGTCTCTTCCTGACGACCGATGTCACCGAGGAGGCCAACACCCTGGCCTTGGAAGTCGGCGCGTGGATTCAAGCCGCCTTGACCACGCTTGAAGGCGCCGAGGCGCCGAGGCGCGACACCGGTCGTCACTGCCAGACGCCCTACCCCTGCCCCTTCCTTGCCGCCTGTTCAGCGACTGAACCGCAGGCGATGCATCCAATTGATTGGCTGCCAGGCGCGCTGCGCAAAGACGCCAAGGCGCTCTTCGAAGCCGGCGTCCGCGAGATGGAGGACATCCCGGACGATGCGCTCAATGCGCTTCAGCTCAGGGTCAAGACCCACACCGTGAGCGGACCGTCCTACTTCGATCAGGCTGGCGCCGAAGCGGATCTCGCGAGGTGCGCCCATCCCCTCCACTTCCTGGATTTTGAAACAGCAAATCCAGCCGTGCCGATCTGGGGCGGCACGCGCCCCTACGCGCAGTTGCCCTTCCAGTTCAGCCTGCATGTGCTAAGCGCCGACAACGCCCTGGAACACAGCGAATTCCTCGGCGCCGACGGCGCAGACCCGTCGCGGCCCTTCGCCGAAGCTCTGATCCGCTCCGTCGGGCCAGATGGCGCCGTCATTGTCTACAACGCCGGCTTTGAAGTCACGCGGCTGCGCGAGCTCTCGCAGCGATTTCCCGATCTCGCACCACAGCTTGGCGCGATCGCCGAGCGCGTCTTTGATCTCCAGCCCGTCGCCAAGCGGCGATACTACCACCCAGACCAGAATGGCAGTTGGAGCATCAAGAAGGTCCTGCCCTGCCTCGCGCCCGAGCTGCGCTATGATCAGCTCGAGGGCGTGCAGGACGGTGTCATGGCTATCGACGCCTACATGCAGATGATCGAGACTGACTGCGATCCAGACCTCTGGGCTAAGCTTGATCTCCAACTCAGGCGCTACTGCCGCCTCGACACGCTGGCCATGACAGCCATCTGGGCTCGCTTCATCGGTTCCGACGACCTCCTGACCCGCGTACTCGCCCAAGCCCGAGCCTGACCATCAAGCGGTATCGAGTTTGCCCCAACGGCGGACCTTACTTGCGCGCCTACAGGCAGCCTTGGCGTTGCGAACGCGCACCAGGGTGGCCTCAAAGGGCTCATTGGGTGGCAAACGACCAAGATAGGAGCGCCTTCTCGTACTGGAGGCGAGCAGCGACGCTGCAAAGCGGTACGACCGACTTCAAGCCGCACCGCCAGCGCCTCTGGAGAGTCGCAGCCTTCACGGATGACGATGCCCAGCGTGGCGGGCGCTGAGGGATCCGAACCGAGCCGTCAGTCTGACTTGGGCTCCTAGCAGTCCCTTGGAAGTTCAGTTTCCGGGCGCCGACCCGGACTTAGCCGCGCACAGTCGGCATCGGGCTCGTTGAGGAATTTGGGTACGGTCGCTTACGCGGCGGCTACCCGACGGCCACGAGCGCGTCTGTCCCGCCGCCCCGGCCGCGAGCGCACCCGCCAGGTGAGCCTAGCCTTTCGCCGGCGACATTTGCGCGACGAGGTGGGCCCGGTACACCCCGAGGGGGTGGCTCGCCACGTCCGCGCCGAGGACCGCCATGACGGCGTCGAGCTCCTCCAACGCCTGTGGGACGGTGCGCCAGGGCGCGTCGGCGACCTCGCCGCTGAGCCGTTTCCGCATCGCCGCCTCGAACTCGGCGCGCCGCTCCGCAGCCAGCACGTCGGGGCGCTCGAAGAACAGCAGCCGCTGGGCCAGGCGTTGCAGGCGCTTGTCCCGGAATTGCGCCACCATCGCCGGCCGCTCTTCCCAGGGCGTGCGATGGAACTGCGCGCAGAGCGCGGCGTCGGGCTTGCTGATGAAGTCGTCGTAGATCTGCTGCTCGACGTGCGGCGACTTCGGCCACTGGCGTTCGAGCCGGGACATCGCGAACGTCAGCCGGCGCATCAACTCCTCGTCGCCGCGGACGCTCTGGGCGACCGCCACCAGGTCGTCCTCGACGAAGTCCCCGAGATGGCGCGCCTCCAGCTCCCAGAGATGCGCCAGCAGGGGGGAGGCATTGACCTTGAGCCGGCGGACCGGCCGGTCGGGGCCATCCAGGACCTGTAACAGGTCGGCGTTCGACATGCGGCGCAGCGAGCCGACGTCGTGGGTCAGGTCCAGGCAGTAGTGGACGTTCTCGTCGTTCGGGTTGATCCCGATCCGGGTGACGCAGTGGACGTCGCCCACGCCGCCGTAGAATTCGAAGACGGCGAACGCGTCTTCCTCGCGCACGAAATCGACGACGGCGCGCTTGTTCGCGAAGCGCATGAAGCTCGACCACAGGGTGGGGGCCTTGGCCTTGACCAGCTGGCACAGCGCCAGCGTCGTCTCGACGTCGGCCATCGCCTCGTGCCCGCGCCCCGGGTCGATGCCGTTGGCGCGCGCCAGGTCGGACAGTCGGAACACCCGCCGGCCCTCGGCGTCCCGCGGGACGTTCAGGACATCCGGTCGCAGGGCCGCCACCGCCCGCGCGAGCTTCAACGCGTCGCCGCGGGCGTTGCCGTTCAGGCTGGTGGCGAAGATCGGCGCGCGCAGGCCCTCGTAGAACGCCTGCCGCAGCATCTCCTCATCGAAGCTGATCGAGTTGAAGCCGATGAACATGGCGGGCGCCCAGCGCTCGATGGCGGCGTAGATGTCCCCGACCATCGCGTCGTGGCCGGGCCGGTCGGGGCCGACCAGGTCCTGGAACCGCGTCCCGGTGAGTTCCAGCGCCTCCGGCGCCGGCAAGACGTGGGGCCGCAGCCGGCTCTGAAGGGAGACGCGCTCGACGACCCCGAGGCGCTCGTCCGTCCGCACGGCGGCGAACTGCAAAATCTGGTCGAACCGCTTGTTCAGGCCGCTCGTCTCGACGTCGTAGATCACGAACCCCACGGCGGCCTCCCGGCTAGATGCGCTGCAGCCGATACTGCAGCGCGGTAATGCTTACGCGGAACTTCTTCGCCAGGGCCTCGACCGCCTCGTCGTCCTCGAGATCGACGTTGCGGCCGTCGAGGGCGCCGTCGAGTAGGGGCTCCGGCATCAGCAGCTCGGCGGCGAAGTTGTTGGCCTCGATCTCGGTAGGGTCCGTGCCTTCGGAGGCCAGCGAGTCGCGGCGCAGGCTGCCCTTGTCGACGTGCACGCCCTCGGCCTCGAGCTGGGGGCGGTGAAGCACGATGTGGGCGAGTTCATGCGCGAGCGTGAACCGTTGCCGCGTCGGGGCGTGCAGAGCGTTGATGCCGATCATCGGCCGTCCGTCCTTGACGAACGCCATGCCTGAGAGCTCCCCGTCGAAGGGCGCGTATTCCACCGTCACGCCCATCGCGCGCGCGATGCGGTCCAGCGGCACCGGCGCGCTGCGGACGTTGAACTTCTCGATCAGCTCGCGGGCCTGGGCCCGGGCGAATTCCTTTCGATCCATGCCTATCGCTTCCCGACCGTCCGGATGAAGTGCTCGATCTGCGCGCGCTGCTGATCGTTGACCTGGCTTCCATACACGGTCACCGGCTCGCTCTCGTCCGGGAATACGAAGGTCGGCGGCACGAGGTCGAGGATCGACTCGCAGTCGAGGGCATCGGCCAGGCGGTAGATGTGGTGGAGCATCACCTTCTGGCGGCCGGTCTCGATGTTGGCGAGCGACGCGCGGGTGAGGCCGATCTGGGCGGCCACCTCCGCCTGAGTGAGCTTCATTTTCCCGCGCCGTTCCGCGACCTTCAGGCCTAGAAGGCGATAAATTTCCATATCCGACATGTGAACAGAAGGACAACGCGCTGCACCGCGTGTCAATAGGGCCGACACTAAGGGTGTTTATCACAAACATTACGGAAAATTAATGCACAAACTACTCGACTCCGGGGCGGTTCCGGCTATCTCTGGAACGGCGCGATGCATCCGCCGCGCCCAGACAGAAGGAACTTCCACAAATGACGGTGACCGCCCCTCCGGAGGAGACCGCCCACGATCGAGCCGAAGCCGGCGTCTTCTCGATCGAACTGGGTGACGAAACCTTCCAGTTTCAGCGCGTGCAGGTCAGCGACCGCAAGGTCGTCGGGCTGCAGATCGTGGAACTCGCCGGCAAGCACCCGATCGAGGCGTTCGCGCTTCTGCGGCACCTCAAGTCCGGCGAGCTCGAGACCCTCCGGCCCAGCGAGGTCGTCGACCTGGCCGAGCCCGGCGTCGAGCGGTTCTTCGTGATCCGCAGCGACCGGAGCTTCCGGTTCACGGTGGAGGGGCTGGCGATGGAATGGCCGCAGGCCAAGCTGTCGGCCGGGCACGTGAAGTTCCTGGCCCGCGCCGGCGACGACAAGGATCTGGTCCTCGACAGCGACGCCGGCCACCAGGTGCTGGAGGACGAGGCGATGGTCGACCTGTCCGCGCCCGGCGTCGAGCGGTTCCTGCTGCGGCACGCGCCTAGAACGGTGACGGTCTACTACAAGGAAGCGCCCTTCCAGCTCGAGCGCCGCAAGTACACGACCGAGGAACTGCTGGGGATCTTCCCGGTCCCGACCGGCTACCGCCTCGACGTGATCGAGCACGACGGCGAGTTCCGGGAGCTGAAGCCCGGTGAGTCGGTGAAGGCCCGGGAGGGCCTGGAGTTCTCGTCCCACCCCCCGACGGGCCACTCGTCGTGAGGGACCCGGCGGTCGAACTCCGCAAGCTGCGCCGCGTCTGCCGCCGGGCCGAACTCTGGGAAGATGGCGGGCTGCCGCTCGTCCATCTTCCCGAGGTCAAGGTCCAGCACGCCGGGGAGACCGTGACGGTCGACGCCCTGCTGTCGCCGCGCGCCCACAGCGGCTACCCGACCCGGCTCTTCTTCTCCCGCGCCTTCCCGGCCCGCGGCCAGAACTGGAGCGTCCACAACATCATGGGGCGCAGCTGGCACGCGATGTCGTGGAACGGCGTCGAGGAGTCGCTGCCCTGGGACGAGATGCTCGGCGCACACCTGAGGCCCTTGCAATGACCATCGCCCTGAAGATCGACGGGCGCCTGCTGGACCAGGTGCGGCAGGACCTCCGGCGCCCGCATCCGTTCGCCTACGAGCGGGTGGGGTTCCTGACCGCCGGCGCGTCCGCGTCGGGGCGCGACCTGACCTTGGCCGTGCGCGGCTACATGCCGGTCGAGGACGGCGACTACGAGCGCGATCCGCACGTGGGCGCGAAGATCGGTTCGGGCGCCATGCGCAAGGCCGTCCAGGCGGCCTACCGGCCGGCGGCGACGCTCTTGCACATCCACACCCACGGCGGGCATGGCCGGCCCGGCTTCAGCGGGGTGGACCTCGACAGCGCCGACACCTTCGTGCCCGGCTTCTTCGAGACGACCCCGCGGATGCCGCACGGGCTGATCGTGCTCAGCGACAATTCCGCCCGCGGCCTGCTCTGGCTCGATGGGGCCCGGCGCCCGCACGACATCGACACTTTCATCCGCATCGACGCGCCCATGCAGCGCGACTGGGGGACCCATGAGCTGGCTTGATCGACAGAGCTTCCTGGGCGTCGACAGCGACGCCGTCTTCGCCGGGCTGACCGTCGGCCTGGTCGGGCTGGGCGGCGGCAACTCGCACGTCGTCCAGCAGCTAGCCCACCTCGGCGTCGGTGGGTTCGTCCTGGCCGACGACGACATCATCACCCTGACCAACCTCAACCGGCTGGTCGGCGGTACGCTCCAGGACGTCAAGGACGGGCGCGCGAAGGTGGATATCTCGGAGCGGGTGATCCGGGCGATTAATCCGAAGGCCCGGATCGCGGCCCTGCCCGAGAAGTGGCAACTCGTCGGCGACGCCCTGAAGCGCTGCGACATCATCATCGGCGGCGTCGACAACGTCGGCGCCAAGGACGAGCTCGAAGCCTTCTGCCGGCGCTTCATGATCCCCTACATTGACATGGGGATGGACGTGCACCGGATAGAGGAAACCGGCGAATACCTGGTGGCCGGCCAGGTGATCCTGTCGTCTCCGGGCACGCCCTGCCTGAGATGCCTGGGCGTCGTCACCGAAGCCGCCCTGGAGACGGAGGCGAAGGCCTACGGGGACGCTGGCAGCAAGCCCCAGGTGGTCTGGCCCAACGGGGTCCTGGCCTCCACGGCGGTCGGGCTGCTGGTGCAATTGCTGTCGCCTTGGCACCGGGCGCCGGTCCGCAGCGCCTACCTGGTCTATGACGCCAATCTGGGCACCGTCGCGCCGTCGGATCGTCTGCGACGCCGCTGGGAAACGCCCTGTCCCCACTATCCACCGCGCGCGGTCGGCGACCCGTCGTTCGACATCCGGGGGTTCCTGGAGATGACCGAGCGGCCTGTCGCCGCGCCGCCCCCGGAGCCCGTTCGCCGCGAAGGCTGGTGGGCCCGCTTGGCGGCTCCGTTCCGGCGCCGGCGCGGACACGCCGCTCACCGGTGACTTGATGCCGCGCCGCCCCGAGGCGGCGCGGCGGGCCAACGCAGCGCGGCCACCCGTTCGGCGGTCTCCGAACGGCGCTTTTGGCGGTGTGCTCGACTGGAACAGCTTTTGGCTGAGCTTGGATTCTCCTGCGGTTGCAGAACGTCCGCTCTTCGG